>Ga0163147_10000045_pt1 | contig 153507 bp, 107 predicted proteins | sample OliLakLV19MP6G1_FD_148597 | JGI IMG/M metagenome (GOLD analysis project Ga0163147, IMG submission 148597) | Freshwater microbial mat bacterial communities from Lake Vanda, McMurdo Dry Valleys, Antarctica- Oligotrophic Lake LV.19.MP6.G1 | ecosystem: Environmental > Aquatic > Freshwater > Lake... | reverse complement strand
GTGAAAGAAGGAATCGTGCCCGGACAGCTCACCGTCCATGCCGATCGTGGTCAGGTCATGCGCTCGAAAACGGTCTCGCAGCTCCTGGCCGATCTCGGGGTGGAACGGAGCCACAGCCCGCCGGACAGGGTCTGGATCAACCGACCCAGCGAAGTTCCTGCTCCCGATGCCACGTCAGGACCGGAAGAGGTGCTTCACTAAACCTGACCGACGAGTGTCTCAAACACGTTGACACGTTCCGCAGCCTGCGAGGAGATCCTCCTCTCGACCGGCAAGATCGACGAGGCGTATGTGCGCTATGGCGTGCGCGCCAACCAGCGGGGCGCCTACGCCGCGACCTTCCGCGCCATCTCGAAGAAGTACCCTCACAAGCCCGCCGCCCAGATCCTCGCCGACCTCGTGAATGCGACGCCCGGTGACGAAGGCAAATGGTTCGCCGCCGCAAAGGATGCGGGCCTCTACGACGAGGCGCTCGCCCTCGCGAGCCGAACGCCTTGCGATCCCCGAACACTCTCTCGCGCCGCCCGCGACTACACAGAGAAGCGGCCCGCTTTCGCCCTCTCCGCTGGACTGATCGCGCTGCACTGGTTGACGCAGGGGTACGGCTACGAGATCACGAGCGCCGATGTTCGGGATGCCTACCGCGCGACGCTGGCGGTCGCGGAGCGACTGGGATGCGTGGTCGAGGTGAAGGCGCGCGTTCGCAAGATCGTGGAGACCGAAGTCGCGGGAAAGCGCTTCGTGACGAAGGAGCTCGGCCCGGAGCTTGGGTTGTGAGCACGTGATCGTCTTCGACCAGCGGCAGCGCCGCGTGCTCCGCGAGTACTTCCGGTATTAGTATGCGTCGCGCACGCCCTGGGGCGGCCATTCGCCTCATGATCGGTCGAAGCGAGGAAGATCCAAACGTATGTCGTTCTGTTCGCGGTGCGCGCACGAGCTCGAGAGAGACGATCGATTCTGTCCGTCCTGCGGAGCAGCCGTTGCCGTGGTCGCTCCGACGGAGGCATTTCAGGAACAGACACGGGCGGTTTCACACGCCGCTGGGACCGGAGTCGCCGGGGCGCCGGGAGCGGTGTCCTTGGCGAGCGATCACGGGAGGTTCGAGCCGGGCACGCGCCTCGGCACGCGCTACCGGATCGTAGCCCTCCTCGGCCGGGGCGGAATGGGGGAGGTCTACCGCGCGGACGACCTCGAGCTGGGGCAGTCTGTCGCCCTCAAGTTCCTTCCGGATGCCGTGTCCGCCAACGCCGTCGAGCTGGCTCGCTTTCGCAACGAAGTCCGGGTCGCGCGCCAGATCGCGCATCCGAATGTCTGCCGCGTCTACGATATCGGCGAGGCCGACGGGCACGTCTTTCTCTCGATGGAGTATATTGACGGCGAGGACCTCGCTTCCGTCCTGCGGAGGATGGGACGTCCGTCCGCAGACAAGTCGATCGAGATCGCCCGCCAGATCTGCCTCGACCTCGCGGCCGCGCACGAAGCGGGAATGCTCCACCGAGACCTGAAGCCGGCCAATGTGATGCTCGACGGGCGCGGCCGGGTCCGCATCACCGACTTCGGCCTTGCGGGGCTTGCGGACGAACTGGCCCGGGACGGGAGCATCGCGGAAACTCCCGCCTACATGGCGCCGGAGCAGCTCACGGACGGGCGGGCGTCCGCGCGGAGCCACATCTATGCCCTCGGCCTCGTGCTCTACGAGGTCTTCACCGGAAGGCGCGCCTTCGCGGCCAAGAGCATGGCCGAACTCGAGCAGTTGCACGCGGCGGACTCGTTCACCACCCCGTCGGAACTGGTGCGCGACCTCGACCCGGCGGTCGAGCGCGTCATCCTCCGATGCCCTGGAGCAGGACCCAGATTCTCGGCCACCGTCGGCCTACGCAGTTCTGGGCGCACTGCCCGTCGTGGTCGTCGGCATCGAGGACTACCACTGAACGAGGAGAGGAGTGCTATGGAGGAGAGGAAGGTTGCTGAAGTCTTTCCGCCCGGAGAGTTCATTCGAGATGAGCTGGAGGCGCGCGGTTGGACGCAAGAGGTCTTCGCCGAGATACTCGGACGACCGTTGATCAGTGGGAGCACGAGCTGATCGATTGCAGCCAGAGCAAGAGTTCGACGCGCGCGCCGCGGGCGGGCTTCCTCGCCGCGTGCGACCTGCCGGTCGTAGCCGCCTTGACCGCACTTACCGTGCTGGCAGCGTGCGCTCCGGGGAGTCCCGACTCTGGGGAGCCGGCGATCGAATGGCCGGTCTATGGCTGCGATCTCGCCGCGACGCGGTGGTCTCCCGCCGAGGACATCACGCCAGACAACGTACGCGGGCTGAAACGCGCTTGGACATGGGCCACCGGCGAGATCGTCCACGTCGATTCCACCACCGGGGATCGATTGGCGCCTGGCTTCTTCGAAGCGACGCCGCTCATGGTGGGGGACACGCTCTACCTGAGTACGCCGTTCAGTCGCGCGGTGGCGCTCGATGCGGTGACGGGTCGGGAGCTGTGGGCGTTCGATCCCGAGGTGACGCGTTCGGGATTGGTCGGGAACGAGCACTCCGGATTCGTCCACCGCGGGGTCGCGCTCTGGGGCGGCGCCGGGAGCGACAGCGACCGCGAAGATGGCGACGGCAACCTCACGCCTCGTCGCGTCTTCCTCAACGCTCGCTGGCAGTTGTTCGCGCTCGATGCTCGCACCGGCATGCCGATCGGCAGCTTCGGCGAGAATGGCGCCGTGGATCTCACGCGCGGCCTGCGTTGGCCGGTGAACCGGCAGCACTTCGGGCAGACATCGCCGCCCGTAGTCTGGCGGGACATCGTGATCGTCGGCAGTTCCATCGGCGACGCATTGGTTTACGAGCGCGATCCGCCGGGAGACGTGCAGGCCTTCGATGCGCGGAGCGGAAAGCGGCTGTGGCGTTGGGACCCCGTGCCCGGTGTCGACGACCCCGCGCGATCGTCCTGGGGTGGGCAGTCTGCGGAGCTGACGGGGCATGCGAACGTCTGGGCGCCGTTCTCGCTGGATGAAGTGCGCGGGCTGGTCTATCTGCCGGTCAGCACTCCGAGCAACGATTGGTATGGAGGTCGCAGGCCCGGGGACAACCTCTGGGCGGAGTCGATCGTCTGCCTCGATGCGCGAACAGGTCGCCAGGTCTGGGCTCGTCAACTCGTGCATCACGGATTGTGGGACTACGACCTCTCTTCGCCGCCGGCGCTCGTGACGGCGCCACGCGACGGCGCTGACATCGATGCCGTCCTGGTGGCTGGCAAGACCGGGTTCCTCTACGGCTTCGATCGTGTCACCGGCGAACCGCTCTGGCCGATCGAGGAGCGAGCTGTCCCCGGCAGCGATGTTCCGGGCGAAGTAGCGTCGGCGACCCAGCCAACTCCAAGCTGGCCCGAGCCGTTCGCGCAGCAGGGATTCACGGAGTCGGACATCGTCGACTTCACTCCGAAGATCCGTGAGATGGCCCGCGAGCTGCTCCAGGGACGGCGACTCGGCCCGATGTTCACGCCTCCCTCGCTCGAAGGCACGGTGGTGATGCCGGGGTGGATCGGCGGCGCCGGTTGGGGCGCGTTGACCGTCGATCCGATCCGCGGCGTGGCATTCATCAAGGCCACGAACAAGCCGTCGCTTGCACGATTGGTCAAGGCGGACGAGCCTGTTGGATACCGGCGGGACACGGCATCGGGCTCGATCGACAAGCCGATCACTCTCCTCCTTCCGTCGTGGCGATCGTGGTGGATCGGGAAGTCGCAGGAAACGATGCTTCCGCTGTCGAAGCCGCCCTACGGCACGCTCAGCGCGTACGAACTCTCCAGCGGGAAGCGGCTCTGGCAGGTCCCGCTCGGGGATATCCCGGAAGTGCGCTCGCATCCGTGGTTGCGCGCGCTGCGTCTGCCGCCCCTCGGCGTCCCGGGGGCGCCCGGAGGCGTGGCGACCCAGGGGGGACTGATCTTCATCACCGGGGGCGGCAAGGTGCTGTACGCCGTGGATCAGCGCGACGGCGCCGTGCGATGGTCCAGCGACCTCGGGGCCATCGGCTACAGCAATCCGATGACCTATCGAGCGCGCGATGGTCGTCAATACGTGGTGGTCGCCACTGGCAAGGGCGCCGGCGCGAGGTTGCAGGCGTTCGTCCTGCCTCGCCCGCGACGCGCGGAGGAGCGTCTGTGATCGTGTCGCACGGAAAGCGGCGATGGCTGCTGGTTGCCGGTGGGCTGGTTCTGCTCGCGACGGTCGCAACGCTGGGCGGATTCGCCGTTGGTCGACGCTGGCCGTTCGAGCGCCTCGAACGATTGCAGACGAAGTTGTTCGGCGAGCCGTCGAACGACTGGGCGGAGTTTGCGACCACGGATCTACCGCGCTACGAGCTGGCGCGTGTGCTTCGTGGAACGTCGCTCTACCTGTTCAGCGGATTCACCACCAACCGACAACTGGCCGCTGCCCGCGTGGAAGTGCTCGATCTCGACACCGGTGTCTGGACGCGGAAGCAAGACATGCCGCAACCCCTGACGCATGCAGCGCCGGTGATCCTCGGCGATACGGTCTGGTTCGCGGGAGGCTTCGAAGGGAATCACCCCGGACCGGCGACGTCTCGAGTGTGGCTCTATGACCTGGAGCGCGACCGCTGGTCGACCGGACCGCCGCTCCCGGCGCCGCGCGGCGGCGGGGGGCTCGTGGCGCACGGAGACACACTGCACTACTTCGGCGGCTGGTTGCCCGATCGGAACACCGACTCTCCGGACCATTGGACGTTGGTGGTGGGCGACGATGGGTGGCGGACGGCGCCTCCACTGCCGATGCCGCGCGGACATCTGAGCAGTGGGTTGCTCGACGGGAAGATCTACGCGCTGGGAGGCGCCATCGGGCACGACCCGTTGCCCGTCGACGTCGACGCGGTCCACCGTTTCGATCCCACGACCGGCCGGTGGGAAGAGGCGGCGTGCTTGCCCTTCGTGCTTTCGCATGCCGAGCCTGCCACGATGCTCTACGACGGTCGGATTCTCCTGCTTGGCGGCCGGTCGCGGGGAGGCGGACGCGAAGTGGTCGATGACGTTGTGCTGTTCGACGCGGCGCTCGAGCGTTGGCTGCATCTCGGTCGTGTACCCGAGCCGGTGCTCGGCGCCGTCGGCGTGACGCTCGGAGACACCCTCTTCGCCGGGCTCGGCGCGGCCAACGGATCCGATCCCAAGAACCTGCTCCTCTGGCGGACGACGCTGCGCGACACCTGGCGGAGAGCGGACGCGATGCCTGTTCCACTCGGGGAGGTGGCCGGCGGCATCATCGACGGCAAACTCTACCTGGTGGGCCAGGGCCCTCGATGGACGCTGGCGCATGACCTGGCGACCGGCAGATGGGGTGAACCGGGAGAGATCCAGAATCGTCCCGCCGCCGGACACCACCACGCCGCCGAGGTCGTCGGCGGCAGACTCTTCCTCCTCGGAGGGATCGGACGATCTTCGCCGGGAGTCGTGCAGATCTACGATCCGAAGCTCGACGAATGGAGACTCGGCCCTGCCATGCCGTTCGCCGCCGGTTCGAACGCCTCGGCGGTCATCGACGGGAAGATCTATGTCGCAGGCGGGATCGTCGCGCAGACGACCGTGGGGGATGCGGCGGTGCTCGATCCCGCGATGATGCAGTGGACCTCGATCGCGCCGATGCCGCGACCCAGGAGCCAAGCCGCCAGCGCCACCGATGGCAAGCGCCTATTCGTGTTCGGCGGCCGCGGGCCGGGGAGCGGCGACGACACCGGCGTGATGAACGGGTTCGACGATGTCCAGATCTATGACCCCGCGAGCGACACCTGGCGCGTGAGCGATGCGAGTCCCTCGGCTCCGGCGCCGCTGCCGCGAGCGCGCGGAGGAATGGGGAAGGCGGTCTGGCTCGACGGCGAGTTCTGGATCATCGGAGGCGAGACCGAGGACGGGCCGGGCGCACCCAAGTCCGGGACCTGCGCGCGTGTCGACATCTTCGACCCCGTCGCGAACTCGTGGCGCGCGGGACCTGAGCTTCCCACCGCGCGCCGTGGGATCTTCCCACTCGCGGATGCCGGGATGATCTATGTCGCGGGTGGCGGCTCGGTCGCCGGGGAGAGCGACTCCGACGTGCTCGAGATCCTCTGGCCGCGTCAGTCGAATTCGAGGAGATAGGCGGCGGCGCCCGGCGCGGTGACGACCAGTTCACAGCGGCCCAACTCCTCGGCGTATACCGTGATGATCGCGGCATCGTCCTCGTACGCGTGACTGAAGAGCAACCAGACCCGGCGAGCGCCCCGCAACGCGGCCAACTGGGAGCGATAGGCGGCGCGCTCGGTGTAGGCCTCTGTCTCGATCAGCACGGCGCCCGGCGGGAACGGATTCTCGCGAGTATAGAAGGTGAAGGCGGGCGCTGCGCCGTAGTAGACATAGAGGCGATCGCCGGATTCGAATTGTGTGCGGACTCGGGCGATCACAGGTTCGAGCTGCTCGAGGCGGGCGGGCCGACCGATCCGTTCGAACGACTCGAGGCAGGGCGCCGCGATCAGGACGGTCAGGAAGGTGAATGCCGCGAACGGTTGCGTCGGTCGCAACGCGGTGAACAGGAGGCCGGCCCCCCGCGCCACGCCCAGGATCACCAGGGGTACGAGAAACAACAGCAACCGTGCGGCGAATGGATATCTCTGTAACGCAGAGGCGCCGAGCGCAAGGAGCGCCGTCAGGGCGATGGCGAGCGCGAGCGGCCGGCGCTGCTTCCACATTTCCCAGAATCCAACCAGGAACAGCACCGCGGCGATGCCGCCTGCTCTGACTTCGGTTCCATCGAGACCCGCCGGGTTGTCGAACAGAGTGAAGTAGTGCTCGGGCAGCCACAACAGGTCGCCCGGGGACCGAGGCGGCATCGGGAGGAAGTGTTCCCCCCAGTAGGCGCGCAGATGGGGATTGCCGGCGGAATGTACGTTGAAGAGTAGAAAGGATGCGACGAAGCTCGCGAGCCAGCATCCGACTGTCGCCGCAGCGCCGAGGAAGCGGGCGCGATCGCGATTCCGCACCGACTCGGCCAGCAACACGGCGCCGATCCCGCCGAGCACGAAGACAGCGGAGTGCGAAGTCCAGACGGCGATCGCCCCCGCCAGCGCGAGCCCCATCCATGCGCGCACACCGCCGCGACCCTCCAACAGTTTGACCGCAACCGAGAACAGCGCCACCGTGCAGGCGGCGTCGAGTGCGTACTGTTTGCACTCGGCGGCGTAGCTGATCAAGCCGGGTGCGACCGCGAAGAGCGCCACCGCGAGGAATGCCGTCGTTTCCGAGAACAGCCGCCGGGCCAGCCACAGGAACGCGAACAGGCCCAGGAGCGAGCCGAGATACGACACGAGCCGGAACCCCACCGCCGAGGCGCCCACATGCTGGATCGCCGCCTTGGTCAGGAGCAAGAAGCCGATGGGCGCCGCTTGATTCCGGTCGAGCGGCTCCAGCAACTGCGCCGGCGTTCGTTCGACGAGATTCAAGGCGAGCCTCGACTCATCGAACCAGAGATTGCGTTCGTTCAGGAGGGCGGCGGTTCGCAGCCCGAGACCGAGGAAGAGGAGTGCGGCGAAGACGAGGGCCGGCGTCAGCGAGCTTCGGTTCACACGTCCGACGTCTGTGGGCGCACCTTCCCTGGAGCTCACGCGACGCCTTCCTGATGTCGACTCGAAACGATCGCCAGCGCGGCCGAGAATGGGGCCCGCTGGAACCGAGGTCAACCACGGCGGCGATGCGTCCCTGACGTCGGGTAGATCGAGCGAGTTCTCTTTCTCGGTTCCGCACCGAGACTCGGGCCGGCTCCCCGGCGGACGCGGCTCGAAGGCACTTCTCCGGTGGGAGAGCCGCCGGGCGATCCGCTGGCGAACGTGCTAGAGCACGGCGCGATCGTACGAGATCTCCGAACCGCGCTTCGCGACGCCGCGAATGAGGCGATCACAGAGTCCGGGGGGATTCGGAGGCTGCCGACCGAATCCAGGCCAGGAGTGGAGCGCTGAGAGTCGGAGGCGTGCGCCCCAGCGATACCACGCCACCAGCGCCTCATCGCAGGCTCGCGCGTCTCGATAGCCATCGAGGAAGGCGTTGGCGAGGACGGTTGCCTCCCGCGCGTCGAGAGTCCCGCGGACCCACTCGAGATCGAGATGGGCGAGGAGATTGCCGAGGTCTCGCTCCGGCTCGCCGCTGGCGTGTTCGTCCCAGTCGATCAGGCCAATCGAAACTTCGGTGTCTATCCTGTCGCGCGTCCACATGATCTGCCCGGGGTGGAGGTCTCCATGGATGGCGACGTGGCGGGCCGGGTCGGGAATCGCGGTCAACGCGTCTCGCCACTCTTCGACTTCCGCATCGAAACGAGAAATCAGCTCGCCGCGGTGGGAGACCAAGTGCTGACGAACGAGCTGGACGCGATCCAGTTCGTCGTGTCGCGTGACCGTTCGCGCGGGGAGTGAGAGTGTGTCGTGCAAGCGCGCGAGCGACCGTCCGAGGGCGCGCCAGACATCGGAGTCGCGCGTCTCGAGGAGCGGGTCGCCCGGTACTTCCTCCCAGAGCGAAGCCCGGAAGCGTGAGATCCAGCCGAGCGGACGGGGCGCGTGGACGCCGATGCGCGCCGCCTGCGCGTGCACCTCTTGCGCGCAGTTCAGACGGGTTTCGTTCGCGGCGGAGCGCGTCAGCTTCACATACCAGCGCGCCGCGCCGGCCTCGGCGACGAGGAGTGCGCGCTGCCCGACGCGCTGTTTGCGGTAGATGAAGCGGAGCCCGGACGGGAGGCCGAGCGCCTCGAGTTCGCGGCTCAGGCGGGCCGGCCCGCCGGGCGCGAGCAGGCGCGCGATTCCCTTCACAGCGGGGTCGGGCAAGAGTCCGGGTATCAACGGTGCGTCAGAGCCGAGGCCGCTCTCTTCGCTCAGACCGATGGCAGCCGATCGATCGCGCTCGACCAGCCTTCCGTCGACGAACTCGAAGGTCCGATCGACGCGACCCAGCGCCGACGGATCGTGGGCAACCACCAGTGTGGTGCGCCCCTCGCGGAGTCGCGCGAGGCTGCGGACGACCGCCGCCGCTGTCGGGGCGTCGAGGCCCGTCGTCGGCTCATCCAACAGGACGATCGGAGCATCGCGGAGTAGCGCCCTCGCGATCGCGAGGCGTTGCCGCTCCCCGCCGGAGAGGGACTCGCCCCGCGAGGCCAATGGGGTGTCGAGCCCGCCCGGCATCTCGCGCACGCGAGACTCCAGCTCGGAGGCCGCGAGCGCGGCCCACAGTTCGTCATCGGTGGCATCGGGGCGACCGTAGAGCAGGTTGTCGCGGACGGTCGTTCCCAGGATGTACGGCTCTTGCGTCAGGAAGACGATCTGTCGCCGGAGTGACGGGAGCGTGAACTCCTTGATGCTCCTCCCGTCGATCTTCACCTTGCCCGTTGTCGGCGAGAGGAAGCGCGGGACGAGCGAGAGGATCGTCGACTTGCCCGCACCGCTCGACCCGAGGATCGCGACCTGCTCCCCTGCTGCAATCGACAGATCCAGGTGACTGAGCACTTCGGTTCCGTCGGGATGCGAGAAAGAGACCTCCGCGAACTCCAGCGCGCCCGAGAATCGAGGGGCTGTAACGGCGCCCTTGGAGGACTTGATCTCGCGCGGCGCCCGCAACACCTCCAGCACTCGCTCCATCGCGGCCGAGGCGCGCGCGCTGCGTTGTGCGACCTTGGCCAGGCCGCGCACCGGCTTGTAGAGCATGCGCAGATAGGCCAAGAAGACGAGGAAGACGCCCGGCGTGAGGGCGCCGTCGATGACCTCACGGGCGCCGAACCAGAGGACAACCGCCATGCCGACCGCCAGGAGGAGTTCGACGATGCGAGTGAATCCCGCTTCCAACTTGGCGGCGCGGAGCCCGGCGCGTTGGCTGCGTTTGGCCAGGGAGCGGAAGCGTTCATCCTCTCGTGCTTCGGCCGAGTAGGCCTGGATCATCGGAATCGCCAGGAGGACTTCCTCGATCGAACCGGCCAGGCGTCCTTCGCGCTTTCGCTGCTTGCGGGCGGTCTCGGTCATCCTTCCTCGGAAGGAACGGAAGAAGAGCGTGAGGGCGGGAGCGAGCACCACGGAGACGAGGGCGAGCTTCCAACTCAAGAGGGCCATGACGACGAGGACGGCGATCAGCAGTGCGAGTTGGCTGACCGCGCTCACCAAAGTGGCCGTGAGAGTCTCGCGCACGAGGTTCAGATCGCCGGTCAGTCGGAGGAGCAGATCACCCCCGGGGGTCCGTCGATGGAAAGGGAGCGAGAGGCGCTGCATCTGGTGGAACAGATCGATGCGCAACTCCTGCATGACCGCGAGACCGGTGCGGGCGAGGGTGAGCGACTGCAAGTACGCCAGCGCGCCGATGACGACGGAGATTCCGACCAGAGCGACGCCGCTCCCGAGGAGGAGCGCCTCTCTGCTCTGGCCGGAGAGGAGCTGCGCGATGGCGCCGGCGTGGACGCCGGTGAGCGGGGCGACGACCGGTCGCCCCAGGATCGCGTAGTCGAACGCGATCTGGAGCGGCCACGGCTCCAAGAGGCGCAGCAGGGCGCCGAGGAGCGAGATGAAGCCGGTTCCGATCAGGGCCTTTCGATGGGGCGCGAGATAGGGGCGGAGGCTGCCGCCGAGGGTGAGAGTGCGCGCCAGTCGTCGCAGCATCAACCCGGGGCGGCGCTTCATCGCACGTAACTCGCGGCCGGACTCGAATGGGGCGTGGAGCGGGCCGCAATCGCTCCATCCATCTCCGAGCCCGGCCAATCTGTTGCAGATTCAGTCGTCGGCATCGTCGCCTCCAGCGCGGGCCAGCCACGGCGCGAACGCTCGAACAACTTGCGGAGGATCCCCGCGTTTTGTCGCTGGTCGAATTGCAAGCCGACGCGGGTACGACCCGCGAGCGCGAACCGCTCCGCGACGGCGGATTCGAGGAGCAGCGTCCGCAGTCGAGTGGCGAGCGCCTCGACGTCGCCGGGAGGGACCAGGAAGCCGTCGACTCCGTCCTCGATCGCCTCAGGGATGCCGGAGACCGACGTGCTGATGACCGGGACGCCGAGCGCCATCGCTTCCAGCAGGACGGTTGGAATTCCGTCTCGATCCCCATCCGTGGCGACCACGCAGGGTTGCGCGAGAACTCGAGCGCGGGAGTAGTACCGCAAGCGGAGCCGCGTGAGCGGAACCGCGCCCAAGAGATGAACGGTCCCGCGGAGGCCGCGCGCGTCGATCAGCGCCCGCAGCCGCGTTTGCTCCGGGCCCTCCCCCGCGATGGCACAACGGAACGGGATTCCCTCCGCGCGTAGTTGCGCCAACGCTTCGATCAGATGATGGAATCCCTTCTTCTCGATCAGGCGACCGACCGCCAGGACGAGGGGCCGGGGGGAACGGGGTCGCAATGACGGCGGCGTGAACGGGAAGTCGCCGAGGCGCAGTCCGATGTAGATCGGTCGGATCCGTCCCACCTTCACGCGGAAACCCAGGCTCTCGACGAATCGCTGGTTCTCGCGCGAGACGGTGACGACGAAGCGAGCGAGGCGCACCCGCTTCTTCAATTTGTGGCTCTCATCGTGGTGGTGCCCGCCCCAGTAGAGATCCTTGGCGTGGGCGGTGAACGAGAACGGTAGACTGGAGATCATCGACGCGAACTTGGCCACGCGCGCCGGGCCGCTCGCGAAGTGCGCGTGGAGGTGGTCGATGCGTGAGAGCGCGCAGGCGTCTGCGATCACGCCGGCCTGCGCGAACTTCGTCATCGCGCGCAGGTCTCGACGCCCCAGCGCGAAGCCGAGGGCGGCGCCATACCGTCGCGGTGACCGAGCGAGACAGCGGAGGTGCGCGGCCGCGGCGGCCAGAACCGACCGAACCCCTCGCGGCGCCAGCACGGTGACCTGCGCCCAGACCGAATCGCTCGCTTCTTGCCGCGGGCCGGAAGGGCGCTTCATCGAGAAGACGCGCACGTCTACGCCCTGGCGCTCCAGCTCGACGATCTCGTTGACGACGAAGGTCTCGGAGAAGCGCGGAAACATCTTGAGGACGTAGCCGATGCGAAGGGACGGCTCGCTCGATCGAAGTCCTCGAATCGTTTCGGCGCGGCGGCGGATCTGCGCGGCTCTCGTCGACCAATCGTGCTGGTGCGCGCGGCTCGCGCCGACTGCGCCGAGGGCGCGGCGTCGGTCCGGGTGCTCGGCCAAAGCGACGATCGCATCGGCCCAAGCGGCGACGCTGCCGGGCGGGAGGAGCTCGCCCGCGATGTCGTCCCCCTCCCCGGAGAGCAGATCGACCATCTCACCCAACCGCGACGCGATGATCGCGCGGCCGACCGCCATGTACTCGAGCACCTTGAGAGGGGAGAAGTAGAAGTCGGCCTGCGACAGATACGGCGCGGCCAGGATGTCGGCGGCGCGAAGGGCGGCCGGCACGGCGTCCTGCGGGAGCGCTCCGGTGAGTCGCACTTCATCCTCGAGGCCAGATCGACGCACGAGTCTCTCCAACGACTTCCGCTCCGGTCCGTCGCCGATGTAGACGAGGCGAAGTCCGGGAATCCGCTGACGCGCCCGCACGAAGGACTCGAGCAAGAGCGTGCAGCCGTGCCACGGCTTGAGCGAGCCGGCAAAGGCGACGACCACATCGTCGGGGCGAAATCCCCAGGCCGCGCGAACCGCGTGGCCGTCGACGCCGGTGTGGAAACGACGAGTGTCGACGCCGTTCGGCAGCACGCTCACCCGGTCGGGGTGAGCGCCCAGCCCGAGCGCCCAGCGACGGAGGGCGGGCGAGACGACGAAGAGGTGATCGGCGCGGCGGATCACCCAGCGCTCGGCCCACCGCGTGATCCGTTCCAACCGGAGCGTGCGATACCTCTTCTCCTCGTCGGCCAGAGGTGCGTTCACCTCCACGATCCAGGGAACGCCTCTGCGGAGGCAGAGCCATCCGATCGCGACCGAAACGAGTGAGTACCGTTCATAGACGAAGTCGGGCCGCCAGGAGCGGAGGATTTCGAGAAGCCGGGGTGCAGCCGAGAGATTGGTGAGGAGACGTCGCGTCTCTTCGACGAACGGCCGGACCTGCGACCCTCGGAAACCGGGGTGCGATCTGCCCGGCAGCCGCGCGAGCAGGCGATCCGACCACGCGGGCGCGGGCACGATCTGCACCGGAAGCGAGAACGAAGTGGCGGCGGGGCCGTCGCCAGCGTTGGTGGCGAGCACGCGCACATCGCATCCGGCGTCGGCGAGTCGGGACGCGATCTGTCGCACATGCGCCGAGGCGCCCTTGTGCCCACGCACCGGGATGCCCCGATCGAGCGTCACATAGAGCGCGCGGTTGGGGCGCCGGTGTCGTTGCAGCAGCTCAGCCAGTCTTGCGGCGTTCTTGCTCAGATCGAACCGCACCTCCACGTCGGCCCGAGCCGCGATAGCCCGTCGGGTCGCGGACTGCGGATGCGAGAGGACCTCGCCGATCGCATCGGCCAGCGCTGCCGGGTCTCTCGCTGGCGCCAAGAGCCCCGTGCGCTCGTGCGCGATCAGCTCCGGGATGCCCGAGACGCGCGTGGCCACGACGGGCGTTCCGGCCGCCATCGCCTCGACCAGGACATTCGGAATGCCGTCGCGATCGCCGTTGGGGAGTTGCACGCACGGCAGCGCGAAGACGGCCGCGCGTGCGTAGAGCGCACGCAGGGCGTCGGCGGGCATCGCTCCCTTGAACATCACGCGTTCGTTCAGCCCGAGTTCGTTCGCGAGCGACTCTAAACGCGCCCGCTCTGGGCCGTCGCCGACCAGGTCCAGAGTGAACGGGACGCCCCTTGCCGCGAGCTTGGCCGCAGCTCGGAGGAGGTCATCGAAACCCTTCTTCGGGACGAGGCGGCCCACGGCGAGGATGCGATCCGGAAGACGGGAGATGCTCGGCGCCGACCAGAAGGCGAGGTCGACACCGTGATAGCCGACGTGCACCGGCGTCTCGCCGGACAGCTCGCGCAGGTGAGCACCGTTCGTTTCCGTGCAGGTCCAGACGAACCGAGCGGCGCCAAGCTTGCGTCGCAGCGAGGCTGGCTCGGAGAGATAGAGATCTTTCGCATGCGCCGCCAGACTCCAGCTCCGACCGGTCAGACGACTCGCCCAGAGGACGACGCTCGCCGGCGCGTGCGCGAACCCTGCGTGGAAGTGCGGGATGTTCTCGTCCAGAGAGAGCACAGAGAGCGGACCGGCCTGCAGGAAGCGTTTCCAAGTTCGAGAAGAGAGATGTCGGCCGGCCCGAACGGCGATGCTGAGCCAACGTCCAGGATGACGCCGGAAGAGACGCGCGTGCGCGGCTCGGCACGCCGCGGCGCCTTCGCGAGTATCGGGATCGGGCAGCACGAAGGCCGAGTCGCCGAGCGCGCGGGCATTCGGCCAGTCGACCGCCTGAGCCGCCGGCAGGAGCGAGACGATTCGGATGGGGACGCCACGACGTCTCAGTTCCGTGATCTCGTTCGTGATGAAGGTCTCCGAAAGTCGCGGGAACATCTTGACGACATAGGCGATCGGCCCGGGTTCGGCCGCGCTCACCGAACGCCGCCCTGCTGCAGGATCAGTTCGTTCCAGCCCGTCGTCATGCGGAGGGCGCCGGCGCCGTCCACGACGATGCGCCACCGGTAGGCGCCGGCTTCGGCGAAACGGCCCCGGAATCGGCCCTGATTGCCGAGGCCGTTCCACTCCATTCGATCGTCTTGGAGCTGAGTCGAGAACCAGACCGGCTCGAACGCCTCCGTGTAGACGCGCACCTCGAGCCGCGCTGGGGGCTCACTCTGGTCCCACCGAAAGCGAAGCGGCTCGAAGAGGGACGGCACAGGATGGCCCTCACCGGCGCTTGGTTCGCGAGGCGCGAGACCGTGACGGGAGAGATCGAGGGTTGGGATCTGGGGCTTCGCGTCGGGCGAGGCCAACGAGAACTCGTAGCTGACCCGCGCGAAGTCGTCGGGTTGCGTCGAATCGACACGAAGCGTCCAGACGCCGCTGTCGCCGACGACGAATCCGAACGCTCCCCCGATATCCGTTCGGTCCTCGGCCCAGGTCGAATCGGCGCGCTCGAGCTTCACTTTCTGATCCGACACCGGTAGATCGCCGCGCAGGACGTGGCCCGAAACATTCGGCGTGGGAATGAGAGGTCCCGTCGCCTCGCGCAGATCGGGCGAACAACCTGCGGCGAGCGCTGCCAGGACCAGTATCAGTCTCGCCGCGGAGTTCATCGCAGGCTGACGACGCGGCCGGAGCCCGAGTCGTCCCCCAGTTCCCAGCGGTAGAGATAGACGCCCGCGGCGACGGGACGATCGTGCGCGTCTGCCCCATCCCAGACTGCGGGAGACTCGCCCGAGAGAGCGAGCGTTCGCACGAGTCGTCCGGTCACATCGGTGACGAGGATTCTCCCGCCGTCAGGCGCTGGCGCGGACATGCCGCCCGCGTAGCGCAGCGTCACTCGCTCGCCGCTCATGAATGGGTTCGGGCTCACGACCAGCCCGGCGCTCACGAGTGGCCCAGCCTCGACATCGGTCGTCACCGGCGCGCCGAAACAGACGACCGAGCCGGCGAGAGTGCAGACGTAGACGCGGCCGTTGGCGATCGCGGCCGACGAACGGATCGGGCTTCCGAGCAGCGCCTGCCAGACGATGCCGGCGTTGCGCTCCACCGCGTAGAAGCGACCGTTCTCAGCGCCGACAACAACCGTCTCGAGCGAGTCGGAGAGTCGAGTGTGCACGGCGGGAGTCGAGTTGATCACACTGCCTAGCTCGCGGTCCCAGGCGAGATCACCGTCGTTGCCGACCACGGTGAGCTTGGTTCCGAGCGAGAGATAGATCTTTCCCTGGATCCCGATCGCTGCCGAGGAACGGATCTCGTCCGCGAGGAACGTGACCCATTGGAGCGTTCCGCCCGCAGAGATCGAGTAGAGGAATCCGTCGTACGAGCCGACGATGACGTCGGCGCCCTGGCCGATGGCGGGCGACGCCTTGACCGGGCCTCCCGTCGTCGCGGCCCAACGCAGCACTCCGGTCGGCTCCACGGCGTAGATCTTCCTGTCATTGCTCCCGAAGTAGATGGCGCCGTCCGCCCCGATCGTGGGCGAGGAACGGATCGTGTCGCCGGTCGCGAAGCTCCACTTGACGGTTCCATCGGCTCGGAAGGCCCAGAGCTTCTTGTCGTCGCTGCCAGCGTAGATCGTGCCATCGGGGGCGATCGCGGGGGAGGTCTTGACCGCGCCGCCGGTCGGCGTGGCCCAGCGCAGCGTTCCGTTCGAGCGGATCGCGTAGAGTTTGCCGTCGGCCGAGCCCACATAGACCGTGCCGTCATCGGCGATGGCCGGCGTCGAGTAGCGGATGTTCCCGTTGGTCCCATAGACCCACTTCACGCTTCCGCCTGGCGTGAGCGCGACGAGTTCGTTGTCCTTGTTCCCGACATAGATCGTGCCGTCACTCGCGATGACCGGAGACGAGTACTCGATCGTGTCGCCTGTCGCGTTCGTCCAGGCGATCGCGGCGGTCGCGGGGAAGACGCCGGTGGTGCGGGCGTCATGCGTCGCCGAACGGTGGAACATCGGCCAGGGACCGGAATTCAATCCCGTCGCCTGCGCCGGCGCGCTCCACCCGCCCACGGAGCTCGCCGCGAGAAGAGCAAGCGGCGGGATGATCCAACGCGCGACGCGATCGCGTGCGGGCCAACAGTCGGTCGGCTTCATCTGCATTCCCATCCTCCGATTGGTTGCGGGCGCGCGGAAGTCCGCGCGCGGGATCTAGAACTGCCAGGCGATTCCGCTGGCCATGAAAGAATCGTCGTACTCGGACTCGTCGCTGTCCGCGGTCGCTCCGGGCGGGAGATCGATCCGCCTGCCTCCACCTTCGATCAACAAGAACGGCGCTACTGCGCGGCGCGCCCAGGTCAGGCGGGCGCTGAGTGCATGGGTGCGGTCGTCGCGATCGAATCGCGAGGTGTCGCTCCGATCGCCGGTCGTGTAGTGACGGAGCTTCAGGGTGGCGTCGAGCGCCACTTGCCAGGGGCCGCCCCAGCGCAAGGTCTCCGCATCCAACCCGAGGCCGAGGACGTGCTCGTGGTAGCCCAGATCCGATCCCAGGTCGGGGCGATTGCGCGAATTCGCGGCCGCGTAGCCGTACTTGGAGCGCAGCCCGAGGCCCGTCGTCATCAGGGTGGTTAGTCTGAGGTAGCCCTCGTTTCGCGCGCGCTCTCGTTCTCGGAACCACCTCGTCGCCCGCTCGAGCTCTCGGTCGAAGCCGATCGTGAAGGCGAGTTCCGTGGCGAGCGGCCTCGTGTGCGAGAGGCCGAAAGAGAGGACGCGGTACGCTTCGGGGCGGAAGCGGGGCGCGCCCGCGGGCGCATCCTTGTCGACCCGATGACGCATGTAGACCTGTGGTTCGTAGCTCGCCTCGAAGTCGAGCACGCTCTCGCCAGGTAACTTCTGTTTCACATCGAAGGCGAAGCGATCGCGCCCGAGGATCTCGGCGTGTCTGTATTCGCTCCTGCGGTAGTCCAGTCCGACGCGGGCCGTCTTGTAGAACGACGGAAGCTTCCAGCGCGACCAGAGCGCGAGTCGCCCCTGCGTATCGTCGAGGCGGTCGACCTCGAACCAGGCGTTGGGGCTGTTCGACTCGAACGCCCGCTTCTCGGCGTCGGAGGACGAGAGGACGTTCGCGTCTCGTCCGACTACGAAGGATCCGCCGAAGCTGTCGGGTCGGAGGGTCGCGCCGCTACAGAGCCCGGCCCCGACGGTCAGGAGCAGTGCGGAGAACGCGGTGCCCGGCCAATGGAAGGCGGGGACCAGCGCCGGGGGGAGACCGATGGCGTCGACTGCGCGCATGAGGAAGGAACTGTCACGAGCCGCTGGCGCGGGCTCCGGTCGATCGACGATGGAGGCTTCGAGGTCTGGAGGAGTGTCAGCTCCGAGGAGTTCGGGGCACAACTCGGCCAACTCTTCGGTCAGCCGCGCCAGCCCGCCCATGTCGGGGAGAGTTCCCTCGGCGATCCGGGCGCCGTTCGGGCCGAGGAGCTGCTCGACCGCTTCGGCGATCGAACGCGGGCTCGCATCTTCCGGCGACAGGACGGTCCAGATCCCACGGGCCGCCAAGGCCTCGGCCCTTAGGATCTGCTCGCGTCGAGGAGCAACGCGCGGAAGGAGCAACGCGGCGCGAGCGTGCGACAACAGTTCGCAGCAGGTGTTGTAGCCAGCCATCGCGATGACGAGATCCGCCGCCGCCATCCGATCCGGCAGATCGGCGATGAACTCGCTCACTTGGGCGCCCACCGTCCCCGCGTGCGCAGCGAGGACGCGGCGTTCGTCGGCGTCCATGAGCGGCCCGGTCACGATCTCGACCTGGATCCGCCGGGCGTCGCCTCGCTCGCCGCGCCAGCGCTGCAGGAGCGACAAACCTCGCAGCGTTTCGTCGAGGAACGAGAACCCATCGCCGCCGCCTCCAGCGGTCACGAGGATACGGTGCGGGGGCGGCTCGCAGGGGCCGGCCCCATTCGTTCCATTCTCCATCGGGCGGACCTCGTTCCGCTCTGTACTCCCTCGCCGGGGCTCGCGCGGGGAGAGGTATCCGAGGTGTCGGGTGCGATCGGGGGGGAGTCTGTAGGCGGCAATCGCATCGAAGACGGTGGGATCGCCGAAGATGAAGATGCGGTCGTAGTAGCGCAGGAGTGCATCGTCGATCCCGTCTCGCTCCCAGGCGGCGCGGATCGACGCCGGGGCGTCGAGGACGTCGCGCAGGTCGAGGACGATCTTCGCCTGCGGACTTGCCGCGCGCAGCTGGTCCAGCGCCGGGACGAGTTCGCCTTTCATCCCCAAGGGGACGTTGTCGACGAGGACGAGGTGCGGTTGGAAGGTCTCGGCGGTGCTCCGGATCAGCTCGCGGCGCATGAGGCGGATCTGAGCGAACTCCACCTCGAGATCCCGCGATCGATACCGGTCGTCACCCGCCTTCTCGACCGACGGGAACTTGATCAGGTCGGCGCCGGGCGGCAAAGGCACATAGGGCGCCACCGGCGAGCCCGAGAGCACCAAGATCGAGGCGCGCTCGAAACGAGCACGAATCGCGCGGGCGATACGCAGCGTGCGGCTCAGGTGGCCCAAGCCGTACGTGTCGTGCGAATACATCAAGATGCGAACTGTGGCGGTCGGCGACATGCACCCTCCTCGTCGAGACGAGAAGGAGTCGGCGACCTCGTGGATCTGATACAGGTCTTGTCAGGGTTCCGCGAAGGCGGATCGGTCAGCGAGTTCGGATCAGTCGAGCCGACAACAGAAACCCTCGAGCGCCGAGGAAGTACGCCCCGGCGGGCGCCAGTCGTCCGCGGGCGTCCCGTCCGTCCCAGGTGACTCCAGGGGAGTCGGAGGACAACGTACGAAGGGTCCTCCCGGTCGCATCGAAGATGGACCATTCGACGGGGGAAGAACCGCCCGTGGACATCGAGATCTGCACCTCGGTCCCGGGCGAGGACGGATTCGGCAGGATCTGGACCAAGGTCGGTCGGCCGGGCCAGGCGCCCCCGGGCGCGTCGGCCGCTATCGGGGTGGACAACAAGGTCTGCAACGCATCGAATCTGCCGCTGCCGAGCTCGTCCTCGTAGGGTTCGTTGCCGGGAAGATTGTAGATGCCGGCGACGCCCAGCTCGGCGGTCGCCTCGACCTGCTCCTTGGTGAGGTCGGGATTGAGCGAGAGGATCAGCGCGCACTGTCCCGCCACGAACGGGGCGGCGAACGAGGTGCCTGCGCCGATGGCGTACTCGCCATCGAAGAAAGGCGCGATGATGCCGACGCCAGGGGCGGCCAAATCGACGTCTCCGTCGTAGTTCGAAAAATCAGCCTTCACATCCGAGGAATCGAGGGCGGTCACACCGATGACGTCGCTGTCGCGTGACGGATAGAGGGTCCCCTCCTGAGCGTCGTTCCCCGCGGCGGAGACGAGGGGAATCTGGAGGAGCGCGGCGGCGCTCATCTCATGATTGATGATCGAAGACGATTCCTCCAGACCCAGGCTCAGATTGATCACGTCGGCGCCGTGATCGACGGCCCATCGGATCCCCGCCGCCACATGGAACGAGTCGCCGCGTCCCTCGTCGTCGAGCACGCGGATCGGGAGGATGCGAGCGCCCGGCGCCACCAGGTGGACGATGCCCGCCACCATCGTGCCGTGCCCCGCGCCTTCGTCAGTCTGGCCGTCGCCATCGTCGTCGATCCCGTTCGTCGAGTCGGTCGGATCGGCGTCCCCGTCGATGAAATCCCACCCGCCGGGTTCGATGAATCCGGCGAGCGCCGGGTGTGACGCAAGCACGCCGGAGTCGAGCACGGCCACGACCACGTTCTCTCCGATCGAGTGCGCATGAGCATCGGCCAGGTGGAGTCGCGAGACGAGTCGCTGGTCGACATAGTCATCAAGGGTCCCGCCGAGCGCGGCGACCACCATCTGCCGGATGGCCTCGGGCGTCTCGTCCCTGAACGCGAACTCCGCTTCGATGATGTCGGGGTCGGAGTCGAAGATCGGCTCCAGGGCGTCCTCAGTGGTCCCTTCCGGCAGCGAGACCAGGTAAAGGGGAGGCAGGGCCTCCAGAGTGGTCGTGCCATACCGCTGATGGATCGTCTCGATCTCGACCCCCGGCGCGAGGATGAGCTGCAGTTCGCCGCTCTCGTAGTCGGCCCGCGCTGCGTGCGCCCCGAGGAGGAGCGAGCAGCATGCGATGAGCGGGGCGGTTCGAGCCCGGGGAGCGTGGGCTAGGTCGAAGCGGGCCATGAGTGAAACTCCTCGCGGGTGCGCGGGCGCCCAACGCCCTCGGTGTCTGTCAACTGCGTGCATCTGCCCGTTCCGGCGGCTGGGCCGGCGTCCCACCCAGACAGGCGAACGAGGCCCATTGCCAGGGGTGCGAGTGCGAGCCCCGAACCGCGCGCATCGCGCTGGCGAGTGCGCGCGGCGCCGACTCGCCGCCAGCGATCGCATCGTAGAACGTGTCCATCAACGCGAGCGTCGGTTCTTCCGCGATCGGCCACAGACTGGCGATCACCGCGCTCGCCCCCGCTTGGAGGAAACCGCGCGCCAGCCCGATCCACTCGTCGCCGGCCGGCGCGGCGCCTCGGCCGGACGAGCAAGCGGTCAGGACCACGGCTGCCCCCGAAAGTTCGAGCCCCGCCAGGTCGTGGACGAAGAGCGGTCCGTCAGCCAACTCGATAAAGGAATAGTACGGGTTGTCGGGGCGAAGCACACCGTGAGCTGCGAGATGGATGATCGAAGCGTCGCGCGCCGCGCCGAGGAACGCACTGCGAACAGGAGAATGATCGCTCGTCACATCCCAACTTGCCAGGTGACGGCCGATCCGCGCGATCTCTTCGGGGACTTGGGGCAGCGCCTCGGACCGGAGGCCTCCGAGCCAAGCCCGCCGATCTCGCCGGAGACTCGGCAGGGTTCTCCAGATGCGGGCGCTCGGGGCAACGGAGAATGCGCTCTCCTCGGCCCTATACCCGCGAGGCCCCAACAAGGCCGGAAATGGCACCCGATGAGCAGGGCCGTGGGGCGAAACGATCCAGTCGTGACCCGGCGGGAGTCCCGCGTCCACCAGCGGTTGCCAGAGCACCGCGTCGAGCTGGCGAAGGAGGTCGTCGGCTGAGTCGCGCAACCGATCGAGCCCGCCGCTCTGACCGCGGGCGCTGGACAGGGCCGCCGCGCCCCATTGGAAGTCCAGGCGATCCGCCAAACGAGACACGGTTTCGGCAGTGCGCGGGTCGAGCCGCCGACAGACCGCGCCTGACGATGTGACCGCGATCGCCAACGCCGCCTGTCGGGCCAGATGGAACGAGACGTACCCCCAGCCCGACGGTAGGGATCGAGCGACGGTATCGATCGAGATAGAGCCCGAGACGCCGGCGGTGCGCTTCCGACCAGCTCCGGTCGGGCATGCTTCCTCCCGGTCTCTGAGCATTCGGTCCCATCGCGCCTCGGACGCGCCGAGAGAACGTCGCAAGCGATGCACGTTGGCCTGCTCGGCAGCGCCTCCCAGCTCCGCGCGCGAGAGTCGAGCGTGCAGCCAGGCAAGATGGCGCCTCGAGCGTTCGGCCTCCGGCGTCAGCACCGCCAAATCAGTCGGGAGAGCCCTGGTCGCCGGGTCGCGCATCCGGTCCCACAGACTCTGCGCGCGCGCCCGCTCCATCCAATCGAAGAGCCGCTCGGTCGACGGCTTCACCCGTGAGAGTTCGATCCGCAGCACTCGGTCGTAGAGTTCCGCCTTGTCCCCGAGGAACGCGATCTTCGAGTCCTCCGTCGGGATGCGCGCCCGCATCGACTCCAGCTCGTCGATCGCGCGGCGATACGCCCGCGCCGCAGCCCCATCGCTGTGCTCTTCCTCCAGCGCGGCGCCGAGGGCTGCGGACACGCGGTAGCGTGAGATCGGGTAGATGTGCCGCGGCATCCGGGCCAGCAGTCGCTTCAGTCGCCCCGCTCGTCCTCGGGCAGGGTCGAGTTGGGCCAAGAGAACCTCGGCGGCGGCCTCCCAACGGACGAGTCCGAGCCGACGGAAGCTCGCCGCTCCGATCTTCGCCTCGGAAACGGCCGCGGCGGTTCGGCCCGCGCGCGCCAGGACCGCTGCGCCCGACAACTGCATCAAGGCAACGCGCGGCGCATTCTCCTCCCGCTCGAAGAGCGTGCGCGCGCGACGCACCGCCCGCCCCGCGGCGGCGACGTCCCCCAGGAGCAGCCAGGCATGCGCGATCTGTCCGAGCGCAAGCGCCTCGTCATAGCGCATTCCCTCCGCGCGGAAACTCGGCGCGGCCTCGTCCGCCAGTTCCGCCGCCTCGCGATGGAGATTGAGCTGCTGGTAGATCTCGCCGCGATTGAGCAGGCTCGAGGCCAGGAACGCGGGATGCCGAGTCGAGCGGAAGTAGGTCGTCGCCCCGGCGAGGAGCCGCAGCGCCAGGTCGAACTCGGCGCGCAGCAAGTGGACATAGGCGGCGTTCATTCGCACCTGCGCCAGGAGCAGCTCCAAATGTCGACTCGCGCATTCGGCTTCCAGGTCGTGGAAGAGCGCCACGGCTTCATCGTGTCGGTCGAGCTGGGTCAGCGCGACCGCGCGGTTCGTTTCGAGTCCCAGCACCGCCTCGTCCCTGACGCCCAGTTCACGGAAGAGAGCGGCGGCGCGGTTCCACTCAGCCAGCGCCTTCGCGTGCTGGTCCCGCTGGAAGAATGCGTTCCCACGATTCATCGCCAACTTCGCGAGGTAGGCGTGATCTCCGACGCTCTCCAGCAATCCTCGCGCTCGCTGAGCCGTGCGTTCGGCCTCCCGATGCCGGCCGAGCAGCGCGAGAACGTGGAGGCGACCGACGAGGAGTTGACCGAGGAGTTGGGGCGCCCGAGACCGGCTCAGCACCCGCACCGCGAGCGCGTACGACTCCGCAGCCTCTCGGATCCTCCCGGAGACTACGTTCGCCTCGGCGGCGGTTCGCAGCCCCCACGCCACCGCCACGGGATGGTCGACCGCGTGTCCCCACTCGATCGCGCGTCGGCCGATGCGTCGCGCCTTCTGTGCGTCGCTGGAATAGTGTCGGCTGGCCTCCTCCCGCATTCCGGCGGCGAGCGCGATGGCTTCCGCCGTCGAACACTCGGAAGCCGCCCGCGGGAGATTGCTCGCGGCGCCTTCGATCAACCGCACGGGCGTCCAGCCGTCCGCGACTCGCGCGATCGAGGTCTCCTCGACTGTGGGAAGAAGTGTCGTCACGGTGCGACTTCGGTCTCAGCTCTCCGGCCCCGCCAGGGTGAAGGACTCGACCAGCAGGGCGCGAGCCCCGCACTCGATGCGGAGCGACACGATTCCCGCGGGGACTTCCTGGAACGCGAACTCGCCGTGAATCGACAGCGGAGAGCGCAACGTCTTCTTTCCGGAGCGGAGGAGAGCGAGTCCAGTTTCGAGTTCGGCGAGTCCGGGCTCCGGCACGACCTGTCCCTCGATCTGGAAGCGACGCGCACTTACTTCGACGATTCTGAGGTGGATCCGAGCTTCCTTCGCTTCGAACAACATCTGTCGCGCGCCGACGGTCATCGCTCCTCGGATCCCGGGCAGCAGCGTTCCGGCGTGTGTATCGAGCCTGAGCGCCGCCGCGATTTCCTCGACCGCTTGTTTGACCGCCCGCACGAGACGGGACCTAGCGGGAGCGCGCTCACCGGACGCACGCAACCTCTCCAGCGCCCGCTCCGACCAAGCTGGAGGCGGCGACGTGAGGGGCGCTGCCTGGAATGCGAGGTACACCACCCGCGTGGCCGCGAGTCGATCCCGACAGAGAGCGCAACCATCGTCGTCGATATGGCGGCGATCAACCGGTTCGATCGGCGCGCCTTGTTGCTCTGCCTCGACCCAGCGGACCAGGGCTTCGGGACTGGAGTGATCGGCCATGCTCATCTCCCTTTTCGCCGGGCGGCTCGTCGCCGACCTCCTCGCCGGGCGGCCGCCGTTCGCGCCGCTCGGATCCCACCGTCCATTGAGGGGTCGCCCGAACCCTTGTCCAGATACATCGCCGACGTCACACCCAGCCTTGATCCTCGAAGATGCGTCGCGCCTTCTCGATGCAACGGGCGCGAGTCGGGCCGATGCTCCCTACCGGAATGCCTTCCCTCCGAGCGATCTCGGTGTAGTCGATCGACGGGTCTTCGTAGAAGAGCAGCCGTAGGAGTCGCCGGCAACGCTCGGGCAGGCGTACCAGCGTCTCCGCGGCTTGCTGCGCCCGTTCGAGCGCGACCGTTTCGGCTTCGGGCAGTCCGTCGGCCGCCTCGAGCGTCGATTCGGCGATGGCCAGCTCCGAGGGGGAGAGATGGTCGAGGCTGACCTCGTTGCGCCTCGAGCGGATCCGATTGATGGCCTGCCGGCGGGAGATGACGACGATCCAGGAGATCAACCGGTCGGTGTCCCGGAGGCTGCTGAGCTGGCGATAGATGGCGAGGACCGCCGCCTGGTAGGCCTCTTCCTGGTCCGAGGGAGGCAGCCCGACCTTCCGGATGGTCGAGAAGATCAGGTTCGAGTAACGACGGAGGAATTCTTCCCAGGCGCCGGGGCGGTTCCCCAGACAGTCGCGCACCAGGATTCCGGCCCCCGCCTCCGAGTTTGTCTTGGCTCGCGAAGACGAAGGGCGCTCGAGCGGCATGTTCGCGAGGGTAGCACGAGGTCAGGGCGTCGAGTTCGGGACCCCCGCACCCGCTCGTCGTGGCGTTTGCTGGTGCGGGTTTCCGGGCGTCGGACCTCCAGATGGGGCAACGCACGCAGGCCGGGTACGATCTGGAGAACGGGAGTTGAACTCGAGCACCACTCTGGCCGATCTTCGTGGAGATGCTTCTTTCCGCCCTATCGTTCTTGCGTCGCGGCGCTCTCCTGATCCTTCTCACGACACTCGTCGCGGGTTGGAGTTCGGCCGGTGTCTGGTGGTGCGTCGCGAGCCGCTCGTGCGACGAGTCGACCGAGGCTCCGTGCTCGACGGAGGTTCGGTCTTCCTCCCGAGCCGCTGACCGCGCCGACGGACCCTGCTGCGACCGCGACCTCTTCGACGAATGCTGCCGCTTGAGCGGGATGAGCCCGTCATCTCAGGTCATCCTCGTACTTGCGCTCGCGTCCCCCACCGCGACCGCTCTTCCGGCCGACCTGGCGTCAGCCGATCACAGTCCCGTGCCCCCGCCGGGATTGGTGGCAGTGGCGGAGTTGACTCACGGCCCGCCCGCTGGTGGGGACGCAGACCACCGCACTCCTACCGCTCCGCGCGCGCCGCCCCGGATCGCCCGCGCCTGATCGGTGTCGATCGCTCGCGCCAGATGCGCAGCGATCTCCGACGCCTTCCAGCTCGAGTGCTCGTTCTCGGTCCGCGGACCGCGTCGCGCTGGTAGCCGCCTCCCGTCACAAACTATCCAGCCGGGGGCATCATGCGAGGATCTCTCGCCGGCATCGTATTGCTCGTCGCAGCCTGGTCGGTTCAGGGCGCCTCAGCGCGGGCGGAACCGCTCACGGTGGACCAAGTCGTCGTTCTCGCGCGGACCCGCTCTCCGGAAGCCCGCCTCGCGTTGACGCGCGTCGCAGAGGCTCGCGCGCGGCTCACGGGGGCTCGTGTTTTCTCCGTCGACAATCCGGTGATCGAAGGGGTCAGTGGTTCCGGCAGCGAGTCGGGTCGGACGACCGCAATGGAACTCACTGTTCCGCTCGGTCTCGGGTTCCGCCGTTCCGGCGAGATCAGCGAAGCGCGGGCCGGCCTGGAACGAGAGGGTTTTCTCGAAACGGACTCGCAACTTCGCGTCGTAGCGGCAGCGCTCGGCGCCTACTACCGGACTCTTCATGCTCAGCAGCGATCAGGGATCGCGGCCGATCGCCGCGCGTTGGCGCGTGAACTGGTCCGGATCGCGGCTGACCGACTCGAGGCCGGCGATGCCGCGCACCTCGAGGTCGTCGTCGCCGAAACCGAACTCTCGCGAGCGGAGAGCGAGGTGCTGGTCGAGCAGGGAAATGTGACGGAAGCCATCCTCGCACTCGCTCGGATCTTGGGGCTGCCGACGGTGACTGAGTTGGAGGTGGTTGGTGAGCTCGGCGATCGTTCCCTCCTCGATGCGGCGACGCGAGTAGCACTGGAGCAGAGAGCCGACGTGAGTGCTGCGGAGAGCGATCTCAGAGCCGCCTCGGCGGCCCTCTCCGTCGCCAGGACTTCCGGCTGGCCGGCAGTCGCGCTTCGAGTGAACTACGAGCACACGCGCGACGAGGAGGTCATCAGCCCGGGTCTGGCTCTCTCGCTTCCGTTCTTCAACCGGGGACAAGGAGCGCGAGGCGAAGCCGTAGCTCGGCGCGATCGCGCTGCCGTCGAACTGGAAACGCGGCGATCGGCAGCGTCGTCAGAAGCCGCTGGGGCGCGATTGGGCTACGCGAGCATCGAGGCTGCGGCGCGAGAGATGGAAGAGCGGGCGTTGCCGCGGGCTCTGGAGGTCGAAGAGCTAGCCCAGCAGAGCTACGGCGCGGGGAAGCTCGACCTGCCGGGACTCTTGGTCGTGCGCAGTGGATCCCTGGACACTCGGCGAGAACATGCAGATCGGCTGCTCGAAGCAGCAGAGAGAGGCATCGAGCTGACCCTCGCGGTCGGCGTATTGCCTCGAGAACACTAGCCCATGAGGAGGATTGAATCATGAACACGCGTTGGGTGGTCTTCCTGGCCGCGAGCATCTTCCTGACCAGTTGCGGAAAAGAAGCATCGAAGAGCGACCGACCGGCATCCGAATCGCGCCCGGCTTCCTCGGAGGCGGCCCACGCGTCCGCCAGCGTCGTTCCAGGCTCGCACGAAGATTGGTGCGGCGAACATCAGGTCGCCGAGAGCGCATGCACCCGCTGCGATCCTTCCCTGGCTGCGGCCTTCAAGGCGACGAACGACTGGTGCGCCGAACACGGCTTGCCCGAGTCCCAGTGCCTCCAGTGCAACCCCGGGCTGAAGATCGTTCGGCCTCCGAAACCGGAGGGGAAGTGATGCGTCGATGCCTCCTGCTGTTCGCCACGCTCTTCTTCCTGGTCGTCGGCGGATGTCAGCGCCGCGACGCATCGCCGGACCAATCGGCTCCGGTGGCTGCATCCGAGATTGCAGATCTCGGCGGCGCGGATGCTGAAGGCATGTGCGCCGAACATGGCGTCCTCGAAGCGGTCTGCACGAAGTGCCATCCGAAGCTGATCCGGATCTTCCAGGCGCGCGGCGACTGGTGCGCCGAGCACGAATTCCCCGAGTCGTTCTGTCCGCTCTGCCATCCGGAGCGTGGCGGTAGGCCTGTCGCCGACGTCGCTCCCGACGAAGCGCCGGCGAATGGACTCCGCATCACGTTCGCGACCAAGGAAGTAGCCGCCCAGGTAGGGATCGAGACGAGTCGAGCGCTACGAGGCGAACAGGCAACCGTAATTCTCGCAACGGCGACCATCGTCGCGGATGCGGCCAAGAGCGCGCACGTCAATGTCCGCTCCCCGGGCGTGATCCGAGCGTTCAAGGTCGATCTGGGGACGAAGGTGATGAAGGGCACTCCGCTCGCCTCGATCGAGAGCGCCGTCGTCGCGGAAGACCGGGCTCGCCTGCGCTCCGCCCGAGCCCGTGCGGAAACTGCGGGGGCGGACTACGAACGTGAGAAGCAGCTCCACGACAAGGGAATCTCGTCCCAGAAAGAGGTGCAGGCAGCCCAACAAGCTTACGAGGAAGCGAAGGCCGACGGCGCCGCGGCCGAGGCTGCGGTCGGTCTCGTCGGCGGGGCCGAAGGCGCGGGTGTGTACAACCTCGTCGCGCCCATCGGCGGCGCCGTCACCGCTCGCAACTTCACCGTGGGGAGCCTCGTCGATCAGGAGGAAACGATCTTCGAGATCCTCGATACCTCCTCACTCTGGGCGGAGATCGATATTCCGGAGTCGCAGGCGAGCCGGGTGGCCGTCGGGCAGCACGTCGTCCTCGAGGTCGACGGATTGGAAGGCCGGAAGTTCGACGGGATCCTCCAATACGTGGCGCCGGTGGTCGACACTCGAACCCGCACCATCAAGTCTCGGGCCGCCCTCGACAATCCCGACGGCGCACTCCGCGCGAACATGTACGCACGCGCTCAGATCTCGGTCAGCTCGGCCGGAGGGACAGCATTGGTCCCACGTGCAGCGGTGCAAGAGGCCAAGGGAGCCCAGCTCGTATTCGTGGCGCTGGCGGTCGACGAATACGAAACGCGGCGCGTGCGCGTCGATCCTTCCGATGGCGAGCTCGTCGCCGTTACCGCCGGGCTCGAACCTGGCGAGCTGGTGGTGACGACGGGAAGTTTTCTCCTCAAGACGGAAACGCTCAAAGAGAGCATCGGCGCAGGCTGCTGCGAAGTCGAAACCAAGAAATAGCGAGGCTCGCGAGTGCTCAGCACGATCGTTCGCTGGTCGATTCGCCACCGGTTGGTGGTGATTCTTGCCGCGGTTGGGTCGGCGGGGCTGGGAGTGTTCGCCTTCCTCCATCTGCCCATCGACGCCTTCCCGGATACGACTCCGGTCCAAGTACAGATCAACACGGTGGCGCCGGCTCTCTCGCCGCTGGAGATCGAACGCCAGCTCACGGTTCCGATCGAGCAGGCGATCTCCGGACTTCCGGCCCTCCACGAGGTCCGATCGATCTCCAAGTTCGGTCTCTCGCAAGTGACCGTGATCTTCGAGGAAGGTTCGGAGATCTACTTTGCGCGCCAAGTAATCTCGGAACGGCTGCAAGGCGTGGAGCTGCCCGCCGGGATCGAACGGCCACAACTTGGACCGGTCGCGACGGGCCTGGGAGAGATCTTCCACTACACGGTTACCGGTGAGGGCAAGTCTCCGAGCGAGCTGAGGACGATCCAGGACTGGATCATCAAGCCTCAGCTGCGGACTGTTCCGGGGGTCGCCGAGGTCAACACCTGGGGAGGTGACGAGCGACAGGTGCACGTGCTCGTCGATCCCATCAACCTCGCGAAACGCGGGCTCACCCTCGCCGAGCTGATCGAAGCGCTCGAACACAACAACGGCAATGTGGGGGGCGGCGCCATCGACCAGGCGGGCCAATCAGCGCTCGTCCAGGGGATCGGCATCGTGACGAAGCCCTCCGACGTGGAAGAGATCATCATTGTCGCCAGAGACGGGGTTCCGACCCGCGTCCGCGACGTCGCCCGCGTGGTGGATGGGCGCGCGATCCGGCGGGGCGCCGTCACGGCCGACGGCAAGGGTGAGGTCGTGCTTGGTCTCGGCTTCATGCTCATGGGCGAGAACAGCCACGAGGTGGCGAAGAACCTTCGGATCCGACTCGACGAGATCAAGAAGAGCGTTCCTCCGGGAGTCGAAGTCACCACGATCTACGACCGGACGGAGTTGGTCGACCACGTTCTCCACACCGTCAAGACGAACCTCTTCGAGGGCGCGCTGCTGGTCATCGCGGTTCTCTTCGTCTTCCTCGGGAATCTGCGCGCGGGGCTGATCGTGGCGGCCGCGATTCCTCTCTCGATGCTGTTCGCGTTCGATCTCATGCTGCGAGTTGGGATCGCGGGCACGCTGATGAGCCTCGGCGCGATCGACTTCGGCCTGGTCGTCGACAGCTCGGTGATCATGGTCGAGAACGCGATGCGCCGACTCGCGGAAGACAAAACGGGCCGCTTGATGCCGGAAATCATCGAAGACGCAGCCCTCGAAGTGCGGCGGCCTACGATGTTCGGCGAGCTGATCATCATGATCGTCTACTTGCCGATCCTCGCGCTGGAAGGAATCGAAGGAAAACTATTCCGGCCGATGGCGCTCACCGTGATCTTCGCGCTCCTCGGCTCATTGGTGCTCTCCCTCACCCTCGTGCCTGCTCTCTGCGCCACCTTCCTTCCGCGGCGCCTGTCGGAGAAGGAGAACCGCCTGGTGGCGGGCATCCAGTGCGGCTATCGACCCGCGTTGCGGGCCGCACTCGATCGCCCGAAGCTCGTTCTCGCCGGCGCCGCCCTCTGCTTGGTGGGCGCGGGATTCCTGGCCACCCGCCTGGGGTCCGAGTTCGTCCCTCGGCTCCGCGAGGGCGCGCTCGTGATCAACACGATCCGACTCGCCGGCGTGTCCCTGGACGAGTCGGTGCGATACGGCGGCCAGATCGAGCGCGTCCTGAAAGAGAAGTTCCCTGCCGAGATCGACCGAGTGTGGACCCGCACCGGCACGGCGGAAGTCGCGACGGATCCCATGGGCCTCGAGCTGTCGGACGTCTTCATCACGCTCTCGCCGCGGAATGATTGGAAGCGCGCGGGCACGCAAGACGAGTTGGTCGAGGAGATGGAGGTGGAACTCTCGTCGCTGCCCGGCATGCGGATGGTCTTCACGCAACCGATCGAGATGCGCGTCAACGAAATGGTCGCGGGGATCCGTGCGGACGTCGGAGTAAAGCTCTTCGGAGACGACTTCGAAACCTTGCGAGCCAAGGCGCGCGAGATCGAGACCGTCATGAAGCAGGTCCCCGGGGCCGCGGACGTATTCGTCGAGCAGCTCACTGGGCAGCCGGTCCTCGAAATCGAAGTCGATCGCGACGCCATTGCTCGCCAGGGCATCCCGGCGCGGGAAGTACTCGACGCGATTGCGTCTCTGGGAACGCGGGAGGTGGGGGTTTTGCAGGAGGGCGATCGGCGGTTCCCGATCGCTGTTTCTCTAGAGGACCGCTACCGGTTGGACGCAGCGTCGGTCGGGAGGATCCTCGTCACGGCGAGCAACGGCGATCGCGTGCCCTTGGAACGGCTGACCCGGATTCGCATGACCGAGGGCCCCTCCACGATCAACCGAGAGTGGGCGAAGCGACGCGTTGTCGTCCAAGCCAACGTGCGTGGTCGCGACGTCGGCAGTTACGTCGCAGACTTGAAGAAGTCGCTCGACGGCAGTGTCGTCCTGCCACCCGGTTACTACATTCGGTTCGGTGGGCAATTCGAAAACCTGGAGAGGGCGCAAGGACGCCTCATGCTGGTCGTCCCTCTGGCGCTCATCCTCATCTTCGGGCTCCTCTATCTGACTTATCACAGCTTCTCCGACGCGGCCCGGGTCTTCACTGGCGTGCCGTTCGCCGCAGTCGGCGGAATCGTCGCCCTCTGGATCCAAGGCTTGCCCTTCAGTATCTCCGCCGCGGTCGGCTTCGTCGCCCTCTGGGGCGTTTCGGTGTTGGCCGCGATGGTGCTCGTCTCGACCATCCGTCAGGACCTCGCGGCGCGCGTGCCCCTGTCGGACGCGATCTTCCGCGCGGCCGAACGCCGCCTCCGACCGGTCCTCATGACCTCGTTGGTAGCCGCGCTCGGTTTCGTCCCGATGGCAATGAACACGGGGCTAGGCGCGGAGGTGCAGCGACCACTCGCGACCGTGGTCATCGGCGGGATGATCTCTTCCACGCTCCTGACGCTCTTCGTGCTGCCTGTTCTCTACAGCTTGTCTGTGAAGCGCGGACGCGAAAGGTTGGAGACGCCTGATCTCGCGCCCGCGGCGGGTTGAGCGGCAGCGCGGTTGGCCGGAAAGTATCTCGGTCGCTCGAGTCCTGGCTCTGGCTCATCGACGATCTGTCGATCGGATCGACCTTCGAGCTCCAACTGGTCCCGGACTTGGCCGTTCACGCCGCGCCAGCAGCCGTTCGATCCAGGCGCGGTCCCGGTCGGGGGTTCTTCGCATGCCGCGGACGATCGATACTTGATCGGCTGGTCTGGGAGTGAGCGTTACGTGAGGGATTGACGCGCCTCGAATTGAAGTCGAGGCGCGTCGACCGGATCATCCCTTCGCTTTGTAACCCGCCGTTACTTCGTCCTTGTGCGCTGCGAAGGCTGCGAGGAGTTCGCCCATCTCGCGCGGAGGCACTTTGAACACGTTGAGAGTGCGCGCCAGCTCGGCGGCGACCTCGTCAAACTCTTGTGACTTCTCGACAACGCTGACTCGGATGAAATAGATCGGGCGCGGTTGGAGATCGAACTCCAAACCGCGCCCGGATCAGGCCGACCTCGATCGGCTACCGATTGCGAGAACCGTTGCGGTCGCCCCCGCCCCACTGGCCGCGCGACCCGGAGCGGCCGCTGCGCTGTCCGCGTCCGATGGCTACTGTCGGAAGATCAGCTTCTGAAGCGCCCCACCCACGTGGTTCTTCCCGTCGTAGTCCATGACCGCGACGCTGAAGGGGTACTCCGCTGAAGCCGTGACGTTCGTGAACTGCACGTCCTCCGTCGGTTTCGCCGTCGTGAGCTTCCGCTTGAAGATGACCGTGTACGTCCCGCCCGAGTAGACGGTGTTCGCGTTGGTGACGTAGGTCGCGTCGCCCGGCGCCGTCACGTCCTGAAGCGTGTAGCCAGGCGCGCCGGCAAACCCGCGTATCCGCGCCACGAGGTTCCCCTGTTCGGTCGGGTCCGTCACGTTCTGGTTCTCGCCACCGTGCGTCACGCCGTTCGCGTTCGTCTTGTTCACGATCTCGTCACGCGTCTTGTTGAGGCCGTAGTCGGCCAAGTTCTTGTTCTGGCCCTTGCCGTCGGGGTTGTGACAGCCCTGACACTTCGCCTGGTAGATCACATTTCCCGCGGCCGCGTCGCCCTCGAGCGGCATCTTGGCGTCGTTCGCCAGGAAGAGAAGCGGGTTCAGATTGAACGTCGCCCCGTCGCTAGCGCGGACGATCCGGTTGGCCTTCGTCGGATCCCAGACAGACGCGGGACCAGACGTGTTGTTGCCACCCGCCGGCCGGTTGCGGACTTCGATCGTCTCGCCGGTGTCGGTCTTGCGGCCCGGGGCCGCACCGTCATTGACACAGAACTGATCGTTCGCGTAGCCGATCGGGTTCGAGCGGCTGGTCTTCCAGTGCCAGAGGTCCGTGCGGCCGTTGGCGGGATACATGTCATTCGGGGTGTGGCAGGTCATGGCGCAACCCACATCCTCGAACTTGCGCCCATCCGTCGCGCTCGCGCCGACGCCGCCCTGCTTGATGTCCCACATGACGCCGATCTTGTCGTCGTTCAGGTTCGAGCTCCAGCCGGTCGGCGCCATCTCCATCATCGTCCGGCCCGTCACGCCCATGTCGAACGTGGGCAGGGCGTCGCTCGCCCCGCCGTTGAAGAACCATCGACGGCGATTCAGGTCGTTCGTGCTCGAGTTATCCGGCCACTGCGTCCAAATGTAGAGGTCGGTCGCCGAGTACGCGGCCTTCATCCGGACCTTGATGTCGAACCCATCCTTCGACCCCGTCATGTTGAATTCGCCGCCGTATGCCTGGCCCGTGCTCCCGTTGCCGCCGTTGCCCCCTCGGGTCCCGCCTGCGGGGCGGCGGAGACCGCACTCCCTCCCAGCCGTTCCGCCAGCGTGGAACTCGTGATCCCGTCGGCCGGTCCAGATGTCGCATTCCCCGAGGATCTCCATCCCGCCGCTTCGAATCACATAGCTCGCGCCAGGGACGGCGGCGGGCGTCTCGGTCCAGGAGACGCCATCCCAATGCATCAGCACGACGCCGCTGTCGCTCCCGCCGATCGCCCACACATCATCGAGGGGACTCCTTTCCATGTGGCGCGATTTGCGCCCCGAGGATCGGAGCGCGACGAAGGCCCCGCTTGCGACAGAGGACATCGAACCCGGATGAGGCGCAGACAATCGCCCTGGCCACCATGACATTCGTCATGTTCCGCCCGACTCTGGTGTCGGTCGCGTCCCCTGCCGCGGTTTTCGCCGTCTCCAGAAGAAAGCGGACTGCAGGATTCGCCGGATGTGAACTCAGACTACTTCGCCCGGACGCGATTGTTCTTCGCGTTGTGCTCGAGCTCGCACAGGCCAAGCGCTTCCATGAGTGGCGGGATGTACACACCGAACCTGCCCCGGAGAGCCTTCTTCAGGCCGTACCAGCCGCCGACAGGATTCTTGGGATCGCGACCCCAGGCTTCGACGGCGCCTTCCTTGGCGGGTTTCTGCTCATCGGCGCCGCCCAGCTCGACCCAGTCTCCAGCCTTCTTCAGCATTTTGTGCAGATCGTCGATACACCTCGAGTCGTAGAGGAGCACCGTCTTCCCGACGTTCCTCGCGACTCACATCTCCTCCAACAGCCAACGAGAGGCGGACGCCCAAGTGATGCCGCCGGGCAATGGCCGAGACGGCGGGCTCGCATCCAGCGTGACAAGCCATGCGCGGGCGGCGGGATGCGCAGCCAGCCCCGCTTCGAGCGCACGGAGTTCACGCGCCCAGGTCTCGTCGCCTTCGCTCTCGAGACACACCTGCACCAGCATTGGCCCTTCTCCGGCTCGATGCGCGAGGAAGTCCACCTCGAAGCCTTCCCGCGTTCGCACGTACGATACCTCGAAGCCGCGCCTCTCCAACTCCAGGAGCACGGCCGTCTCCAGCGCGCGCCTGTGGTGAGATCGTCCACTGCGTTCGAAGAGCGCGATGAGGCCGGGGTCCACTGGATACGCCTTGCGGGGATTGACCATGCGCTGACGCTCCGACGCGCTGTGCATCTCCACCGTGCGCACGAGGAAGGCGTCTTCGAGATGTGCCAGATAGGCGTGCAAGGTGTCTTTCCCGACTGGCACTCCTTGGGACCGCAGGGCGTCATAGTGCTTCTTGACCGAGAACGCGCCTCCGGGCTTGGACAGCAACTGGCGTTCGAACCAGCGGAGAGCTAGCGGATTGCTGACCGCGTGGCGTTCGATCACGTCCCGCAGCACCACTACATCGACGTACCCGGCGAGCAGCGCAGCCCGGTCGCGCGGATCCGCGCCTTGCGCTTCGGGAAAGCCGCCTTCGATCAGGTGGCCCCGAAGTCGTTGATCGAGCGCCGCGCGCTGTGTCGCGCTCGAGTTCTCGTACTCGCCCGCGGGCTCGTCGCCGGCGTGGCGCAGCGCCTCACGGAAACTGAAGGGATGCACCAGTACTTCCATCGCCCGCCCGCGGAGGCTGGTCGCGACCTCGCGCGAGAGAAGCTTTGCCGAGGAGCCGGAGACGAAGAGTTCGACGCCCCCCGTGTCCATCAACCGTCGCACCAGCCCTTCCCAACCCGGCACGAGTTGCACCTCGTCCAGATAGAGCGTCATCCCGCGCGCCTCGCGGATCCCTGGGAACTGCCGGCTGTGCTCCTCGAGCAGCCAGTTGAGCTCCGCGACCGAGAGCCCCGCCAGCCGTTCGTCCTCGAGCGAGAGCAGCAACTGCCCCTCGGCAGCCCTCCCCGCCGCCAGCCGGTCGGCCCGGCACTGGGCCAGGAACGACGTCTTTCCCGCACGCCGTATCCCGATGACAGCAAAAGCCTTACCCGGGATTGCCGGGAGTCTCACGTCTCGACGCGTCAGGGCAGACGTGGAGATCGCCAGTGATTCGGAGAGCTTGAAGCGAAGAAGGTCGTGGGAGATTGTCATTGGTAGAAGGACAATATATATACAATACGTCCTTTTGAAAAGGACCATAGTGATGTCCTGGGCTTCCGTCCCGGCTGGGATGCCCTCTCAGTGGACGGGTTGGTCCTCGACATTGCGAAAGCTGCGTTTCGGATGGCTCAGACGTGGGCTCGCGACAGTCGCTGCTACATGGGTCAAAAGAAGACTGGGCCTCTTCGAGCACGGGGCTCGCCAGCTCTCTTGTGACGGGAGGAAACCCTGCGAGGAAGCTCGGCGAAGGAACGGCCGGCGGACCGAATGGAAGCGACGCTCCGTCGGTAGTCCGATCGGTCTCCAGAGCGGCCAACTCGCCCTGCCCGACGATGCACACCCGCTCTTCACTACGGTCCGGAGGCCCGCGACCCTGACGCTTTCTTGCTATCCTCCTTCCGCTTGTCCCCATTCCTGCAGAAGTAGGAAGCATTGCGGCAGCCTCTCAGGAACGCGCCGACCGGAGGATTCATGCGCCTGTGCGCGATTGCGACCACCGCTGCCTTGATCGTCGGCGGATCCGCGGCGCACGCGGGAGTTCCGTCCAAGCTCTTCCTCGGTGAGTACGAGTTCAACAATCCGACGCTGAGCTCGATGAACCTCGACGGCGCGAACGTGCAGGAACTCTTCTCGCCGGCGCCCTCCGACTGGCTCGTCGTCGGTCTCGACTACGGCGCGGCCGGCGCGGATCTCTATTGGTGTCATGGCAGCAGTCCAGGGACGGTTCGCACGGCCGCGCTCGACGGAAGCGGGGAGCACGTTGTGGTAGGCGGACTGAAGTATCCGCGGGGACTGGCGCTCGATCCAATGGGAGGGAATCTGTACTGGTCCGCATCGCCGCCGGCCGGCCATGCCCTCGGGCTGATCCAGCGCGTCGATACGGACGGTACGGGACTCCAGAACTTCTTCGTCCTCACACCCTACGATCCGAATTTCTCGTTCGTCGGTAATCCCACCGTGGATCCGACGAACGGATACGTCTACTTCTGCGCCGCGAACCAGATCGTGCGCAAGCGCACGGACGGAACAGGCGGTGTGGAGACGGTGGTGCGTGGTGTGACCACGGTGCGAAGCGTCGCCCTCGACGTCGAGAATGGGCAAATCTACTTCCTCGACGCGAACACGAATTCCGATTATCTGGGACGCTGCAATCTGGACGACACAGGCTTCACGGTGCTCGTCGACATGAGCCCGGCTTCGACGGTCTCTTCCGGTCTCTGGGACTTGGAGCTCGATCTGGCCGGCGGCAAGGCCTACTGGGCGGACGAGATCGCGCACGTGGTGCGGCGCGCGAACCTGGACGGTGCGAACGTGCAGACGATCTATACCAGCCCGGCCGCCTCGAGCCCGACGGGTCTGGCCTTCGATGACAACACGCCGCCACCGATGGCCGACTGCAATGGAAACTCGGTTCCGGATCGCGATGACATCGATTCGCAGGCGAGCGCCGATTGCAACGGCAACGGCGTGCCTGACGAGTGCGAAGCCGATCCATGTGCGACCCCGACCTACGTGCTCGATCACGGCAGCGATCCCGCGGCGGTCGGGCGGACGGTGAGCGGCGACCCCAGCACAGGGTACGAGGTCTTCCAGCCGTTCGACGTGGCGGGAGCGCTCACGCTGCAAGGCATCGAGCTGGACGGATGGACGGTGAACTATCACTCCGACGGATTCACGGCGACTCTGTTTCCGGATGATGGAACGGGAACCTTTGCCAACGAGTCGACGCCGATCGAATCGAGCCCGTTCCAGTGGCGATTCAGCCCATCGACGGTGGTGTGGGTCGAGCGTGACTTCAGCGCCACGCTCGCGCCCGGGAGGTACTGGATTCGTCTCACGGCGAGTCATCCTGACTACGACGCGGCCGCCCATGTAGGCGTGAGCGGGCTGCCGAGCAAGTCGAGACGGAACAGCGACGGGCAGATCATCGCGTCGAGCCGAGCGATCGCCCTTCGCCTCGTGGAGGGCAACGCCGCGGGGGTAAGCAACACAGATCTCGCGTTGGCGCGGGCTATACCTGTGCGCGTGGTTCCCAATCCGATGCACGGCCGGGCCGAGGTCCAGTTCGAGTTGTCCCCCGAATACGGTCGAGCAGCCGGCCTCGCGAACGGCAACGAGGTCGGGCAGTCGGCTCGGGTCGAGATCCACGACATTCTCGGCCGTGTCGTCCGAACGCTAGAGGTTCGAGCTTTCGACGGCGCGACTGCCCTCCATCGAGTGGGGTGGGATGGCAGGGACCAGAGTGGTCGTGCGGTATCGAGTGGCCAGTACTACTGCCTCATCGACGCGGGATCGCGCCAGGGTCGAGCGGTGGTGACACTGGTGCAGTGATTCCCCCGAGCGCATGTGCAGCCGTGACCTCACGCACTATCTCTCTGCGCGAGTCGTTGCTCGGGCGAAGGAACTGAGAGTCAAGCCGTCGGACACCGCGTGAGGCGCCCTCGGGTGGACGCGCGTTTGCGGCTGCGGAGCGCGGCGTGGCGTGCGGATGGAGCCTTCGCAACTGCCAGCTTCACCCCTGAAGAGCGTTCGCAAACTCTTCGGGCGAAACCTCCGCTTGGCGAAGCACGCCCGCGAGGGTGCCGAACCTTCACGAATCCGAGCCGTTCGAGCGCGCGCACCACCTCTGAGCCGGACACCCGGGGAAGTTTAGACATGCGTGGGCGAAGGGATCGTGAACATCGTGATGAGCGGGTGGCCGGTCGTCGAAATCGGGAACTCCGAGAGATACAGCGCGGTCGCCTCGCGGAGATTTGCCACGGCTTCCTCTACCGTCTCGCCCTGCGTGGTGGCGCCGGTCTCCGGGTTCAACGCGATGAACCCACCTTCTTTCGCGTGCGTCAGGACGGCAGTTGGTTCCATGCGCTAGAGCTCCAGGTTGAAGTCGTTCTGATGCGAGTGGCTAGACCGGAAACGCTTTCGTCGAGGATAGGCGAGGAAAGGCCGCTGAGTGCAGGAAGGAAGCGACGAGTACGCATTTCGGGCTGGCCACCGTCGTGGGGACCGCCGTCGCAGCGGGCTCGTCAACCAGGACGCGCACGCGCCAGCACTTCGGCTCGAGCTAGGACGAGGACCGCGACGGCCTGCTCGCGACTGACGGAGGGAAACTGGGCGAGGAACTCATCGAAGGGTTCTCCGCCCTCCAGGCAGGCTGCATCCAGATTGGCGCATCTTGCTAGTGACCGGAGTCGTCCGGCGGCCTAGTTTCGGGGCAGTCGAGAAGGAGGACCGAGATGAGCAAGACGTTGGGGAATGAGTCGGGTGTGGGCGCGGCGGCGGCGACGAAGTCGTACGAGGCCAAGGCGTATGCGGCGGCGAGTGCGAGTTCGGGGCTGGGGGCGGTGACCATCCGGCGTCGCGAGCCGGGTCCGCTGGATGTGCAGTTGGAGATTCTCTTCTGCGGGGTCTGCCACTCGGATCTGCACCAGGTGCGCGACGAGTGGAGTGGGACGATCCCCACGGTCTACCCCTGCGTCCCGGGCCACGAGATGGTCGGTCGAGTAATCAAAGCAGGCAGCGCGGTCAGGAAGTTCAAGGAAGGCGATCTGGCGGCGGTGGGCTGTCTGGTCGACTCGTGCCGTGTCTGCTCCGCGTGTCGAGATGGAGTGGAGCAGTTCTGCGAGGCGCGGGCGACCTTCACCTACAACGCCCCGGACACGCATCTCGGTGGCGTCACCTACGGCGGCTACTCCGGCAGCATCGTCGTCGATGAGGCTTTCGTGCTGAAAGTCTCGGACAAGCTGGACCTGGCGGGGACGGCGCCGCTCCTCTGCGCGGGCATCACCACCTACTCCCCTCTGCGGCACTGGAAGGTCGGTAAGGGGCAGAAGGTTGGGGTCGTCGGTCTCGGTGGGTTGGGACACATGGCGGTGAAATTCGCCAATGCGTTCGGCGCCCGGGTCGTCGTGTTCACGACCACTCCAGGTAAGACGGAGGACGCGGTCCGGCTGGGCGCCCACGAAGTAGTGGTGTCGAAGAACGCCGCGGAGATGGAGAAGCAGCTCGGCAGTTTCGACTTCATCCTGGACACAGTGTCCGCCCCGCACGACCTGAACGCCTACATCAGCCTCTTGAAGAGGGAAGGCACGCTGACGCTGGTGGGAGCGCCGGAGACTCCGGCGCCGGTCGGCGCGATGGGCTTGATATTCGGACGGCGACGCCTCGCGGGCTCGCTCATCGGCGGGATCCGGGAAACCCAGGAGATGCTCGACTTCTGTGCGGAGCACGGGATTACGTCCGACGTCGAAGTGATTCCGATGCAGAAGATCAACGAAGCGTACGACCATCTGATGAAGAGTGAGGTGAAGTACCGCTTCGTCATCGACATGGCGTCGCTGAAGTAGCGCCGTGGCCTGTTGAGAAACGTCGACCCATCAGCGCTCGCTCGCATGAGCCGGTTGAGGCATGCGTTCGTGGCCGGACTCCTTCTGTCGGTCGCGGGGCCGGCGTGGTCGAACCCCGCGTCGTCGCTGGCGGACAGCATCGTCGTCCAGGTCTTCGAGGACGCGCCGATCGAGTTCCACTCCCCGGACTCCACCGCGTCGTCGGCGTCGTCGGCGCTGTCCGGGCGTCGCGACAACGGGCGTCTGATCGAGGCGACGGTGGACCTGCCGGAGATGGTCGGTTCGCATCGCATCTGGGCGGTGCTGACGATCCATCCGGTGGCGAAGGACGAGCGGAACGTGCACGATCGCTATGACCGAGCAGGGAGCATCCGGCTGGTGGTCCCGGAGCGTCCGGACCTCGAGGTGATCCGGTTCATCACTGCTTACGGGGGCCGCACGCGTCACCGCGTCGATGTGTCGCATCTGTCGCCGGTGTTGCGGGGACGACGATCGTTTCTCGCCTTCATCGACACCTGGACGAGCCCGGCCTGGACCGTCGACCTGAGTCTCCACTTCGTCGCCGACACCACGTATGACAACCCGTCGTGGGTCGAGCCGGTCGTCTGGGTCGAATCGTTCACTCGGCAAGACCAGCCGAACGGAGTCGGGACGAAGAGTGTCGTGCCCGAGGGACTCGAGCGCGTGGCGCTCCAGTACGTGTCAACCGGTCACTGCACCGACGGCCGGGACGAGGACGAGTTCATCTCGAAGGCGAACGTGATCTCCGTCGACGGCCGCGTCGTGGCGCGTTTCCATCCGTGGCGCAACGACTGCCGCAGGTTTCGTGACCGAAATCCCTACTGCACGCGCTGGACCGACGGGAGCTGGTCCTCGGACTACAGCCGGAGCGGATGGTGCCCCGGCGTGGAAGTCACTCCCACCGAGTTCGACCTGACCGACGCGTTGCCGCCTGGCGAGCACGAACTCCACTTCCGCATCGAGAACATGCGGCCCCGCGACCAAGACGGCCACCACGGCTACTGGCGGGTCTCGGCATGTCTCGTCGGGTGGGATCATCCGCCGCGGCTGTGGCGAAACTGAGGGACGAGTCGCGCGCTCGCGTTAGAAAGCCCCGTTGCTCGAACAGAGCAGCGGGGCTTTTCCATCTACTAGGGACGCCACCACCAGAGCGCCGGCCAGGGCTGAGGAGATCCTCCGGCTACCTGTGACCGCCCATCCCGCCACCGGGAAACGAGTCACCGATCCGGCCCATCATCTCTCGCATCGAGTCATGATGCGCGTCGCACTCTTCGCGCATCTCTTCGATCGTGGGGAGCGAGATCATGCGAGCATGATGCCGCTCGATCATGTCCAGCATGGAGCCCGCGAGATCGCCCATCTCGCCCATTTCATCCCAGTCGTGGTGCGGTCCCATCCCACCCTCATGCCTGTCGTCGCACAGGTCCCACATCGTGTCCATGAGTGGACCCATGTCGGACGCGTAGCGGGTCGCCTCTGCGCGAATCGCCCGGGCGTCCGTGGTGCGCTGAGCGAAGGCGTGATGCTCGGCCTCTCGGGCCTCCAGTTGCGAGTACGCGGTCTGGGCGGACGAGCTAGGCGTGGTGGGGTTCCTCGTGTCGTCGGCCCCGCTACAGCCATAGACCAACGCTGCGGCGGCGACCCAGAGTGTGAGAAGCAAACTCTGTCGATTCATGACCACATCTCCCTCTCGACGGACCCGCCGTCGGCTACCCTCGACCCGGCGCAAGGATCGGCTCCCGGCGCTCATCGCTGTATGACGGTTGTCAGCCTCGAGATCAATTTGACGCGGCGTGTCTGGCGAGCGCCTCGGGGGCTGCCATCGGCTCCGGCGGTCTGCTCGGCCATTCGGCGAGCTCGGTTGCCGGAGGCGGCCGGAACTTCGAGTGGCGCTGGCGCTCTGACGATCCCATGGATCCGGAGCGAGTGGTCAGACGGCGCGACTCGAGGCCGACCCTGTCTCGGCGTCATACGAAAACTCTCACCGTAGGCAGCCGGTTCGAAGGACGCGCCCGCCGCACTCCGCTTCAAGAACGCCGGGTAGACGCCGTCCTCGCCTCGCTCCGACTAGATCGCCAGCTCCACCGCGGCGCAATTTCCCGCTTCGCCTGGATCTGCCGGGCCAGGTCCAGGCGGCAGATCAATTCTTCATTCCACAACCAAAGGCTTTGCGGAGGTAGGCCATGGGGGCATACCCTCTGTCTGCGCAGTTGGGGCCGCGATACCCCCGGTGGCGGAAGCGTTTCGAGAGCGCTCGCCGACCGGGATTCTTGGACCCAGGTTTCAGTTTTTATTGAAAGCGACCATGCCCGACGAGCACGACAAACGCCCCGACGCGCCGAGACCCGAGTCCGACATGAAGGACTTCGAGGTGCTCGCGACGATCGCGGGAGTTCGAGCGCTCGCGGACCCGACCCGGCTACAGATGCTCCATCTGCTCCAACGCGGGAGTTCGACCGGCTCGACGTTGGCCCGCGCGCTGAAGATCCCGGCGAACCGTGCGCACTACCATCTCCAGCGGCTGCTCGAGGCGGGCCTCATCCGTGACGCAGGACCGAGCCGAGGACAGCGCACGGAAGAGCGGTACTACGCGGCGACGGCTCGGCACATCGTCGTCGATCCGGGACTGGGTGGACTCGAAGCTCGGCCCATGACCGCGCTCCGTCAGTCGATCGAGAGCACGTTCCTCGATTGGCGACGGTCGCAGGTCCTGGCCATCGACTGGGCCGATCTGGCTCGCCTCGTGGTCCACCAATCTCTTCGGGTGCGAAACGGCGATGAGGTCGCGCTCCTCTTCGCGCCGATCGCGCTCGAACTTGCCGAGGCCATGCAGGTCGAAATCGAAGCGTGCGGCGCGGTCGCCCATCCCAGACCGTGGTCGCGCAATCTCGTCTTGCGGACTCTCGATCGACTGCCTCCCGAGGGACTCAGAGACCTGCGGTTCATCCCCGAGGCGGTGGACGAGCGGCTGACCGCGGCGGTGCTCCTCACCAGCAATCTGATCCAGGGTTCGCCCCCCAGTCCGGCGCAGCAGGAGCGGCTGCCGCTCTTCCTGCAAGCGGTGTCGCGCTGGAAGCAGTCGGTGCGGAGTCGGTCTCTGCGCTACATCCACGTCGGCCTGCCTCATCGCGCCGAGTTCAGCCATGGCTACCTCACTCCAGAGGCGGGGATCGATCTTTTCTGGCGCTGTGTCTCCGCGGATCTCGCGCAGATCCGTGATCGCGGCGAGCGCCTCCTGCAGATCGTGCGCGAGGAATCGGATCTCGTCATAACCGGAGCGAATGGGAGCGAACTGCGGCTGTCGTTGGATGCGGACCATGCGACGACGCAGGACGGAATCATCTCCGAGGACGATTTACGAGCGGGCCACTCGACCGACGCCGTACCGGCCGGCGCCTTCGTCGTACTCCCTCGGTCAGGTGTGGGCGAGGGGACGTTCGAGGCGACGTATACGTTCTGCTCCGGCCGCCACATTCCTCACGTTCGCGTGACGCTCCGCGAGGGGCGGATCGTCGAACTCGATGCGCCCCAAGATGCGGGGCTCATTCGCGAGCGGCTCGCGCAGGAGGCGGGGAGTCCGGATCTGCTTTCCGCCGTCACCTTCGGTTTGAACCCGGGCGGGGTCGGCCCGACTGGCCGCGCGGAACTCGACTCCGTCCTCGCCGGGGTCGTCACACTCGACTTCGGGAACAACGAGCTCCTCGGCGGAAGCGTCAAATCCACATTCAACCTCAGTCTGCCCGCGCACGCGGTCACCGTTCGAACGCGAACCATGTCACCTGTAAAACAGGGTCGACTTGCACAAACCATCGAGAAAGAAAGCACACAATGAAAGCGCGCACTGCCCTCAGCATCAGTTGTTCACTTTTCGTGTCCGTCGCGGCCATCGCGCAGGGCCAAGACCCATACTCTTGGCGCTATTACCGACCTGGCAACACGGGCATCCAGGGCGACTATAACGAGGCCATTTGGATAGCGCCCGACGGCGACCCATGGATCGGCGGATACAACCCCATCGCGGAGGAGGGTGGGATCGCCAAGTTCATCCAAGGCGAGAACCGCTGGCTCAACCTTTCCAACGTCGATTACCCCGTAATCGGAAGCGCGAACGAGGTCGGCGTCTCCCGGGTGACCGACATGATCGCGGACGGGCAGGGGAATCTCTGGATCGGCACCTGGCGCGGAGCGCTGCGCATGGATCTCGCGGCCGGGCCGAGTTCGCTCGTGAGGTTCGGCCCCGGAAACTCGGCGCTACCGGGGGGACTCACTCGGGACATGACCCTCGCTCCCGATGGCTCGATCTGGATCTCGGCGGAATCGACGATCTGGGCAGGGGGCGGTTTGACTCGGTACAGCCCGGCGACGGGGTGGACGCACATGAACGGACACGGCGGCAGCCGAATCGCCGCCCAACCCAAGCCGGGCGGCGGCTACTACATCTGGAGCGATCTCGAGGGATACGACGGCATGGAGCGATGGGACAGCACCACGCAACTCTGGACGACCTACTCGTTCGGGGCAGGGCAGCCGGCGTCTTTGCACTCGCTCGACGCGGTGGATGCGGCCGGCAACGTCTGGATGACCAGATGGATGGGCAATCAGGGCGAAGAGATCCTGGACTGCATTCGGCCGAACGGTACCTGGGTCAATCCCCCTCTGCCGCCGCGGCATCCGCAGGTTCCCTACGCGTCCGTCAGCGCGTTCGGGAATATGCAAGCGCTGTTGGTAGACGGGTACGCGCACCTCTACCGCTTCAACGGCGCATCGTGGACAGATCTTGGCCTGCAGCCGGGCGGCGGAACGATCATCGGTCCGGAGATCGACGCGGCCGGCAACATCTGGTTGTCAGGTACATACACTGGGGGCGCGTTCCGGCGCGATGCCGAAACCGGCGGCTGGCAGCGCTACCGCGTCACCAACACGAGCCAGTTCGACTTCTTCAACAATGACGTGGCGATCGACTCGAACACGGGCGACGTCTATGCCTGCGCCAACGCGAACTCGGGCATCGGGGGCATGGTGAAGTTCGACGGAACCCGCTGGACCGGCTTCGTCAACCAGGATGGCTACGGGTTGACGGAACCCTGGCCGTGGCCGGGCGCCCCGCAGAGCGAGGCCGTCTACGTGCGGCCGTCCAACGGTCACGTCGTCGCCAATCCGATCAACCAGTTCACACATGAGTTCGACGGGACATCGTGGACCGCTCTACCCGGCGGCCAGGACCAGATGCGACAGTATGTGGAAGACTCGATGGGCCGGCTCTGGGGCATCGGACATTACACAGGCCTGTGGATCTTCGAAGGCGGCGGAGTCCTGGCCGGCAACGGCGGCTATTTTCTTCAACGCGACCCGGATCGTCCTGGAACCGTCTGGTGCGGCGGCTCTACGGAGATCCAGCGCACCGATGGAGCGTACACGTTCACATTCTCGATCGCCGATGTGCCTGAGTTCCTATCCTTCCAGGGCTTGGCGGTCGACCACAACGGCATCTGCTGGGTTGGCGCGACGGACGGAACCAGCGGGGCGTTGATCCGGATCGACGCGAACGCCGGCACTCACCAGGTCTGGCGGAGCGGTGATGCCAATTGGCCGTTCCCGACACCCATTGTCACTCCGGGACGAGTCACACCCGACGGTCGCGTCTGGATGGTGTACAACACGGATTGGCCGTTCGACAACGCCGGGCTCCTCTGGTGGGACGGTGCGCAAGTCGGCCTCTTCCCCGCGCCCCCGAATGGCGAGTGGCAATGGGGCGGCATGCCTCACTACATCGTGCTCGACATGGAGGTCAAGACCATTCCCGATGGGTACGAGCTGTGGATGAGCTGCGCGAGCCGGGGACTCGCGGTGCTGACGGTGACCAACGGAACCACCGACGTCGGCACGGGCCACGTTCCGGAGGTGCGGATCCAGCTTGGACAGAATCAACCGAATCCTTTCCGGTCCGACACGCAGATCGCCTTCGCGCTTCCCCGCTCCCAGTTTGTGAGGCTCGAGCTGTTCGACGTATCAGGACGCCTGGTCCGTCGACTCCTAGGTGGAACGATGTCGGCGGGAGGTCACCAGACATCGTGGGATGGTCGCGGCGAGAACGGTGAGTTCCTGCCGAGCGGGATCTACCACTACCGGCTGAGCAACGGCATTGAAGCGATCGAACGCAAGATGGTGCGGTTGCGGTAGAGCCACACGAGATCGCGCACGCGAGCCGTCGCATCCGAGCCGTCGCATCCGAGAGGAGATCGATCATGGAGTCTACACTTCGGTTTCATGGAGTGGTGCTGATCAGCCTGCTCTGCTGCGCCGGACAAGCCCAAGCGGACCCGGTCGCAGTGGAGTGGACTCGGACCTATGCGTTCCCGCCCTACACCTATGGCGCGATGGTCGCGGTCGACCAAGACGGCGACGTTCTCAGCGTCGGGGCGGACCCGGGTGCGTCCGACCTCATTACCATCAAGTATAGCGCCGCCGGCAATACACTCTGGGAGCGTCACTACAGCATGGACGGCTACTCGCTGCGGGCCACCTGGGTCGCAGCCGACGGCGCCGGAAACGTCATCGTCACGGGATACCCGCAGACCTTCAGCAGCAACCCGACAGCGATCGGATTGCTGACCCTGAAGTACGACAGCAACGGAAACATGCTCTGGGCCGACTTGTATCCGGCCACACGGGGAAGCACGACGCGCGCGATCATCGATGAGACGGGGAACATCTTCGTCACAGGGCAAGCTTGGTTCGGGACGTATGACTACGTCACGATCAAGTACACGCCGGCCGGAGCCCGCGCCTGGGTAGATGTGCTCGACTATCAGGGAGGGTTTCACGGGCCCACGTCGATGGATCTGGACGCCAACGGAAACTTGCTTGTGGCGGGGGGCGGCCCTGCGGGCAACGGGATGCTGACGGTGCTGTACGACGCGAACGGGACGCGTCAGTGGGTGGACGCGCGGCCCGGGACCGGCGGATTCGGAGTGAGGTGGACCAGCGACGGGAACTTCTACCTGACCGGGAGTCTGTGGAGCCAGGCAACGGGCGAGGATGTCCGGCTCTTGAAATGCAACTCGAGCGGAGCGCTGCTCTGGGATCGACGGTATGACTTCGGCCACTCAGAGCTCGGGACGAAGCTGGCGCTGGATCCGACCGGCAACGTGTTCGTCACTGGCTACGAGTCGAGCGGCGGTTACACGAACTGGATCACCATCAAGACCAACGCGGAGGGAGATCTGCTCTGGTCGCGGAGACAGGACAGCCACCCAGGGAATGACGAGTCGCCCGGCTTCATGGTGGCCGGGCCGGACGGAGAGGTGTACATCACTGGGATCGGCGGACCGTCTCCGATACCGTTCAATACCTATCTGCAGATGGTGACGCTGCGCTATGACGCCGACGGCGCCACCGCTTGGACCCAGAAGCATTGGGAGTGGGCGTCCCGAGGGGTGGGCGCCGCGCTTGCGAATGACGGGAGCCTCTACGCGGTAGGGTTGGGGAACTCGATCACGACGATCAAGTACGCTCAGCCTTCGGCGGTGGACGTTTCGCTTAGTGTTGTCCGTCCGCAGGTCGTACTCGAACCGAATCGTCCGAATCCCTTCCGCTCTTCGACGCAGTTGTCGTTTTCGTTCCCTCGGGCCACGTACGCGCGCCTGGTCGTGTGCGACGCCCGCGGCAGGCTGGTACGAACCCTCCTCGGCCAGGAGTTGGCAGCTGGACACCACGAGGTTGCTTGGGATGGAACCGACGAGAACCAGCGGCGGGTAGCGAGCGGCATGTACTTCTACAAACTGGAGCATGCCGGGCAGGTGACTCAGCGGACAATGATCCTGCTGCGATGAACACCGGGCCACGCGCCTTCCGCTCGGCGCTGATCGGCGCTGATCGGCGGAGGCGCGTCGACGCGGAGTCACCGCCGAGCGAGTCGTCTAACGCGCCGGTAGCTTTGCGCTCTTCTTGATGAACGACCCGTCGTTGAGCTCGCGCCACGCCTGCGCGAGCTCTGCCTGGGTGTTCATCACGATCGGACCTCGCCAGGCGACCGGCTCTTTGATTGCTTCGCCGGAGACGAGGAGGAAGCGGACTCCCTTCTCACCGGCGCGCACGACGACGGCGTCGCCCGAGTCGAAGTGGACGAGCGAACGGTTGCCGATCAGGTCGGTTTTCGGAATCGCACCCGCGATCTTGGTCTTGACCGGCTGCAGGTCCGACGCATCGCGGAACGAGCCGTCCCCTTCGAAGATGTAGGCGAACGCGTTGCGGGTGGTCTCCACGGGCAGTGACTTGAGCTTGCCTGCGGGCACGAAGACGTCCAGATACCGCGGGTCAGCCGCGACGCCTTCGATCGGACCCCGCTGGCCCCAGAACGAACCGCAGATCACGCGCACATTCACGCCGTCGTCATCGGTGATCTCGGGGATCTGCGCCGATGCGACGTCTTGATACCGCGGGTCGGTCATCTTGAGCGACGCGGGGAGATTGGCCCAGAGCTGGAAGCCGTGCATGCGTCCGTCTGGGTCGCCCTGCGGCATCTCTTGGTGGAGGATCCCGCTGCCGGCGGTCATCCACTGGACGTCGCCGGCGCCGAGTGACCCGGCGTTGCCGAGACTGTCGGCATGTTCGACGCTCCCCGCCAACACATAGGTGATCGTCTCGATGCCGCGGTGCGGATGCCATGGGAACCCGGCCGCGTAGTCGGCGGGCCGATCGTTGCGGAAATCGTCGAACAAGAGGAACGGGTCGAACTCGTTCTCCTTCCCGAACCCGAATCCACGGCGCAGATGCACCCCCGCGCCCTCCATCGTCGGTTGCGACTGGGTCACTCCGCGGATCGCCCTGACGGACATCGTCGCTCCTCCTTGGTCCACGCCATGGTCCACGCCATGGTCCACGCCATGCTGCCCGGCCGTCGCCGCGGGAAACGGATGGATCCCGCGCGGTCTCACCGCGAGCAGTCCGGCGGCCACAGCCGCAATGCGTGTGAAGTCTCTTCTTTTCATGGCTCCATCGTATCGTGGGTCGCTGAGATGCCGCGACGCTCGAGGCGTTCCATGTCGAAGGGTCGAAACCCTGACGAACCGCTGGCGTCAGCGGCCGCGGCCGGCGCCGCCGCGTCCCGCGTCCCCACGGGTCGCTCGGTTTGGGAATTGGTGGGGCGCGGCAGCGTCGGTCATACTCTTCGCAATCCGGACAGGCGTGCGGGGTCGTCAGCCGGCGGAGGCGAAGATGCTGCGCATGCCCTCTCGACTCTCGGTCTCGCTGATGCAACCGATCTCGGCGCTTCGGATGACTTCCAGCCACTTCACTATCGGTGTTACCGCGATCCTCGCGCTGACTCTCGCCGTCACTCCCGCGCAGGCGAAGTGGAAGAAGACCGCGGGCTCCCCGTTCGCCAACTTTAGGTTCGAGGATGTGTTCTTCCTCGACGCGGAGAATGGGTATGTGGTGGAACTCGAAGGGCGGCTCTACCGAACGACGGATGGGGGCGACAGCTTCGAGATCGTTCCGAACGTGCCGGGGGCGGGCTATCGATCGGTGGCCTTCAGCTCGCCGGAGCGAGGAACGATCGGCACGCTCGTAGCCGGCGCGCCCTTGATCCAGACGTTGGACGGCGGCGAGACCTGGAACGTCGTGCCGGGACTCTCGCCGACGGTGCAAGGCATCTGCGGTCTCTGGGTCATCAACGAGAACGTGCTCTACGGGACTGGGATGTATTCGGGCGCCCCTTGCGTGATCCGCAGTTGGAACGGGGGCCGAAACTGGCATCGGCTGGATCTCTGGGAGCACGCGTCGGCCTTGATCGATTGCCACTTCGCCTCCCCGAGCACTGGGATCGTCGTCGGTGGAATCGGCTCGGACCTCACGAACCCCCGCGCGATCGTCCTACGCACCACCGACGGTGGGGGAACGTGGCAGACGCGCCATCTCGGCAGTCGGCAGGGTGAATGGTGCTGGAAGATCAGCTTCGTCAATTCGGAAGTCGGTTTCATCTCGATGGAGAGCGTCCACCACGGTCAGCGTGTGCTCCGCACTCGGAACGGCGGCCTGGATTGGACCGAGATGCCGAGCGTCGCGAACGTCCGGCAGCAGGGAATCGGGTTCCTGGACGAGCGCACCGGTTGGGTGGGCGGATGGAACGGAACGACGAGCCGCACCACCGACGGCGGCGAGACGTGGACGAGCGATCCTTGGGGCAGCAACGTGAACAGCTTCTTCCGAGTCTCTCCCGATCTCGCGTACGCCGTGGGGCGGTACGTCTACAAGTACGAACGACCTCCATTCCCTGAGGACGCGTTCGCCGCTGCCGTCGGCGCTGTCTCGGAAGGCAGCGTGTTCGGCGCGTCGGTGCTCGGGAATCCATTCCGAACTTCAACCTCCATAGCCTATCGACTCGACGCCGCTATGCCGGTCCAACTCTCGATCTTTTCTCTTTCCGGGCAGCGGCTCGAACGACTCGTCGACGGATGGCAGGACGCCGGTGAATACCAAGTCTCGTGGGACGCCGTGAATCCGCAGAGTGTTCGGCTCGAGCCTGGCGTCTACTTCTACCGGCTCGACGCCGGCCCGCGGCGCGCAGTCGGGAAGTTACAGTTGATTCGGTGAGAGGTGCTCGATTCGGGGGGCGCGTCAAGACGGAGTCGACAGTCAGGCGCGATGTCGGCGACTGCGGCGCATGGAGTGACGGATGACCCCACGCAGGGAGTCGCGCCTCCCACGGGGTGACGGTCGCCTCGGCCGCATCGGCAAGGCGATCGCGGACGAGAAGGCGGTCGACTGGCGACAGGAGGGGGAGGCGACCCCGGCCCTGCAGAGGCAGCTCCGTCGGTTGCAGCAGCTCGAGGCGATGGCTCGCGCGAATCGCGTCGCGAGCGGTTCGCTCGACTCGACGGTAGCCGCGGAAGCACCGGAGCGGCTCTTCGACTGGGGGCCGTTTCGCGCGCTCGAATTGGTCGGCGAGGGGAGCTTTGGTCAGGTCTACCGGGCTCTCGATATCCGATTGCACCGGGAGGTCGCGCTCAAACTCCGTCGCATCGATGCGGACGGCGCGGACGGCGCCCAGCCGAGCCACGTCGACTCGGGCGCCCGGCGCTTCCTGGAAGAGGCGCGTGCGCTGGCCCGCGTGCGGCACTCGAACATCCTCGTCGTGCATGGAGCGGATGTGCATGACGGTCGCGCGGGGTTCTGGACCGACTTCATCCGCGGGTGCACGTTCGAGGCGGTGGTGCGAGAGTCTGGGCCGTTGCCGGCGGATGACGCGGCGCGCGTCGGTGTGAGTCTCTGTCACGCCCTCGCCGCCGTTCACGCCGCCGGCTTGGTCCACGGCGACGTCAAGGCGCCGAACGTCATGCGCGAGGACGGCGGGCGGGTGCTCTTGATGGACTTCGGGGCGGTCAACCGCGTCGCCGCCGCAGGCTCGAGGTCGACGCGCGCGGCGCAGATCTTCCTGACTCCGATGGTCTCGGCGCCCGAGGTTTTGCGCGGTGATGCGCCGCAACCGAGCGCGGATGTCTACTCGCTCGGCGCGTTGCTCCACTACTTGGTCAGCGGCCGGCTTCCGATTGTCGCGCAGACCTGGAGCGAACTCGTGCAGGCGCATGAGGCGCGCCGCGGCGAGCCGCTCCAGTTGGACGCTAGCGTGGTCCCGCCAACGCTGACCGCGGTCTTGGAACGCGCACTGCTGCCCGATGCGCCGCTTCGCTATCAAACCGCAGACGAGATGGAGCGCGCGCTGCTCGCGGCGCTGCCGAGTCAACTCGATGCCGACGACACGTCGCAGACACTGGCGTCGCTGGTGCAGGAGCTCAGTCGCGTCCCAGAAGAGCTGTGCCGGCAGATCGGGGCCGGAATGGTGAAGGCGCTACTCGCCGCTCCGACGGGGCCGCGCGCCTCGTCGCCGGCGCCTCAGGCGCTCCGGCTGAAGGAACTGGTCCTGCGCCAAGATGGGCGCGTGCAGGCGCCGAACGCTACGCGAGGCGACGCTCCCTCGGAGCTGGCCGCCGTGGGGCGCGCGCTCTTCGAGCTAGTGACCGGCGTTCCGGCGGGGTCGGACGTGGTCGAGTCGGAGTTTGTCGCGCTGGAGCACCTGTCGCCGTTCTTCCGAGGGTTGATCCAGACGCTTCTCGATCCGAGGGACGATCGCGGACCGGCCGGGATCGAAGAACTCGGCCTCGCGCTGCGCGAGAGCGAGAAGGGGAGTTGGTGGCGCGAGCGAGTGCGCGCCGAGCGTCAATCGATGAAGCCGAAGGCGTCGCGCGCGCACATCGCGCGCGACACGTCGATCTACGGACGCGGGGGCGCGCTCGAGGTTCTCGCCGACAGCTTCGAGCGGGCCAGCGCCGGACGCGGGCAAGTCATTCTGCTCCAGGGCGAGGCGGGGCTGGGCAAGACGCGACTGGTCGATGAGTTTCTTGCACAGTTGGAACTGCGCAGCGAACCGGTGCATCTACTCGTCGGATCGTATCCTCCGGGCGACGCGGTGACGGAGGTCGGCGCCTTCATGAACGCCTATCGAGCGCACTTCGGCGACCTGGATCTGGAGGCGACGCTCTCCGACTACCTGCGTGACGCCCCTCTGCTCGTACCACCGCTCCGGGCTCTCTTCCGCGGTGAGCGGGCGTCGGCGGAGGGGGGCGAGGCGAACAGGGACCTGGTGCACCGCGCGCTCGTCCGGCTGACGCAAGCGCTCGGGGACGAGCGGCCGACCGTCGTCGTCATCGATGATCTCCACTGGGCTCCACCGGAGGGTAGAGAGCTGTTCGCCGCGCTGGCTCGGGCGACGGCCGGTAGCCGACTTCTTCTCGTGGGGTGCGCGCGTCCGACGCTTCCGCCCGAATGGACCGGGAATCTCACACGTATGGAGCATGTCCGCGGACTTCCGCTCACGCGACTCACCGCCGAGGAGGTCCGCGCCGTGTTGACGGAAGCGCTCGCGTCGCCCCATCTGGCGGAGCAACTGGCGCCGGTGCTCACGATGCGTTCCGACGGAAATCCGCTCTTCTTGTTCGAGTACCTCCGTGCACTCGACGACGGCGCGCTCGACCCGGCCGCGCCTTCGGCGTCGACCCTGCGTCTCCAGGGACTGAGTGTTCCGTCCACCATCCGACAGCTCATCCAGGCTCGCTTCGCCTCACTCGATGACGAAGATCAGGAGATCCTCGACGTCGCGGGCTGCCTCGGCTTCGAGTTCGACCCGGACCTGGTGGCGCGAGCGCTCGGCCGTTCCGCACTTCCCGTCCTGCGACGTTTCGCTCAGATCGAACGGAATCACGGCCTGATCCGATCGTCGCAGCGCGCGTACGTCTTCGATCATCTCGAGGTCCAACAGGCGCTCTATCTCGGGCTCTTCGCGCCGCTGCGCGAGCAATACCACCACGCCCTCGCCCGCGCGTTGGAAGAGCGGGAGCAGGCGCTCGACCGCGAGCCCGCCGAACTCGGCGGCGCCGCCTCTGTCGCGCTGGCCGAGCACTATCTCCGCGGTGGAGGCGATCCGCAGGCGCTGCGGTATCTCGCCACCGCGCTCGATCACCTGGAGCGGACCTACGCGAGTGCGGCGGCCGTCCTTCTGGCGGAGCTCGCGCTGGAGATCGATCGGCTGCTGCAGGGCGGGGCCCGGCGGGAGGTGCTGACGCACAAGGCGCGGAGCCTGGGGATCCTCGGTCGAGCGACGGAGGAAGAGGCCACGCTCCTCGAACTCGGACGACTGGCCGAAGCGGAAGGCGACCCGCGGGCGCGGGCTGAGGCGACGGTGCTGCTCGGCGATCTGTATGTGCGCCAGTCGCGGAACGACAAGGCGCAGCCGCTGCTGGAGGAGGGACTTCTCGGCGCGCGGGAGTGCGGCGATGCAGCGGTCGAGCAGTTCGCGTTGGTGACGCTGACCACGCTGTTCACCAATACCGGCCGCAAGGGAGACGCCCTCCGCTCGTGCCAGGAGGTCCTGGAGTTGGCGAATCGCCGCGGAGAGCGGCGGGGTGAGGTCACCGCGAACAACCACTTGGGTATCGTGCTGGGCTCGCTGGGACGCACCGAAGAGGCGCTCGTACATTTCACGCGCGCTCTGACTCTCTCGCGTGAGGTCGGCTATTCGTTCGGAGAGGCGCGGGCCGTCTGCAATGTCGGCGTCGCCTTCGACGTGCTCGGGCAACACGAGTCGGCGTGCGAACACCATCGGCAGTACGTCGAGTTGTCGCGAGCCCTCGGCTTCCGACCGGGGGAAGCGCTCGGCGAGGCGAACCTCGGCGCGTCCCTCGCCAGTCTCGGGCGCACCGCGGAGGCGTTGCAGCATCTCGAACGCGCGCTCGTCTTGTTGCGCGAGATGGGGGCGAAACGCGCCGAATCGGGAGCGCTGGAGAGCTACGGATCGACCCTCGCGTTGCTCGGGGATTGGGACGCGGCGCGCGCGCAGTTCGAACGACAACTCGCCCTCGCGCGCGAGGTCGGGGATCCCAAGGAGGAAGGCGACGCGCTCTTCGGGTTGGGGGAGATCTCGGCTCGAGCCGGCGATGTGGCGTCGGCGGAGGAGATGTACTCGGCGGCGATCCACTGCTGGGCCGAGATCGAGCATCACGACGGACTCGCGTGGGTGCAGCTCGCGCTCGGCGCGCTCCTGGCGGATGCGGGCCGAGCGAAGGAGGCGCTCCCCCCACTCAGCGCCGCTCGGGTCGAGGCGCAGAAGGCGGAATCCAACGGAGTGCTCATCCTGGCGTCGATCCGATCGACCGCGCTGTCGGGCGGAACTCTCGACGAGGCCCGCGCGCTACTGGCGCGCCACTCGGCGGCGCTCACGTTCCCTCAACGTCTCCTGGCGTCGTTCCTTCTCTGGAAGACCGACGGAGACGCGGGCGATCTGGCCCACGCGCACGAACTGCTCCTGGAATTGCGGGAGCACGCGCCCGCGACCCTCCGCGAGTCGATGATCGAGCGCGTGCCCGTGTACCGAGAGATTCTCGCCGCGATGGCGGGAGGCTAACGGAGGCGCGCACCGCCGAGATTGCCCGTCAGATAGAGGATCAACAGGACGATGAGCACCAGTCCGAGCAACCCGCCGCCATAGTGCGGACCGCCCCAGTTCGAACGCCGGCCGTAGTAGGCCCCTCCGCCGCCGAAGAGCAGCACGACCAAGATGATGATGAGGATGACGGACACGATGTCGATTCTCCCTACGAGTGGCGCGACCCCGGTGGCGTGCAGAAATGGATCACGCCATCGGAGTCATCGCCATCGTAGGCCCGTCGAGTGATTACGCAATCGCCATTTGGAGTCAGATGAGATTGCAGGTCACCGGCGGCTGAGCGCTTCTACTCAGACGTATTGCGTGTTCCTCGTCTCAGACGATGAGGAGTTCGCGATGCGCGGCCTTCGGCGGACTGGCTGCCTTGGTTGGCTGCGTCCGCCGACGCTGACTGATCGCCTGTAGGGTCTTCATCACGTTCGTGAGCGGAATGTCGGCTCGCGGAGAGTTCTCGGCGCGGAGCAAGAGATCGCTGAGGCTGAGAATCCCTTCCAGAGTGCCCCGCCCATCCACCACGGGGAGGCGACGGACCTGCCCTTCCTCCATCGTCCGCAACGCGACGACGAGATCGTCATCGGGCTGACAGACCTTGGGGACACCACGCATCAACTCGGTCGCGGAGATCTGCGAGGCGAGTCTGTTGCTGGTTCCGGTCGCGATACAGATGTCTCGGTCGGTGATCATGCCGAGTACCTGCCCGGCGCCGTCGATCACCGGCAGCGTTCCGCAGTCGGCTTCCCACATCATCGCCGCCGCCTGCGCCAGGTTGGCGCCGGCCTCGCACGACTTCGGATTTACCGTCATGACGTCGCGCACTTTCATTGGCTCCCTCCTCATCCTGTGGGCCGGGGGCCCCGGTCGGGGGTCGCTCTGGTCTCACGGGCCTCCAGAATGGGACGGCGACGTGGTCCCTTCCCTGATGGAGGTCATCTTCCACGACAAAAACGGGGAGATTCCGTAGGCTTCCGACGCGGCGGCTGTGAATGGGACCTACGAGGCGGAAGGACGGCGGATGATCTGGCCCACCGGCAGAAGACTGCGCGCGATGATCTGGATCGTAGGGGCGTTGGCGGTGATGGGAGTCGGGTTGGCTTGGTTGCAGACGGCGGAGACCGCGCCGGAGCTCGAGTCGGACGAGGCGGCGGACGTTGATGTCGTGACGAAGCCGGCGTTTGACTCGTATGCGGTGAGGGAGCCCAACGTGGGTCGTGAAGGGGCGAGCACGGAGTCGGCGAACCCTGCGGGTTCGGCGACTACACAGGGGCAGTGCTTCCGTTACACGGTTCCCGCGGGCTGGCGAGTCGTCGAGGATGGGCAGTTCGCCGTCGTCTTGATGGCGCCGGACCAACGCGCGATCACGACGATGGTCGGCAACGCGGGGCTGCCGACCAACTACAACCCGGCGCAGTACGTCTCGGACAAGCTCTCGCAGGCCGGGCTGGGGAGTCTCCGCTTCGGTCAGGGACGACCCGCGCCGCCGGTCTTCGGGTTTCCCTCTGCCTGGGAGTTCGACGTCGACTACGTAGTCGGCGGGATCGTTTGTCGGGGCGTGGCGAAGTGCAGTGTCGCGCCGAACTATGACTTCTGCACGATGGTGATGACCTGGGCCGCGTCGGAGGCATCGCAGTGGCCGAACTACGCGTCGTGGCTTCCGCAGGTGGCCGGACAGGTCGAGGTCACCAACTCGGCGGCGTTCGGCGCGTCCGGCATCGCGCAGCAGAACCTGCAGAACTCGATCGCGCTCGGGGAGCAGGCGCGCCGTAATCGCGAGCACTCTCAGCAGCAGTAGGCCGATGTCACACGGCAGCGCGGTGACTCACAGGACCGCAACAACGCCGACTTCCGCGAAGCTCTGGACGGTGTGAAGCGATACGACAATCCCTACGACAGTCGCCCGATCGATCTCCCCAGTTCGAACACGGTCTACTGGGTCAACCCCACCACCGGGCAGATCGTCGGAGATCCGAGTCCTTCGTTCGATCCGCGGACGGCGACCGACGCGAACTGGCAGCCGTTGAAGCCGGTGCGGTAGTTCCGATCGCGAGCCTGGTTCGCGCACGTTGCGCGCGCGGATCTCAGTTACAACTGCCTACTTCTCGTCCGTTTGTTCTAGTCTCTCGAGGCATGCGGTCACAACTCGCTCTCCTTCCGGACGGTGACATCCGCATCGCGGGGCCACCGTCTCTTTGACAGGAGCTACGAAGTGCGAATCCGCAGTCTTTATCCCTTGTTCATCCTGATGCTCTCGCTCTTCGGCCTGGCCTGCGGAGACGACGACAAGGGTCCGACCGATCCGAACCCGCCGGGCAATGAGACGTACTTCATGCGCGCGAAGATCGACGGGGCCTCCTGGTCGGTCTCGACCACCGACCTCGCCTTCGCGGCGTCGCACACATCGGCGGGGTTGTATGTGGTGATCGCGCAGCCGACGGGCGGTCATCGGATCCAGATGGTCCTCAGCAGCATCACCGGTCCCGGTACCTATGCGATCGGAGTCGGCGCGAATCTGCGCGGCGGTAGCGCCACTCTCTCGTTGAATCCTTCCACCTGGGTGGCGCCGAACTCCGGAGCGGCGGGAAGTATCACGCTCGCGCAGGTGAGCGACACGCTGCTGGTCGGGACCTTCAGCTTCGCGGCCGACGCCGTCGGCGGGACACCCGCCGGTACGAAGAACGTGACGGATGGCGAATTCCGGCTTCCGGTCACCACCATCGGGGCCATCGGGCCGGTCCCGGACAATGCCTGGAGCGAGGTGCGCGCGACGGTCGCGGGGAGTCCCTGGAGCGCCGCCGGCATCGCGACGCAGTTCTCGACGCCCACCCTCTCGATCGTCGCCTTCACCAATACGCGGACGATCACGATGACGCTGGCGGAGGTGGACGGCCCGGGCGTCTATGCCATCTCGCAGACTCTGCCGCTCCGCTCCATCACTGCGATCGGTGACGGCGTCGATCCGCTCGTCTGCTGCTGGGGGCCGACCCCACCGGCGACCGGCTCCGTCACCATCACGAGCATCACCTCGACGCGCATCCGAGGGACGTTCGAAGCGAGCCTGGAGGCGTCGCCATTCGGGACGGCGACCGGCACGCTGGTGATCGTAAACGGCTCGTTCGACAACGGGCTGATCGTGCCGCCGCCGGGTCTGGCGCGCTGACGGCATTCCGGTCGCCCAGGCCGAGGCCCTCTGTCCCGACGGCAGAACGCACTGAGGATCCACATGCCGCGCATCGTCGTCCGACTGTTCCGCATTTTCTTCTTCCTGCTCCTCGGCGTCGGGATGCTCTCGCACGTGCTGTCCTCGAGCGCTCGCGACTCGAACGCGATCCACCACGCGACCGACCCCGACAGCATCTACGCGATCAGCATTCCCGCCATCGTCTACGAGCTGCAGCGCGACGATTTGATCGAGGCGCTGGAGGGCGGACTCTTCGAGATGTCGGCGAAAGACACACGGGAAGTCGTGACCGGCGCGTATGACGCCGAGTATTTCTCGCGCAGAGCGCGCGACACGCATGCGTCGTTGGTCCGATACACGCTGAACTTCCCGCCGCCCGATACGCTCTTCTTCCTCGTCTCGCTCGAACGGGAGAGGCCCGTACTGCTCGATCGACTGTTGAACCACTGGCGGCAGAGGATCCAGTCGCTTCCGTCTTGTTCGCCGTTCCAACTCGCAGAGATCGGGTTCGGCGCGTTGCTGGCGGGAACGGGTCTCGAGTCGTCCGAATCGTTCGCCAAGGGCCTGCCGCGGTGCCGTCCTCCGGAGAGCCTCGAGAAGAAGCTGCTGATGAAGCTCGAGCAATCGATCGAAGAGGAGAAGAAGTCCGGATCTGAGTTTGTTTCGGCGTTTCCGAAGAAGAATCAGACCGACTACACGCAGTTCCGGCGCTCGATGACGTTCGCGCGCGGGTTCGCCCATTCCGGTTCGTGGCCTTTCCTCGCGCTCCTCGTCGCGGCGACGCTCGCCTTCGTTCTCGTTCGCTCGACGGGTCGTCCGGGCCGAGCGAGGGCCGCGACCTGGGGACTGATCGGGATTGCCGTCCTCCTCGTCCTCTGCGGCGCCGCCCTGCGACGATGGGGGGGCGAGATCGACCTCTGGGCGCTCGTGCACGACAAGCCACGCGCCGAGCTCAGCGCGAGCACCGTGCACTGGTTCACGCTCGTCTTCTATCTCACCCGAGTGACCCTCGCGATCGCAGCGGGCAAGGCGTTCGTCTACGCCGGCGCCTGTTTGGCGGGCGCGGCCCTGGTGTGGTTTGCCGCACGGCGGTCGTGGGCGGATAAGCAAGAGTAGCGATCCCGAGTGCGCACTCACTCCTTCACCGCCGGGGGGAGAGAGGCGCCGGGTCGCTTCAAGAACGACGCCGCGATGGAGAGGCCGAGGATGGAGGCGATGACCGCCAAGGAGGCGCCGATGGGGATCTTGTAGACATCCATCAGCAGCATCTTGGCGCCGACGAAGATGAGCACGAAGGAGAGACCGACCTTCAGGTAGACGAACTTCTCGATGACCCCGGCGAGCAGGAAATAGAGCGACCGGAGGCCGAGGATGGCGAAGATGTTCGACGTGAAGACGATGAAGGGGTCGGTCGTGATCGCGAAGATCGCGGGGATCGAGTCGACGGCGAAGATGAGATCAGTCACCTCGACCGCGACCAGCGCCAGCAGGAGCGGCGTGGCGAAGCGGCGGCCGTTACGCACGACCGTGAACTTGTCGCCGACAAAATCCGGCGTCACCGGGAAGATCTTCTGGAAAGCCTTCACCAGCGGATTGCGCTCGGGGTGCATCTCGTGGTTGCGCTGGAGGAGCAGCTTGATGCCGGTCAGCGCAAGGATGCCGCCGAAGACGTAGATCGCCCAGTGAAAGCGCTGCAGGAAGGCGCCACCCGCCAGGATGAAGGCCGCGCGCATGACGAGGGCGCCGAGCACTCCCCAGAAGAGGACGCGGTGTTGGTAGATCGCCGGCACGCGGAAGGCAGCGAAGATGACGACGAAGACGAAGATGTTGTCGACGGCGAGCGCCTTCTCGATCAGGTAGCCGGCGGTGAACTCGAGCGCGCGCTCCGGTCCGAAGAGAGCATGCACTCCGATGTTGAAGACGATCGCGAGCGCCACCCAGACCGCGCTCCAGGCGGCGGCCTCACGCAAACGGATCTCGTGCGCCTTCCGGTGGAAGATCCCCAGATCCACGGCCAGCATGGCCAGGACGAAGAGGATGAAGCCCGCCCACATCGCCGGTGATCCCACGGTCTCGAATGGCACGACGTCGATCTCCTTTGTTCTTCTCTTGTCTGGACTGCTCTGGCGTTTGCCATTCTCACGGTTCATCCACTTGTGTAGGTGAGAACGAAATGTGGACATGACATGTCGAGTAAACCGACATAGTCTCCCGAGCATGGAACGGCTGAATTATCACCACCTGAGATACTTCTGGGTAGTCGCGCGGGAGGGGGGCCTACTCCCTGCGGGGCGCGTGCTTCGGCTCTCCCACCCGACTCTCAGCGCTCAGATCCACGCGCTGGAGGACAGCCTCGGCGAGAAGCTCTTCGTCAGAGTCGGTCGCAAGCTGACGCTGACCGAGATGGGGCACGTCGTCTACGGCTTCGCGGACGAGATCTTCACCCTCGGTCGCCAGATGGTCGACACCGTGGGAGGACGTGAGACGACGCGACCGCTGCGGCTGAACGTGGGGGTCGCGGATGTCGTGCCCAAGCTGGTCGTCCGGAGGTTGCTGGAACCCGCTCTGGGCTGGCCGTCGCCGCTGAGGCTCGTCTGCCGCGAGAACACCTTCGAGAGTCTCTTGGCGGACCTGGCCCGACACTCGCTCGACCTCGTGATCTCGGACGCTCCGGTTCCGTCTGGCGGCGCCGTCCACGCCTTCAATCATCTGCTCGGAGAGACCGGCGTCTCCTTCTTCGGGTCGAAGGCGCTGGTGAAGAAGTACAAGCGGGGTTTCCCGAAGTCGCTGAATGACGCTCCGGTGCTTCTGCCCCTGGAGCACCTCACGCTGCGGCGCTCGCTCGACCAGTGGTTCGATCGGCACGACCTGAGGCCGCAGGTGGTGGCGGAGTTCGAGGACAGTGCGCTCCTGAAGGTGTTCGGCGGCGACGGACTCGGACTCTTCGCGGCCCCGAGCGTGGTCGAGAAAGAGGTCGCCGCCCAATACGGCGTCCAGCTCCTCGGCCGGGTCGAAGAGGTCCGCGAGCGTTTCTATGCGATCTCGGTCGAACGCCGCCTCAGGCATCCGGCCGTCGTCGCGATCTCCGACGCAGCGCGACACGAACTCTTCGCCGCCGTTTCGCCCGGCAAGAGATGAAACAGTTCACCGACATGCGAATCCGCGCAGATCGGACATCGTGGACTCCAGGCGGCGCGAGCAGGATAGTGTCGGCGAGCTGACCTCGGGCGAATCCAGGCGCGAGTCGGACTCGATTGGCGACCAGGCAAGGCCCGAGGCGAGGAGGCGACCGTTCCGATGAACGAGCTCTTTCGTAGATTCGCCCACACGACCGCCGGGGCGGTCGGATCGCCGTCCGCCTTTCTGATCGCGGCCGTCATCATCGTCAGTTGGGCCGCGACTGGTCCGCTCTTCGGCTTCTCCGACACCTGGCAACTGGTGATCAACACCGGCACGACGATCGTCACGTTCCTGGTCGTCTTCCTGATCCAGAACACGCAGAACCGCGACTCGCGGGCGATGCAGCTCAAGCTCGACGAGCTGATCCGGGCGGTGACCGACGCGCGCACGAGCCTGGTCGACCTCGAGGATCTCTCCGACGCGGATCTGGAGCGGCTACACAAGGAGTTCCAGGCGCTCCAGCGGAGCGAGCGCAAGGCGCACCTGGAACAAGACCTCGCGTCGACGACGGGCGCGAGTAGACCGACGGAGTAGCTCCGGCCAGGGTCGTTGGCGCCGGCGGGCTAGTCGATCGGCTCGAAGCGCACGCGGGGAAGCGGGATGGCGCAGCTCGCGATCGTTTCGCCGCGCAGGAAGGCCTGCATCAGGTCTCGGTACTCCTCGGACATGAGCTCGCGCGAATCGTGACCCGTGTTCTCGACCACGATGTGCGCGGCGTTCGTGAAGTGCGGGAGAAGATCGTTCACGTTCTCCGGCGGCGTGCGGACATCGAGGGTTCCGCTGGTGAACATCACCGGGACCGCGCACGAGAACGGCGCGCGGAACCCGTCGCCGAGGTCGGGCGCGCGGCACGCCCGGCAGGCGCTCGGATAGAACGGCGAGAAGATGGCGTCGCCGAGGAGATTCTCGCGGTCCATCGCCTCTCGCTCGATTCGTTCTCTTCGCGCCTGCGTCGCGCCGGAAGCGCAGTCCATCAAGACCGGCATCGCGTCGACTTGGACCTCGCGGATCTCGAGCGCGCTCTCGCCCAACCGCGTCCAGTCGCCGAGTGAACAGGCATGGAGCAGCCGCGGGACTCCGGCGATCCCCTTGGAGGAGGAGAGCGAAGAGGCGAGCAGGGCGCGGAGGTCGTGCGCACTGACGATGATGCTGACCGAGTCTCCTGTCTCCCTGCGAACCACAGTTTCGATCGGAGCGGCCTCGAGGCGACGGAGGAGCGATCGAACTAGCGCGAGCAGGTCGGGGATTCTTGCGGCGACGGCTGAATCCGCGGCGGCGGCGACATGCACCGCTTCGAGATGACGCTGCACGCTGCTCGGGAGCTTCCAGGTGTGGTCCGGTCCCTCGACTTTGCTGAAGAACGCGCGCTCGACCCTCTCGGGATGGCGGCGGAGATAAGCCAGGCCGAGATGTGAGCCGTAGCTCGAGCCGAAGAGCAGCAGGCGCTCTGCACCCAGCGCCTCGCGCACAGCGTCGATGTCGTCGGCGCTCTCGACGGTGGTGTACGCGGCGACGTCGATCCCGCTCTCTCGCCACGAAGCGACGCAACGATGCGCGGCGCGATCGAACGCGGCGATGGCATCTTCGCGATCGATGGCGCGATCGAGAGGGAGACTGTCGACGATGGAAGTTGGGGCGGCGAGATCGGGCGCGCTGAGCCCGGTTCCTCGCTGATCGAGTCCGATGACGTCTCGTTGCTCGAGCAACCGCATCTGCGGATGGGTGGCGGTCGGTCCGCACAACTCAACCCCGGGCGCCCCCGGTCCGCCGGCGAGGAAGAAGATCGGCGGTCCGGGACGAGGGTTGGTCGTGCGGTAGCGGACGAAGGCCAGCTCGATCTCGCGCCCGTTCGCTCGTCCGTTTTGCCGTGCGCGATTCTCGGGCACGCGAATGCGGCCGAGCTCGCCCGAGAGCGGCGCGCCGTAGAAATCCTTGCCTGTATAGGGCGTCCAGTCGATCTGCGGCTTCGGAGATTCGGCGCGCGCGGGGGAGAACACCAGCGGGAGCAACAGGAGCAACACGAGCAGCAGTGCAGCCGGCTTCGAATCTGCGAGCGAGAGGGTCGGGCGAGTGAACAGCCACGACACGGCGTAGGCCACGGACGGCAGCGCCAAGAGGATCACGGCCAGATCTCGCCACGGAGCGACGAACGGAAGGGGCAGATTGGCCGACTCGTACAGGCCGATGGCCGGGATGAGTCCCGCCGGCACGGCCAGCAGACAGCCGAGGAGCGCGAGGTAGCCCGTGCGCGCGGCGTTGTGAGCGCGCAGCACGTTCGACGAGGCGCCGACCGAGAGGAGCACGCGCTGATCCTGCGCCGACTCCGCCGCGGAGAGCGCCGTCGCCACCAAGACGACGATCAGACTCGTGGCGATGCAGATCCAGAGGACGGCGTGATAGAAGCCGCGCCCGGGCTGACGGTGCAGGAGACTCGCGTCGACGGTGGTTCCGATCGACGACGCGGCGATGATCCCGGCGCGCTCGATCATCTCGGAGGTGACCGGCGTCCGCAGGCGGATCATCCAGGGAGTCAGCGCGCGGCCCAGTTGGGGTCCGGCTTCCATCCCTCGACGCTCCAGTTCGGCCGGGTCGAGCAGGAACCTCGGTCCCCCGACGTGCTGATCGACCAAGACCACATCGACGACGACGCGATCGAGCGTGCGTCCATCGGTCCAGGTGGAGAGCATGGCCTCCGGCGGTTCGTCGGAAGTGGCGGATGGTGTGAGCTGCACCAACCGGCCGCCGCGGAGGGCATCGCCTGCGGTCTCGGCGGCCAAGACGCGCAGGAGATCGGGTCCGCCCACGGTGATCGAGCCGTTGGGGGCGTCACTCGCTTGCGCCGCGCCGATCCGCGCCCGCACCGGCTGTCCCTGGAAGTAGGCCGCGGTCAGCGGCGCCGCGGCGATGCTCGGGAACTCGGCCGCGAGTTGCTCCGCCACCTTCTCGGCGTCAGGACCCTCGACGAAGAGTTGATCGTCGCGCATCGGCGCGGGCAGGGCGCCGACGGCGGCTTCGATGCTCGCGACGAGAACCGAGATCGTGACCGTCATCGACATGGCGGCCAGCACCGCCGTGACGACCGGGCCGTTGCGGGCGCCGAACCGTCCGGCATCGCGCACGGCGAGCCGCCAGGCGAGAGGCAACGGCCCCGCCGAACGCGCCAGTCCGTCGAGCAACCAAGGACTGCACGCGCCGAAGCCGAGCACGCCGAGGATCGAGCCTCCCACCAAGCTGATCGCGCCGAGGGCCGCCATGTTGCGGGGACCGAACCAGAGGAGCACGAGACTGGAGCCGACCGAGGCGAGGCCGAAGAGGAGCCAACCGATCGAACGCGTGCGCAGGGGACGGCGGCCGCTGAGCGCTTCACGGATCGGCAGACGCGCAACCTGCGCGGAGGGGAGCGCGGATGCGATCATCGCCGTCAGCAGGCCCAGCGCGATCGCGCCGATGACGTGCGCGGGCGCCACTTCGAAGGGGCCGTTGAGGCGTCGGTTCCATTCGTCCAGATGTGGATGGACCAAGGCGGCGGCGGTGACGCCGACGGTGGCGCCGAGCGCACCGCCGACTGCAGCGATCGCCATGGCGGACGCGACCAAACTCGCGAAGATGGCCGACGGCGAGGCTCCCGTCGAACCGAGCAGACCGAACTCGTACCTCCTTCGCTGCAGACCGACCGCGAAGGCGGAAGCGATGACGAGCGCGGCTTCGAGAAAGCCGATGCCGCCGAGCGCGAAGACGACCTCTGTCGTGCTCTCGCTCCGCGCCGCCACCGCTCGAGCCGTCGTGACCGTGAAGCCAGCGGCGGTCAAGGCATCGGCGACCGTGAGGGATCGATCGGGTGCGAGATCGACGAGCAAGTACCGGACGCCGTTGTGTTCCGCCGCCGCGGCGGTGCGGACGACGAGCGGAGTGTCGAGGTTCTCCGGGTCGGTCACGACGCCCGTGATGACTCGCTCGGGACCATACGAGAGAGCTACGGATTCGCCGACCGCGCGCCCGAGTCCATCGAGCAGAACAGAGGAGAGCGCGACCTCACCGGAATTCCTCGGAAGCCGTCCCTCGATGAGGCGGAACATCCCCGAGGCGAGCGAATCGCGTCCGAGAGCGAGGCACTCCGATCGGAGGCTCCGTCCGGGAACCGCGACCTTCTCTTGTCCCTGGAAGACCTCGGCGACCCGTGCATCGTGAGGCAGTAGACCGCGGAGTCGACGCGCGTCGGTCGTGTCCAACCGGGCGACCACTCGAAACGCGGCGCCGCCCATCGCACCCAGAACTCGCTCCTCGGGAGTCTTCGTCGTGATGCCGGCCAGCGTCGCGCCGCCCACGACCGCGGCGACAGGCACCGCCACCAAGAGCGCCACGAGCAGCGAGCGCCAGGGGTGAGCGCGGAGCTGTCGCAGCTCGACGCGGAGCAGCGCCCGCCAGGCGCGGAGTCGGCGGAACGCGGGCGCCAGCGTCACGGCTCCGGGACCACGAGGGTGGGGGCCGCCGCGCGCGTCGCTCTCGACTCGTCGACGATCTGTCCGTCTCGCAGGAAGACGACGCGGTCGGCCCAGGCCGCGTGCGAAGAGTCGTGGGTGACCAAGACGACCGTGCGACCGGCATCGCACTGATTCCGCAGCAGCCGCAAGATGCGCTCGCCGGTGACCGAATCGAGCGCACCGGTCGGTTCATCCGCCAGCAGGAGCGACCGCGGCCCGACGAAAGCGCGTGCGATGGCGACGCGTTGACGTTCTCCTCCCGAGAGGTCATCGGGGAAGCGCTCGGCGAACGACTCCATGCTCATCTCCCTGAGCGCGGAGATCGCGAGGTCGCGGGACTCTCGCAGCGAGACGCCATCGAGCTCGAGCGGGAGCGAGATGTTCTCCAGCGCGGTCAGTCCGGGCAGCAGATTCAGATCTTGGAAGACGAAGCCGATCACGCGGCGGCGGAGCTCGGAGTGTGCCGAGGGTGAGAGCGTCGCGAGGTCGCGTCCTTGCACCCAGACCCGCCCTTCGGTCGGACGATCGAGCGCGCCGGCCAGTGTCAGCAGCGTTGATTTCCCGGACCCCGACGGGCCCATGATGGCGACGAATTCGCCGGGCTCGATGCGCAGCGAGAGGGGCCCCAGCGCGCTCACGGCGTGAGGTCCGGCGCCGTGGATCCGGCGCACGTTCTCGAAGCGGAGGATCGGCGCGGCCCGGTCTGTGCGCGCTAACGTGTTCATTGACAACAACCTGCCGAAGTTGACGTTGAATGCATACTAAGTATGCATCCGGCGTCACCAGCCGTCAACCCCGCTCGTCGAGAGTCCTCGGCCCGCCTCCGGCCGTCGCCATCGTAGGTCGAGGGGTATCATCGCCCGCGTTACCGAGGGGGCCGACCACGAAGATGACGAACGGAGATCGATCGGACGCGGCGCCCGCGCGTATCGGTCCTTACCACATCGAGCGCGAACTCGGGCGCGGCGGCATGGGCGTCGTCTATCTGGCGCGCGATCCTCGGCTCGAGCGGCCGGTCGCGATCAAGGCGCTCTCGGCGGCGCTCTCCAGCAACGCCGATTGGAATGCCCGCTTCACACGAGAAGCGAGGCTGCTCGCATCGCTCAACCATCCCAACATTGCGACGATCCATTCGCTCGAGCGCGACGGTGAGCTCGAGTACCTCACGATGGAGTTGATCCCGGGTCAGAGCCTCGAGGCGATGATCCGTTCGAACTCGCTCGAGTTGCCGGATGCTCTCGCCATCGGCCGACAGATCGCGCGCGCGCTGGAGGCGGCGCACGGGGCCGGCGTCATCCATCGCGATCTCAAGCCGCTCAACATCATGATCACGCCCGAGTCGCACGCGAAGGTGTTGGACTTCGGGCTGGCCAGGCGGGCGACATCGGGCGACTCGATGCGCGAAGAGTCCGTCGCGTCCGTTGCATCGGACGCGCCATCCACGTCCACGTCGTCAGCGACGGACGAAACCGCCGTCGTCGATGAAGCGACGCTCCGACTCATCGTCGAGGAAGACGACGCGACCCGCGTTTCCGGTTCTTCCTCGCTCGGCGCGTCGAACCGCGCGGGGACGCCCGGCTACATGAGTCCCGAACAGATCCGGGGCGACGAGTTGGACGCGCGCACCGATCTCTGGGCGTTCGGTTGCGTCCTCTACGAGTGCCTGAGTGGAGCGAGAGCGTTTCGCGGCGCCACCGGCATCGAGCGGATGCGAGCGACGCTCCTGGGCGCTCCCGACCTCACGCTCCTCCCGGCGCGCACTCCCGATCCCATCCGCGGCTTGATCGTGTCCTGCTTGAGTCTGTCGCTCGATCAGCGGCTGGCCGACGCTGCCACCGCGCGCGCTGTGCTCGAAACCTCGCTGGCGCAGCGGTCGTGGGAACCGACCGCGGCGATCAGTGCGCCGACGAGAACCGAGATCCAGGACAACCTGCCGAACGAGGTCACGCCGCTCGTGGGGCGCGTCCGCGAGGTCGCGGCGGTGCGCGAACTGCTCGAGCAGCACCGATTGGTCACGCTGACGGGCGTGGGCGGAGGCGGCAAGACCCGGCTCGCGACGAAAGTCGGAGCGGAGTCGCGCCCGCGGTTTCCGGACGGCGTCTGGCTGGTGGAACTGGCTCCGGTCGCGGATGGCGCGGACGTAGTGCGGAACGTGGCTCGGAGTCTCGGGGTGGCCGAGGCGGCGGGACGGTCGCTCCTCGAGGGTGTGAACAGCTTCCTCGGGCCACGCACGCTCCTGCTCATCCTCGACAACTGCGAGCACGTCGTGGAGGCCGCGGCGGAGCTCGCCGGCAAGCTGCTCGCGTCGTGCCCTTCGCTGGAGATTCTCGCGACCAGCCGTGAGGTCCTGGGGATTCCAGGTGAGAGCACGTTTCAGGTTCCCCCTCTGCAGATCGTGACCGATGAGTCGCTCTCGTTCGAGGCGGCGGCGGCGACAGAGGCGATCCAGCTCTTCGCGCAACGCGCCGCGCAAGTACGGTCGGACTTCGCGGTCCGGCCTGACAACATCGAGGACATCGTCGAGATCTGCTCTCGCCTCGAAGGGATCCCGCTCGCGATCGAGCTGGCGGCCGCACGGACGAAGGCGCTCTCGCTGAGCGAGATTGCTCGGCGTCTCGACGACCGTTTCCGACTCCTGAAGGGCTCGTCGCGCAGTGCGCTGCCGCACCACCAGACGCTCGAAGCGCTCATCGATTGGAGCCACTCCCACCTGACCCAGGCGGAGCAGCGGCTGTTTCGTCGGCTCTCGGTCTTTCGTGGTGGTTGGACTCTGGAGGCGGCCGAGGCGATCTGTGCGGATGACGAGCTCGAAGCATGGGAGATCGTCGATGTCCTCTCGCGGTTGATCGACAAGTCGCTGGTGGTGTTCACCGCCTCGGGCGCTTCGCCCGATCCCCGCTACCGCATGCTGGAGACGGTGCGCGAGTTCGCGCAGACGCGGTGGCGAGAGTCGGACGACGTTCCGAGTGTGCAGCGGCTGCACGTCGACTACTTCGTGAAGTTCATCACCACAGCCGCGCCGTTGCTGACCACCGCATCTCAGCCGGAGTGGCTCGCGAGGATCGACGCCGACATCGACAATCTGCGAGCAGCGCTGGCCTGCGCGCTGGAGGGCGATGATGCCGTACCTGCGCTCCAGCTTTCCGGACAGTCGCTCCGCTATTGGATCGTTCGAGGACAATTGCGCGAAGGCCGAGCCGCCGTCGAGCGCGCGCTCGCGATGCCGGGCGCGGACGCGATCACGGTTCAACTCGGAGTTGCCCTCAATGCCGTGGGAACTTGCTGCTATCAGCTCCACGAACTCGAGGCGGCCGCCGGCTACTACCGCCGCGCCGTCGACACCCTGCTCGCGGCCGGCGGCCAGCATCGCGTGAGCGCTCCGCTCATGAATCTCGGCAGTGTCCACCGGATGCGGGGCGACTTGGAGCAGGCGGTCGCCAGTTACGAGGAGAGTCTCCACTACGTCGACCAGTCGGACCAGTGGATGGTCGGCGCGCTGCAGACGAACATCGCCAGCGTCGAGATCCTGACCGACGAGTACGAGAAGGCGCGGCCGCGCTACGAGATCGCGCTCGCGATCCACCGGAAGTTGGGCGACCGGGTCTACGAAGCGGCCGGGCTGATGAACCTGGGCATCATCGCGTATCGGCAGGAGCGCCTCGCCGACGCGCGCGCCTTCTACGAAGAGAGCATCGCCATTTTCGAAAGGGTCGGCGAGCGAAACATGGCGGCGGCGGCTCAGGTGAACTACGGGAACACCCTGCGGAAGATGGGCGACGAGGAAGCGGCGCTGATCGCGTTCGTGAAGGCGCTTCGTCTCGTCCGAGACACCGGAAGCATGGAGAGCATGGTGCACGCGCTGGAGGGCGTCTCGCAGGTTTCGCGCTTCCGAGGCGACCACGAGCGGGCGGCTCGGCTCGTGGGCGCCGCCGAGGGGCTTCGCCTGAGGCTTGGGTTGCCGCGTCAGGAGACCGACCGGGCGCTATGGGATGTGGAGAACGGGCTGCTCGCGGCCGAGGTCGGCGCCGATGCCTTTGCGCGCCTCTGGTCCGAGGGGGAGGCGCTCGAGCAGAACGCCGCGATCGCCCTCGCGCTGGAGTTGGCGGGCGCGGAAGCGTTCGGGAGCTGGACTTCGCGGAGGACTCTGCTTCCGTAGCGCCGAGAGCGCGATCGATCGTCGGTCGCGATGGTACGATGCGCCGCATGCGTCGATGCGTTCCGCTTCCTCTGTGCTCTCCGATCGCCCTACTCGCCCTACTCTTCCTCGTTTTCGGCTGCGCGCGACGCGAGTCTCCGCGCGACTACACGGTCGACGACGCGCGCGCGTTCTTCGCGGCGCAGCCCCGGTATCTGCGGCCTCTTCCGCACACCGCGGTCCCTGACGGGCTGACCGATCTCCGGGCGGAGACCTGCGGCATTTGTCACGACGAGATCTACGAGGAGTGGCGCATCTCGACGCACGCGCGCGCTTGGGAAGACGATCCGCAGTTCATGGAGGAGATGGCGAAGACGACCGCGCAGCCGGGCCGCGACGCGAGCTGGCTCTGCGCGAACTGTCACACGCCGCTGGAGGCGCAGTTGCCCCGGCTGGTCGCCGCGCTGGAGGATGGGGATCGCGGGCGCCCGATCTACGTCGACAATCCCGACTTCGACGAGACGCTGCAGCTCGAGGCGATCACCTGCGCGACCTGCCACGTTCGGGACGGCGTGATCCTCGGTCCGTACGGCGGGGAGGGGGCGCCGCATCCGGTGGTTCAGAGCGACGAACTCTTCTCGGTCGAGCTGTGCACGCAGTGCCACCAGGTCGAAGCGACGCTCGACGACGTCGAGATGATCTGCACTTTCGACACCGGCGAGACGTTCGCCGCGGGTCCCTGGGCGGCGGAAGGAAAGACCTGCCAGGCCTGTCACATGCCCGAGGTCGAGCGAGCGATCACCAACCAGGGCACGCCGGTGCGGAAGACGCGCCGACACTGGTTCGGCGGCTCGCTCATCCCGAAGAGACCAGAGTTCGAAACCGAGCTGGCGCCGCTGCGAGAGATCTACCCGAACGGCGCGCGCATCGAGTGGGTCGATCTCCCGAAGTCCGTCCGCGTCGGCACACGAACATCGGTCACGTTCACCGTGACCAACGCCGAGGCGGGCCACTCCCTGCCGACGGCGGACGTGGAGCGCTACCTGTTGGTCTCGGCCCAGGCGCTCGACCCGTCCGGCGCGGTGCTGGCCGAACGCGTCGAACGATTCGGCACGCGCTACCAGTGGCAGCCCAAGGCGTTGAAACTCGACGACACGCGACTCGCGCCGCGGGAGACGCGCGCCTTCCGATTGGAGTTCGAGGCGCCGGCGAGCGGACAGGTCTCGCTGCGATTGGAAGGGACGAACCACCGCATCAGCCCGGAGAACTTCGCCTACCACAAGTTGGAGGGGCGCTCGGTCGCGAGCCGCGTCTTCCACACGTCGGTCCGCGAGCTGCCGACGCGCTGAGACGATGAAGCGGGTATGGTCCTCCCACGAGAACGAGCGCGCGCCGGGGAGATGCTCTCGCGTGAACTCGGCGCGCGGTCGGGCGTCGAGCAGCGCCCAGCCGTTCAATTCGCGACTCAGAGTCGATGCTTCGAGAAGCCCCAAATCCAAAGTCGTTCGAGTCGCGGGCGCTTCGGCGTAGGCGACATCGGCGCGCGCCGACGAGGTCATGACGCCGCAGATGAGCCAGAGAGCCCAGCCCCCGAGACGTCGAGACCGTTTCGTGAACCGCGGCATCCCGCTCCTTATCGCGCTCTCGTTCATCGCTCTCGCTCTCTCCCCGGATCTGCGACTCACGCCGCTGCTCCCGTGGTCGATCGGACTCGTCATCACGCTCTTCGCAGTCGCGCTCTGCTGCGAGCGGCGGATCCCCCCGCGTTGGTCACCGGCCTTGATCCTCACGTTGGCCGCGTTCCTCCGCCTGTGCTTCCTCGCGCGACCGCCGGAGCTCTCCGACGATCTCTACCGCTATCTCTGGGATGCAGAGGCGGTGCTGGCGGGGCACAACCCGTACGCCTTGGCGCCCGCGCAGGCGCATCCGGACACTCCGGCGCTCGCGGCGCTGCAGGCCAAGGTCAATCATCCGGAGCTCGTCACGATCTATCCCCCCGCGGCGCAACTGATCTTCGCCGCGGGTGGCGCGCTTGGTCGCCTCATGGGCGACGGCGCGTTGGGCTTGAAGACGCTCCTCTGTGCGCTCGATCTCCTGACCTGCTTCGCGCTCCTGCGTATCTTGCGTCGCCTCGAACTCCCGACCTGGCGACTTGCGCTCTACGCGTGGCACCCGCTGCCCGTGCTCGAGGTGGCCGGCGCCGGACACATCGATGGCGCGGCTGTCTGTCTGCTCGTCGTCTCGCTCGGGTTGGCGCTCTCGCCGAGGGACCGACTGCCCAGTACTGTTGGCAGCGCGCTCGGCAGCGCGCTCGGCAGTGCGTTCGGCAGTGCGCTGGGCAGCGGCGCCGCGTTCGCCGGCGCCGTGCTCACGAAGCTCTTCCCGCTCGTGCTGCTGCCGGTGCTGCTCACATTGACCGGGCGCCGTCGGCTCGGAGCCTTCCTGGGCGCATTCGCGGTGACCGCGGTGGCGCTCTGCGTCCCGTTCGCGTCGCATCTCGGAAACGGGCTCGAGACGCTCTCGACCTACGCGCGTGAATGGGAGTTCGCTAGCTTCGGCTTCCGCTCCTTGCGGCGGTGGACCGGATCGGGCGAACTCGCGCGGCAGATCTCGGGCGTCGGCTTCGGCCTCGCCTGTCTGGTCGCCTTCGCGACGCTGGGGCGCAAGCGAGCGATCGAGGCGCGGACGGCTCTGCGTGCCGCCTACTTCGTCGCCTTCGCGTTTCTTGTCTTCACACCGACCTTGCACGCTTGGTACGCGCTGTATCTCGCGGCTTTCCTGCCGTTCGCCGCAGGCCCCGCGGGGCTGGCGATCTCCGGCTCGGTCTTCTTGGGATACCGCGTGCTCCCACGCTTCGTGACCGAAGGAGAGTGGGTCGATTCCGACGGCGCTGCGCTGGCGATCGTCGCCATTCCACTGGCGGCGTACCTGCTCTCCCGCGCGCTGCGCCGAGTCGCCGCGCATCAGTCGCCGCCCAACCGTCCGGTCTAGCTGAGCGCCAACCGGCGCGCGGTCGGTTCGCTCCTGCTCAACGGCGCGCTGCTGCGCCACGGCGCCGTGCCGCTCGCCTTCGCCATCGGCAGCGACACCTGGACGGCCGTGCCGCTGCTTCTCGTGATCCCTGGAGTCTTCGCGGCCTATCTCGTGCAGGACCCTGCTCGAGATCGGCCAGATGCGCGCTATCGGATCCTGATTACCTTCTGCGTCGCCGCGCCGAACCGCGTCGAGCCGAGGCGCACCAGGTAGATGCCCGGCGCGGCGGAGAGACCTGAGTCACGCCTACCGTCCCAGACGTATTGGTGCGGCCCGGCCGCGAGACGCGCGTGCGCCATCTGCCTGACCAATCGACCCGAGACGTCGAGGACGTCGAGCGTGACCGCGTCGCCCGGCGCTGGGAGGACGAAGCGCACGAAGGCATCGGCGCGCGCGGGATTCGGCCAAATCGGGCTGAGATCGAGGCGGAGTCGAAGCGCTGATTGCGCGACCGCGGTGACCTCTTCGTAGGTGACGTAGGCGGGCGCCGTCCAGATCTGCTGCGCGTCGCCCTGTCGGATGCGCACGTAGTAGTGGACCTCGGTTCCCTCGGCGAACTCGGTCGTATCGCGCCAGTCGAGTCGCGTGTTGCCGACGTTGTACGCCACGCGCACCGCGTTCGACAGACCGGTGAAACCGCGATACACCTCGATCAGCTCGATCGTGTCGGAAGGATCGGGATCGTCTACTTCGACGGCGATGCGGATGCCGGTCGCCTGACTGAACTCTTCGCCCATCTTCCGTCCCTCGGCCGAGAAACCGACGACGGCGTTGTGGTCCTGCGTGGCGTAGTTGAAGCCGTCGGCGAGCGCGGTGAGGATCGCGTTCTCGGTCAACGCGGGCGCGAGGACAGCGGTGCGGCTCTGGGTCGACGCGCCCCAATTCGCATTGTGATTGTCCTGGTCGGCCGTCGGCGACACACGGTGTCCCTTGCGGAGCGCTTCGCGATAGGTGTCATCGAAGCCGGTGTTGCCGACATCCGATTCGGTCTCCGATTCCGAGAAAGCCGGCCCGTTCACGAGACAGATCAGGTTGACCACATCCGAATCGGTGCTGTCCTCGAGGTTGTTGTAGTGCGACGGATCGGGATGAGCCCAGAGGATCGAGGGGGGGCCTGCGGCCGGGGGATTCTGCTTCGCCGCCGTATACAGACCGGCGTAGTCCCCTTCGGCGACGAAGACGTCGTAGTTGCCGGAATCCCATCCGAAGAGCGCGGGCGACTCCAGGACGATCGCGTGGCCGCCACCGGACAGCCCGAACTCCTGGCCGTAGAGCGCGACGAAGCTGCCGTCGACGGTGGCGGCGTTCGCTTGGGCCATCCCCAGCGCGTAGTTCGGCAGTAGCATGCCGGCGCCGGAGTGGTTGTGGTCGGTCACGGCCAGGAAGTCGAGCGGCGTGATCGCGTCGAAGCGGGCGTAGGCATAGGCGTCCGCGGGGGTCTGCTCACCGTCCGAGTAAGCGGTATGCGAATGGAGATTCCCGAAGTAGGTCGAGAGTCCGAAGTCGGTGGAGAGGAGTTGGCCTGCGGCGGGAGTCGTACTCGGACAGTTCGAGATCCCGCTGAGATTGGAGGCGTCATCGATCGCCTTCACGGCGAAGAAGAACGTCGAGGCGGTGTTCATCCCCGCGACGAGCAGCGTCTCGCCCGAGCCGCTCGGCGCCGGGACCGGTTCGTCCACCCAGAAGGTCAGGTCGGCGACCAGGTCGAAGTTCGCGGGCGTGATCGGGACGTTCGAGACCTTGAAGCTGTACTCGCTGGCCGTGCCGGACGCGCCGTCGTCGCCGGTCGCGGTCCAGCTCAGCAGCACCTCACCCGGGAAACTTCCGGCGGCCGCGCTCAGATTCGCGATCGCGGTGGGCGGCGTCACGTCTCCCGCCCCGCCGTTCGAGCCGCAGAAAGTCTTCGGTCGCCAATCGAAGTTCTCGGAGCCGTCGGGCACGCAGGCCCAACTGATATCGACCTGCGCGGACGCGCTCGGATAGGTCACCGCGTCGACCACGACCGGACTGACCACTCGGCTGGTGACGAGGTAGACGTCGTCGCCGCCGTTGTTCAGCCACGCGGCGGTCGTCTGTCCCTTCACGACGCGCCGTTCCCCCGGTCCGATCAAGGCGCTGGCGGAACAGACCGAGATGTCGAAGTCTTCCGGCAGTCGCGCGCGGACGCCGACCTCGTCGATCGTCGCGGCGTCGTCGATCGCCCATCCGGTCACATCGATCGTCGTCGCTCCGTTGTTGTAGATCTCCACCCGTTCCGTCCCCACGTCATCTCCGGCGGGATTCGGCAACATCTCGTTGAGGACGATGTCGGCTCGGGTCACGGTGGGAAAGGCGAGGGAAGCCGAGACGGCGAAGAGAGCGAGCGCCAATCGATGCATGCGGGACTCCTGGGAACGCGGGGGGTGAGATTCGGTGCCCCGAGATCCTAGCGTTTCCGGCATCCCGGAAGCGCTACGAGATCTAGCGAATGAGAAGTCGTCGGTCGGCGTTTTGCGAACTGGTCAGGCGCCCGGGAGAGTAGACTACCGCCGTTGTTTCGGGGCCAACCGAGCACACAGTTCCTGCGTTCGATGAGCAGGTGCAGTGGAGGGGCGTTGCTATGCCTATCTCGGGGCCTCCGTTCTGGCGCTCTAGCCCTCCTCCTCTCGCATCGAGCTCGGACGCGCCCGCTCCCTTCGGGGTCGGCGGGCGTGACCCCTATCCGCCACTCGAGCAGCGAAAGGTCGGGGCATGTCGCGCATTTTGGTGGTCGACGATGAAGAGGGTTCTCGGACTGTCATCGAGGAGTTCCTGCGCTCGAACGGGTACGAGGTAGAGACCTTCGACGCGGGGCCCCCCGCGCTGGCGGCGCTGGAGTCGACCGCGTTCGATTTGATCGTACTGGACATCTTTCTTCCGGGTATGGACGGGATAGAGATCTTGCGGGAGGTGCGTAAGCGGCGCCCGAAGCTTCCGGTCATCGCGATCTCCGGCGGCGGACGGCAGGGCAGTCTCTCGCCGCTCGAGGCCGCCAGTCGCCTCGGGGCGAATGCAACGCTACCCAAGCCACTAGAGTTCGAGACGTTTCTCTCGCTCGTGGCCGAGCTGCTCGCGAAGAAGTGATCGCGCGGTCAGTGCTTGCCGTCCAACGTCCGTGGATGAGAGGCGGCGGCCGATCGTTCTTCCGGGGGCTGGATCGAGCGAAAGGCGCGCCAGAGCAGCAGGTCGTAGCTGATCTTCATGCCCGCGCCGATGATTAGGGGCCAGGCATACGAGCCGTTGCGCATCAGAAGGCCGGCGAAGGCGGGCGCTACCGCCCAGGAGGCGAGGCGCACCAAGTTGGTCAGGCCGGAGGCGAAGGTGCGCTCGGCCGGGGCGACGACCGCGAGGACGTACGACTGTCGCGTCGGCACGTCCATCTCCACGAGCCCTTCGCGCAACAGGAACAGGAGCGCGGCGGTGCGGAAGTCGGGCGCGAACGCCACCGTCACGAGCAAGAGGCTGGACGGGATGTGCGTCCAGACCATCGTGTTGACGAGCCCGATGCGCCGAGCGAGCCAGGCCGCTCCGAAGTGCGACGCCGCGTTGAGCAGACGAGCGCCGAAGAAGAGCGCGCCGATCGCGGCTTCACCGGCGCCGAAGCGCTCGAAGAAGAAGTAGGAGAGCAGCGCAGTCGTGAGGAAACCCCCGGCCAGGCTGTCGATCGCGAAGAGGGCCGAGATGCGCGTGAGCAAGCGACGACTCTGCGGTGAGATGACGGCGCGCGGCGAACTTCCCAGATCAAGCGCGCCGCCGGCGCGTGCGTAGAGCAGGAAGGCGACCAGTCCCAACAGTCCGGTGGCGGCCAGCGTGACGCGCGAGCCGTCCAGCAGTGAGACTGACGGCGCGCGCGCGAGCCAGGCCGGGAGCGTCGCGAGGATCGCGCCCAGCGCGTGCCCCACGTCCTGCATCACGCTGTACGAGGCGAAGACGCGCGTGCGCTCTTGATCGGTCGTCGTCGCGGGGAGCGCCGATTGCTCGAGGATGAGTGCGGCGCCGCGATCCTTGCCCATTCCGTTGAGCATGCCGAGGAACGCGGCCAGGGCGAGCGCGACCGTCCCTTCCGCGACGAGGAACAGCGCGAGGCCGACGACACCGAGCGCGGACAGGCCCAGGAGGAGCCGTCGCCGACCGATGCGGTCGCCGAAGAAGGTCGCCGCGACGGCGGCGGTCGCGGCGCCAGCCAGTCCCGCGCTGACGACCGTGCCGATCGCCCCCGCCGTGAGTCCGCTGCGCGCGAGATGGACCCCGAGGAGTATGCCGACCGCGCCGGTCGCGAGTGCGCGCAGGAACGCCGTCGTATAGAGCGCGCGCCGGGCGGTAAGCAGCGGGTCGGACATGGGACGCTAGTCCAGCGCCCATCCCAACGCCTGCGTCATCTCGCGGATGAGCGCGGCGTCGGCGACCTCGATGGCATAGAGGAGCGTCTGCGCGGCGTGCGCGATCGCCCGCGCGCGGGCCCGCTCCCATGTGCGATCGGCGATCTGACCCGAGCGCGCTTCGTACGACGCGTGAAACGTGGACCGCGCTTCGGGGGGCAAGAAGGAGAAGGCGATCGAGAGATCCACCGCCGGGTCGTTGCGGTGCAGGTCGCCCCAGTCGATGACCCCAGCGAACGCGCCGGTCCGGGAGATGAGAAGATGACGCACGTAGAGGTCTCCGTGCACCGGCACGGCGCGCCGCGGCTTGCCCGAGAGACGCGGCCACCGTGCGGTCGCGGCGATGAGGCGCGTCGCGAGCGAGGGATCGATGGCGCCGGCGGTGATCAACTCGCGTAGCCGCGCTTCGGTCAGTGGAGCTCGCTTCGCGAAGTCGAGTCGTCCGATCTCGTCGCCGGGGAGCGCCGCCACGTCGGTGGGCGGCGTCCAGCCGTGGAGCGCCGCGAGGAACTCGGCGAGCGGCGACGCCAGAGCGCCGCGTGCTTCGCCGGAGAGCACCGACGAGCAGGCGGTCTCCCCTTCGACCATGCGATAGCCGGCGAACGGCCACGGATACCGCTCGGTGGCGCGCCCGACCCAGATCGGGCTCGGGATCGGGATCGGCAGCACTCTCGCGAGTCGCGGCAAGAACTGGGCTTCGCGCTCCAAGAGCGGCGCCGCCACGGCGCGCCTCGGAAAGCGGAAGACCCAAACCCAATCGAGTAGGAACGCCGAGTTGTCCCATCCTTCGCCCAGGCGACTCAGTCGCGCGGGATCGATGCGACGCGCGGGAGACGAAGGATCCCCCAGCGCGGGGAACTGCTCCGCGATCAACTCCGCGGCCAGCGCCGCGTCGATCTCACGTTCCGGGCTCCTGAGTGGGGACATGGCGGCAGGAGAACACCGCGGAGGCGCTTCCGGCAAGGCTGCGCCCGCGTCCGACGCGGCGTCCACGACACTTCCCTCTCCCTCGCTCGGTCGGGCACACTGCGTCCCGCGAGCCGATGTCCGCTCGCGAGGAGGAGTCGCCATGCATCCGACGAAGAACGATCTCTCGAAGTCGACCCGGGCCAAGGTCATCAATCTCTTGAACGCGCGACTGGCTGACGCGCTCGACCTTCAGATGCAGGCGAAGCAGGCGCACTGGAACGTGAAGGGGCCGAGTTTCATTGCCCTCCATGAACTGTTCGACAAGGTGGCGGAGTCGGTCGAGGAGGCGATCGATCAACTGGCCGAGCGCGCTGTGCAACTCGGCGGGACGGCCGAGGGGACGCTGCAGGCGGTGACGAAGCGGACGTCGCTGAAGCCGTATCCGCTCGCTCTCGTCGACGGCCTCGCGCACGTCGACGCGCTCTCGAACGCGATGGCGATCTACGGGAAGAAGCTCCGAGCGGCGGCGGGGGATGCCGACAAGCTGAAGGACGACGGGACCGCCGACCTTTTGATCGCACTCTCGCAGGACGCCGACAAGTATCTCTGGTTCGTCGAGGCGCACCTCGAAGGGAACCGCTAGGCCCTCGGGACGAACGGGATGTCGTCCGCGGCCGACTCCCCGCGCCGGTTCGTGCGGCTAGCGATCGGGCTGGCGGCGCTCGACGCCCTCGTCACGATCCCGTTCGTCCACCGCGGGCCGGCCGAAGGGGACACCATTCGCTACGCGCTCGATCTCGAACGCTGGCGGTTGGGAGAGAAGGCGCTCGGCTCGCTCTTCAACGGGGACGTCTGCTTCGGTTCGTACACCCTGGCGCGCGCCGTGGCGGGGGTGCTCTCGATCGATCGCTCCGGGTTGCCCGCAGTTTGGAACGGACTCGCCTGCGCGGCGGGGATCATCGCGACCGGATCCCTCTCGTTCGTCGTCGCGCGCAGTTTCGGTCGTGGGTCGGCGCTCCTCTTCGGACTCCTGCTCCTCAGCGCGCCGGGCTGGTGGATGCTGCATCTCTACGGCAACCCGAACATGATCGGACTCGCCTTCGCGGCGGCGGCCTGGGCCTGCCTCACTCCTCCCGGTCCGAGGCGCGCGGTGCTCGCCGGTCTCCTGGGCGCCGCTGCACTGTGCGCGCGAACCGATGTCGCCATACTCGCTCCCGCCATCGTCGCGGCGTCGCGCCTCGGTCCGCGGCCCGTGGCCTGGCGATGGCTCGGCCTCGCCGCCTTGGTCGCGCTCTCAGGATTCGCTCTCGGTTGCTTCGTCGCCGGAGCGCCGCCGCCGCTCGTGGGCAACGTCGGCCGTCATGTCGATGCGAATCTCGGCGGCAAGCTCCGCTGGACGGCGCAGAACCTCGCCTTCCTCGCGACCGGCTTGCCTCCGCTCGTCGCGGTCGCGGCGGTCGCGGCGCTCTTCATCGTGCGAGGCGACGACGGCCGCAGAGCGCGCTCGCTTGCGCTCGTCTGGCTCGCTCCCGCGCTGATCTTCCTGATCTTCGGACGGGTGCCGCTCACGCGCATCCTCGCCCCGCTCTGGCCGGCCGCGCTCTTGCCGCTCTCGGTCGGACTCGCCTCGCTCTGGCCGCTGCGGCCGCGCCGCCGGTGGCTCGTGGTGGGACTTCTGGTCGTGGCCGCGCATCTCGCGGCGGCGCTCACTCCGCGTGCGATCGAGACGGTCACCGGCCGCTCGCTCGAAGGTCGCGGTGTCGGTCACTTCTACTTCTTGGGTTGGATGGGCGCCGAGCGCGGGCGCGTCGCGCGCCACTTCACGGCGCTCGAGAACGACGCGCGTCGTGTACTGGAAACCAGTCTGCCGGGCGAGACCACCGCGATCGTCGGCGACGACGGGATCGCCTACCTCTGGACCCTCGCCGCTGCCTTGCCTCGCTTCGAGACCCAGCTCCTCGGCGTGGCGTACGCCACACGAGTCGAGGAGCTGCGCGATCCCACGACCGACCGTCGCTGGTGGCTTCTGTCACTTCGTCCCGGCGCAGAGCCGATGGCGGTGTTGGGATCGTTCGGTTTGACCGAGCCGACGCGCCTCTGGCGCACTCCCGCCGACTAGGGGAGGATGCGCAGAGCGAGCGTCGAGCCGACGGCCTCCCGCGTCGCCGTACTCAACCGAATCCAGTAGGCGCCGCTCGGCAGCCCGTCGACGCCGGGAAGCTCGATCGTCTCGCCGCTGGTCAGGACGTCGACGGAGACGACTCGTCGGCCCTGCGCGTCGAAGACGTCGGCGCGCATCGTCCCCTCGGGGCGGGCGCCCTCGTCTCGGTGGAACAGTCGGACGACCTCCCCGCGTGATGCCGGTTGCGGGGCCACGAGCCAGCCGGAGCTGCGCGCGGCGATGCCGTCGTCGTTCACGCCCGCGACGTTCGCCGGCGCGTCCGACAGGGCGAAGAGGAACGCACTCAGTCCAGCGACCTGGAGCGGCGGGACGATCACCGCGTTCTCGACGGCGCCGTCGCCTCGCGCCAGCGCGCCGCCGAAGAGCACGCGGAAGTCCTCGGCGAAGATCTCGTGCGGACGATCGGCGTGCGGCGCGCTCGACGTGAACCGCGTGGCGTCGCCGATCCCGCGCAGCTCCGCGTACTCCAGCCATCCAGACAGGTCAGAGTCCGGCAGGAGCGCGCGATGCACGCAGTGCCCGAGTTCGTGCGTGACGACGCGCGCGGTCTCGGCGCCATCGGCGTCGGCCATGACGAACGGACTGATGTAGACCGCATGTTCGCTCGCGGACGACGCCAGACAACTCGCGCGCGGGTAGGGGAGCAGATAGATCGTCACGTCGAGCGCGGCGACGAAGGAGGGAGGGAGCGCCGCGATCGCCGCCGCGACCTGCGCGGGCGCCGCGGGATGGAACGAACCATCGCCGGGGTTCGAGATCTCCGGCGCTTGGATGTCGGTCACGAAGCGATGCTGCGCGCCCGCGGCGTCGATGAAGAGGAGTGCGCCGTCGAGCGCACGCGTGGTGTGCTCCGCCAACACCCCGGCCGCTTCGATCACCGTGATCGAAGCGACCGCCGGCCCCGCCGCGCCGAGAGATCCGACGACCAGCGCGACAGGCGCCAGGCGCGCGCACCGTGCGCCTCTCGGTCGCTTCGCCTGCTGGGTGTGGTCCATCGTCCGACGCCCTCTCGACCTCGATCTGGCTCGCTCTCGATGTCCCTTTTGACAACCGGCATGCCAAGCTGAGAAGCGCTGGGGTACAACGAGTTGCGGGAAGATATTCACGCACTGCGCGATGGGGTGGGCGCTTTCGCGCAGCGCGTGCTCTCTCTCGGGGAGAGCCAATCCGCAGGGGGAGCGCCGCTTGAGCGCGTGAGATTCGGTTCGGCCCAATCGGCGGCGCCTGGACGGGTCCGCCGGGCGTGCGTAGAGTGCCGGCGCGGCCAAGAAGGAGTCGGGTTTTCGATGGCGTCACCACAGCACCCGATCTCCCCGGCGCTCCGCGCGTTGATGCGCGAATTCATCGACTACGCTGGACTCTTCCCGCCGGCCGCACTCTCGATGGCGGACGCGGTCGCGATCTACACCGAGCGGTCTTCCAGCGAGCATGCGTGGATGATGGGACGCTTCATCTGTCCGCTCGCGCGCCTCGAAGAGGCGGAGTTCGCGTTCGCGAGTGCGCTCGAACGCGACAGTGGGCCGATCGCGATCAGCGGCTTGTTGCCGGCGGCGCCCGATGTCGCTTCGTTCCTGGAGGCGGCCGCGGCTGCGCTGGAGTCGACGGCGAAGCGCGAGGCGTCGTCGTCGGGAATACTGCGCGTCGATGTGCTGGAGGGAAGGATCCCCGGAGAGATCTCCGCGCCCGCGATCGAACGACTCGCCACGCACCTGCGAAGGAACGCGCGCGCGGCGCTCGGGCGCGCGACGCCGGTCTTTCTCGAAGCATCACCGTCATCGGCCGCGGAGGCCGACCGTTGGGCGAGTGGCCTCGCGGCGGCCGGCGCAGGCGCCAAACTTCGCTGCGGCGGAGAGACGATTCCTTCGGCGCGTCAGGTGGCCGAAGCTCTGATCGCGGCGCGCACCCACGCGATCCCGTTCAAGGCGACCGCCGGCCTGCACCATCCGCTGCCCGGGCGCGGTGGTGAACACGGCTTCCTCAATCTGTTCGTCGGCGCCGTCCTCGACCGGGTGCATCGCTTCGAGGCGGCGCGACTCGAGGCGCTGCTGCGCGACGATCGTCCTCAGGCGTTTCAGTTCGACGGAACGGGCCTGCGCTGGGAACGCTGGAGCGCGGCCACCGATCAGGTGCGCGCATTGCGGCCGCTGATCACGTCGTTCGGAAGCTGCGACTTCGACGAACCGCGCGAGGATCTGCGCGCCATGGGCCTGCTGGGCGCGTGAAAGGAAGAGGCATGAACGATTCGACCGGAGATCCCACGACAGACCCCACGACAGATCCCACGACAGATCCGCAGCTGCGCTCGTTCATCGACGTCGCGGAGCACGCGCACTTCCCGATCCAGAATCTGCCGTTCGGCGTCTTCCGACCCAAAGGAAAGCCGCATGCGCGCGTCGGGGTCGCCATCGGCGACCAGGTGCTCGACCTGGCGCTGCTGGAGACGCGCGGCCTCTTCGACGGCGCCGAGTTGCGCGGCCACCGCGTGTTCGATCGACCCGTGCTGAATGACTTCCTCGCGTTGGGACGTCCGGCTTGGCGCGAGGCGCGCGCACGGATCAGCCGACTGCTCTCCCGCGATGAGCCGACGCTGCGCGACGACGCGTCCCTGCGCGAACTCGCGCTCGCGCCACAGGATCAAGTCGACATGCTGCTTCCAGCGCAGATCGGCGACTACACCGACTTCTACTCGTCGCGCGAGCACGCCACCAACGTCGGCATCATGTTTCGCGGCGCCGAGAACGCTCTGATGCCGAACTGGCTACATATGCCGATCGCTTACCACGGCCGCGCCAGCTCGCTGGTCGCCAGCGGCGCGCGGGTGGTCCGTCCTCGCGGACAGAGTCGGCCCGACGAGGCCCAACCGCCGGTCTTCGGACCGAGCCGCGCGCTCGACTTCGAATTGGAGCTCGGATTCCTGATCGGGCCTTCGTCCGCGCTCGGGCGCCCGATTCCTCTGGAGCGGACGATCGATCACATCTTCGGTTGTGTCCTCGTCAACGACTGGAGCGCGCGCGATCTGCAGAAGTGGGAGTACCAACCGCTCGGGCCGTTCCTGGCGAAGAACTTCGCGACGTCGATCTCGCCCTGGGTCGTGACGCTGGAGGCGCTGGCCCCGTTTCGCTGCGCCGGTCCCGCCCAAGAACCCGAGCCGATGGAGTACCTGCGGGAGGGGCGCGCCGAGCCGTGGCGATTCGATCTCGCGCTGCAAGTCGAGCTGCAGACCGCGCGGATGCGGGCCGCGGGACACCCGTATGCCGTCATCTCACAGACCAACGCGAAGCTCCTCTACTGGAGCATGCGGCAGCAGCTAGCGCACCACACGGTCAACGGCTGCGACGTGCGTTCGGGCGATCTCATGGCGTCGGGCACGATCAGCGGGTCGGCGAAAGATTCACGCGGGAGTCTGCTGGAGCTAGCCTGGAGGGGGACCGATCCGGTCGGCCTGCCGGGGGGAGAGGCTCGCGCCTATCTGGAGGACGGCGATTCGCTCGTGCTGACCGGATGGGGGCAGGGCGCGGGCTATCGCGTCGGATTCGGCCAGGTGGAAGGGACGATCCAGCCGGCGCTCACGCCGCCTTCTCCTGCGCCTCGTTGATCCGTTGTTGCAGGATCTCCGGTGTGAACGGCTTCACGACGTAGGCATTCACACCTGCTTTGATCGCCTCGACGACGCGATTCCGTTCCGCTTCCGTCGTCACCATGATGATCGGCGCCGTGCGGCTCGATCCTGAGATGAAAGCGCGGCGCTGTTTGTCCGACCCGCTGCTAACATTCCGTGCTTCCAACCTGAGATCTCCGGTCCGAGCACCTGCCATCCGACCCATCCGACCCATCCGGCCCATCCGAAGAGGTAGACCTGTGCGTTCGCTCTCGCCCGTCTCGATCCTGTTTCTCGCGCTCGCTGGGTTGTCGCACGCCGGCGGGCAGCGCAGCTCCGCGGCCGACTCGCCGAAGTGGGACGTGGCCAACCCCGGATTCGTTTGCGACACGCTCGACTTCGTCGCGACCGAGGGGACCTGGATCAGCGTCGACGTGCACCCCTCAGGCGATCGCCTGGTCTTCGACCTCCTCGGCGACCTCTACACGCTTCCGATCGACGGGGGGGACGCGGTCTGTGTCTCCAGTGGTCTTCCCTACGAGATCCAGCCCCGCTTTAGTCCCGACGGCGAGCGGATCCTCTTCACCAGTGATCGCGGCGGGGGGGACAACCTCTGGGTCATGAACGGCGACGGCTCGCAACGGAGTCAGATCACGAAGGAGAGCTACCGGCTGTTCAACAATGGCGTCTGGCATCCGTCGGGCGACTACGTCGTGGCCAAGAAGCACTTCACCAGTCGCCGCAGCATGGGCGCGGGCGAGATGTGGATGGTGCGGGCCCCTCGCGCGGGGGCGGGCGAGGGTGAGAGCGGGGGGACGGGCGGCGTGCAGCTCACCACGCGACGCAACGATCAACAAGACGCCGGCGAGCCGGAGTTCTCGCCCGACGGCCGCTTCCTCTACTGGTCCGAGGACATGTCGCCCGGGTCGACCTTCGAGTACAACAAAGATCCGAATGGGACGATCTATCGCATCCGCCGACTGGAGCTGGAGACCGGCGAGGTCCGCGAACTGCTCGATCTGCCCGGCGGCGCCTGTCGGCCGCAGGTCAGCCCCGACGGCCGCACGCTCGCATTCGTGCGCAGGCAGCGCGACGTCTCGGTCCTTTCGCTCCTCGATCTGGCCAGCGGGGAGATCCGCGCGCTCTGGGATGGACTGAGCCTCGACCAACAGGAGACGTGGGCGCTCTTCGGCGTCCATCCTGGGTTCGATTGGACGCCTGATGGCCGCTCGATCGTGATCAGTGCGCAGGGGCATCTCCATCGGGTCGATGTCCCGAGCGGGGCCGTTCGCGAGATTCCCTTCCGCGCGCCGGTGAAGCAGGCGGTGGCTCAGGCGGTGCGCTTCCCTGTGCCGGTCGACGCCGACAGCTTCGACGTGAAGGTGATCCGCTGGCCGCAGCTCACCCCCGATGGACGCACCGCGATCTTCCATGCGTTGGGCGCGCTCTATCGCTGCGAGCTGCGTGAGGACGGCAGTCGCGCCGGCGAACCGCGTCGGATCACGAACGAAGACGAGCAACTGGAGTTCGCGCCGTCGCTCTCCACCGATGGCCGCACGATCGTCTACGCCACCTGGAACGACCGCGAAGGGGGTCGGATCCGTGTCGTCGGAATCGATGGGCGTGGCGGCCGCACCGTCGTCGATCGGCCCGGGCACTACTCGAGCGCTGCATTTTCTCGCGAGGGCAAATGGATCGTCTTCGCTCGGGGCAGAGGGAGCGGCTACCGCGGGAATCTCTGGGCCGATGAGCCGGGGATCTACGTGGTCGACGCACTCGGTCAGACGCCGCCGCGCCTGGTCACGCGAGAGGGATCGTCCCCGCGGTTCACGCGCGCGGGGGACCGGATCCTGCTGGGGTCGAGCGAGGGGGAGTCGAACGCGCTCATCAGCGTGAATCTGCTCGGCAGCGATCGGCGGGTGCACGCGACCTCGGAACACGCGGCCGACTTCGTCTTGTCGCCCGATGAACAGTGGCTCGCGTTCGAGGAACTGTGGCGCACGTACGTGACGCCGTTCCCGTTCTCCGCGCGCAAGATCGCCGTGGGACCGTCCATGAGTTCGCTGCCCGTGCGGAAGCTCTCCGAGACGGCGGGGACATTCCTCGCGTGGAGCGCGGACAGTCGGAGCGTCTCGTGGTCGCTCGGTCCCGAGCTGTACTCGGTGGAGCTCGATTCGGTGTATAGCAGTAGCGGCGCGGCTCTAGCCGCGCCGCTTCCGCCTCTTCCCGACTCCACCGCGACCGTCCCTTCCGACACCACCGCTGTCACCGACACCGTTGTCACCGAGAAGCCCTTCTCCCCGAAGCCCCGAATCGCGCCGCTCGGTTGGCGCGCCCCCGTCGACGCCCCCTCGACCGACCTCTGGCTCGTCGGAGCCCGCATCGTCCCGATGGCTCGCGGCGCCGAGTCGAGCGACGAGGTGATCGAAAACGGCGTCGTGCACCTGAAGGGTCGCCGCATCGCCGCCGTCGGATCGCGCGCATCGACGCAGATTCCGGCGGGAGCGCGCGTCATCGACGTCTCGGGCTGCACCGTGCTTCCGGGGTATGTCGACGTCCACGCGCACACGGGCGCCAGCACCGACATCCCCGTGCAGCAGAAGTGGGCCTTCCTCGCGAATCTTGCCTTCGGCGTGACGACCACGCACGATCCGAGCAACGACACGCAGGGGATCTTCGCGGAGAGCGAGCGCGTGCAGAGCGGCGCGATGCTCGGGCCGCGCGTCTTCTCGACCGGGACGATCCTCTATGGGGCAGAGGGCGACTTCAAAGCGGTGATCGACTCGTACGAAGACGCGCTCCGACACGTGAAGCGGACCGCCGCGTGGGGCGCGTGGAGCGTGAAGAGCTACAATCAGCCGCGGCGCGAGCAGAGGCAGATGGTGCTGAAGGCCGCGCGCGAATTGGGTGTGATGGTGGTGCCGGAAGGCGCCTCGACACTGCACCACAACATGTCGATGTACCTCGACGGGCACACGACGTTGGAGCACGCCATCCCGGTCGCGCCGCTCTACGAGCCCGAGTTGCGCCTCATGAGTGAGTTCGGCACGGCCTACACGCCGACTCTGGTCGTCGGCTACGGCGGTCTCTGGGGAGAGAACTATTGGTACGCGCACACCGACGTCTGGCGCGACGATCGACTCGCCCGCTTCGTTCCGCGCTCGGTCATCGATCCGCGCGCGCGTCGGCCGGTGCTTGCTCCCGACAGCGAGTATCACCACAAGCGCGTCGCCGCCTCGGCCAAAGAGGTGCTGCGGCGCGGCGGCAACGTCCAGGTCGGCGCGCATGGTCAGCTGCAAGGGCTCGGCGTGCACTGGGAACTCTGGATGCTCGGCCAGGGCGGCATGACGAACCTGGAGGCGCTGCGCTGCGCGACCTGGATGGGCGCGCGCGCCATCGGGCTCGACGCCTCGCTGGGCAGCGTGCAGGCGGGGCTGCTCGCCGACTTGGCGATCGTCGACGGCAATCCGCTGGAGGATCTCTCGCGGACGGCCGAAGTCAGGTATACGGTCATCAACGGGCGTCTCTTCGACGCGCGCACGCTGGATCAGCTCGAGCCGACCCGCGCGCCCCTGCCGCTCGGGCCGTTCCTCGACACCGTCCCGGCCTCTGCCGCGGAGTCGCACTGTCTGCCGGGAGAATTGGACGGGCATTGACGTCGGCGTGAGCGCGACGCGCGACGTTTTCGCGGCAGCTTTGCACTCATTGGCAGCGTGGCGGTTTGTGAAACGTGGTGCAACTCGGTGCGCAACGAGTTGCACCATTTTTCACAAGCGGCGAATCCACCGGCGAAACCGTCGGCGAATCCGCCGGCACAAACGTCAGCGCGGGCGCGCCAACTCAACTGGGGGCAAGGTCCGACGGTTGGACGTGTCCTCACATGCGATGGTGCTCACCCGACGGGGCATTCGCTAAGCTCTCGTCCGGCGGCGAGGATGCCGGCCTTGCCCCACTCTCTCTCAAGATGCCGAGGAGACCCTGACCATGCGCCCACCTTCGCGCTTCGCTGCTCCGCGCTCACAGGCGCCCGTGCTGACGCTCGTCCTCGCGGGTCTCTCGGGCCTCGCCCTCCTCGCGACGCCTGTCGCCGCCGTCGACACCTGCCAAGAGCTGAAGTGGGAGGATCTCCAGCCGCCGTACGTCGGGCCGGGGCACCGCGGCTCGTTACTGGAGCCCGCCGCCGTCGCCCAACTCGGGCTGAGCGCATCCGGCATCAACCTCGCGGCCTGGCTCCCGCTCGGGGACTTCCCCGGCTCGAACACACGCGGAAGCGACATCTGGGGCTACGTCGCTCCTTCGGGGCGCGAGTACGCGATCATCGGATTCGATCTCGGGACCGGCTTCGTCGAGATCACCGATCCGATCAATCCCGAGATCGTCGGGTACATCGCGAGTCCGGGCACCCTGTGGAAAGAGATCACGACGATCGACCAGGTCGCCTACATCGTGGCCGACGACATCGGCGAGGGGATGCAGGTGGTGGACCTCTCCGCCATCGACTCAGGCGTGGTCACCCTGGTCGACACGATCACGGACAACGGGCTCGCCACGGTGCATACGATTCGCGGGAATGAAGCGAGCGAGTGGATCTACCTGAACGGCTCGAATCTCGGCGGGGGGGGACTGCTCCCGTACAACGCGAGCAATCCGCTCGATCCGACGCCCGGCCCGAGCATCTGGACGACGTCGTACGTCCACGACGCGGTTATCACGACCTACACCGCGGGACCGTACGCGGGGCGCGAGATCGCGTTCATCTGCGGCGGGTTCAACGGGCTCTACATCGTCGACGTGACCAACAAAGCGGCCATGTCCACGCTCTCGCACCTGATGTACCCCAACGTGACCTACTGCCACTACGGCTGGTTGAGCGACGACAAGAAGCACTTCTTCATCGGCGATGAGATCGACGAACTCGCCGGCGCGGTCACCACGTCGACGACCTATGTCATCGACGTCCAGAACCTGAGCCTGCCTCTCTTCGTGACCTCGTTCACGAACGGGAACACCGCCATCGATCACAATCCGGTCGGCATCGGGTCGTACTTCCTCACGGCCAACTACCGCAGCGGCCTGCGCATCTTCGACTGGTCCAACCTGGGCGCTGTCCAAGAGGTCGCTTGGTTCGACACCTATCCGGCGGACGACGAGCCGGAGTTCAACGGCGCCTGGGGGGTGCACCGCATGCCCAGCGGCGTGGTCCTCGTCTCCGACATGGAGCGTGGACTGTTCGTCTTCGACGTCTCGCCGACCGTGCAGGTCGATCAGCCGTCCACTCCGCCCACGACGACTCGGCTGCTGCCGTTGGAGCCGAATCCGTTCCGGGCGCAGACCAATGTCACGTTCACGCTGGCCAAGGCCGACCGCGTGAAGATCGATCTGGTGGACGTTCTCGGCCGCCGGCTCCTGCAGTTGCAGGATCGCGAGTACGCCGTGGGACGTCACGTCGCGCCGCTCGACCTGAGCCAGGGGGCCAGAGAGATCCCAGCCGGGACCTACTGGGTGGTGCTGCGCACCTCGGACGGAGAACAGAGGCAACGGGCCGTCGTGGTCCGCTAGCCACGCCAACAACGAGCTTTCCTTCGGTAGGAGATCCCGCATGTCCAGAACTGGAGAAATGGCCGCGCCCGCCGGGCTGGCCGAGACGGTCGAGGCCCGCTTCAAGGAGATCGCGCCGAAGGCCGACTTCTGTTCGTTGCGCCTGGTGGAAGAGACTTCCGAGTCGCTCTCCGTGCGGCAGAACGTGCTGCAGCCGGCCACGAAGTCGGTCGACGTCGGCGCGATGATCACGGTCATCTCCGGCGGCGGACTCGGCTACGCCGCGACGAGCGATCTCTCCCTCGCCGGACTGAAGCGCGCAGCCGACGAGGCGCTGGCCTGGGCCAAGCAGACGTCGGGGCGCAGCGTCGTCGACTTCCGCTCCTTCGCCATGCCGAAGCCGGACGGCGAGTATCGCTCACGCGTCGAGCGGCCGTGGGGCTCCGTCTCGTTGACCGACAAGATCGAACTCCTGAAGACCGAATGCGCGCGGTTGAAGACGGACGCCCGCATCGTCGACTGGATGGCCGGGCTGGAGCATGTCGAATGCGAGACCCTGTTGATCACCGCCGACGGCGCGCGCGTGCAACAGAGCTTCCGCTTCTTGATCCCGTACATGGCGGCGACGGCGAACGAGGGAGCGGAGACCGAGTCACGCAGCCTGGGCGGTCGCGGCATCTGTCGTCAGGGGGGGCTCGAGATCCTCGATCGGATCGGCTTCCGCTCGCAGGCTCCGCGCGTGGCCGAAGAGGCCCTGCAGTTGCTGACCGCGCCGAATTGTCCGAGCGCCAAGATGCATGTGTTGCTCGCGCCCGATCAGATGATCCTGCAGATCCACGAATCGATCGGGCATCCGCTGGAGCTCGATCGGATCCTCGGCGATGAACGCAACTACGCGGGCACGAGCTTCGTCACGCTCGACATGTTCGGGAGCTATCGCTACGGCTCGGACCTGTTGAATGTGACCTACGACCCGTCGCGTCCCGAGCAGCTCGCGACTTTCGGCTACGACGACGACGGGCTGCGCGCCGAGCGGCAGTTCATCATCCGCGGCGGAATCCTGGAGCGGCCGCTGGGCGGCGTGACTTCGCAGGCGCGGGCCGGCGTCGACGGCGTGGCGAACTCGCGCGCGAGTAGCTGGAACCGTCCGCCGATCGACCGGATGGCGAATCTGAATCTCGAGCCGGGGACCTCCTCGCTCGACGAGATGATCGCGCAGGTCGAGAACGGCGTGCATCTGCACACGAACGTCTCGTGGTCGATCGACGACTCGCGCAACAAGTTCCAGTTCGGCTGCGAGTACGGCCAGCGGATCGAGAACGGCAAGCTCACCTCCGTGGTGAAGAAGCCGAACTACCGCGGCATCTCGGCCACCTTCTGGCGCAACCTCGCGGCGGTGGGACGGCCGGACAACTTCGACGTCCTCGGCACGCCGAACTGTGGCAAGGGGGAGCCGAACCAAGTGATCCGCGTGGGGCATGCGTCGCCGACCTGCCTCTTCGCCGACGTCGACGTCTTCGGAGGAGCGTGATGCAGAGCTATTTCTATGCAGTCGCCGACGAGCTGACCCGCGGCCTGACGGGCGCGGAGACCCTCCTGCTCGGTTTCCACGGTGAGGATTCCGACTTCGTCCGTCTCAATCACGCCAAGGTCCGGCAGGCGGGATCGGTGCACCAGCGATCGATCGCGCTCGAGTTGGTCGTCGGAGGGCGCCATGCGTCGGCGTCGACCTGCGTGGCCGGCGACGCGGAGATCGACCTACCGCGTCTGCGCGGGCTGCTGGAGGAAGTACGTGAGAAGATCACCCACCTGCCGGACGACCCGCACTTTCTCTACGCGACCGAGGTGCAGTCGTCGGAGCGGATCGGCGCCAGTCGCCTGCCTTCGTCGGCCGCGGTGATCGAAGAAGTCGCGACGCGCGCGCAGGACCTGGATCTCGTCGGCATCTACGCCGCGGGCGGGATCCATGCCGGCTTCGCCAACTCGCTCGGGCAGCGAAACTGGTACTCGAACACCAGCTTCAACCTCGATTGGAGCTGCTACCACGAGAAGGACAAGGCGGTGAAGTCGAGGTACGCCGGCTTCGACTGGAGCTCCGACGAGTTCGTCGGGAAGCTCGACTCCGCCCGCCAACAGCTCGCCGTGCTCGCGCGCCCTGCGCGTTCGGTCGAGCCGGGCGCCTACCGCGTCTATCTGTCGCCCGGCGCGCTCAACGAGTTCCTCGGCACGGTCGCGAGGGGCGGATTCGGTCTCAAGGATCACCGCACGAAGCAGACGTCGCTCCTGCAGATGATCGAGGGGAGCGCGCGCATGAGCCCGATGATCACGCTGCGCGAGAACGTGAAAGAAGGCGTGTCGGCCGACTTCCAGGGACTCGGCTTCCGCAAGGCCGACGAAGTGACGCTGATCGACAACGGCGTCTACCGCGACTGCCTCATTTCTCCTCGCTCGGCGCGCGAGTACGGCGTGCCGACCAACGGGGCCGGCGCGTGGGAGTCGCCCGGCTCGCTCGACCTGGCCGCGGGCGAGGTCCCACGCAGTGAAGTGCTCGCGCGCCTCGGGACCGGCGTCTACATCAACAACCTCTGGTACCTGAACTACAGTGACCGGCCGGCCTGCCGCATCACCGGCATGACCCGCTTCGCGACTTTCTGGGTCGAGAACGGCGAGATCGTCGCGCCGCTGAACGTCATGCGCTTCGACGAAACCGCCTATCGCGTGCTGGGGGAGAACCTGATCGGCCTGACGCGCGAGCGGGATCTGATCCTCGATCCCGACACGTATGGCGCGCGCTCGACGTCGAGTGCGCGACTGCCGGGGGCGTTGGTCGACAGGTTTCAGTTTACTTTGTGACCGGTCACCGCCGAGCGCAGCTCGGCGGTCTCCGCTTTCCATTTTCCCGCGCTAGCCGTCTAGAAAGGCACTCTAGATGAACCCACCGACCCACCGCGTGGCGTGACCCCGCCCCCCGACCGGAACTTCGTTCTTCGCGCTGCGGCGCTCGCTAGCTTTCTCTTCCTCGTCTTCCTGACGCTCGGGCTCGTCTCTCCCGGCGCCCACAACGACGACGACCTCGGTCGCTACCTGAACACGCGCTCCGCCTTCGGCTCGTGGGATCAGATCCTGAGCCTGTGGAATCGTCCCGCGTTCGTGCTCGTGTATATGGTCCCCGCTCGACTCGGCTACGTCGGCGTCGAGGCGATGACCGCGCTGATATCGGCGCTCACCTGCTTCTTCGTTGCGTTTGCCGCGCACCGCGCCGGAATGCGACGGCCGCTCTTCGCGGCGCTCCTCACCGCGGCGCAACCGTTCTTCATCGCTCTCTCTTACTCGGCGCTGACCGAGCCGCTCGCCGCCTGCTTCATCGCCGCTGCGCTGGCCGCGTTGGCGTCGGGTCGACTGCGGACGACGGCGGTGCTCGCCTCGCTCGCGACCCTGGCGCGCCTCGAAACCGCCGTCCTGTTGCCGCTCTGGGCGTGGGCGATGTTGCGCGTCGGCGGTCGGTCGGTCCCGCCGGCCGCGCCCGCCGCGCCGGCCGTCGCCAACACGTTTCAAAACGTGTCACGAACGGCGCGCCTTCCGATCGCGCTCCTTCCCCTCGCGCTCGTCGCGTGGCACCTCGCTGGATGGGCGCACACGCACGATCCGCTCTTCCTCTGGCGACAGGTCTTCGCCGAGGAAGCGCGGACCTACCACGCGGTCCCGCTCACGCACTATCTCCGCGGGCTCATCTTCGTCATCGGCGCGGCGGGATTCGGATTCGTCCTCGTCGGCGCCGTTGCGATCGTTCGCGACGCGTTCAGCAAGGGAACGGCTCGCGCCGCCGACCGCCCGCCGATCGCCGAACTGTTCCTGGCCGGCGCGGCTCTCATGCTGGCCGTTCTCACCTGGCTCGCGTCAGGCACATCCGCGGGTCAGTCGGCCGGCTTCCTGCGCCACTTGGTCGCGGTCGCGCCGTTCTTCTCGCTCGTCGCCTTGCGCGGCTTGGACGAGTGGATGGCGCCGCGCGTTTCGAACCTGACGTTGGCGACGCTCGCCGTCGCGACGTTGCTCTGCGGCGTCTTTCTCTCGGTGCGTCTCGAAGGGGGATTCGAACTGGGCGCGCGGCCTGAGTACGGAAAGCTCGCGGTGCTCCTGCTGCTGTTGGCTATCGCGCTGGGTCGGCGTTTCATGATCCGCGCCGGGACCGCCGCGCCGAGATGGACGAGTCGCACGGCGCTCGCGGCGGCCGCTGCCGCGATCCTGGTCGGCGCCGTCGTCCCTTCACCCATCACGCAGCTCGTGCCGGAACAGGCGCTGATGCGCGCAGCGGCCGAGTGGGTGCAAGCCGAAGGACTGGCCGACCGGCCGCTGCTCTGCAATCACATCTGGTTCAACTGGACCCTCGATCGCACCGTCGTCGCTCCCGCGCGTTCGGCCGTCGCGGAGGCGGGGAGGCGGGCGCCCGTCACACTTCTCACACGCGCCAATCTCGAACAGGCGCCGGCGGGGGCGATCGCCGTCTGGGAGGGACACTACTCGCACCGCCTGGTGGGGGACGTCTCGGTGGACGACGTGACCAAGCTCGCCGGCTACCGCGTGCTCCGGCGATTCGGTGAAGGGGACTCGAAGTTCTACTGCGTGATCCTCGAGCGTCTCGACCGCGCACAGACGACCGGACGCATCGAAGGGGGACGCTTCACCCACGAGGGATTCGGCGTGAAGTGGACGCTACCTCCGGCGCCGTGGCGCTGGGAGCCGGGGGGCGACGGTCTCCAACTCGTGCGCGGCGTCCACCCGAGCGGCGCGAACGCCCAACTCAACGTCGTCCGCTTGGCCGGCCTCTGGGATCCCCAGGCCTTCCACCAACTCTTGGGACCGCGACTCTCGGCCACCCCAGGCGTGCGGCTCATCGGCTCGAGCCGCGTCGACGACTGGTCGATCCACCAAGGTCGCGCCGATCAGGAGGATCTCTGGGTCGCCACGCGCATCTCGGACCCGCGCTGCGAGGCGCTGCAGCTCGTGATCTACGGGCCGCCCCCGGTTCCGCTCTCCGATGTCCCCTGGACCCCTCCGGATCTCCCGAACCTGCTTCGGGCGGTCGAGTGGCGCGCTTCGCCCCGTGGTGCTTCCGGCGGTTCTTCCAGCGGTTCCTCGGGCGGTTGACAGCCCCCGCCGCCCCCTGACAGACTGCGCGCTCGCTCGAACGGACCAGAAGGAGACCGACATGGCCAAGGCCACCGATCGCGGGCACATCAAGCTCCGCAGCACCGAGAGTTCGTACGTCTACCACACGCAGAAGAACAAGCGGAACGACCCGGACCGGATCCAGCTCAAGAAGTTCGATCCGATCCTCCGCAAGGTCGTCGTCTTCAAAGAAGAGAAGTAGTCGGCGAGGGATGCCCGTCCCTCGCGTGATCCGATTCGGCTGACCGGCGCCGCGACGTCGAGACCAGAAACCGATGCCGGTTCGCCGACCCGATCCGCTCCCCGTTCCTCGCACCGCTTCAGCGCGAACCTCGTTCGGACGCTGGCTGCAGAGCGACACCTCCGGTGGACACGACGACCCTGGCCAGCAGGCTTCTGGCCAACCGGCTTCTGGCCAGCAGGGTTTCGGCCAGCACGGTCCGGGTGTCCACGATCACGACAGGCACTCCCACCCCTGGTACACGGTCCTCTGGCTGACCGGGGTCGACTACTTCTCGACGCTCGGATATCAGCCCGGCATCGCGCTCTTGGCCGCCGGCGCTCTCTCGCCGATCGCGACGGGACTCTTGGTCTTGGTCACGCTGCTCGGCGCACTCCCGATCTACTCACAAGTCGCGTCGCGCTCCTACGCCGGTCAGGGCTCGATCGCGATGCTGGAGAGCCTGGTCCCGGGCTGGTTTGGCAAGCTGTTCGTCCTGACCATGCTCGGATTCGCGGCGACCGACTTCGTCATCACCATCACGCTCTCCTCCGCCGACGCTACCCAGCATGCGATGGAGAATCCGCTGCTCCATGACCTGCTGGCGGGATGGCGGGTGCCGCTCACGCTCGGCCTGATGGGGCTCCTCGCGCTGGTCTTCCTGAAGGGATTCGCGGAGGCGATCGGGGTGGCGGCATTCGTCGCGATCCCGTATCTGCTGCTCAACCTCGTGGTGCTGCTGCGCGGACTCCAGGAGATCCTGGCGCGGCCGGAGCTCGTGTCGAATTGGCGCGCCGATCTCCTGGCATCGCACGGAGATTGGACGGGGATGCTGATCGCGTCGGCCTTCATCTTCCCGAAGCTGGCGCTCGGCATGAGCGGATTCGAGACGGGCGTGTCGGTCATGCCGCTGGTGGCGGGCGGCCAGCGCGACGCGCGGGCGCCCTCAGAGAAGTCCGGCGAGAAGCTCCCGCCGCCCCGCGGACGGATCGCCAACACGCGCAAGCTGCTGACCGCCGCCGCGCTCATCATGAGCAGCTATCTGCTCCTCTCCAGCTTCGTCACGTCGTTGCTGATTCCGGCGGTCGCCTACCACGAAGGGGGCGACGCCGCCGGGCGCGCCATCGCCTATCTCGCGCACGAGTTCCTCGGACACGGCTTCGGCACCGTCTACGACATCGTGACGATCGCGATCCTCTGGTTCGCCGGCGCCTCCGCCCTGGCCGGATTGCTCAACTTGATTCCGCGCTATCTACCGCGCTTCGGGATGGCCCCGCGCTGGGTGGCGCACCGCCGGCCGCTCGTGCTCATCATCTTCGCGGTCTGCGTGATCGTGACGTTGATCTTCCAGGCCGATGTCGAAGCGCAGGCCGGCGCCTACGCCACCGGCGTGCTCGCGCTCATTCTCTCGGCCGCCGTCGCCGTCGCGCTGGCCAACGGACGCGAGTACCGCAAGGGGCGCGGCTCGTCCAAGCTCGTCCTCTCGATCTACTTCTGGATCATGGCGGGCGTCTTCGCCTACACGCTGTTCGAGAACGTCATCGAGCGACCCGATGGCCTGGTCATCTCCAGCATCTTCATCCTCGCAATCCTCACCCTGGGCGGGATCAGTCGGTATCTGCGCGCGACCGAGCTGCGCGTGACCGAGATCGACTTCTTCGACGAGGAGTCGGCCGCGCTCTGGGACGAGATGCGCGGCAAGAAGGTCAACCTGGTGCCGCTGACCCATCGGACCGTCCAGGCGCGGCGGAAGAAGGCGCGCGAGATCGACGCCTACTACGACATCGAACTTCCTTTGGCGTTCGTGCACGTCCGGCTGCTCGACAACCGCAGCGAGTTCATCGCGCCGGTGAAGGTGCAGGTGCGGAAGGAGGGCGCCAACTACGTCGTCGATGTCTCGGGCGCCGTCGCCATCGCCAACACCATCGCCTACCTGAGCGAGCTGATCGACCCGAAGAGCATCTTCCTCGGCCTGACGCGGAAGAGTCTGATGTCGCAGTCGTTCCGGTACCTTCTGTGGGGCGAAGGAGAGACCGGTCTGATGGTCTACCAGATCCTCTTGCGCTACTGGGAGTGGACCCCGGAAGACGACGTGCGGCCGCTGATCTTCTTGATGAGTGAGTAGCGATCTATCGGTAGCCGGTAGCCGGCAGCCGTGGCTGGCATCGTCGCGCTCAGGTGAACGGCTTGTGAATTCGTGCACTACTGTTGCCGGCAACAGTTGCACCTTTCTTCACATGCGCTCGAGAGAACGATCGAGCGCGATCGAGCGCGATCGAGAGGGATCAAGAGCCTGCGGTAGCGCGCGGCAACTCGCGACGACTCGCCCGTCCTCAGAATCCCGACTTCTCCAAGTAGTCCTGCATCCACGGCACGTAGCGCGTCACGGTCCCGTCGGGCAGCGTGTCGAACTCCGCGCCGCCGTAGAGGACGAACTGATGGTGGTTGTTGAAGTCGTTCGCGAGTGCTGCGTTGAAGCTGATGGCGAAGTTCCACCAGGGCCAGCCGCCTTCGGCGACGGTCTTCCATCGCGCGGGAGTCTCGGGGACGGCGGAGAGGAACGCGGCGGCCGCCTCTCCGCTGACGCGGCTCCGCACCGTCCGGAAGATCGCTCGCATGCTGCCGACCGACACTTCTCCGGACATGCGGAGTCGGAAACCGGGCGTCTTCGTGGCCCATTGGATGATCCCGGGCGCGGCGGGTGGGAGGAACATCGGGTCGAAGAGATATAGCTCGCGGACCAACGCGCGGTTCGAACGCAGCGCAGCGTAGATGTTCGGGCCGCCGGCGCTGTAGCCGGCGATCCCGAGTCGGCCCGGCGTGATCGTCGGATGATTGACGGCGATGTGGCCCATCCCGCGCAGCATCCGCAGGATCCCTTTGAGCAGTTTGGGCAGACGCGCGGTCGCGGCCTGTCCGACATTGGTGCCGCCTTGCGGCCAAGGCTGGAGCAGCACGATCGGTTTGCCGCTCAGCGCGATCGCGCGGTTGAACGACGCCCGCAGGAAAATCGGCCCGGCGACGAAGAAGAACGAATCGGGATTGCGGTTTTGCAGCTCGCCGTTGAGGACCATGGGCAAGCGCGAGTCGCGCGGCGTCAGCAGGTAACGATTGAGCGCATGCTGCGTCTCGAATCCATTCATGTTGAACGGCTGCGTATAGCCCGAGTCGACCGACGGTCGGTAGAAGACGAGCGTGCCCACCTCGGAAGTGGGCGGCCGCATGTCCAACGGGAAACTCGCGAACCAAGTCGGCGGAGTACTGCCGGTGGCGCCGATCGCGACGAACCCGATCTCCCGCTCCTTCTCGGCTTCGAAGACGCTGAACGCGTCGGCGTCGGCCCGCACCGCCCACATCTCGGTCACGTCGACGAACTCGGTGCGCACCTCGACGATGCTCAGGCCGGTCTTCGCGTTCCCCGTACTGATCGTGTCGATCAACGGGTGCACGTTCTGCAAGACGAGCTCGCCGTTCACCATCGTGAAGGGGAGCGGATCGGGGATCAGCGTGGTGCCGGCCAGCAGATAGGCCTGATCGGCCTTCAAGACCGAGAAGTCGACCGGCGGTGAATTCCTGAAGACGGGCAGGCTCGGGATGAACTCCACCGAGACCTGCACGCGCACGACGCCGTCCGCGATGGTGAACTCGAATTTGCCCAGCGCCTGCGAAAGCGGAGCGACGTCGGCGCCGTCGGCTTTCACCACCACCTTCGGATTGCCCAGCAGGGGACTGCGCGGGTTGGGCCAGCGCACTTGCAGTCGGATGCTCAAACTTGTTTGTCCGGGATGGTGGGCACGTCGGTCTCCCCGCTGAACGCCAACAACGCCAACTGCGCCGCGAACTCGGCCGTCTCGTCACCGAGCACCGGGAACTCCGGTAGCGGCGGCTCCGGCGGCCCCTGCTGCGCCAGGTCGATGAGCGCGCTCGCTGCGTCGAAGTCATCCGCGAAGAGCGCTTCGTGGAGCGCATCGATGTCGATGCTCAGCCGCGCGGGCGGACTGGGCCGCGTAATGAGTCCATCGGCGAAGCCGAGCGCGCTGCTGCCGCCGCCGCCAGCCGTGTCGAGCCCCGTCACCGGCGTCCCGATCAACGCGCTCGGACTCGCTCCGGTCGAGCTCAACTGCAAGATGCTCGATCCGATGTCAGCCAAGAGCCGGACCGGATCCGTCTCCTGCGAGAGCAAGGTCAAGGTCCCCCAGTGCCCGACGACCGAGCCCCACACCAGATCGGTTCGTGTGACGAGCATGACGCGCTGCGGGATCGCGTCTGGGAAGAGGATCGTCTGGTCGAGGCGCGAGGGGGTCAGGACCAGGAGATCGTCCGCGACCGGAAGCGGCGTGGTTCGCTTGGCGATCGCGATGTTCTCCTCGAGCACCCGTGTCAGCTCCGGTCCGGTGATGACCCGCGCAGTCGCGGACCCCGGCGGCGCATCGTTCACGCGCACTCGACCCGAGCCATCCGTGGTCAGTGTCTCCCGCCCGGCCGGCGTCGTGAGATCGATCGGGACCCCGGGGATCCCCACCTCGAGTTCATCGAGCAGGACGAGCTCGTAGAAGGAGAGGGGCGGCTCGTCGGCGACCGGAGCGGCAGTGACCGGAGCGGCGGGATCCGGTGTCGGTTGAACCGCGCTCGAGGGTCGCGCGCTTTGTGGCTGAGGAATGCTCGCGTTCGACGCTTGCGCCGGATCGGGCGAAGTCGGCGGTTCCTCCGCGCGGCTGCTGGAGCCGGAGCTACTACCGCCGCTGCCGCTGCCGCCGCCGCTCGAGCCACCCACGCCCGACAACGTCCCACTGGTGTCGCCGCCACCGCGTCTCCCCAAACTGAATCGCGATCGCCGCACCTCTCGCTCGACCGCTTTGACCACGTCGCGGTCGCTCATGGTTCGAAACGAGAGCCCAGGCGTACCTGCAGCCAGCGCCGAGCGGAGAACCCCCATCGCAATCCGATCGCCGACAAGACGCGCGACGACTCGCTGGGCGTCGTCCATCTCGAGGACCGAACCTCGATCGCCCCGCTTGCCTCGCTCGCCCTTCGCGCCGCCGGCGGACGGCCGATCGAGCGTGCAGATCCAGAGGGCGTCCGGGCCGGCCGTCAGCGAGCGGTACATGCAACTCGTTCCGTTCTATCGAAGGGGGGGAGGTCGGTGATCCGCGGTGTCGCGGTGTCGCAGTGTCGGCACTCGGAGTAGGCGGCGCGCCCTGCCCGATGCTTGACTCAGGCCACATACTCGCTCTTCGCTCATCGGAAGTGACGTTCAGGTTAGTGAAACCGCACACTCGAGAGAAGGAACGCGGCAGCGTTCGCGGGGATCGCCGTGGCGTGGCGTGGCGTGCCCATTTGCTCGCCCGCACGCGACGAGAATCCGGGACGCCGCCAATCCCAGTATGTGAAAAATGGTGCGACTCGTCGCGAAACGAGTTGCACCATTCTTCACAAGCGACGATCGCCGCGAGCGCCACAAGCGGCCCAGTCAAAGCGGTCAGCGCTCTCGGGCCGTCGGAGCCGTCGGGCTGTCCGCGCCGACAAGCCGATCCCTACCGCACCAACTGCACGCTCTGTGTCGCCACGCCGTTAGACCCCGCCGCTCGCACGAAGTAGACGCCGGCCGGCATCGTCCGTCCCGCGGTGTCACGGCCGTCCCAGGAGATCGGCTGCGTGCCGGCCACCGAAAAACGGAGCGGCATCTCGCGGACGACACGCCCCGCGAGATCGAAGATCGAAACGTCCATCGAGCCGGGCCGATCGAGCACCAACTGGAGCTGCGTCGACCCGGTGAACGGATTCGGGCGCGCCGGCTGCAGGAACATCCCCTGCTCGGTAGGGAGCGAAGGCGCATCGGTCGCATTCGGCACGATCTTGAAGATCTCGCCGGTGCTCGAACCGCCGCGGTCGATGATGTAGAGTTCGCCGAAGGCGTCTTCGCCGTAGCTGCCGATGTTGTTGATCGAGAGGCCTCCGCCCGGCGCGAACTCCACCGTGTGGTCCTGCTGATCGGTCACGCTGCCGTTGTAGACGAACGACTTGATGAACGGCGTGCAGAAGTCGGAGTAGAAGTAGCGGCCTTGCAATGACGGGATGGCCTCGCCGCGGTAGACGTAGCCGCCGGTGATCGAGCATCCAGCGCCGTGGCTGTAGACCAAGACCGGGTAGGTGATGACCGGATCGCCGTCGTCACAACCGCTGCCGGGGTTGTAACAGGCGTTCCCTTCGGTCAAACGCCAACCGTAGTTGCGGCCGCCGTCGCCCGCCGCCTCGTAGTCGATTTCTTCCCAGAGATTCTGACCGACGTCGCCGATCCACATCTCTCCGGTCAGACGATCGAAGCTCCAGCGCCACGGATTGCGCAGGCCGAGCGACCAGATCTCGGGGAGATACGAACCGTCGCCGACGAACGGGTTGTCGGCCGGGATCGTGTACGGAACGGTGCTGACGTCGAGGCGGAGCATCTTGCCGAAGGTGCTCAGCTTGTTCTGCGCGCGATTGCCCGGGTCGCCGCCCGAGCCGCCGTCGCCCGTCCCGACGTAGAGATAGCCGTCGGGACCGAACTGCATGCAGCCGCCGTTGTGATTCTCGAACGGGTCGACCACGTCGAAGAGGGTTTGTCCCGAAGCGGGATTGGCCACATCTGGATCGCCTGAGACCTGATAGCGCGCGACGACGTTGCGCGCGGTGTTGCTGTAGTAGTAGACGAAGAAGTATCCAGTCGTCGCGTAGTCCGGCGGGAACGCGAGTCCGAGGAGACCGCGTTCGTCGTTGCCCGAGATGGCGGGGATCAACGCATCGATGTCCAAGAACGGCGTCGCAAGGACGGTCCCGCCGGTCAGGATCTTGATCACGCCGCGCTGTTCGATGATGAAGATGCGCTCGTCGCCTGGAGGCGAGCAGAGGAAGACCGGGCGATTCAATCCCTGGGCGACCCGGACGGTGGTGGCTGCGTCGCTCCGCTCGCTCGAGACGGCGGAGACGGCGAGCAGGGCGGTTGCGGCCAAGAGCGTGCTCTGGACCCAACGGCCGATGCTATTTCCCTGAAGCTGCATGAAGACTCCTCCTGGGGCCGTTCGTCTCGGGCATAGGGGATGAGCCCTGGAGATCCCGAGTCCGGCGGCTGTGCGCGGACATAGCTGGATGATGTCGTTCCGGTGGTGATCGGGACCTGCAAGTTGGCCCGTGGAGCGTACCACGGGCAGCGACGACTGGCGGAGGCATCACAGTCCCGACATCACAGTCCCGACATCACAGTCCCAACACCAGCTTGGCCAGCGTCAGATAGAGGAACACCCCCACGATGTCGACGATCGAGGCGACGAAGGCCGACGACGAGAGTGCGGGATCCAGCCCGATTCGGCGGAGGATGAGCGGGAGCATGGCGCCGCCGAGCGTTCCGGCGGTGACCACGCCGACCAGCGTCGTCGACACGATGATGGCGACTCTCGGGTCGGAGTCGAGCATGAGCGCGCGTCCGTAGCCCATGATGCCGACGACGCACCCGAGTGCGAAGCCCATCAGGAGCTCGCGGCCGAAGACGCGGCCGATGTCCTGCAGGCGGACCTCACCGATGGCGAGGGCGCGGGTGACCAGGGTCGAGGATTGCGCGCCGGAGTTTCCGCCCGACGAGAGGATCAGCGGGACGAAGAAGACGAGGCTGAGCGCACTCTGCAGCACCCCTTCATAGGCGTGCATCACGTTGCCCGTGATCAGTTCGGCGAAGAAGAACAGCACCAGCCACACGGCGCGCTTCTGCGCCATCGACCAGAAGCCGGTCTGGAAGTACGGATTGTCCAGCGGCTGGACGGCGCCGAGTTTCTGCGCGTCCTCGGTCGCCTCTTCGGTCAAGACATCGACCACGTCGTCGACGGTGATCACGCCGACGATCCGATCGTCGGCGTCCGTAACGGGAACCGATAGAAGGTCGTACTTGGAAATGACCCGTGCGACCTCCTCCTGATCCGTATCCACCCGCACCGAAAACCGCGTCTCCTCCATCAACTCTTCGACCGCGGTCTCCGCTTCCGCCGCCAGCACGTTCATGAGCGACAACTGCCCGCGCAGCACGCCGCTCTGATCGACGACATAGAGGGACGTCACCGGCCAACCCTCACGCGCCCCTTCGCGCGCGCTCGTCAATGCCTGCGCCGCCGTGCCCTCGAGCGGAACCGTCTTGAAGTACGGCGTCATCAGACGCCCCGCGGTCCCCTCCTCGTGACTGAGCAGCGCTTCGGCCTCGCCGCGCTCCTCCGGCTCCATCTTGGCGAGGAGCTCTTCCTGCTCGTCGTCCTCGAAGTGGGTGAGGATCTCGACCACGTCGTCGGCATCCATCTCCTCGACGATGTCGGCGGCGAGCTCCTGCTGCTGCTCCTGCAGGTAGCGCGCCGAGAGGCTCGGCTCGACGTACTCGAGCAGTCGCGCCGCTTCGGCCGGATCGAGATGCGGCAGGAGCCGCTGGACTTCTTCGTCCTCCAGCCGCGAGAGCAGGTCGGCGCCGTCGGCCGGATGCAGCTCCTCGAAGATCTCGCCCGCGTCTTGCGGACGGTTCTCCAAGAGGCTGCGCAGCTCAGGCAGCAGGAGCTGGACGACCGAGGCGCGGTGGGTCGCGTCGTCGGTTGGCATCGTCGGCCTCCTCATGAAAACGCCCACGGTGTGAGCGTGGGCGTCGCGCGCTGGGGTCGGCTGGGAGGGCCGTCCTCAGCGCTTGTCGATTGGCTGGTAGTCGACATGGATCGGGCCCGTGTAGGCGGCGCGCGGGCGGTAGATCCGGTTGTCCTGGAGATATTCCAACGCGCGGGCGGTCCAGCCCGCGACGCGGCTGACGGCAAAGATCGGAGTCATCATCTGCGTCTCGACGCCCATCGCGCGATAGGCGAAACCGGCGTAGAAGTCGACGTTGGGGAAGATCTGCTTGTCGCCGAGTTCGCCGCAGACGACCTGCTCCAGCTTCGTCGCGACGCGGTAGAGCCGCGCTTCTTCCGGCTTGTGCTCGACCAACAGCTCCGCCAGCGGTCCGAGGATGCGCGCGCGCGGGTCGTACGCCTTGTAGACACGATGGCCGAAGCCCATCACCTTGCGCTTCGTGTCGCGCGCCTTGGCGAACCACGGTTCGACGCTCTCGACCGTGCCGATCTCCTCCAGGTCGTAGAGTACGCGTTCGTTCGCGCCGCCGTGGAGCGGACCCTTCAGGCTGGCGATCCCCGCCACGACCGAGCCGTGCATGTCGGAGAGCGAGGAGTTCACGACCATGGTGGTGAAGGTCGAAGCGTTCATCCCGTGGTCGGCGTGCAGGATCAGCGCGACGTCCATCAGACGATCGATGAGTTCGTTCGGCTCGCCGCCCAACATCTGCCGCACGAGATTGGCGGCGTGACCGAGTTCGGGATTCGGCGGGAGCGGATCCTTCCCCTGCCGCAGGCGCGCGATCGCGCTCACGATGGTCGGGATCTGCGCGATGAGCTGGATCGAGATGCGCGTCTCGTTGGCGACGGACGTGTCCTCGGACTTCGGCTCGAAATTGCCGAGGAGCGAAACCGCCGTGCGCAGCGCCGACATCGGATGCGTCTCGCGGATCGGCATCTTGCGCAGCACTTCGTAGATGTAGGGGGGCAGTTCGCGGTTCGCGACCAACTGCTGCTTGAACTCGGCGAGCTGGCTCTTGGTGGGGAGTCCGCCGAAGAGGAGCAGGTAGGTCGTCTCTTCGTACGACGAGTAGGCGGCCAGGTCGAAGATGTCGATCCCGCGGTAGACGAGCCAGCCGCGCTGGCCGTTCACGTAGCCGACCTTCGTGATGGCGGCGACGGCGCCTTCGAGCCCGCGCCCCACCTTGCACTCGATCGGGAACTCGGGCGTCCCGGTGAACGCGGCTTCGGGCTCGTCACTCGTCTCGGCGCGCGCCTTCGCCGCCGCCGCCAAGATGATCTCCTGGATCCGATCCCGCATGCTCCGCCTCTCTCGCTCTCGCTGGAACTCTCGATTGGTTGGATGTCCGATGCGCGCGACTCCGGCTGCATCGAACCGGCGGACGATACCACAGCGTCCGTGGAACGGTGGAGCGCGCAGAGTTGTCGCGCGGCGTGCAACGCCGGGCCGCTGTCGCGTGGTCGTCGCGCCTGAGCCGCGCCGTTGTCGCCTCCCGGCCGACCTGCTATTTGTCCCCGCTTCGCATCTGTTTCACGGATTTTCTCACCCGGTTCTCTCGCCCGGTTCTCTCGCCCGGTTCTCTCGCCCGGGTTTCGCGGCTCCCAGAGGAGACACGATGCCGCCACCGCCCCCGTTCTCTCGCCGCGCCTGCGGGATTCTGCTCCATCCGACGTCGATCCCTGGACGTTCCTGGTGCGGCGATCTGGGGGAGAGCGCGCGTCGTTTCGTGGATTTCTTGCAAGCCGCGGGGCAGTCGTACTGGCAGACGCTGCCGCTCGGCCCGCCCGGGTACCGGGACACGCCGTACCAGGCGCTCTCGGCCATCGCGGGCAATGACCAGTTGATCGCGCTCGAGCCGTTGGCGGCGCTCGGACTGCTCGAAGTCGACGATTCCGCGCTGACCGGGCCGCTCTCGCACGAACGGCGGCACGAGGCGTTGCAGCGGGCGTGGGAGCGGCTGCACGGGGCGGGCAGCGGCGGCGGCGGTGCGGGTTTCGGCGGCGCCGGCGGAGGCGCCGCCGCCGCCGCCGCGAGCGTCGGGCGTCTCGTCGAGGAGTTCCAGGCGTTCTGTGAGCGCGAGCGCGCATGGCTCGACGACTACGCGCTCTTCGCCTCGCTGAAAGACGCGCACGGCGGCCGACCGTGGCGTCGATGGCCGGCGCCGCTGCGTCGTCGCGATCCAGCCGCGCTTGCTTCGGCGCGCACGCTGCTCGTGCGCGAGATCGACTTCCACCAGTTCCGACAGTGGCTCTTCCGACGGCAGTGGGCCGAGCTCCGCACCTACGCGCGCGAGCGCGGGATCGCCATGATCGGCGACGCGCCCATCTTCGTCGCGCTCGACAGCGCCGACGCCTGGTCGCATCCCTCGCTCTTCTTGCTCGACGCCGAATCGCGGCCGCTCGAAGTCGCCGGCGTACCGCCTGACTATTTCTCCGCGGACGGCCAGCTCTGGGGCAATCCGATCTACGACTGGGAGGCGATGCGCGCGGAAGGATTCGCATGGTGGGTGGCGCGCATGCAAGCGACGCTCTCGCTCTGCGACGCGGTGCGGCTCGACCATTTCATCGGCTTCCACCGCAATTGGGCGGTGCCCGCCCATGCCAAGACGGCGCGAGAGGGGCGCTGGATCTCGGCCCCGGGTCGGGAACTCTTGGAAACGCTCCGTCGCTCACTCGGTGGGCTGCCGATCATCGCCGAGGACCTCGGCTTCTTGATCGACGAGGTGCGCGCGTTGCGCGACGACTTCGGACTCCCCGGGATGAAAGTGCTGCAGTTCGCCTTCTCCGGCGGACCGGGCGTCGAGAACGATCACCTCCCGCACACGTTTCCGCCTCGGTGCATCGTCTACACGGGCACGCATGACAACGACACGACGGTGGGGTGGTGGCGGAGGAAGCCGAAGTCGCGGGCGGCGACTGGCGCGGCGACTGGCGCGGCGACTCCCGCCCCGGCTCCCGCGGACTCTGCTCGCGCGAAAGAGTCCCGAGAGATCGCCCGCGAACATGCGTTCGCGAAGGCGTACCTCGGCTTTTCCGGAACGGGGCGCAAGATCCACTGGGATCTGATTCGCTGCGCGTACGCCTCCGTCGCCGATACCGCCATCGTCCCGCTACAAGACGTGCTCGGCCTGGGTTCGAAGGCGCGCATGAACAAGCCCGGCGTCGAGAAGGGGAACTGGCAATGGCGGTATGACCCGTCCTCTCTGAGCGATCCGCTCAGAGAGCGGCTGCGAACTCTCGCCGCGACATACGGACGCGTGGCGAGCTGACAGCGGCTCCTCTGACTGCGGCGCCTCTGACGGCCGGGGCCATCCGCCAGTCAGGGCCATCCGACGGCCGGGCCATCCGACGTTCGATCGCTTGTGAAACTGTGCACTACTATTGCCGGCAACAGTTGTGCATCTGTTCACATACTTTTCGACGTGGGATCCGCGCCTCGGGCCGCACCCCGCCTCACGCCTCACGCGAAGCTCGTCCCCAGCCCGTCCATTTGCGCGGACCGCACGATCAGGTCGGCCACCCGCGCGGAGTAGCCCCACTCGTTGTCGTACCAGCCGATGACCCGGACGAAGCCGCCGCCGATCACCTGCGTGAGCAGCGAGTCGAAGATGCACGACGCGCTGTTGCCGATGATGTCGGCCGAGACGATCGGCGTCTCGCAGTACTCCAGGTACCCCTTCAGATAGGTCTCGCTCGCCTCTTTCATGGCGGCGTTGATCGCCTCGCGCGTCGTCTCCTTCGTGGTCTCGACCGTGAGGTCGACGACGCTGCCGTCGGGAACCGGCACGCGCATCGCCATCCCGTCGAGTTTGCCTTCGAGCGAAGGGATCACCAGTCCGATCGCGCGGGCCGCGCCGGTCTCGGTCGGGATGATGTTGGTCGCCGCACTGCGTGAGCGCCGGTAGTCCTTGTGCGGCGAATCGAGCAGGCGCTGATCGTTGGTGTAGGCATGGACTGTGTTGAGCAGACCGCGACGGATGCCGAAGCTGCGCTCCAGCACGAGCGCCATCGGCGCGGCGCAGTTCGTCGTGCAACTCGCGTTCGAGAGGATGACGGCGTCCTTGGTCAGGACCTCGTCGTTCACGCCGAGGACGATGGTGCTCCGCAAATAGTCCTTCGTCGGGACGGTGACGATGACCCGGCGCGCGCCGCCCGTCAGATGGACGCTCAACTCCTCCAGTTTGCGAAACTTTCCGGTGCTCTCGATCACGTAGTCGACGCCGAGTTCCCGCCAGGGGAGCTTGGCCGGATCCTTTTCGCAGAGCACGCGAAAGGGATCGCCGTCGATCGTCATCGTGTCGCCGGAGACGCTCACCTCGCCTTTGTACGTCCCGTGGAGTGAGTCGTACTTGAAGGCGTGCGCGAGCGCGGCGGGTTCGGCCAGGTCATTGATCGCGACGACGTCGAACTGTCCATGTTCCTTGGCGATCCGGGTGACGACGCGTCCAATGCGTCCGAAGCCGTTGATCGCGATCTTTGCCACGGCCATCTAGTTCCTCCTCAAGGGGTGATCGCAACTTTCAAGACACCATCTCGCTGCTGCGAGAAGAGATCGTACGCCTCTTCGATCTGTTCGAGCCGAAACCGATGCGTGACGAGCGGCCGGAGATCAGCCCGGCCCGAGGCGAGGACGTTCATGAGCCGGCGCATCCGTTCCTTTCCGCCGCCGCAGAGCGTGGTCACGATCGTGTGATCGCCCAACCCGGCGGCGAAGGCGTCCAGCGGGAGGGTGAGTTTACCCGAGTAGACGCCGAGGCTGGAGAAAACGCCGCCCGGCCGGAGCACACGGAGGCAGTTCTCGAACGTCGGCTGCGCGCCCAATGCTTCGATGGCCACGTCGACGCCGCGCCCGTCGGTCGCTTCCATGATCGTCTTCACGGCGTCTTGCTCACGGAAATTGATCGTGACGTCGGCGCCCAACTGCTTGGCCATCGTCAACCGCGCGGGGACCGCGTCGACGACGAAGATCCGCGTCGCGCCCGACAACTTGGCGCCCAACGTCGCGCACAGGCCGATGGGGCCCTGCGCGAAGATCGCCACCGTGTCTCCGATCCGGATGCGCCCGCTCTCGGCGCCCCCGAATCCGGTGCTCATGATGTCCGGACACATCAGGACCTGCTCATCGGTCAGGTTGTCGGGGATCAGGGCGAGATTCGCCGTCGCATCGGGGATCAGCACGTACTCGGCCTGACACCCGTCGATCGTGTTGCCGAGGCGCCAACCGCCCATCGCGACGCCGCCGCATTGCGACGATTGGCCGTCGAGGCAGGTGTAGCACTGTCCGCACGGTGTGATCGCGCCGGAGATCGCGCGCTGCCCGACCTCGAACCCCGTGACCGCTGATCCGAGTTCCTCGATCACTCCGACCGGTTCATGCCCCACGATGAGGCCCGGCTTCACCGGATACTCGCCTTTGAGGATGTGCGTGTCGGTGCCGCAGATGGTGGTGGTGGTGACGCGGAGGAGTGCGTCTCTCGGTCCGATGGTGGGGCGGGGCTTTTCTTGCAGGACGATGCGTCCAGGTTCGACGAAGACGGCTGCTTTCATGTCGTGGGCCTCCCGGTGCTCCCGAGGTGCCTCGACCCTACGCCTTTTCGCTCGGGAGCGAATGCGATACTCCGAATTCGCATCGCGGCGTAGCTTCGATCCCGGGAGGGATCTCGGTGGGCGCCATCCTCGTCGTGAATTGCGGCAGCTCCTCGGTCAAGTGCGGGCTCTTCGAGACATCGGGAGGGGAGTTCCGATCGGTCGGAAAGTGGTCAGCGGACCGGATCGGCCTGGACGGCGGCTCGACGGACCATGTCGCGGCTACCCGCGGCCTGCTGGATCAGCTCCCCGCCCGCCCCGACGCGGTCGGACATCGCGTCGTCCACGGTGGCCGCCGTTTCCTGAGATCGGTTCGCATCAGCGCCGAAGTGCTCGCCGAACTCGAAGAGCTCTCCTCGCTGGCGCCGCTGCACAATCCTCCCGCGCTCGCCGCGATCGGCGCCTGCCGAGTCGTCTGGGGCGACGCGATGCCGATGGCGGCGGTCTTCGACACCAGCTTTCATGCGCAGCTCCCGCCGCGCGCCTTCACCTACGCGATCCCGAAGGATCTCGCGGCGCGACATCAGATTCGCCGGTACGGTTTCCACGGCATCGCGCATCAGTATCTCGTCGAGCGTCACGCGACCCTGCGTGGCGTCGCGCCGAGCGAAGTCACCGCGGTCTCACTGCAACTCGGCAACGGCTGTTCGATCACCGCCGTCGAACGCGGTCGTTCGGTCGACACATCGATGGGTTTCACACCGTTGGAGGGACTGGTCATGGGGACACGCTCGGGAGATCTCGACCCAGCGATCGTCAGCTATCTCGCGGGAACCGAGAGGATCGACGCGAGCGCCGTCGTCCGCCTGCTCGAACGCGACTCCGGTCTGCTCGGCCTGACGGGTCGGTCGTCCGACACGCGCGAGGTCCTGGCCGCGGCGCACGCAGGTGACGCGGACGCCGAACTCGCGCTCGATCTCTTCTGCTACCGCGCGCGGAAGTATCTCGTCGCGTACATGGGCGTGTTGGGCGGTCCCTGCCCGGTCCTCTTCGGCGGCGGGATCGGGGAGCACGCGCCCGAGATCCGCGCTCGCATCTGCGCGGGACTCGAGTGGACGGGGCTCGTCCTCGATCCGCTGCTCAACGAGGGCGCGGTCGCGGCGGAAGCGACGATCTCTTCGGATCGATCCCGCGTCCCGGTGCAGGTCCTCCCGGTGCGGGAGGATTGGATGATCGCGCGCGAGACCGCGCGGGTGCTCGAGTGGAGCGGGCGCGACGAGGCGACGCGATGAGCGGGGATCTCGGTCACTCCGGCGATCTCGCGGATCTCGCGGCGCTCGACGCGCACTGGCGAGCGGCGAACTACCTCTCGGTCGGGCAGATCTACCTGGTGGACAACCCGCTCCTGCGCGAGCCGCTCCTCCCCGAACATGTGAAAGCGCGGCTGCTCGGCCACTGGGGCACCACGCCGGGGTTGAACTTCGTCTACACGCATCTCAATCGCATCGTCCGCGCGCGCGAGCTGGACATGCTGTTCGTCTGCGGACCCGGGCATGGCGGACCGGCGGTGGTGGCGTGCACCTATCTGGAAGGGAGCTACTCGGAGCTGTATCCGGAGATCACGCGCGACGCCGCCGGGCTGCAGCGACTGTTCAAACAGTTCTCGTTTCCCGGTGGAATTCCGAGCCACGCCGCGGTCGAGACGCCCGGTTCGATCAACGAGGGGGGCGAACTCGGCTATTGCCTCGCGCATGCCTACGGCGCCGTCTTCGACCACCCGGATCTCGTCGCCGCCTGCGTGATCGGCGACGGTGAAGCGGAGACGGGGCCGCTGGCGACCGCGTGGCACTCGAACAAGTTCCTCGATCCCGTCAAGGACGGCGCGGTGCTCCCGATCCTCCATCTGAACGGCTACAAGATCGCGAATCCGACGGTGCTCAGCAGGATCCCGCGGAGCGAACTCACCCGTTTGCTCGAGGGATACGGGCACCGTCCGTACTTCGTGGAGGGGGACGATCCCGCCTCGATGCACGCGCTGATGCGCCGGACGTTCGATGTCGTCTTCGATGAGATCGCGTCGATTCAGCGACGCGCGCGCGGCGGCGGCTCGACCGAGCGCCCGTGCTGGCCGGTCATCGTGTTGATCACGCCGAAGGGCTGGACCGGACCGCACGTCGTTGACGGGCGTCAGGTCGAAGGAACGTGGCGTTCTCACCAGGTGCCGTTGGCGAACGTGAAGAAGGACCCCGAGCATCTGAAGCTGCTCGAGGCCTGGATGCAGAGCTATCGCCCGGAAGAACTGTTCGACGAACGCGGCGCACCGAGGCCGCTGGTCACCGAGCTGGCGCCGGCGGGGGATCGCCGCATGGGCGCGAGCCCGTACGCCAACGGCGGACGTCTGTGGCAGGCGCTCGAGTTGCCGGAAGTCCACGCCAGCGCCGTTGACGTGCCAAAGCCCGGTGTCGTGATGCACGAGAGCACGGCGGCGCTCGGGAGCTTCTTGCGCGGCGCCATGGAGCTCAGTGCGTCCACGCGCAACTTCCGCGTCTTCTCACCCGACGAATTGACCTCGAATCGCCTGGGCGCGGTGCTCGAGGTGACGGATCGCGCCTGGAACGCGGAGGTGCGGCCGGGCGACGATCACCTGGCCCCGGGCGGCCGCGCGATGGAGATCTTGAGTGAGCACACCTGCCAAGGGTGGATGGAAGGGTATCTGCTGACCGGACGCCACGGGGTGTTCGCCACGTATGAAGCGTTCGTCCATGTCGTCGATTCGATGTTCAATCAACACGCCAAGTGGCTCGACCGATCTCGCGAAATCCCGTGGCGAGAACCGATCGCCTCGTTCAACTACCTGCTCTCCTCGCACGTCTGGAGGCAGGATCACAACGGATTCAGTCACCAGGATCCAGGTTTCATCGACCTCGCCGTGAACAAGAGCCCGGAAGTCGTCCGCGTCTATCTTCCGCCGGACGCGAACACGCTGGTCTCCGTCATGGATCACTGCTTGCGGAGCAAGGATTACATCAACATCGTCGTCGCCGGGAAACAGCCGGCGCTACAGTACCTGCCGATGGACACCGCGGTGAAGCACCGCCAAGCCGGCATCGGCATCTGGAAGTGGGCGAGCAGCGACGGCGGCGGCGAACCCGATGTCGTCATGGCCTGCGCCGGCGACGTGCCGACGCTGGAGACGCTGGCGGCGGTGGATCTGCTCCGGCGGGAGCTGCCGGAGCTGCGCATCCGCGTCGTCAACGTCATCGATCTGATGCGTCTCCCGCCGCAGGATCTGCACGACCACGGCCTTTCCGACGGCGCGTTCGATGATCTCTTCACCGCCGACCGGCCGATCATCTTCGCGTACCACGGTTATCCGTGGCTGATCCACCGGCTCACCTACCGGCGCCGCAACCACGCCAATCTCCACGTCCACGGTTTCAAGGAAAAGGGCACGACGACAACCCCGTTCGACATGGTCGTCCTCAATCAGATTGACCGGTATCACCTGGCGATGAACGCGATCCGCCGAGTCGGGACGCTCGGAGCACAGGGGGAGAGAGTCGCGAGGAAATGCGAAGAGAAGCTGGCCGAGCACAGCCGCTACATCAGGGAGTACGGCGAGGACCAGCCGGAGATCCGGAATTGGACGTGGCCCGGCTAAATCGACCGCAGTGCGAATCCGATCATCTTGTACAGCAGCCGCGCCGCAACATTCGCATCCCATTCCGAGACGCCGGCGGGATCGGGCGCAACTTCGCATAGATCGAACCCGACGATCCGGCGGCCCGACTCCGCCACGTGTCGAACGAGCGAGACGGTTTCCGCGAACGACAATCCCCCGGGCACCGGCGTGCCCGTATGCGGACAGAGCACCGGATCGAGACCGTCGATGTCGAAGGAGAGATAGACGTCGCGCGGCAGCCGCGCGACGATCTCCTTCACCAGCGCCGTCCAGGTCTCGCCGTCTTGCTGCCGACGTTTGATGTCCGCATCGAAGAACACCTCGATGCGCCCCTTCGAAGCGTTGACATAGGCGTCTTCGCGCGATCCGTAGTCGCGGATCGCAACCTGCACGAGCTTGCCCACGCCGTCGATCTGCTCGCACACGTTGTGGAAGATCGACGCGTGCGACCAGCGGAATCCCTCGTAGGCATCGCGCAGATCGCAATGCGCATCGAGGTGCAAGATGCCGAGGCCTGGGTGGCGGCGCGCGTGCGCGCGGATGGCGCCGAACGGAACCGCGTGGTCACCGCCGACGACGCCGACCAGACGTCCCTGGTCGAGCCAATGTTCGACGGTCGATTCGACCCAGTCATTCATGCGGACGCCGAGGGCGTCGACTTTGGAAACGCGATGCTCGAGGTCGCTGCGGAGTCGGGCGACCTTGGGGTCGCCCGACGACACGACGTCGAGTCCGCCCACCTCGATCACCGCCGTAGCGGCGTCGCGCGCAGCGTCGCTCCAGCCGCGAACCTCCTCGGGGATCTCCAGCATGGCGATGCCCCGCTCGTACGGCCGGCCCGTCTCACGATCAAAGAGATCGACCTGACGACTCGCCGCGAGGATCGCCGCCGGCCCGTTCGCCGTCCCCGCGCCGTAGGAAACGGTCGCTTCCCACGGAACGGGAACGAGCACGACCGCGGCCTCTTCTGGGGTGTGAGGGAGTCCGTAGACGCCATCGCCCACGGCGGGAGCGTCGGGATCGAACGGGACCGGCAAATCGCGAGGATGGATGGTCATGGGGCGTAGTCTACCCGCAGTCGCGATCGAAGGGGACCGTCCAGCCGGGTGAAATCTAGAGTGAGGGGCATGGCGTCGAGCGCAAACGGTCGTGGAGCCTGGCTGCTCCTGATTCTCGGCGTCAGTTGCTGGCTGCGCATCGCCGTCGGGTTCGGGCTCCTCGAGCATCCGGAGAGAGCGCAGCGCAACGACAGCGCAGGGTATTCGAGCATCGCCGAGAATCTGTCGAACGGGAACGGATACAGCGCAGATCTCGCGCCGCCACGGACGCCGGCGGTCGGGCGGACCCCCGTCTATTCCGTCTTCCTCGGCGCGGTCCTGTCCGTCGGTCGAGATGTGAAGTGGATCTGGCTCGCCCAAGTCGCGCTGGATCTCTGCACCGCATTGCTCGTCTACGGAATCGCGCGGCGGATGGTCGCCGGTCGATTCGCCTTGCTCGCCTGCGCCTGCTACGGCGTCGGGATGTCGGGCGCGGTTGCTACCGCGTTCGTCATGCCGGAAGTGCTGTTCACGTTTCTCGTCACCGCCTTCGTCTATGCGACGCTCCGCGCCGTCGACGGGATCCGCCGGCCGTTCGGTGAGCGCCCGCGAACGTCATGGTTGGCGCTCGCCGCCGCGCTCCTGGCTGCTGCCATCCTCTGCCGACCGATCGGAGTCGCGCTCGTTCCGGTCGTCTGCCTCTTCCTGCTCTTCGGCGCGCGCGCTTCCCGGAGACGTCGCGCGATCGACCTACTCGTGGTCGGAGTGACACTCGCAGCGCTCGTCGGACCGTGGATGTACCGGAACTGGGAGGTCACCGGCCACCTGACGATCTCCACGATCGGCGACTACAACTTGCTCGCGTACAACGCCGCCGCCCTTCTCGCCGCGGAGTCCGGAAGACTCGAGAGTGACGTGCGTACTGAGTTGGAGGCGACGCTCCAGAGCGAACCCGGAGACTGGAGTTGGATACCCCGCGCTCGTTCCCAGGCGCGGTCCATCCTCCTGGAGCGGTGGCCTCGGTACCTCTGGCTCCATGCGCGGCGCTCTGTTCTGGGTGTCGCTCCCGACCTCTCCGGCCTCCTCGAACTCCAGGGCGTGACGCGGGGCAATCGCGACACGATGAGCGTCCTGCGACGGGACGGAGTCGTCGCGGCCTCGCGTCACTACCTCGACGGGGTGCAGGGGCGGAGGACGTTGTTCCTGACGCTTCCTTGGCTGGTCATCCTGGGAATGGTGTGGGCCGCGGCTCTTGTCGGCGCGATCGTCGGAGTCATTCGAAAAGACCCGCGGATCGGCTTCCTGTCGCTGTGGGTCGTGGCGCTCCTGTTCGCGGCCGGCCCGGCGTCGCATCCCCGATTCGGAGTTCCTATCTTCCCTGCGGTGGCCATCTTGGCTGGTGTCGGTGCGGCCGGGTCCCATCGAGTGCGGATCGCCCGCTTGCGTTCCCGGGAATTCGACGCGCCATCACGGCCGTGAATCGGGCACACTACCGCGCCATGGATCCGATCTTCTTCGAGACCGAGCCGGCGCGGTACCGGCACTGGAAACTGAGTTTCGACGGCGCGGTCGCCACTCTCGCCCTGGACGTCCAGGACGACCAAGGGCTCCGTCCGGGGTACATCCTCAAGCTCAACTCGTACGACCTGGGGGTCGACATCGAGTTGGCCGACGCAATCCAGCGGATTCGCTTCGAGCACCCCGACGTGAAAGCATTGGTGGTGACGAGCGCGAAGGACCGTGTCTTCTCGGCCGGCGCGAACATCCCGATGCTGGGCGGCTCGTCCCACCCGTTCAAAGTGAACTTCTGCAAGTTCACCAACGAGACGCGGCTCTATCTGGAAGACCTGGCGGAGCGGACCGGCGTGCGCACGATCGCCGCGGTGAACGGCGCCTGCGCCGGCGGCGGCTACGAATTGGCGTTGGCCTGCGAGCGGATTCTCCTGATCGATGACGGCAGCGCGGCGGTCTCGTTGCCCGAGACTCCGCTCCTGGGCGTGCTGCCCGGCACCGGCGGACTCACGCGCGTGATCGACAAGCGGAAGGTGCGGCGCGATCGCGCGGATGTCTTCTCCACGGTCGCGGAGGGGATTCGCGGCAAGCGCGCCGAAGAGTGGAATCTCGTCGATCGCGTGATCCCGCGCAGCTCGTGGACGCAGCAGGTGGCCGAAGATGTGCAGCGCGCGGTGACCACTTCGCCGCGCCGCGGCGAAGGTCTACCGGTCGCGCTCCCGGCGTTGGGCGGCGTCTACAAGCCCGGCAAGATCGAGCATCGCTACGTCAGTTGTGCGATCGATGCGGCGACACGCGTCGCGCGGATCACGCTGCGCGGCCCGTCCGATCCCGCCGACGCTCCCGTCGAACCGAGCGCCGCGGCCACCGCCGCGATGAATGCGCGCGGGGCCGAGCTCTGGTCGCTGCGTGTCTTCCGCGAGTTGGACGACGTGCTCCTGCGACTCCGCTTCGAGCACGAGAACGTCGGCGTTCTCACGATCGAGACCGAAGGCGATCCCGAAGCGGTGCTCCGCTCGGACCGCGCGTTGGTCGCCGGCCAGGTCGAGAGCGCGTTCCTCGGCGAAGTGGTGCTGCTGATGCGCCGCGTGCTCAAGCGTCTCGATGTCACGGCGCGCTCGTCGTTCGCGCTCATCCGGCCCGGGTCCTGTTTCGTCGGTTCACTCTTCGAGCTGACCCTGGCGGCCGATCGGAGCTATGCGCTGAACGAACCGGACCAGCCGATCGCCCTGGGGCTCTCGCCGCTGAACGACGGGCTGCTGCCGATGGCCAGCGGTCTCGCCCGTTTGGACGCCCGGTTCTACGGCGAGCCCGCCTTGGCCACCACCGCGCGACGCCACGACGAAATGTTCGACGCGGAGGCGGCGCTCGCCGCCGGCCTCGTCACCTTCGCGCCCGATGAGATCGATTGGGACGACGAAGTCCGCATCGCCATCGAGGAGCGAGTCGGCATGAGCCCCGATGCGCTCACCGCGATGGAAGCCAACCTTCGCTGCCCCGGTCCCGAAACGATGGAGTCGCGCATCTTCGGCCGACTCTCCGCGTGGCAGAACTGGATCTTCACCCGTCCCAATTCGACGGGCGAGAAGGGCGCGCTCACGCTCTACGGCAAGCCGGCGCGCCCGGAGTTCGACTGGCGGAGGACCTGAGCGCGCTTCACGCCACGAAGTCGAGCACCATCGGATCGAGGGTGTGCAGCGGCAGCGCGCTGGTGATCTCGTCGACGTAGCGCCCATCGACGCCACGCTCTGACAGATCGAGTTCGCCGATCGGGCCGGGCGGGAGCGTCACGACGATCGGGTGGAACGAGAGGGAGGCGTCCTCGGGGATGCGCTTGACGATGGCGGTGCGTCCGCTGGCGAGCTGCACTTCGGAGCCGATGGGGTAGACACCGACCATGTTCACGAACAGGCGCAGCAGGCGCGGATCGAACTTCGACTCGCCCTGTCCCAGCAGATAGGCGAGGGCGTCGGCGCGCGGCGGGCGCTCCTTCATGTAGACCCGCTTGGTCGAGAGGGCGTCGAAACAGTCGGCGATCGCGACGATGCGACCGAAGAGACTCGGCCGGTGGCCGCTCGACACGCGCGGGTAGCCGCTGGCGCCGTCGAACCAGAGGTGGTGCTCGAAGCAACCGAGCAGCGCGGCGTGCGCGAGCGGTGTGAGTCCCATCATGCGGAGCAGTTCACGCGCGCCGGTCAGGGGATGCCGCTCGACGATGGCGCGCTCCTCCGGAGTGAAAGCGCCTTTCTTCCGCAGGATCTCGGGCGGCACATGCGCCTTGCCGAGATCGTGGAAGAGCGCGGCGACGCCCAGCTCCGCCAGCCGCTCGCGCGGCAGCCCGAGACGCTTGCCGAGCGCGATCGAGAGCACACAGACGTTCACGCCGTGGTGGAATGTGTAGTTGTCGGCCGAGCGCAGGGCGGCGAGCCCGAGCACGGCGGAGTCGTCATCGAGGATGCGGTCGACGAGCGACTGCACCGCGCGCTTCCCGTGGCGCATCTCGATCCGTTCTCCCGCGAACGCGCTCTGGAGATAGACCTGACTCACAGCGAGCGCCGTGGAGAGCGCCTGTTCGGTGCGCGCGCGTTTCGGTGAAGCGCGCCGCAGCGCGGCGCGCGGTTTGACGGCATCCTCCGCGTCGAGTTCTTCGTCGTTCGAACCGGCGCCTCCACTCCCACCTGCGCCCGCGCCCGTTCCCGCGCCGCCGCCCGGTGACCCCGCGGACGCGCTTTCCGGGGTCGTCGGCTTCACTCCGACCAGCCGGAAACCGACTGGCAACTGCAGCATCGTCGAGCGCTCCCCTCGCTCTCCAGGAGTCGACGCGATCTCGCTCGGCTCCTCGAGTTGGAACGGGTTGCCGCGCGCCTGCAGCCGCTCCGAGAGGCGATCGAGGGCGCCCTTGGAGCGACCGTCGTCCTGCGCCAAGGTCTCCAGCAGTGTCGCGGCCGCGTTGAGATCGATGACAGCGCCGAGAGAGAGGCGGCCGATGCCGCGTTGCGCGAGTTCACGGGTCGCGGCGGCGACGATGGCCGCATCCGATCTCGGCGGGCGCAGACGCGTGTCGGAGAAGTAGAGGAACTCCTCGACCACGCGGATGTCGAGCGAACCGTCGGTTAGCACGATCGCGTTGCACGCGTTCACGAAACCGTCCAGCGCCTGCGCGCCGACGTCGTTCGTTCGTCCGTGCGTGCGCAGCGTGCGATAGGCGAGCAAGAATGCGCGCACCCACTCGCGGGCGCGCTCATGGATGGCGGCGGAGTCGATTTGATGCTGCGGATCGCTCATGCGGCGGCCTCCGGTGTTTCCCGCGCGAGGCGAGCGAGGGCGGAACGGGCGGCGCTGCGGATGGTGGGCGAGCGATCGTGCGACTGCGCGAGCAAGGTCGATTCGGCCCGAGCGCCGCCCGCCGCCGCCAGCGCATCGAAGAGCGCGGCGCGGAGCGGTTCGGGGGGCTTGGCGCGGAAAAGTCCGCGCGGTTCGAGCAGCGATTCGAGCAACGGAACGGCCGCGTCGCGCGCCGCCCGTCCGTACGCCTCCAGGAACGCCGCGCGTTCTCCCATCTCCCGGGTCGCGAACTCGTGCGCCCGAATCGCAGCCTCCAGGTGAGGCGTCGCGCGGCCGCCGAAGGCCACGCAGGTGTGTGCGGCCCAGCGGCGCAGCGAGGTGTCCGGGTCACGCAGTGTGGAGAAGACGATCCCCTCGGCGCCGGCGCCGTCGACTCCCGAGATCGCGCGGAGCGCCTCCTTGCGCACGCGGGATTCGGGATGGCGGAGCACCATCTGCAGCGCCTCGAACGCTCGCGGCTCGCCGCTGCGTCCCAGGAGCAGCGCGACATTGCGCACCAGGTACCAACGCCGATCGCGAAGGAACGGCTCGAACAGTTCAGGGCGGCTGCTGGCGTACGGCGCGAGCGCCTCCAACAACCGACGGCGCGCGGTCGGTGTCTGCAGCCGACCGAGCACCTCGCACCAAGTCGGCGTCGACTCCGCCGTGAGCGACGCGATGAGTTCAGCGACGTAAGCGAGCGCGGCGCTGCTCGGCTGCTCGAGCAGTTCGACCAGCGTGTCTATGTCCCTGTCCTCCAACGGAAGCCGCAGGGGGGCGGCCAACGCCGCGCGGGTGGGCGCGTCGAGGTCAGGGCGCGACTCCGCGTTCTCGCGGAGCAGCGCGGCAACCTCTCGCGCCGCCGCGAGGTCTCCCTCCACGATGAAGCGACGGAGCCCGTTGCCCAGGATGCGCGCTAGTTCGCTCAGGCCGGTCGCGTCGGTCTCGGCGGCGACGATCGCGCGCACCAGTTCGATCAGCTCCAGCCTGGCCTGCGCTGGACCTTCGGCGCCGTGTAGCTCGGCCAGCAGAAACGCGCGTTCGTCGGAGCTCACCTGGAAGACCTCGAGGTTCGAGTCCTCGACTGTGGTGCGGAGATCGTCGAGGAAGGCGCGCCCGGCCGCCGCGGCCGCCTGCGGGTCGACCGATTCGTGCATCTGCACATCGACCTGATCGAACGAGGGCGACCCCAACTCCTCGGGGATCGAGAGCGGATCGAAGGTCAGGTCGGTTCCGACCAGCGCGTCGAGCGCCACATGCTCGATGTGGGGAAACCGACGCGCCCAGAGGAGCGTCGCCAGGTCGTCCTGCTCGCTGCCGGTCGACGGACTTCCGATCAACTCCAGAAATTCGGTCAGCTCCGCTTCATCGAGCCCGGGCACGAAACAGAGCTCGCGCACTCCGTCCCAATAGAGACGTCCGGGGACCGGCTCGTCGCGGCCGTCATGCTGGAGCACGACCTCCTGGTCGACGAGGACCTGTCCCTTGCCGAAGGTCAGACGGATCGGTCCGATCTGCTCGAACAACTCCTCGAACGCCGCCATCAGGTCGCGGACGAACCGGGTGCGGACGTCGCTGCCGGCGGGATAGAGGCGCACCGATTTGGCGGCGCGCGCCAGGATGAGCACCGCGCGGCGCAGTTCGGGCGACGCGAATTCGTCGAGAGCATCTCGATGGGGAAGGTCAGAGGGGGGCATCGACACCTCGGAGACGCATAAGGGCTTCTCCTCCAGTTCGACAGTTCTGCGGCGGGTCTTGACCCGCGAGACATGGAGTAAGATCGGCCGGCTGCCCGTTCCGGCGTCCGCTGGGTGAAAACGAGGCGGTGCGCGACCTCGAGGCAGGGAGACCCAGAGTGAGCCACGTCAATCAGTACGACACCATCCCCAACAACGTCGGCCTCTCGGACGACAAGCGCCTGCAGCGGGCGTTGGAGAAGTGGCAACCGAGCTTTCTGCGCTGGTGGATGGACATGGGGCCCGAGGGGTTCCAGCTCGATCAGATCTACCTGCGGACCGCGATTTCGGCCGATGTCGCCGGCTGGGCGCACTTCGACTACGTGAAGATGCCGGACTATCGCTGGGGGATCTTCCTCGCCGACCAGGATCCCGACCGCACCGTCGGATTCGGCGATCACTACGGAGAGCCGGTCTGGCAGCAGGTGCCGGGCGAACTGCGCACCCATCTGAAGCGGCTCATCGTGACCCAAGGCGACACCGAGCCGGCCAGCGTCGAGCAGCAACGGTTGCTCGGCCAGACCGCGCCGTCGCTCTATGACCTGCGCAATCTCTTCCAGGTGAACGTCGAAGAGGGCCGGCACCTCTGGGCGATGGTCTATCTGCTGCACTCGCATTTCGGCAGCGACGGTCGCGAAGAGGCCGAGGGGCTGTTGGAGCGGCGCAGCGGCAATCCCGACAAGCCGAGGATCCTGGGCGCCTTCAACGAGCCGATCTCCGATTGGCTCTCGTTCTTCATGTTCACCTACTTCACCGATCGCGACGGGAAGTACCAGCTCCTCTCGCTGGCCGAGTCGTCCTTCGATCCGCTGGCGCGCACCTGCCGCTTCATGCTGACCGAGGAGGCGCACCACATGTTCGTCGGCGAGACCGGCGTGCTGCGCGTCGTGCAGCGCGCCTGCGAGCTGATGAAGGAGACGCCGGGAGGCGACGTGCGTCGCGCCGGGGGGATGGACCTGCCGCTGGTGCAGCGGTATCTCAATCGCTGGTACTCCGTCTCGCTCGATCTCTTCGGCAGTGAACTCTCCAGCAACGCCGCGCACTACTTCGCTTCGGGCTTGAAGGGCCGCGCGAACGAGGCGCGCTACGAAGATCACGTCGCTTTGGAACCCGTTTATAGCGTGGCGCAGCCGCGCGACGGCCAATTGGTGGCGGAAGAAGCGCCGATGCGCAACGCCATGAACTCCGTCTTGCGCGACGCCTACGCCGAGGATTGCAAGCGCGGCGTGGACAAGTGGAACGCGGCGATCCAAGCGGCGGGGATCGACTTCGAGTTGCGCCTGCCGGTCATGAGCTTCAATCGCCGCATCGGGATCTACGCCGATCTCCCGATCGATCCAACCGGACGTTTCCTGACGCCGGACGAGTGGGAACGGCGCCTGCCCGAGTTCCTGCCGACGGCCGAGGACGAAGCGCACGTTGCTTCGCTCATGCACGCGGTGGTCGAGCCGGGCAAGATCGCCAACTGGATCGCGCCGCCGTCCAAGGGGATCAAGGGGCTGTCGTTCGAGTTCGAGTACGTGCGGCGCGAGGCGCAGGCGTAGCGCTGCGCGTCGGGATCAGCGCCTGCCTCTTGGGTCGCCCTGTCCGGTATGACGGCGACCACCGCGACGCGGCGTGGCTGCGGCGGTCGTGGCTCGGACCGGTGGAGTGGATTGCGGTCTGTCCCGAAGTCGAAGTCGGTATGGGAACGCCGCGCGAGACGGTCCGCTTGGAGGGGGATCGCGCCGCGCCACGCATGATCGCCACCCAGTCAGGACGCGACTGGACCGAGCTGATGACGCAGTTCTCGGCGCGGCGGTTGGAGGATCTTCGCCGCGGTGGAATTCGTGGACTCATCCTGAAGGCGCGCTCGCCGAGCTGCGGTCCCCGCACGACCCGAGGGCGCGGCGCCGGTCTCTTCGCCCGGGCGGCTGCGCGCTCGCTCCCCTGGCTGCCGCTGGCCGACGAGGACTCTCTGCGGCGGCCGGGCGCGCTCGCGCGGTTCGCCGCGCGTGTGACGGCCTGCGATGTCTGGTGGTCGTTCGTGGAGAGCGGGCCGAGCTGGCCGGGTCTCTTGGCTCTCCACCGGCAGCGCCGCCGACGCCTCTCGCGCCGCCATGGTCGGATCCGCGCAGTTCTGGATGACGGGATCGAACGCGAGGCGGCGGTTCGAGCGGCCGATCTAGCCGAAGGGACGCCGTCGGCTGCATTCCTCGCCTGGTACGGGGAGCGTTTCGTGACCGGGTATGCTCCGCCCCAATCGATGCGTCAGCCGATGCGTCAGCCGATGCGTCAGGGAGCGCGCCAGGGAAGTCGCGCGACGAAAGGGAGTCGAGGATGAACGCGGAACGATCGTCACGGCCGCCGATGCGAGAGGAGCCGCCCGTGGAAACCGAGCCGCTCGAACTCCCGCCGGTCGACGGCGTGCTCGAGTTTCGTCGACGGGTTCTTGCGGTCGGCTTCGGACTCGTCGTGCTCACCATCTTCGGCGTCCTGGCTGCGATCTACCTGCAGTTCTTCCATCCCATCGTCTGGGCCGCGTCCTTGGCGGTCCTGTTCTATCCGCTGCACCGAAAGATCCTGCGGCTCGTCCGCGGTCACTCCACCGTAGCCGCAGTCTTCAGTACCACCGTCTCGATCCTCGTCGTCTTCGTGCCGGCCGGACTCGTCGTGTTCAATCTCTTCGCCGAGCTGCGCGAGTTCTGGCCGACGCTGCAACGAAGTCTGAGCCCCGAGACATTCTCGCGGCTGTCGAACTGGCTCGACGAGTCGCCGTTCCGCGCCGCCGCGCGCATCGCCCTCGGCGCGCGAGGTGAGAGTGTCGGCTCGCTCGAGTTGGTCCTCCAAGACAGCGCACTCGGGCTCCAGGAGTGGTTCCTCGACAAGTTGCGCGGCGCGACGCGGAGTCTGCCCGCCGCGCTCGTGCAGGGCGGCATCACCATCCTGGCGTTCTTCTTCTTTCTCCGGCACGGGCCGGGCTGGATCGAGAAGGTCGAGACGTTCCTCCCGCTCGACCGCGCCTACTCGACGCGCCTCATCCAGATCGCCGGCCGCACCATCAGCGCCGTCTTCCGCGGCGTGCTCTTGACCGCGGCGGCGCAGGCCGTTCTCGCCGGCGTGGGCTTCGCGGTGGCCGGCGCGCCTTTTCCGGTGCTCCTCGCCTGTGTCACCTTCGTCGCCGCCCTCGTCCCGTTCGTCGGTCCCGTCGCCATCTGGCTGCCGACCGCCATCGGCCTCTACTTAGACGGCCACCACGGCGCCGCGATCGGACTCGCGCTCTGGGGGACTTTCGTGGTCAGCCTCATCGACAACATCCTCCGGCCGTATCTCATCGGCCGGGACATGAAGTTGCCGCTCCTGTGGCTCTTCCTCTCGATGTTGGGCGGGCTGAAGCTGATGGGTCTCCTCGGGGTCGTCGTGGGGCCGGCTGCTTTGTCGCTTGCCATTGCGTGCTGGCGGATCTATCGAGAGGGACGCGAGACGTTGCCGAGCGCGGCGGTGAACAGTTCGGCGCAGACGGCGGCGCACCCAGCGGCGCACAGTGGGACGGCGGCGGATCTGCCGTGACGTGAATCCGATATCGAACACGTTTCAAGACGTGCTACGGAACGTGCTACGGAACGTGCTACGGAACTCGGGGAGAAACCAGAGGAGAAACGAATGTCCGACTCGCTGACGCCTCCGCCCGATCAGATCTCGCCGAGCACCGCCAAGGACCCGGTGTTGTTGCTGGTGTTGGCGTTCCTCCTCGGCGGACTCGCCTACTTCGTGCTCGGCCAGTGGCAGAAGGGACTCGCGGCCAGTGCGCTCTGGGTCTGCAGCCTGGCCTTCGCGATCATCACCTGCGGAATCGGGAGCACGGTCTTCTTCCCGGTCTGGCTCCTGACCGTCGTCGATGTCTACATGCAGGCGAAGGTCCTGAAGGACGGCCGCCCCATCGGACAGTGGACGTTCTTTTCTCAGCCGCAGTGAGGCGAGGGGACGGGGCACGCTGAACGACTGGGGTCACGCCGCGACTCACGCTCGAGTGAATCTGATAGTTGGAGTGATCCTCGCGAGCGCACTCGCCGTAGGATTCGCGCTCCAAGTCAGCGACGACGGGCGTCACCTCTTGACGCCGGGCGGCCGCGCCGCGCCGGATCTCTGCCTCTCGGTGGTGATGTTCGGCGTCGAGTGCCCGTCGTGCGGGCTCGGGCGGAGCGTGGTCTACGCGCTCGACGCCCAGGCAGAACAGAGTCGACTCGCGCATCCCGGCGGTCTCGTCCTCTTCGGATGGGTCGTCGCACAACTGGCCGCACGGGTCGCGTTCGCCTTCCGGCGCGCGCGACGGGCGGTCGCGTTGGCGGATCTGGCGCAGCTACCGCTGACGTTCCTCGTCGCGGTTGTGCTGATCCTTCGGCTGGGCGCGGCGCGTTAGCCGACCGGCTTCCCCGGCAGCGCATGCCCCTCGATCCGCTCGAACGTCTTCCGTAGCTCGTCGGGGAACGGGATGGCGGCGTTCTGCTCGTAGTCGTAGGTGACCTGCACGCTCTTCGCCTCGACGATGAGTCGCTCGGTGTCGCGCTCGCGGATCTCGTAGTCGGTTCCGAAGGAGCGGCGACCGATCCACGACATGCGGATGAAGGCGCGGAGCGTTTCGCCCACGAGCGCCGGGCTGCGGAAGTCGATCTCGATGCGGGCAAGAATGAACGGGACGTGCTCGTAGGCGAGGGTGGGATCGACCCGCTTCCAGTAGGCCTGGCGCGCGACTTCGGCGTAGCTCGCGTAGACCGCGTTGTTGACGTGATTCATCGCGTCGGTGTCGCGGAAGCGGATCTCGATGTCGGCCCAGACTGGGAAGTTGCTGCTCATCTCTCGGATTCCTTCCTCGGCGCTAGAGCGTGCTGCGCATCCGCCGAGTCTCGCCATTGGAATGTGCGGCGATGCGCCGGGCAGGGCCCGTGCTCGCGCAGGGCGGTGAGATGCTCGGGCGTGCCGTACCCCTTGTGGCGCGCGAAGCCGTACGACGGATACCGCGCGTCGAGGCGTCGCATGAGTCGATCGCGATGCACCTTGGCAAGGATCGACGCGCAGGCGACCGCGTGCCAGTGGGCGTCGGCTTGGATCCGCTGCTCTTGCGGCCACGGGAGATCGGGGACGGCGCGCGCGTCGACCAAGACATGTTCGGGGACGGGGTCGAGTGCGAGGAGCGCGCGACGCATCGCCACGAGGCCGGCCACGCGGATGTTCCAACGGTCGACTTCGCGCGCGGAGGCGATACCGATCGACCAGGCGATGGCGACGCCTCGGATCTCCGCGGAGAGCGCCTCGCGGCGACGGGCGGTCAGTTTCTTCGAATCGTCGGCGCCCATGATTCCGCGGTCCATGGGCAAGACGACGGCGGCGGCGACGACGGGACCGGCCAACGGGCCCATGCCGGCCTCGTCGACTCCCGCGATCCGCGTCAGACCGCGCAGATAGAGCGAGCGTTCGTAGGCGAGGAGTCGCTCCAGCCGCTCGGTGTCGGTGTCCGGGACGCTCGGCTCGGCGACGTTCATCCTCGAAACGACCGGATCAGAAGCGCGCGAGGACGAGCGAGGCGCGCCATTCGCCGGTGCGCGGGTCGAGCGCGAGCGGCGGCGTGACCGGTTCGGAGTGCTGCGCGCTCTCGCCGTCGCCGCCGCCGAAGACGAACTGTTGCAGCAGGAACAACCCGAAGAGACCGCCGCCGACCAGGGCGAAGGTCTGCGCCTTGCTGTCGTGGTCCTCGGCTTCTTCGAACTTCACCTCGGCGTCTTCGAGTTCGTCGGCGCGGGTCAGCGCCTTGTACTCGTCGTAGGCGTCGTTCCCCTTGCCGCGTTCGGCGAAGGCCAGCCCGCCCATCGCGGCGCCGCCGAGCAAGCATCCCCACTTGAAGATGCCGCCCAACGCCGATCCGCCGCCGTCTCGGTCCTCGACCTGGGAACGGCGCGTCTCCTCGCGGGGATTCTCGCGTTCCTCGCGCTCTTCACGGCGCGGAGGGGGCGCGTCTTGGTCTTCTGTCGCTTCGACGAACTCGAGGAACTTGGACGAGGCCCATCCCTCGCGGTTGTCGCTCAGGCGAACCTTGATCCAGTCGCCGTCCTGCTGCAGGAAGACGAGCAACGTTCCCTTGCTCACTGCCGACAGGACGCTCTGGTCGGTGCCTGGGCCGCTGCGGATGTTGAGGGTCGTGCCGGTCACGCGGACCTGCTGCTCTCGCTCGGCGGCAAGGGCCAGCACGGGCCAGAGGCTCTGAGTGAGGAGGAGAAGCACGAGGGAGAAAACGAGGATCTTGCGCATCGGTGGGACAGGCTCCTTCGTCAGGGGCGCCGGCGGCGCTTCGAGATAGAGATTCGGCTCGGGACTGTCGCTCGACGGGCCGACCGGAAGCAAGTCCCGACTTCGCGCAGACTTCGCGCAGACTTCGCGCAGACTTCGCGCAGACTTCGCGCAGACTTCCCGCAGACTTCCCGCGCCGGATCGCCGGGTGCGCCGCCTACAATGATCGGCAGTCGCTTTCCACATCCAGCAGGAGACTTCCCATGGCGTCCCGCCCCTCGGTTCGTTCGACTTCCTTCGGTTCGCGTCTCCGGGCGTGGCGTTTGACCCCACAAATCGGAGTCGGTCTCGTGAGCCTGCTGGCCCCGATCGTGCTGTTCAGTCTACTGACGCGCGAATCGAGTGGGCCGGAAGCGATGGCGACGGCCAGCGAGGGTGCGAAGCCGGAGTGGGCGAGGACGGGCAAGCGCCCGGGCCTGGTCCCGAACGATTGGTTCCACCTGCAGCGAGCGTTTCCGGGGACGGAGATCGCGCCCGACGCGCGAAGGGAAGCGGTCGAGGCAGCACGGGCGATGACGGCGGCGGCGGCGGCGGCCGGGGCAGCGGCCGCGGATGGAGGCGGGCCGCGCGGGGGCGGCGGTTGGGAGCTGGCGGGTCCAACCAACATCGGCGGACGGATCACCGCGATCGCTCCGCTGCCCGGCGGCGCCACGATCTTCGTCGGCGCGGCGGCGGGCGGCGTCTTCCGCTCGACCGACTCGGGCGCCAACTGGACGCCGGTCTTCGACGAGGTCGGGCCGTACTCGATCGGCGCGATGACGCACGGCGCCGACGGCGCGATCTGGGTCGGGACGGGCGAGGCGAACGCGAGCGGCGATTCGTTCGCGGGGGACGGGCTCTATCGCTCGACCGATGGCGGCGATACGTGGGAGTTCCGCGGGCTCCCCGCCTCGCGTCACATCGGCCGCGTCGCCGCGCATCCAAGCGACCCCTCGCGTCTCTATGTGGCGGCGATGGGCGCGCTCTTCTCCAAGAATCCGGAGCGCGGGGTCTATCGCACGACCAACGCCGGCTCGTCGTGGGACCGAGTGCTCTTCGTCAACGACTCGACCGGCGCGGTCGATGTCGTGGTTGATCCGACCAACCCGCAGCGCGTCTATGCCGCCACCTGGGAGCGGATCCGGCGTCCGTCGAACCGTCGCGTGGGCGGATTCGGGAGCGGCATCCACCGGTCGACCGACGGCGGAACGACCTGGCAACTCTTGGCGGGAGGACTGCCGGCGCCCGCCGCCAACCGCGGGCGGATCGGCCTCGCGATCGCGGCGTCGAATCCTCAAGTGCTCTACGCCATCTATGCCGACGATCCGGGCAACTTCGCGGGACTGTACAAGTCGACCAACGGCGGCGACACCTGGACGCGCACCAGCGATGGAACCCTCTCCGGTATGTATTCCGGTTTCGGCTGGTATTTCGGGAACGTGCGCGTGAGTCCCACCGACGCGAACCGGGTCTTTGCGGTCGGATTGGATGACTATCGATCGACCAACGGCGGATCCTCGTGGTCGTTCATCACGTCGGGGGTCCATGTGGACCACCACGATCTCTGGATCGATCCGTCGAACACGCAGCGACTGCTCGCCGCCTGCGACGGCGGCCTGTACCGATCGACGAACGGCGGCAGCTCGTGGAGTTTCATCAGCGGACTGCCAATTGCACAGTTCTACGCCGGCACGATCGATCCCTCGCAACCGGAGCGTCTCTACGGCGGCCTCCAGGACAACAGTACGACGCGCACGTTGACCGGCGCCATCGACGACTGGGACATCATCTATTTCGGCGACGGGTTCTACACGTTGGTCGACCCGCGCGACTCGAACGTCATCTTCGCGGAGTACCAGTACGGCGGGCTCGGCAAGTCCAATGACGGCGGATTCGGATGGTCGGACGCGACGAGCGGCATCAGCGGCAGCGACCGTCGCAACTGGAGCACCCCGGTCGTCTTCGATCCGGTGAACCCCGACCGGATGTACTACGGCACGTATCGGCTCTATCGCACGACCAACGGCGCGTCGTCCTGGAGCGTGGTGAGTTCCGACCTGACCGGCGGCCCGGGCGGCGGCTCGTTGCCGTACGGGACGATCACGACGATCGTCGTCGCGCCGAGTAACACGCAGCGGTTGTATGTAGGCACCGACGACGCGCGGGTCTGGACCTCGACCAACGGCGGCGGCGCCTGGATCAACGTTTCCGCGGGACTGCCGAATCGCTGGGTCACGCGCGTCATGGTCGACCCGGTCGATCCAGCCGTCGCCTACGTCACGCTCTCGGGGTACCGCCAGGACATCGCGACCGCGCACGTCTACCGCACCACCAACGCGGGCGCGACCTGGACCGCCATCGACGGCAATCTCCCCGACGCGCCGGTCAACGCCATCATCGTCGACCCCGATCTCCCCTCGACCCTCTACGTCGGCTCCGACGTCGGCGTCTTCGTCACCCGCGATCTCGGCGCTTCGTGGGATGTGCTCGATCCGGCGCTGCCGCCGACGGCGATCTTCGATCTGACGTTGCATGCGCCGACGCGGTCGTTGGTCGCGGCGACGCATGGCCGGTCGATGTATCGGATCGAGCTGCCGGCGACGACGGGGGTGGGGGATGACGGCGCGGGCGGTGCGGGAGGCGGCGCAGGCCCGGCGGGCGGCTTGAACGCGGCGCGTCCCAGCTTGGCCGCGCCGTTCCCCAATCCGGTCTCGCTGCAAGCGGCGGGAGTGGTTCGGTTCTCCGGGTCGGTCGCGCGCGGGGCGGCGGCGGAGATCAGTGTGCTCGACGTCTCGGGGCGGGTCGTGCGGCGGCTGGCCGCGACGCGGGATGATGCGGCGTCCGGTCTCGCCGCGTCTGACCTCGCTGAGAGCGGGCGCGATCGAGTCGAGGCCGCCTTCGACCTGCGCGACGATGGCGGCAGGGCGATCCCGCACGGTGTCTACTTCGCTCGGCTGTCCTCCGGTGGAGGGGCGGTTACACAGCGAGTCGTCGTCTCGCCGTGATCTGGAGAGAGGTCGGTTGCGCGAGTGGGCGGGTGCGCGTGTAGCCCGTGATCCGGTGTGCTGGCCGGCTCGCGAGTGGGCTTGTGAAAAAAGGTGCAACTATTGCCGGCAACAGTTGCACCTTTTTTCACAAGCGAGGCGGACTCGATCTCATGGGACTCGTGCACCCCGATGCCCCTCCCGCTAGCGGGTGTGATCGTTCAACTCGCCGGAGGGCGAGTTGCGCATGATCTCACAGGCGGAAGTGAAGGTTGGGGGAGTGAATCCCTATTGCTCGTCTCGGTGCTGAAGCGCGCGTCGGAGCACGTCCGCAACGGTTGGAAGTCGCGTCTGGATGACGTCCTAGATAAGGTCGTCGTCGATTCCGAAGCAGTCGTGCGCGACGACGTCGCGTAGCCCCGAGATCTTCCGCCATTCGACTTCCGTCAACAGCGACCGCGTGCTCGTTGGGACGTGCTTCGAGGCTTCCCCGAGGATTTCCAGATTCCTCATGACCGCGTCATACGTCTTCTCGTCAGCCACGAAGCCCTCGGCATCCAGTCCGCCGACGTACCTGCGAATCTTTTCGCATGCGTTGAGCATCTCTTCGAGATAGAGGCGCTCATCACGCAACATCAATCAGGTCCCGTTCGATGTGGGGGCGAAGCCTTGCGCGGAGCGCCTTGCGCGTGACGAGATCAACACGGCGCCCGAGCAACTCCTCGAGTCGGAACTTCAGGTCCATGTAGTCGTCGAAGTTGGTCGGGCCCACGAACTCCACTAGCAGATCGACATCGCTGCGTTCCGTCGCTTCCTCTCGCGCGAAGGACCCGAAGAGCCCCAGCCGCTTCACCCCGAAGTCGCGAGCGAACTCGCCCATGTGCGACGGCCGACCGGAGTGATTGCTGCGTCGGGTCATTCTAGCCTCTCGCTCGCGTCGTCCGCCGCCGCCGTGATTCCCCGCGCCCGCCGCTCGATCGCGGCGTAGTCGCGCGAAGTGAGTTCGTCCGCGCGGAACAGACTACTCACGAACCCGACGCCCACCGCGCCGGCGCCGAGAATCGAGAGGAAGTTCTCGGGTGTGACGCCCGCGGTGGGGAAGATCCGCAAGAACGGAAGCGGCGCCAACACCTGCCGCACGTAGGCCGGAATGTCATGCGGCGCAGGGAACAGCTTCACGAAATCCGCGCCGACGTGGTGTGCGGCGATCATCTCCGTCGGTGTCGCGGTTCCAGGCAGGCAGGGAACCCGCAACTCGCCGGCAAGCTGGACGATCGCGGGATCGAAGACCGGGGAGACGAGGAACTGCGCGCCGGCGGCGGCGGCGGCGCAGGCCTGCTCCGGCGTGAGTACGGTCCCCGCGCCGACGAGCAGCTCGGGCGACTGACGGAACTCGGCGATGAGCGCGAGGGCGTCGGGTGTCGTCAGGGTGAACTCGACGACGCGGAAGCCCCCGCGGACGGCGGCGCGCATCGCTTCGCGCGCGACGGAAGCATCATCGGCGCGGATGATGGCGCTGATGCGGCGGGCGAGGAGTTCGCGGGCGATGTCTTGTCGGTGCATGGGAGACTCCAGATGCGCCGCGCCTGGCGCGGCGCCACAGGGCCGGCGGCGCCACAGGGCGGCCGCGCTACCGACCGAACAGCCGCCGTCCCGCCGGCAAAACCGCCGCCGCCAAGACCGTCTTCACGAGCGCGCCAGGCAGGAACGGCCAGAGTCCCAGCGCGAGCGCCTGGTTCGGCGAGACGAACTGCGCCAACCAAGGCACTCCGAAACCGAACACCACGACGTTGCCCAAGGCCATCGCGGCGAACGCGCTCACGAAACGATGATCCCAACCCTTCTCTGCGAGCCATCCGACCAGCGCGGCCGCAAACACGAAGCCGAAGAGATAGCCGCCGGTGGGGCCGAGTAACACCGGCAGTCCGCCGCGGAACTCGGCGAAGACCGGGAGGCCGGCGGCGCCTTGGAGCAGATACGCGCAGAGCGCCAGCGCCCCGCGGCGCGAGCCGAGCACCGCGCCGACCAAGAGCACGCCGAAGGTCTGGCCGGTGATGGGAACGGGGGTGAACCAGAGGGGAATGCTCACCTGAGCGGAGAGCGCGACGAGGAGCGAGCCTGCGATGACGAGGGCGGAGTTGTACAGAGCGCTCTTTGTGCTCGGGTGGGGCTTCGCGGCTAGCGTTCCATGCATACAGAGGCCTTTCGCGGGAATGCGGATGGTCTGTCTGTGACAGACCGTCTACTCGACATTATCCACCCCGCCCAACACGCCCCAGTCGATGGCGGCGCTCATCTCCGGCGGGCCGACCTTGTTGTACCCGTCGAGCGCGGCGACTTTGTAGCACTCGGCGAACGTCGGGTAGTTGAAGACGGTGTTGACCAGGAAGTCGATGGTGCCGCCGAAGGCGAGCACGGCCTGTCCGATGTGCACCAACTCGGTCGCGGCGGTGCCGATGATGTGCACTCCCAAGAGCCGGCGCGTCTCGCGGTGGAAGAGGATCTTCAGCAACCCCGACTCGTCGCCCAGGATCGCGCCGCGCGCGATCTCCTTGTAGCGCGACATGCCGACTTCGTAGGGAATCTGTTCGCGCGTCAACTCTTCTTCGTTCTTGCCGACCATCGAGATCTCGGGGATGGAGTAGATGCCGTAGGGATACAGCTCCGGGACGAAGAGTGCGGGCACGCCGAAGGCGTGACAGGCGGCCATGCGGCCCTGCTCCATCGAGACCGACGCGAGCGCGGGGAAGCCGATGACGTCGCCTGCCGCGAAGATGTGCGGCTGCGCGGTGCGGAACTCGGCGTCCACCGTGATGCGTCCGCGCGAGTCGGCCTCCAGTCCCGCTCTCGGCAGGTCGAGCGCTTCGGTCGCCCCGACGCGGCCTGCGCAGTAGAGCAGCACCTCGGAGACGATCTTCTTGCCCGACTTGAGCGTCGCTTCGGCGCGTCCCGGCTGCGGGATCGAAACCGTCTCGACCTCTTCGCCCAATCGGAAGGTGCAGCCCATCGCGCGCATCTGATACGAGAGCGACTCGGCGATCTCGGCGTCGACGAACTCCAGCAGTCGCTTGCGGCCGTCGACCAGGGTCACGTCGACGCCCAGCGCGGCGAACATCGAAGCGTATTCGGCGCCGATGACGCCCGCGCCGACGACCGTCATGGTGTGCGGCAGCTTCTTGAGCCCGAGCACCTCGTCCGAGGTGATGACCGTCTCGCCGTCGACCGCCACGCCGGCCGGCATCGAGGGCGTGGTGCCGACGCCGATCATGATGTTCTCGGCCTCGATCTCGATCACTCCGTTCGGCCCATCGATCGCCAGGTTGTGCGGGCCGAGGAATCGCGCGGTCCCGTTGAGGACCTCGATGCCGTTGCGGCGCAGTTGATCGCGGATGACCTGCACTTCACGCTGGATCACCTGCGAGACGCGGAAGACCAAGTCCTCCATCGTGATCTTGTCTTTGACCGAGTAGGACGAGCCGTAGAAGCCGCGTTGATGCCAACCGGTCAGGTGCAGCACCGCTTCGCGGAAGGTCTTGGAGGGAACCGTGCCGGTATTGATGCAAACGCCGCCGATGACATTGCGGCGTTCGCAGATCCCGACGGTCTTGCCCAACTTCGCGGCTTGCACCGCCGAGCGCTGTCCGGCCGGGCCGGTGCCGATGGAGAACATGTCGAATCTCTGCATGGCGGCGGATTGTGCAGGCCGGTCCTAGGGAGGCGCAAGCGCGGCGTCGAGGCGTATGCTCCGGCGCGCGTGGGACAGCCCGCGGACGAGCCCGCGAACAAGCCCACCGATGACGCAAACAGGAGGCGATGCATGGACCCCGAGGCCCCGGGCGGCAAGAGAGCGCAGATCCTGGTCACCGTCTCGCGCGAATACGGCGCGGGCGGCCGCGTCGTCGGTCTGGCCGTCGCCGAGAAGCTCGGCGCCGAGGTCGTCGACTCCCTCTTGGTCGACGAGGTCGCGCGACGCCTGCAACTGCCCAGCGAGGTCGTGCAGGGCTGGGACGAGCGTCGCGAGGGGGTGATCCTTCGCCTGCTGCGCGCGATGCAAGCGGCGCACCCGGAGTACACGTCGCCGCTAGGGACCGAGGTGGTGGCGGGCGGTCCCGATCCCGACCGCGTCGGCGTGGTGGTGCAAGAGGTGATCCGCGAGGAAGCGCGAAGTCAGCGCGCGGTCTTCGTCGGACGCGGCGCGTCGCTCGTCTTGGCCGGGCATCCGCGCGCGTTGCATGTGAGGTTGGTGGCGCCGCGCGCCGACCGAATCGCCAACATTGCCGAGCGCCGGTCCATCACCGCCGACGAGGCGGGCAAAGAGGTCGACCGGCGCGACCGCGAGCGGCGCGACTGGGTGAAGCACCACTTCGGGGCCGACCCGCGCGATCCGCTGCACTACGCGATGGTCCTGAACACGGGACAGCTCGGCTACGAAGGGGCCGTCGATCTCATCGTGCGCGCCGCCCTGGCCAAGGCCGGCGCATGAAGGATTCGGTCAATCCGCTCGTCACTCTGCGCTCGGGTTTCGCGGCCTTCGGGCATCGTAACTTTCGACTCTTCTGGATCGGCCAGCTCCTCAGCCTGACCGGCACCTGGATGCAGTCGGTCGCGCAGTCGTGGCTCATGTTGGAGTTGACCGATTCTCCCGTGATGGTCGGACTGGTCGTCGGGCTGCAGTACGCGCCGGTGATGTTCCTCGGTCTGGTCGGCGGCGTCGCGGCCGACCGTTTCGACAAGCGGCGCACGCTGCTCATGACCCAAGCGCTCTCCGCCGTGCAGGCGCTGGTCCTGGGCATCCTCGCGGTGACGGGACATGCGCAACCGGGACAACTGCTGGTCTTGGCGGCGTTCCTCGGGGTGGTCAACGCCTTCGACATGCCGGCGCGACAGGCCTTCGTGACCGAGATGGTGGGCCGCGCCGACATCATGAACGCTCTCGCGCTCAACAGTTCCGCCTTCAATCTCGCGCGGATCCTCGGGCCGGCGCTCGGCGGGCTGCTCTTGATTCGCTTCGAGCCTGGGACGGTCTTCCTGATCAACGCCGCCACCTTCGCGCCGGTCATCGCAGGACTCCTGATGATGCGCGAGTCGGAGTTGATCCAGCGCCCGCCGCCCCAACGGACCGGCGTGTGGCAGAGCCTGGGAGATGGACTGCGCTACGTGCGCACGACGCCGCTGGTGCTCGTCCCGACGCTCCTGGTGGGACTCATCGCGACGTTCGGGATGAACTACACGGTGCTCCTGTCGGTCATCGCGCGGGACGTGCTGCAGATCGGGTCGGCCGGCTTCGGGCTCTTGATGGCGGCGCTCGGCATCGGCTCGGTCACCGCCGCATTCGTCATCGCGCTCGCGCCCCGCTTGGAGCCGCGCCGCACCATGATCTGGGGCGCCGCCGCTTTCGCCGTCTTGGAACTCGCCTTCGCCGGCGCCGCCCACATGAGGTGGATGCCGGCTTGTTATCTGCTGCTGATGGGGGTCGGCGCCTCGATGATCTTCGTGACTGCCACCGCGAACACGACCATCCAGCAGACCTCGCCCGATCATCTCCGCGGCCGCGTGATGAGCGTCTACGTGACCGTGTTCTCCGGATCGACGCCGATCGGAAGTCTGGTCGCCGGCAGCGCGGCCACTTGGATCGGCGCTCCGATGGCCTGGGGAGTCGGCGCGATACTGGCGGGATTGTCCGCGTTTTGGGCGGCTTGGGCGCTGTTGAACGCGGGGCGGACCGAGCGTAGGGTGCCGGGTCTTGTCGATGGACAACGAGAGGAGACCTGATGCCCCGGCCCGATGAGGCGACGCCCTCGACCGCGTCGCTCCCCACGCTCCGCTTCGGACACAGCCCCGACCCGGATGACGCCTTCATGTTCTACGGCTTCGCAGTCGACGCCGTGCAGGTCGAGGAGCCGGCGGAGAACGGCGGGCGTCGTTGGCGGGTGGAGCATGTGCTGGAGGACATCCAGTCGCTGAACGAGCGCGCCATGACCGGTGAACTCGAGATCACCGCGATCTCCGCGCACGCCTATCCCTACGTGGCCGATCGCTACTGGGTCATGCGCACCGGCGTGTCGATGGGCGACGGCTACGGACCGATCCTCGTTTCGCGCGAGCCGCGCACGCTGGCTCAACTCAGCGGCGCCCGCATCGCCATCCCTGGGCTGATGACGACCGCCGCGCTCGCCCTGAAGTTCTACGTCGATTCGTATCGTGCGCAGATCACGCCCTTCGATCGCATCCTGGACGTCGTGCGCGAGGGCGAGGTCGACGCAGGACTCGTCATTCACGAAGGGCAACTCACCTTCGAGCGCGATGGACTGCACAAGATCGCCGACTTAGGCGCGCTCTGGAAGCAGGACACCGGCCTGCCGCTGCCGCTCGGTCTCGACTTAGTCCGCAAGGACCTCGGACGTCCGGTGGCGGAAGCCTGCACGCGCGCGCTCCGCGCCTCGATCGAGTACGCGCGCGCGCACGAAGCCGAGGCGATGGATTACGCGCTGCGCTACGGTCGCGGGCTCGATCAACAGCTCGGTCGCCGCTTCGTGGGCATGTATGTCAACGAGTGGACGCTCGACCTGGGAGAACGCGGCGTGGCGGCCCTTTCCCTCTTGCTCCAGCGGGGCGCAGACGCCGGTTACGTCCCGCGACTGGTGGAGCCGATTCGCCTCGTCTGATCTCTGCCGCGCTCACAATCTCGCTGCGGATTTCCTTCGACCTGCCGATAACCGGTCGGGGCTTGTCCTACACCACGACTCAGGGCGAGATGCGGAGGAAATTGCACCATGACCGTCTACGAACTGGACCGCGTGCAGGTCGCGAACGGGCGTCGTTCGGCCGTGCGGAACGCAGGAAGAGCGCGCTCGCAGGATTTCGCGCAACGCATCCGCCGTTCGCGGATCGCCCATCGGGTCTTGGGCGTTGTGCTGGCCGCACTCGCGGCCACGGCGGTCGTCATGGCGGTCGTGGCGACGGCCGCGCCTCACTGACCAGCGGGAGAGTTTGCTGGCGAACGGGAGAAACAATGTGCGCCTGGAGGGATTCGAACCCCCAACCGTCTGATCCGAAGTCAGATGCTCTATCCATTGAGCCACAGGCGCGTGCGAGGGAGATCATGCCCGGAATCGGCCAGCAGTCAAGTCGAGTATAGTGGCGCTCCCGTGAGAGTCGAGGCCGCGAGCCTCTGAACCCCCTCGAGTTGGAGCATCAGCGTCCCCTTGCGAATCTCGAGTCCGTTTCGAACTCTGCCGCGCAGGAGCATCTTTCTCGGGGTCGGGCTGATCGCGCTGATCAGTTGCGGCGGCTTCGGTCCGCCCCGCGGGGACATTCTCTTCATCACGATCGACACGCTGCGCGCGGATCATGTCGGGTACGCGGGAAGCCCCGTGCGGACGCCCACCCTCGATTCGCTCGCGCTGGCCGGCTGCCGCTTCGAGCAGGCGGTGACCGCGACGCCGCTCACCCTGCCGTCGCACTGCACGATGATGACCGGCCTCTGGCCGCATCACCACGGCGTGCGGCTCAACGAGCATTATCTCGGGCCCGCCCCGAAGACGCTGGCCGAGGTCCTGAAACGCGACGGCTACGCGACCGCCGCGTTCGTGGGCGCGTTCCCGCTGGCGTCGACCTTCGGCCTGGCGCGCGGCTTCGACCACTACGACGACGCCTTCGAAACGCCGGCCGAAGCGGCGCTGCCGAGCGACCATCGGTTCCGTCATGAACGTCGCGCGCAGGAAGTGGTCGACGCCACGCTCGCCTGGCTCGACGGCGCCCTGAAGACAACGAAGCCGAACCGGCTCTTCCTCTGGGTGCATCTCTACGATCCGCACGATCCGTACGAGGCGCCGGAGGGTTGGCGCGAGGGGTACGCGGGCGAGATCGAGTACACCGATCGCGAGGTCGGGCGGCTGCTGCGTGAACTGCGCGCTCGAGGTCGCGCGCCGCAACTCGTCGTGGTGGCGGCCGACCATGGCGAGGGGCTCGGCGAGCATGACGAGCCGAACCACGGACTGTTTCTGTACGACACGACGATTCGCGTGCCGCTCCTCTTGGCGGGGAAGGGCGTGCCTGCGGGCGCGAGCGTCACGGAGCAAGTCTCGCTCGTGGATCTCCTGCCGTCGCTGCTCGAACTGCGCGGCGTGGCGCCCCCCTCGGGGCTCGACGGCGCCTCGTTCGTCGCCGCCATGAACGGCGCGCCGCCGCCGGAGCGTCCGAGACTCGGCTACATCGAGTCGCTCTACGCAGTCGGCATGGGATGGTCGCCGCTCCATGGCGTGCGTTCGCGCGAGTGGAAGTACATCTCGGCCCCGGCGCCGGAGTTGTACGCGCTGGAGACCGACCCCGGCGAGTTGTCGAACCTGACGGAGAGCGATCCGCGTCGCGCGGTCATCTTGGCCGACGGATTGGAAGCGCTGCGAGCGGGCGAAGTCGCGCCGGCCGGCGTGGTCAGCGAAGAGCAGATGGAGCGACTTCGCTCGTTGGGCTATCTGGCGGGCGGCAGCCAGACGTCCGGCGGTTCGCGCATCGATCCGAAGTCGCGCGCCGCGCTCGCGCATCGCATCGGCGAAGCGAATCAGCTCTTCGTCTTCGGGAAGACCGAAGAGGCGATCGCGCGGTTCGAAGAGATCCGCGCGGAAGACCCGAAGAATCCGTTCGTGCTCCTCCGCCTGGGCCACCTGCATCGACGCGCGGGCCGCGCGCAGGAGTCGGTCACGGCGCTGCGCGCGGCCCGCCTGCTCGACCCGATGTCGTCCGAGGTCTGCTATCAGTTGGGCGAGACGTACTTCCGCGCCGGCCTGCCCGACTCGGCCATCACCTGGTATCGACGCAGTCTCGCCATCACGCCGGAGCGAGTCGCGGCGCTCGCCAACATCGGCGCCGCCGCCTTCCAGAAGGGCGACTACGCCATGGCCCGCGATGTCCTCTCCCAGGCGACTCTGAAGGCGCCGGACGATGGCCGCACCATCAGCAACTTGGCGTTGGCCGATCTGATGCTCGGAAACATGGACGCCGCCTACACCGGTCTGCTGCGCGCGCGCGCGCTACTCGGCGACGCGTTCATCTCGCATTACGAGCTGGGGATCGTCCATCTGCGGCGCAAGGAGGTCGAGCCGGCGTTGCGCTCGTTCGCGCTCGCGCAGGGACCCCGTCGTCCCGACGCGTTGATCGAGTTGGCGGTCGCCTCGACGGCGCGAAGCCAGTTCCCGCTCGCGGTCGAGCAACTGACCGAGGCGATCCAGTTGGGCGGGCCGCAAATTCGCCAGCGGATCGCGAACGAACGGCGCCTCCAGGCGCTGCTCACACGGCCGGAAGGGCGGCGTCTGCTCGGCCAGCCGTGACCGGCGGGGACGCCTGGAACGGCTCGGTCCTCAGCTTCCAGAGCTTGTAGATCGCGGGATACACCAGCAGCTCCATCAAGAACGACGTCGCCAGCCCGCCGATCATCGGGGCGGCGATTCGCTTCATCACGTCCGCCCCGGCCGAGGTCGACCAGAGAATCGGCAGGAGCCCCATGAACGCCGCCGCGACCGTCATCATCTTCGGCCGAGCGCGCTTGACCGCGCCGTGGATGATCGCCTCGTCGAGTTCCGCCACGTTCCTCAGGCGTCCGCTCTGTCTGGCTTCTTCGTGCGAGAGATCCAAGAACAGCAGCATGAAGACGCCGGTCTCCGCGTCGAGTCCCATCAGCGCGATCATCCCGACCCAAGCGGCGATCGAGACGTCGTAGTCGAGCAGATGGAAGAGCCAGATCGCGCCGACGGCCGAGAACGGCACCGCCAGCATGACTACGCCGGTCTTGAAGGCCGAGCGGGTGTTCAGATAGAGCAGCAAGAAGATGAGCGCGATCGTGATCGGCAAGACGACGCGCAGATGCTCCGCCACTCGCTGCATGTTCTCGTACTGACCGCTCCAGAGGAGCAGCGTCCCGGTCGGAAGCGTGACCTGCGCTTCCACCGCGCGCTTCGCCTCCTCGACGTAGCCCCCTAGGTCGCGGCCGGCCACGTCGACGAAGACATAACCGGCCAGGAACCCGTTCTCGTTGCGCACCATCGACGGGCCGGTGGAGATCGTGATGTCGGCGAGCTGCCCCAGCGGCACATGCGCCCCGAGCGGCGATTTCACGAGGACGCGGGCCAGCGCGTCGGGGTTGTCCCTCAGTTCGCGCGGATAGCGGAGGTTGACGCCGTAGCGTGCGCGTCCGTCCAGCACGGTCGAGATGTTCTCGCCGCCGATCGAAGTCGCGATGACCCGGTGGACGGCGTCGATCGTGAGTCCGTGTCGAGCCAGCGCCTCTCGCCTCGGCGTGATGTCGACGAAGAAGCCGCCCGAGACGCGCTCGGCAAAGGCGCTCCGCGTCCCCGGCACATTGCGCAAGGCCGCCTCGATCTGGATCCCCGCTTTCTCGATCGCCGCCAGGTCGTGCCCGAGCACCTTCACACCGACCGGCGTGCGCACTCCGGTCGAGAGCATGTCGATGCGCGCCTTGATCGGCATCGTCCAGGCGTTGGTGGCGCCCGGAATCGAGAGCTTCCGATCCATCTCGGACACCAGCTCGTCCCACGAGATGCGATCGGGCCAAAACGGACGCACCAGCGGCTTGGCGAAGTCGGGCCACCAGCCCGAGTACCACCGGTCTTTCGCCCGCCACTGATCGGCCGGCTTCAAGAGCACGACCGTCTCCATCATCGAGAGCGGCGCCGGGTCGGTCGAGGTCTCGGCCCGTCCCGCCTTGCCGTGCACCGACTCGACTTCAGGGAACGCCGCCAGCACGCGATCCTGCGTCTCCAAGATCCGCGCCGCTTCGCCGACCGAGATGCCCGGCAGCGTCGACGGCATATAGAGGATCGAGCCTTCGTTCAACGGCGGCATGAACTCGCGCCCGAGTCGGAAGTAGGCGGGGATCGAGACGGCGACGATGAGCACCGCGATCCCGATCGTCGTGCGCGGATGGCGCAGCACCCAGCGGCAGGCCGGCTCGTAGATGCGGTGGATCGCGCGGCTGATCGGGTGTCGCTCCTCGGAGTGGTACGTGCCGACGAGCGCGCCGGTCACGGCCCGCGCGAGCCAGCGCGGCTGGAAGACGAACGGCCGGACCCGCGTGAAGAGCATCCGCAGCGCCGGATCGAGCGTGATCGCGAGGAGCGCGGCGATGAGCATGGTCAGGTTCTTCGACCAAGCGAGCGGTTTGAAAAGCCGCCCTTCCTGCTCGACGAGCGCGAAGACCGGCAGGAACGCCACCGCGATGACCAGGAGCGAGAAGAAGACCGACGGGCCGACCTCTTTCATCGCCGCCAGTCGGACTTCGTGCGGATCCCCCTTGCCGCCGTCGGCCTGCCAGCGATGCATCCGGTTGTAAGCGTTCTCCACCTCGACGATGGCGCCGTCGACCAACACTCCGATCGAGATGGCGATGCCGGCCAGCGACATGATGTTCACGCTCACGCCCAGCATCCGCATCGGGATGAACGAGAGCAGCACGGCGATCGGTAAGGTCAGGATCGGCACGATGGCCGACGGCAGATGCCAGAGGAAGATCAGGATCACCAGCGCCACGATGATCATCTCGAGGATCAGTTCATGCCGCAGCGTCTCCAGCGCGCGCGTGATCAGATCGGAGCGGTCGTAGGTCGTGACGATCTCGACCCCTTCGGGGAGCGACGCCTTCAACTCGTCCAGACGTGTCTGCACCCGCCGGATCACTTCCAGCGCGTTCTCGGCGTGGCGCATGACGACGATCCCGCCGACGTGATCGCCCAACCCGTCGAGGTCGGCGACGCCGCGACGGATCTCCGGCCCGATCTCGACGCGCGCGACGTCCCGCAAGAGCACCGGGATCCCGTCGGCGTCGGCGCGCAGCACGATCTGCTCGAAGTCGCCGAGTTCGCGCGCGTAGCCGCGGCCGCGCACCATGTATTCCGCCCCGGCCCACTCGATCAGTCGACCGGAAACCTCGGCGTTCGAGCCGCGCACCGCCTCCATCAGCTCGTCGATCGAGAAGTCGTAGGCCAGCAGGCGATTCGGATCGACCGTGATCTGATACTGCCGCTGGAACCCGCCGAACGACGCCACCTCCGCCACGCCCGGGACCGATTGCAGCGCGTAGCGCAGCGTCCAGTCCTGGAGGGAACGCAGCTCATCGATGGCGTGCTTGCCCGAATGATCGACCAGCGCGTACTGGAAGACCCAGCCCAGTCCCGTCGCGTCCGGGCCGAGCTCGGTCTGCACCCCTTCGGGTAGCCGCAATTTGTCGAGTGATTCGAGCACGCGCGACCGCGCCCAGTACAGATCGGTCCCGTCCTCGAAGATCACGTAGACGAAGGAGAAGCCGAAGTCGGAGAAGCCGCGGATCGCCTTCACGTGCGGCGCGCCGAGCAGCGAGGAGACGATCGGATAGGTCACCTGGTCTTCGAGCAGGTCGGGCGAACGGTCCCAGCGCGAGTAGACGATCACCTGCGTGTCGGAGAGATCGGGCAGCGCGTCGAGCTTCAGATGCCGCATCGACTGCGCCGCGAGCGCGCAGAAGCCGGCCACCACCAGGAGGACGAAGATCCGCCGCCGCGCGGAGAATTCGATGATGCGCGCGATCACGGATCAGTGGCCGCTGTGCGCCGGCGCCGCTGTTGTCGCTGGCTTCGCTGGCGATTCCTGCGTCGCTGGCGTCGCCGGCGCCGACATCGCCGCGCGGATCCGCGATTCCGAGTCGAGCAGGAAGTTGGCGCGGATGACGATGCGGTCTCCCGCCTGGAGGCCCGCGAGCACTTCGACGTCGCCGCCGCGGCGTCGTCCCAAAGTGATCTCCCTCGGTTCGAAGCGGGTCTCGCCCCGCTGGATGAAGACGATGCGTCGCACGCCGGTGTCCAGGATCGCGTCGGCCGGAATGACCAGCGCGTCCCCCTGCTGGGCCGAGACGACGACATCGGCGTACATGCCCGGCTTGAGCAAGAGGCCTCGATTGTCCAACTCGAAACGCGCCATCAGCGCGCGCGTCGCCAGGTCCACCGTCGGAGCGATGAACACGATCTTCGCCGGTAGCGACGCCGTGGGATCGAACGGCAGCGTGATCCGCGCGGTTTCACCGACCTGGAGCCGACGGGCGTCCTGCTCGTAGAACGCCGCTTCCACCCAGACCGAAGAGAGATCGGTCACCGTGTAGAGCGGCATGCCGGGCTCGATCCTGGCCCCCTGCACGACATCCTTGGTGGTGATGAACCCGCTCCCGGGCGCGTAGAACGTGACCGTGCGCTCGGCCTGCTCGGATGTCTCCAGTCGCTCCAACGCGGCCGTCGGCACATCGAGCAGCTCCAACCGCCGCCGCGCCGCCGCGAGCAGCCGCTCGGCGCTCTCGCGCGCCTCCGGCAGGTTGCTCTCGCGCAGGGTCTGCAACGACGCGCGCGCGTTCAGGTACTCCTCCTGCGCGGCGAGCAGCTCGGGCGAATAGATCGCGAGGATCGGCTGACCCGCGCGGACCACCTCGCCGGTCGTGGCGACGAGCAGCCGCTCGACGTAGCCGGACACCTTCGCGTTCAGCGTGCGGACTCGGCTCTCATCCGCGACCACAATTCCGGATGTGCGGATCTCGCCGCCGAACGGCGCCGAGGTGACGGTGATGGTCGCGACTCCGGCGAGTTCGATCTGTTCGCGCGTCAGCTCGACCGGCGCCATCCCGGTCACGCCCGACTCGGTCGGCACGAACTCGAGGTCCATTCCGCAGATCGAGCAGCGCGTCGGCGTCGCGGAGACCACCATCGGATGCATCGGACAGACGTATTGTCCGGGCCCCTGCGCCGTGCTCGCGGCGTCTTTCTGCACCGCGCCCGCCGCTGGAATCGGGACCAGCCGCATGTTGCAGATCGGACAGTCTCCCGGTCGATCCGAGATATAGGTCGGGTGCATCGGACAGTAGTACTGGCCCTGGACCGCCTCTTTCTTCCCGCACCCCGACGTCGCGACTCCCAGGGCGAGCGGTGCGATGAGGCAGGCCAGAAGCAGGAAGATGCATCGCGACACGTTCAATCCTCCGCTGGAGTCAGAGCCCGGATCTCGGCCCAGGTGACGAGCCGCTCCGCTCGGATCGAAGCGACGAGAATCCGGTCGTCGAGCCACGCCCGGTAGGCGTCGAGCACGGCGGAGAACTCTCCGCGGCCGTTCGCATAGGAGATGCGCGCGAGTTCGAGTGCGGTCTGGTCTTGCAGCAGCACCTGTTCGCCGTGCAAGACGAGATGCGCCTCCATCGCGCTCCAGACGGCCCGCAACCGCCCCGCTTCGGCGCGCGCGCGCGCGCGAGCGTTCTGCAGCTCTGCCTCGGCGGCGACGATCTCTGAGTCGGCAGCGCGCACCTCGGCGCCGCGCCTCGAGAAGAGCGGCAGCTCGAGCACGACCATCCCGGTGTACTCGGCGTCGAGCTCACGCGGCTTCGCCACTTCGGCGCCGATCGAGAGATCCGGCAGCCGTTCGCGTCCGGTCATCCGTCGCATGGCGCGCGCCGCCTTCAGCTCAGCCTCGGCCACGCGGACCTCCGGGGCGGCCCGTTCGGCGCGCGGGACGATCGAATCGATCTCCGTCGTGAGCTCGGGAGTGATCTCTGGAAGACTCGACACCGTCCACTCGCTCGCCGCGTCGTCGCGGAAGAACGCTCCGAAACCGGCTGCGGCGCTAGCTCGCGCGAGTTCGAGATCGAGGAGCCGGGCGTCCAGATGGGAGATCTCGACCTCGGCGCGCGCGGCCGCCGCGAGGTCCCCGCCGGTCGTCGCGTATCGAGTCCCCGCTTCCTTCGCCATCGAGACCAACAGCTCGCGAGCCGTCTCCAACATCCGACGCTCCTGCTCCGTTTCGTAGAGGCTTGCGTAATAGGTCGCGACCACGCGCGTCACCTCCTGCCGCAGGGAGCGGGAGCGCGCCTCCAGGACGGAGACCTCGGCCCGCGACGCCGCGGTCCGCGCGCTCGCCTTTCCCGGGAAGAGCAGCGGCTGGCGGATCATCACCTCCGGCATCGTCTCGCGTTCGCCGGAGTGGGGGGCGTTGAAGCGCCGCAGCCGGAACTCGGTCATGGTCGGGGGCAGGCCGCCCGCTCCGGAGGCCCGCGCCTCGGCGGCCGCGATTCGCGCCTCCAGCGCCCGGAGATCCGGAGTTTCGGCGATCGCTCGCGCGATCAGGGCGTCCAGGGGAGGGGCCTCCACGGCAGCCGCGACGTCCGCGACGTCCGCGCCCGAAAGGACGAGGCTGAGCAAGAGCGGCCAGAAACGCAGCGTCACAATCTCCACCTCGACTCGATCGCGGAACCCGATGGAGTCTACAACGGTAGGGCTCACGCGCCAGAAAGTCAGGGGAGAGACCGAGCCCGGATGCTAGCCTGAGGGCCGCTTTCGGATGATCCCAAGGAGGAACGAGTGAGTATGACGACCGTCGCAGCGCCCCATCCCTTCACCTCAGCCGCCGAAAAGGGGCGCGAGCCGTTCAAGGTCCGTGATCTGACCCTGGCGACGCACGGCCGGGCCGAGATCCGACTGGCCGAGCAGGAGATGCCCGGTTTGATGGCGCTCCGGGCCGAGTACGCCGGCAAGCTCCCGTTGGCCGGCGCCCGCATCATGGGATCGCTCCACATGACGATCCAGACCGCCGTCCTGATCGAGACACTGGTCGACCTCGGCGCCGACGTGCGCTGGGTCTCCTGCAACATCTTCTCCACGCAGGATCACGCGGCCGCCGCGGTGGCGGTCGGCCGGACCGGCACGATCGAGAATCCGCGCGGCGCCCCCGTCTTCGCCTGGAAGGGCGAGACGCTGCCCGAGTACTGGTGGTGCACCGAGCAGGCGTTGGTGTGGCCCGACGGCGGCGGACCGACGCTGCTCCTCGATGACGGCGGCGACGCGACGCTGCTGGTCCACAAGGGCGCCGAGTACGAGGCGTCCGGCGTCATCCCCGAGTTCAACCCCGCGACCGAATCGGAAGAGTGGGGCGTCATCCTCGAACTGATTCGCGACGAGGCGAAGAAGAACCCCGGTCGCTGGACGAAGGTGGCGTCGCAGCTCGTCGGAGTCTCCGAAGAGACGACGACCGGCGTGCACCGTCTCTATCAGATGGTGGAGGAAGGGAAGCTCCTGTTCCCCGCGATCAACGTCAACGACTCGGTGACCAAGAGCAAGTTCGACAACCTCTACGGTTGCCGCCACTCGATCGTCGACGGACTCAACCGCGCCACCGACGTGATGCTGGCCGGCAAGGTCGCGGTCGTCTTCGGCTACGGCGATGTCGGCAAGGGATGCGCGCACGCGCTCCGCGGACAGGGCGCACGCGTCGTCGTGACCGAGATCGATCCGATCTGCGCGCTGCAGGCGGCGATGGAAGGGTTCCAGGTCACCGTGCTCGAAGATGTGCTGGAGACGGCCGATCTCTTCATCACCGCGACCGGGAACAAGGACATCCTGACCGCCGATCACATGGCCCGCATGAAGGACAAGGCGATCGTCGGCAACATCGGCCACTTCGACAACGAGATCGACATGGCGGGACTGAAGAAGGTCTCGGGCATCAAGCGCGTCAACATCAAGCCGCAGTACGACGAGTGGGTCTTCCCGGGCTCGAAGTCGAAGCCGGAGCACAGCGTGCTCGTGTTGGCCGAGGGGCGCCTGCTCAATCTCGGCTGCGCCACCGGCCACCCTAGCTTCGTCATGTCGGCCAGCTTCACCAACCAGGTCATGGCGCAGATCGAGCTACACACCAACCACGCTTCGTACGAGCGGAAGGTCTACACGCTGCCGAAGAAGCTCGACGAAAAGGTCGCGCGCCTCCATCTGGAGAAGCTCGGCGTGAAGCTGACCGAGCTGACGACGGAGCAGGCGCAGTACCTCGGGATCCCCGCCGAGGGGCCGTACAAGCCGGAGCACTATCGCTACTAGTCCGCTAGCTTCCCGACCATCGCGCGGCTGCCTTGCAATGCCACGCGCCGCAGATAGAGCGAGAGCCCGTGCTTCCCGCCGAGTTCCTCGCCGCCGCCCGCTCGGCCCGGTCCGCCGTGCAGCGATTGCGGGAGCGCGACGCCGGAGCCTAGCGCCTGCTCGGCCATCTTCTCGCTACCCAGATAGATGCGACCGGCCCACGGACCTCCGTCGACGACGAACGACGCGGCCCAGGAGTCATCGTCGGAGTAGACCGAGGTGACGAGGGTTCCCTCGGCGCGCGCGCAGAGGCGGGCGGCGACGGCGGCCGAACCGTCATACGGCAAGAGGGTCGCGACCGGACCGAAGACTTCGTGCGAGTGCACGTTCTGCGTCGACTCCGCGTCATCGGCTCTCAGGAGAGTCGGCGCCAGAAAGTAGCCTCGGCCCGGCGTGGCGCCCACGCCGTCGGCGCGAAGGCCGCTGCCGTGAACGATCCGCGCGTCGCCCGCGAGTCGCGCGATGCCGGCCACTCCGTCGGCGAGTTGCTGCGCGGTCGCCAGCGGTCCCATCGTGACGCTCGAATCGGCGGGGTTCCCGGTGACCACGGCCGAGAGCCGTTCGATCAACGCGGCTTGCACCTCGTCCATACGTTCCTTCGGAATGAAGACCCGACGCACCGCGGTGCACTTCTGTCCGGTCTTCTGCGTCATCTCGCGTTCGACTTCGCGCAGGAACAGATTGCAGGTCTCGGAGCCGGGCGAGACATCGGGGCCGAGCACGGCAGCGTTGAGCGAGTCGGCCTCGATGTTGACGCGCACGCTCTTGGCCAGGAGATTCGGCAATCCGCGCAGACGCAGCGCGGTGTCGGCCGAACCGGTGAAACCGAAGGCGTCCTGAGGTCCGAGACGCGAGAGGAGATCGCCGGTCGATCCGACGATGAGGGCGAGCGCGCCCGCGGGGAGCAGCTTCGCCTCGACCAAGATCTCGATACAGCGCTCCGTCACGAGCGCGGTGCTGGTGGCCGGCTTGGTGATCACCGGCACTCCGGCCAGCCAAGCGCAGGCGGCCTTCTCGGCGAAGCCCCAGGCGGGAAAGTTGAACGCGTTGATGTGCACCGCCGCGCCAGTCAGCGGCAGCAACAGATGCTGTCCGTAGAAGCGCGCCGAGCGTCCGAGCGCGACTCCTTCGCCGTCGACGAGGTAGCGACGGTCGCCCAGCTCCTTGCCGAGATAGGCGTAGAACGAGAGCGTGCCGGTGGCGCCGTCGAGATCGAACTTCGCGTCCTTGCGCGTCGTGCCGCTGTTCCTCAGCGACAGCTCGATCAACTCATCGCGGCAGGCGTGGAGCGCCTTCGAAGCCGCCAGCAAGAGCTCGCCGCGTTCGGCGAAGGTGAGCGCGCGCAGCGCCGGTCCGCCGACCTCCCGCGCGTGCTCGAGCGCGGCGCCGAAGTCGACCCCATCGCTGGAGGCCTGCGCGATGACTTCCTCGGTGCAAGGATCGTGGAGCGGCGCGAATCCGGCGCGAGCCTCGCGCCACTGACCGCCGACGTAACTGCGCAGTGTCTTCACATGCATCTCCCGCGTGCTTGGCCAACCGTCCCAGGACCGCGGGATGCTAGACGGGCGAGGCCAGGCAGAGGTAGAGCCAGTTGCCGAGGAATCCCGCCGTCGCCAGAACTCGGGCGATTCGAGGGATCCGGTCGAGCCGCGCAGGGACCGGTCCGCGCGCCAGCACCCAGGGGACGGCGAGCAGGCCGCCGATTGCGAAGGCCAGCAGACTCGCGGTCGCGAGCGGGTTCAGGGTCAGCGCGGAGACCAGATCGCCTTCGACCAGCGCCGCCGCGGCCCGCGTGCTTCCGCACGAAGCGCAGGGGAGGCCGATCCATGCGCGGAAGGGACAGGCGAGTGAAAGGAATGGAGCGGAGCTGAAGCCGGCGCTGAACCAGACCGACGTCACCGCGGCAACCGCGGTGACGGTCCAGACCCCCGCGATCCAGAGATCGCCGGGGGCGGAGCGTCGCCAGCGATCCACTACTTCCCGAACGCTGTGACCGCGGCCGCGCCGGCGAGGACGATGAGCCAGAAGAGACAGCCGCAGCAGAGAATGGTCGGGGCGAGAATCGCCAGAGCGGCTTTCCCGATCGAGCAACGGTGCAGGCTCGCCAGTCCGCGCACTTCCAACACGATCGCCCAGACGCCGTAGATGACCGGTCCGACGAACGGAACGACCTGGAAGACAGCCGGCGAATGCGCGTAGGAGAAGGCGCGCAACGTGCCGCTGTAGCCCGCGCTCGCGCCTCCGAACATCAGCAGGAAGAGGTGGCAGATGGTCGCGCCGATGAACAGCCCTGCGGCGACCAGGACCGGCGCGAAGAACATGCCCCAGACCTGGAAGACAGTTTGGAGCGCGAAGTCCTCACCCATCTCCGAGCCGGGGAAGAGCCGTCCGATCGCGCCATGGAAGAGGACCTCGTACATGCCCGAGATGATCGCGCCGACCGACCCGAAGATGAGCGCGTAGAGAATCGGTCGCCCGAGCGACCCCTCTCGCGACGTGCGCGCGAAGGCGCGGCCGGGGCTGCCGAGGAAGAGCGTCAACGTGTCGAAGAGCGACTGCGGAAAGCTCGCGTTCGGATCCTCCCAAGGAATCGGATTGTCCGAAGGTCCGCCCGACGACCCGCCCGACGATCCGCCGCTGTACGGGGGCAGCGGCGGCGGTGGGGGCGCCTGAGGCGGGGGAGGCGACGGCCAGGAGGAGTCGGGCGGCGGCGGCAAGGTAGACGGCGGCGGCGGCGGCGCTCCGGAATCGGTCGGATCACTCATCGGTCACTCCTCCGTCTACGCTCGGTTCGACTCGCCGACTTCGCGCCGTTGCTAGTCGTTCGCCGCGCCCTGATCGATCCAGTCACGGAACAGAAGCTGGTGCGCCTCCGTCACGCACTCGCCCTGGGAGCAGCCGAACGGCATGCGCGCTCCGAAGGGCGGCTTCGGGCTGATTTTCTGGGGCAAGATGCTCTCCGCGCTGTCCTCCGGGATGATGACCGGCGCGTGCACGCTCTGGCTGTTCCGTGCATTGAGCGCCGAGTCGAGGCGCAGCCCGTTCTGCTGCACGCCGCCGCCGTGGCAACCGGTGCAGCCGTACTCGCTCGTGACCAGCGGCAGGATGTCGGCCGTCCATTGCACCGCGCGGGGCGCAAGGGTGAACTGGACTTCGTTGCTCGCGGCCTGGCCGATGTCGACCCGCACCGAGCCCGACACCGCCTCGATCGGGACCCGGGCGCGGATGCCGTTGTCGTTGAACGCCGTCACCTGGGCCTCGATCCGGCCCGTCGGTCCCTGGAAGGTCACGGTCAGATCTTCGCCCGCGGGATCGAGACCGGTCCCCGCGATGGTGATGATCCGGTTCACGATCGTGCGCGCCGGTACGAGTCTCGCGATCAACGGCGAGGCCGGTTCGGCGAGGACGGTGTAGGCGAGGGCGTTGCTCCTCATGCCGTCGACCACCACTTCGACCGAGTCGTTGACCGCTCCGGTCGGGACCGTCGCGACGATCCGCGTGTTGGTCCAAGTCGGTGTCAGCGCTTCGCGCGTTCCGAAGAAGACGTCGCTGGAGCCGCGCGCATCGCCGAAGCGCGCGCCATTGATCGTGACCGCGCCGCCGATCGAGACCGAGTCGGGCTCGATCGAGGTGATCGTCGGCGGATCCAAAACCGGATCGTTCGGCTTCTTGTCGTCGTCGCCGCATCCGGTGAAGAGGATCAGGCCGAGCGCGAACGCGGCGAGGGGCGAGATCGCCCCGCTGGCGGCGGTGGCGGTGGCGCTGGCGGCGTGGCGAGTCGAAAGGCTTCCGTGCATCGACGTCTCCTCCTGCTTCAAGCGAAGCGCGCGATGCGCTCGTAGTGGGTCGTCCGCTGGACCGGGACGAACCCGGCCTCGCGGATCAGCGTCTTGATCTCTTCGACCGTCGTCTTCACTTCGTGACCGGTCGCCAGATGGACGTTCTCCTCGAAGATCGTCCCGCCGAAATCATCGGCCCCGTGATGGAGCGCGATCTGGCCGGTTTTCTTCCCTTCACTGAACCAAGACGCCTGGATGTGATCGAAGTTGTCCAGGTAGAGGCGCGACACCGCCAAGATGCGGCAATAACGCGCCGCGCCCGCCGGTTGCTTGCCGATCGCCTCCATGTGCGCCTGCATCGGCGTGTTCCCGCGCTTGTACGACCAAGGGACGAAGGCGGTGAAGCCGCCGGTCTCGTCTTGGAGCGCGCGGATGTGCTCGAAGTGCGTGACCAGGTCGTCGTCGTCCTCGATGTGCCCGTACATCATCGTCGCGGTCGAACGCATGCCGAGGCGATGCGCCTCGCGGTGCACTTCGAGCCACGTCTCGACACCGCCCTTCTTGGCCGCGATCTTCTTGCGCACGCGATCGGAGAGCACCTCGGCGCCGCCGCCCGGGATCGAACGCTGACCCGCCTCGTACAGCTTCTCCAGGACGGCCCTCGGCGTGAGCCCCGAGACGCCCGCCATCTGATGGATCTCAGAAGCCGTGAAGAAGTGCGGCGTGACCTCCGGAAAGCGCGCCACCGTCTCGCGGACGAGCGACACGTAATACTCCAGCGGCAGTTCGGGATTGTGCCCGCCCTGGAGCAGGACCGTCGTCGCGCCTAGCTCCGCCGCTTTCGCCACATGCTCGAGCACCTGCTCCACCGTCAGCGTCCATCCCTCGCGATCCCCCGGCTTGCGGTAGAACGCGCAGAAGGCGCAGTCGGTCGTGCAGACATTCGTGTAGTTCGGATTGGAATCGATGATGAAGGTGACTTCGTCGGGCGGGTTCTTCCGGTCCCGGACCCAAGCGGCCAGGCGACCGAGCTCGGTCAGCGGGGCGTCACGCAGGAGGGCGAGTGCGTCGCCCTGGTCGAGTCGGACGCCGCGGCGGACCTTGGCCGCCACGGCGTCGAGATCGAAAGTGCGGACGGCGGGCGTCGGGGTCGACATAGAGATCTAGATCCCGCCGCTACCGCAGTCGGCTCAGTTGATGACGTCGACCTCGATCGGGGCGACGATGCTGACGGTCAGCTTCAGTTCCCAATCGAAGTTCGTTTCCGACCCGGCCGGGAGCGAGTTTCCCGCGACCGCGTACGTGAGCTGTGAGTTCGGCACCGAAGTCCCCTTCTGCCAGGCGACGAGCACGTCCTGCAGCATGTCGTTGACCAGGTTCACCCCGCCGGACGAGAGCGGAACGGTGATCCAGTCGGTCACGGCGCTCGCGTCCATGGAGAAGCCGGTCGCGATGGTCACTGGCCCGCCACTGCCGCGCTCCACACTCAACTGTCCGTTGGCGATGCTGCGGCCCGCCTGCGGAACTACGATGCGATAGGAGATGCTCGAGGCGGAGATCTGCACCGAGTCGGCGTCCGCGATGACGTCCTCGATCTCCACCAGGATGGAATCGAGATCGATCGCCTCCTCGATGTCGATCGTCTTCGTCTCTTGGTAGACGTTGTTGCTGCCGCGGGCCTGGAAAACGCGGGTGGTCGAGCCGTTCAGGGCGAGATCGACCAGACGCGTCTCGACTTCGGGAATGTTCGGGCACTCGGCGGCGCTGAGGGCCAGACCCAGACAGAGCAGCCCGGCGATAGAATAGAAGTTTGCACGCTGCATCTCGAGGGCTCCTCCTACATTCCGACGCCGAGACCAACCGCAAAGGAGGTCTCCGCCGCCGCATTATACTCGCCGTGCAAATGGACCGGCCCCAAGTGGAGCTGGCTGCCGGCGGTGAAATGGAAATTCGATTCCGTGTCGAACTCGACCTCGATCTCGTCCCCATCGAACTCTTCGCTGTCGTAGCGGACCGTCAGATCGTACTGGTCGTATCCGATCCCGATGTACGGCTCCAGCAGGCTGAAGCGCTTGCTGGCCGTGGCGTTGAGATGGAGCCCGGTCGAGTCCAGGAGGTCTTCGCCGATCTCGAAGTTCTGGTAGAACCCGCCGATCGCTAAGTCGAACGGCATGGTCGGCACGTACTGCGAGATCGAGTGCTGCACGCCGATTCCGAAGAGCTTGAACTCCCCGAAGTCGGCGTCCTCCGCCTCGTCTCCGATGTCATAGGCGAACCAGCGCGCGACGAGCTGCGTCCCCATGAACCCGCCGATGGAGATCTGCGGCGCCGCCACCGTGAGCTGCTGGATGTCGAACCCGCCCGGGTAGTACTGCACCGCGCCGCCGTCGCCGAACTGCTCGGCATACTGCGTGCTCCCGATCACCGTCGGCGCCTGGATCGACTGATCCGAGCTGAAGTCGGGCGGAGTGGTCGGCGTGTAGAGCCGGTCCTCGTCGTCGAACGTCACCGCCATCGCGTGCACGCCAACCTGGAACTGAAGCTTGTCCTTCGCGATGTACCCCGACCGGAAAATCGCCGAGTTCATCGTCGCCGAAAGCGCGGTCGGAAAGGGACTCAGATACCCCTTCACGTTCTCCTCGGTCATGGCGCCGAGATTCGCCTCCAACTGCGCCTGCGCGGGAGCCACCGCCAGCGTGGCCAAGATCAACGCGGCCGCGGCCGCGAGAGAGCGGTTCATGGTCTCCTCCGATATCCATCCGTGTGCTGTGGGAGATCGATCAGGCTCCAGGGCTTACGCCCACAGTCGACCAAGCGAGCAGACTAGGCGGGAGGGGTTGGCATGTCAAACGGCGGGGG
>Ga0163147_10000044_pt1 | contig 154022 bp, 129 predicted proteins | sample OliLakLV19MP6G1_FD_148597 | JGI IMG/M metagenome (GOLD analysis project Ga0163147, IMG submission 148597) | Freshwater microbial mat bacterial communities from Lake Vanda, McMurdo Dry Valleys, Antarctica- Oligotrophic Lake LV.19.MP6.G1 | ecosystem: Environmental > Aquatic > Freshwater > Lake... | reverse complement strand
TTTTGACCATCGTTCAACCTTATTCTGTGTGACACGGGCGTGCCAGCGGCGCACCCCTACAGGTGATGTAAATGCAGCGTGTGCCAGCGCCCCAACAGGTCATGTTGGATGCGTCGCCGCCCACGCGCGTTTGAATGTCCGTTTGCCGTTGTTCAGCACGGCAATCGGGTCGTCTTCGCCGGGAGTCGTGCGCAGTTCCATCGACAGAATCGGTGTCGTCCCCAAGCTATCGCGCGCCAAGCCGAAATAATCGATCTCCTCCAACGCTTCGAGGAAGTCGATCACTTCAGGCAAGTCATTGCGCCCCTGCGGATGCCCGAAACGCGGATGAAAATCGCCGTACAGCGGCGACTCGTGATAATCGAGGACACAGTTGCCAATGTGCGCGTGGATGATGTGCTGCTGTGCCGTTTGCAGCGCCTCACGCGGCGTCTCATTGATCAAAGGGAGATGGCTCAGGTCGATGGTCAGTCCGAAGTTTTGCGCATCGACGTATTCCGCCAGTTGCACCGCTTCGGCGGTGGGACCGATCAGCCGCTTTTTCTCGATATCGCGGTCGAAGTTCTCCAACGAGAGGAACAGCAGCCGCTTTTTCGAGCGCGCGGCGGCGTAATCGCACAATTCGCGGATATCGTCCACCAGTCGATCCATGACGGCGGCGCGGTTCGCTTCGCCCGGATCGAGCGGGCTGGCGATCATCGCAATCGGCGCGCTGAACGCGATGGCTTCATCGATCAGCGGCTTCATCCGTGCCATCGCCGCCGCCCGCGCACCATCATCGAGGCTGCCGAGTTCCAACTTTTCGATGATGATCGGCAGAATCGGCAGGTACACGACTTGCAGCGCCGACGACGCCAACAGATCGCGCGTTTGGCGCAGTACCAGCGGGTCTTTCGGCGGCGCGATCTCGACCGCACCAAAATCGGAGTCGCCTACAATCGTGCGCAGCGTCTCGACGATGGGACCCTCGCCGTTGCGACATTCGAGCCAAATCAGCGGATGCACCACGCCGAAATCGACCTGATCGATCCAATTCATGCGCCGCCCTCCATGCTCGCTTCGTAGGCGCGCGCCGCGCCGCTCAACAGCTCATCGGCATTGACCGGACGCCCGATGATGCCCGACTCCAAGAAGCCGAATGCCAGTGCCAACGAGCGCAAGCCCATCGCGCCCGTGACCTCTGGTTCGCGGTCATGCGTGATCGCATCGCAAAAATCGGCTTGCTCGATGCCGAGCAGATTAGCATCAATGTCCGCCCACGCCAAATCGTAGCTCGTCAGGCGTTCGCTTCCGAACAGCGCCGCCGTCACCGCGTCCAAATGGAAATCGGGGACGAGCGCCAACACATCCGCGATTTCGACATCTTTCCCGTTTTGACGCTGGACGAGTTTGAGCGGTTTGCCCGTGCGATCCGCCGGAATGTCGAGCGATCCGCCCGTGCCATAGATCGCGCGCTTGAAGTAGCCATCGCCGCGCCCTGCCATGCTCAACAGCCAATTTGCCAGCGCGCCGCTGCTAAAGCGTGCCACACCGACGGACAAATCTTCGGCGTCGGCGGGATGCCGCGCGCCGTTCGCGTCGATGCGTTCCGCGTCCACGACGGCGTTCATGCCAAAGACCGAGTCAATATCGCCCAACAAGTATTCGAGAATGTCGGTGTAATGCACGCCCATATCGACGGTGATCCCGCCCTTATCCTTGCGATGCCGCCACGGCGTGATAATCACGCTCTCGCCCGATCCTGATGAGGCTTGCACCGCAAGGAACGGACGCCCAATCGCGCCCACATCGATCAGTGCGCGCGCCAGGCGGTTGATCGGGTCACGCCGATAATTCTCCGCCACCGCGAGTTTGCGCCCCGCCAAACGTGCCGCTTCGACCAAGCGCGCGCCCTCGCGGACGGTCAGCGTGATCGGTTTCTCCGCCATGATGTGCAATCCAGCGTCGAGCGCAGCGAGTCCGATATCCGTATGCGTTTCCGGCGTCGTTGTGATGATGATACCGTCGAGCTTGAGCGCGCGTACCATCGTGCCAAAATCGTTGAACGTTTGTGGACGCACGCCGAGTAACTCATGTGCCACATCTGCCGCCGCATCCGCGCTGGCGGGGAACACGTCGCAGACTGCCGCCAGATCGAACGCCATTTGTCCGGCAGCTTTCAGCTTGCCCATGCCCTTGATATGGCGGCGTCCCATACCGCCGCAGCCGACGAGCGCCAATGCCAGCGTCATGAGCCAACCTTTTCGGTGAGCGCGAGCGAATAGCCGAGCGATTGGACGTAATCAGCGTTGATTTGCGCGCTCGTGGCGGGCGCTACGTCGCTGCGGCTGTTCTCTACCACGACCCAACCTGTGAAGCCCATTTCATCGAGCGCCGCGAAGCACGCCGGAAAATCGATCCCGATGCTGCCGCGTCCCAGTTCGACGAATTTCCCCTGCGCCCAATCTTTCACATGGACATAGCCGAGTCGTTCGCGGTACTTGCGTAGTTGGGCTACCGGGTCTTCATCCACAAGCGCGATGTGCGACGCATCGAGGCATAACACCATCTTTTGCGTGCGATCCAGCAGGATATCGATCTCATCGCCCGTCTCGATGGTACAGCCCGTGTGCGGATGATACGCGACACCCACGCCCCAATCTGCGCCAAACACTGCCAATTCTTCGCAGCCGCGCGCGAGGTTCGTGTATTCGTCATCCGTCGGTGGGCGATAGCGCAGCCGCGTGCCGCCGACCAAACCGTACATCGTCGCGCCCATGCGTCCGGCGTATTCGATCCGCCGCTTGTGCATCGTAATGCTCTCAGCACTAACCGGGACTTCCAGCCCGCCGAAAGAGGTAGCGACCTGCAAACCGCCGAGCAGCCCGCGTAAATGCTCGAACGTCCCCATCCAGTCGAGCGCGTGATCGAATAACTCAACCGCGCCCCAACCCGCCGCGCGAATTTCGGCGAACGCTGCCGCCAAATCCGTCTTGGTTCCCCAATTGATCGTACTGTATGCAAATGGTAGCGTCATGCTGTCCTCTTAAATGCAGGAAAGTTGAAAGACTGAGAACTGAGCAAAAGCGCAGCCCTTCGCCCCTCACACGGCAAAGCGTAAGGTCGTCGCGTCGGTCATAATGTCACACCCCCGGCGATTCGTGCGCGTCAAGGACACGAATCCCCAATTCCGCCGCGATCTGATGGAACAGCCGTCCGACTTCCGGCATGTCCTCAGAGGGCGCGCCCTCGACAATCGCCGGATAATCAGGATTGAGCGCCTCCATCCGCCGGAACAGCGTGCGAAAGTCCATGCGCCCACGTCCGGGCGTGCCGTCTTGCAGATGAACGGCGAGTTTGTTCTCGACCCAAATATCCTTCGCGTGGCAGCTTGAGATGTGCTGTCCAAGCGTATTGAAATGCCGCTCGACTGCCGCGCCTGTGTCGAAAATCTCGTGCAGCGCGATCCAATTCGCAGAGTCATAGTCGCTCTTGACCCACGCCGAATCGACTTCATCGAGAATTTCAGCCGTGATCGCCGCCGATGCCAGCGTGACCAGTTGATGCCCCTCAACGCACAACAGCACGCCCGCATCTTGTGCTGCGGACGCGCATTCCTTCAGCGACGTGACCAACTGGCGGCGCGCCGCTGCCGTCCAATTGTCGGGATGCGGAAACCATACACCCTCCGCGCTCATCGATCCGGGTCCCGTATCGATGCCGCGCGCCCCCAACCAGCCCGCCAACCGCAGCGCCGCTTGCAGCGTGCGCACCGATTCCGCGCGCGCTGTCTCATCTGAGGTAATCAAGTTCTGCCAGTAGCCCGTCACCTGAAACAGGCGCATATTCTCATCCGCCAGCAGCGAACGCACCCGTTCCGCTTGCGCGCGCGGCGTCGTGTGGGGATCGTTGGCGCGAAAGCGCGTGAAAATGCCAGAGAAACCCTCTGCACGCGCGCGCCGCAGCGTCGCAGCGTCCAAATCATTCATGTCGTCCGGCAGATACGCGCCGGACATGCCAAACCGCATTATTCCACCTCGTATTCAGGTTCGGTGCCATGCGCTGTATACGGATCGGTGATGATCATCGAAATGAACATCAGCGGCTCGAAACCCGCGTTTCCAATCTGATGCGGCGTCGTCGCCGGGATGTGCAAATACTGATTCGCCGTCAGCGTCCCCGATAGGCGATTACTGTGGACTTGTGCCGCCCCGCTCACGATGTAGATGATGCGCTCTTGCAGTTCCAACAGGCGCGCGGGTTCGCTTTCGTTGGGTTGCAGCGTCATCTTTTCGCATTGGAATTGCGCATCCGACGGGAGCGGATCGTCCGTGTAGACGTTGGCATACGGCGCGTCGCCCTCGTACATATCGGGCGTGAAATCTTTGGTGTGGAAGCGACTATATTTGTGGTTCGGCGCGACCGCGACGAAGAAGCAGACCGGATCATCGCCCTTGAACCAATAATTGTGATACTTGTTTGGCGGCATGATAATGAAATCGCCGGCTGTATAGACGCGCTTCGTCCCGCCGATCTCGATTTCGAGCGAGCCTTGCGCCAGAAAGCCAATCTCGCTGGCATCAATATGACAGTGTGGCACGGGACCCAGCGGATCGTTGACAAACCAGTTTGCATCTGGCGTCCAGCCCAATGAACGCCCACGACAGCGTTCCGCCCAGATCAACGGCTGCTTCATCCACGCTTGAATGTCGATTTTTTCCATATTAACCCTTCAATCCGCTGGTGACGAACCCTTGTACAATATACCGCTGGGCGAAGATGAACAGCATGATCATCGGAATGACCATCAGTGACGAGATCGCCATGATGTAATCCGTCCGCGTGATGAACAACCCTTGAAACATATTCAAGCCGAGCGCCAACGTGTAATTCTTGGGCGACGTGAGATAAATCAACGGACCCAAGAAGTCGTTCCAGATTTGCAGCGTCGTCAACAGCGCCACCGTCACCATCACCGGGCGCGAGATCGGCAAATAGATTCTGAGCCAAATCGTGAAATGTCCCGCGCCATCGATGATCGCGGCTTCATCCAAGTCGCGCGGAATCTGCATAAAGAATTGGCGGATCAGGAAAATATTGAGCGCCCCCCCGCCGAACCACGCCGGGACAATCAGCGGTAGGAAGGTATCGAGCCAACCGAGTCGAAAGAACAGAATATACAGTGGAATCAGCGTCACTTGCGGCGGCAGCATGACCGACGCCAGCACCGCCACAAACCATGTATTCCGTCCCGGAAATTTCAGCCGGGCGAAGCCATACGCACACAGCGACGACGTGAGCAGCACGCCGGGCAGCGTAAAGACGAGGATCAAGATCGTATTGCGCGTCCACAAGGGAAAATCAGTATTCTGATAATTCCACGCTGCGCTGTAATTCTCTGGCAGCCATTGCGTCGGCAGGAATGTCGGCGGATAGCTGTTGATTTCGTTGAATGATTTGAACGATGTGCTAACCATCACGATCAGCGGCAGGATGAACACGCTCGATCCAATCAGCAGCAGCCCATAGACGATGATTTTGCCCGTCCATTGACGCTGTTTGCCCGCACGGTCGTCCCGATCTTGCAGCAAACCGGAGGGTTGTGCTGTTACGACGCTGGTCATGATTTCGCCTCGTTCTCGTAATAGACCCACAGCGACGAACTGCGGAAGATGAACAGTGTCAAGACGATGATGATGGCGAACATCACCCACGCCATCGCACTCGCATAGCCCATTTCTAACCACTCGAAGGCTTTTTCGTACAGATTCAAATTGTAGAAATAGGTCGCGCGCGCGGGTCCACCCTGCGTCATGATGAACGCGGGGACGAAGAACTGAAACGCGCCGATCACGCTGGTGACGATGTTGAAAAAGATCGTCGGTGTCAGCATCGGAATCGTGACGAACCAAAATCGCTGAAGCGCGCTCCCACCGTCGATCTTGGCGGCTTCGTGCAGTTCTTCGGGGATGTTTTGTAAACCCGCCACATAGATGATTGTGGAGACCGCCCCACCCCACACGCTGATGATCACCATCGAAAATAGCGCCCAATCGGGCGATCCAAGCCAATTCGGACCTTGGATACCCACCGCATCAAACACGGCATTGATGGGTCCGAACTCTTTGTTGAACAGATAGCGCCACAACAGCGCCGATGCCACATACGGGACGACAATCGGAAGATAGAACAGCGTGCGGAAAATCGGCAGCCCACGCACGTTTTGCGTTAGCAAGACCGCCAAACCGAGACTGAACGTCTGACCAATGACGATAAACATGCCGGCGTAGCGGAGCGTAACGCTCAAAGACCCTGCGAAGCGGCGATCCTCGGTGAACAATTCGATATAATTTTGCAGCCCGATAAACGTCGGCACATTGACAATTTTATAGTCCGTCAAGCTGTAGTAAGCCGACGCGATCATGGGTCCAAGTGTCCAAATCAGCAGACCCAACACCACGGGGAGAATGAACAGGTAGCCTCGCGCGGTATCGCGCCAGAAATTTGGGTTGCGCCGTCGGATAGGAACGATCCCTTCGCCGGGCGAACGTGTGACAGCAGCCATCGCTTGGTACTCCAGAAAAGCGACTCCCCGCCGCCACACGGGTTTCAAGCGGGGGGGAGTCGTCAAAACACAGGATGGTGATGAAGCGGGGCTAGTCTAGCCGTCCAAGCACGATTGGATGTTATCGTTGGCGAACGTAAACGCATCCGTCACCGAAGACATGCCCAAAATGACTGATTCCAGCGCTTCCTTGATTTCTTGGCTGATCTGTCCAGCGTACAAGCTGCCGCACTCGCCGGGGAAATACGTCGGCAGAATACCGTTGGCGCCATTTTCGATGAACGCTGTGATGTTTTCTGGCGGACCAGCCAGATCAACAACCGCCGGGTCTTCACGCAGGGAGCGCAGCAGCGGTGTTCCCGCGTAATTAGAAGCGATGATCAACTGAACTTCGGGTGACGCCAGTGACTTCACCAAGTCCCACGCCAATTCGGGATTTTGCGAGTTGGCAGAGACCGCAAATCCATACGTTCCCATGCCCGTGAACTTCCCTTCGGGCAGGGTCGGAATGACCTGGACATCCCACGCGAACGGTTGGGGATCGAGCGCACGCATCGCGGACATATAGCCGGGAATGAACAGAAAGCTCGCACAACTACCAACTATGAAGCATTCGCCACCTGCATCGAAGTCGGGCGGTTGTGCAATATCGTGTTCCGTCCATAAGGCGGTATAGGCTTCCATCGCTGCGATTGTTTCTGGAGAACTCAACAGCACCGTCTGTCCATCGTCTGACAAAATCTGCCCGCCGTAACCCTCAATCCACGGGACGTAATACGCCCACCATTGATACGAATCGCGTCCGCCACCCATCGACAAGCAGTAATTTTCGCTTGTCTCGCGGATGATCCGGCACGAGGCGATATAATCGTCCCATGTCCAGTCCGCTTGCGGGAGCGGTGCGCCGGCAGCTTCGAACATATCGATGTTGTAGTACATCGTCACCACGTCGTAGGACGACGGGATCATGTACAAACCTTCGCCACTGATCCGGCTCAATCCAAGTAAATTGTCGTAAATATCGGTCAGGTCGAATGACTCGTCGGCAGCGGCAAGCGGCGCCATATCGAGTACGATTCCGCTTTGCACGAACGGCACGACGTACAAGTCCGCCAAGAACACCACATCGGGCAACGTGCCTGCCGCGGCTTGGGTGGTGTAGGTGGAGACCAAATCTGCGCCCGGAATGTATTCGATCTGAACGTCAACATCCGGGTGCAGCTCCTCGAAAGCGTTGACCAGCAACTGATTGACCACATCAATTGCCGGATCATTGATGGTGCCGAAGCGGATGACGGTGGGCGCGTCTTGCGCGGTGGCGAATCCAACGCTCAAAACGGCGACGACGATTAAAGCGAGAACAACTTTTTTCAACATGGCAATCTCTCCAAACTTGTTTAGTTGCACAACCTATGATAAAACATAAATTATAATTGATCAACTGATTCCAATGGGAATTTTCAAGGATGTGCGCCATGCTACAACCACTTTCCCCCATTGAGGGCAACCTCAAAACTTTATCGGCGCAGGTTCACGAGCGGATCCGAGATGCAATCCTCAAGCGCGCGCTTAAGCCCGGCGAACGCATTGACCAGAACCAATTGGCGGATAATCTGGGCGTCAGCATTGTTCCTGTGCGCGAGGCGCTCAAGCGGTTGGAGGTCGAAGGGCTGGTTTCGATTCTGCCCCGACGCGGCGCGTTCGTGACCGAGATTTCGCTGGCGCAGATGGACGATTTATACGACGCACGCGCCCTGATTGAGGGCGAGACGGTGTATCGCGCGGTCGAACACATGACCGATGCCGACTTCGTTATGATGCAGGGCATCATCGCCCAAATGCGCGGCATGACCAGCGCGGGCGATGTGAGCGGCTTCTTGGCGCTCAATCAACATTTCCATCTGCACATCTACAGCGCGCTGAATAATCAACACCTGATCCAAATCATCCAGAACTTGTTGGATCGCAGCGAACTATACCGCTATCGCTATATGTTCGTGACGCGCGATGTCAATGTTATCCACGAGGAACACGAGCTCATCCTCGCCGCGTGCCGCCGCCGTGATGCTGTCGCAGCGCGCACTGCTGCTGTGCTGCACATTCAGCACGCCCAACGCGCGATCCATGCCTATGTGCAAGGCGATATGGATTAAGCCATTTTTACCAGGGTCTGTCTGCAACCTCTAAAACCTCACCCCCTTCTCCGTACCGGCTGAGGGGAGGACACCCTTTCAAGAACCTCACCCCCTGACCCCCTCTCCACTGCGTGGAGAGGGGGCTGGGGGGTGAGGTGAATCAGGGAGAAAACCAAACATGTCCTCCCCTCAGCCGCTGCGTAGAGCGGGGGAGCGAAGCGCAGCGGGGGTGAGGTCGAACAAAACAAGCGAAAATCGAGTTTGCAGACACGCTCTAGCGCTGCATCCACCAATTTGCCCATGACGTGCCACAGTGATGGACTATAATTGCACCGATGAGCTTGAGGATTCCATCGTCATGAGTCTGCGCACCATATTCAAATTCATTCAACAGACGTTCGCCAAATGGAACGCCAGCAGCGCGCCGCGTTTGGCGGCGTCGATTGCCTATTTCACGGCATTTTCGCTCGCGCCAGTCTTGGTGTTCGCTACTGCCATTGCCGGCGCGATTTTTAGCGAGGCGACGGTACGCTACGAGGTGATCCGCCAAGTGCGCGAGACGATTGGCGATACAGCCGGCGATCTCGTGTCGGGCATGATCCAAAGCGCGACACGCCCCAATGAAGGCATCATCTCATCCGTATTGAGCCTCTTTGCGCTGCTGTTGGGGGCGATTGGCGCGTTCGAGCAGCTTCAGCTCGCGCTCGATACAATCTGGAATGTGAAGCCGCCGCCCAACACGACAGCACGCGCTAGCATCCTGCGCCTGCTGCGCGATAAACTGCTCAATTTCGGCATGTTGATCATCATCGGCTTTTTTCTGATCGTGTCGCTGGTGATTAGCACGGTCACAACCGCCGTCACCTCCACGCTGTTGGTCAACGTCGATGGCGCGGGGACGCTGCTGCAATGGCTCAATCTCGGCGTGGGGTCGCTGATCATCGCGGCGCTGTTCGCACTGATATATCGTGTCATGCCGCATACGAAAGTATACTGGCATGATGCGCTGGTTGGCGGCGCGGTCACGGCGGTGCTGTTCACACTCGGACGCTTCGCGCTCAGCTTGTATCTCACGCGCAGCACGGTCACGTCGGCGTATGGCGCGGCGGGTTCGCTGGTGTTGATCTTGCTGTGGATTTACTATTCGGCACAAATCGTGCTGTTGGGCGCGGCGTTCACCTTCGTTTATGGCGCAGCCCGCGAACAGCGCCGTCTCGATGCGCTCGGCAAACCAAAAATCCGCCGTCCATTGTCGATCAAGTCACCGCGCGCCGTCGGACGCTTCATCCGCGAATATATTCGACTGCCGAGACCAAATCGCAAACCGGCGATCCGCGCAACCGAGTTTGCCGCACCGAAGAAACCGCGCCGCCCATCATCCTATTTATGGGGAGTCGGCGTGTTTGCTGCGGGCGTCGCCGCCAGCTTATTTCGCACGCGCGAACGTCGGGCGAAGCACGAGATCACCCAAAAGGACGAATCGTAGGCGTGTGCCGCTGGCAGCCTGTATAAAGTGTCCTGACGACGCCAATCCATTCATTGCATCTTACGAACTCATCAGTTTGCTCTCGACCGCCAGCGCGACGGCTTGCGTCCGGCTGATCGTGCCGAGCTTACTCAAAATGTTGCTAACATGATTTTTCACCGTCGAACTGCTGATCACCAGTTCCTCCGCGATCTCGCGGTTGCTCAATCCACGAATCATCAGTGTCAACACCTCGCGCTCACGTTCCGTCAGATCGTGACCAAGCATCGGCGGGCGCGTTGTGGCGCGGATCAACGCTTGCGCGGCTTCGGGTGATAACGTCGATTGTTCATTGCGCGCCCGTTGAATTGCCGCTGCCAATTCTTCGCCAGAGACATTTTTGAGCAAGTAGCCAATCGCGCCCGCCTTCAGCGCCGCTTGGACATTTTGTTCCTCGCTGAAACTGGTCAGCACGATCACTTGTGTGGTCGGAGAAATCTCACGGATGATCTTGGTCGCCGTTACGCCATCCATGCGCGGCATAATCATGTCCATCAGTACCACATCGACATCATCGTAGCGGCAGACATCGACGGCAGCCTGACCATCTCGTACATCGCTCACAACTTCGATTTCGGGGAAGTTTTCCAATAAGACCATCAACCCTTTGCGCACCATATCATGATCATCGACAATCAACAGGCGTACTTTTTCGCGTTTTTCCATGATTTCATCCTCTACGTTGCTCTCTTTTTCCACACGACTTGCACTTGTGTTCCCTCGCCAAGGCGGGTGGAGATCGCCAAAGACGCGCCAATTCCCTCAGCACGTTCGCGCATGATACCCAAGCCAAAACTCGTCGGATCGAGCGTTAACGAGTCAAAGCCCTCCCCATCATCGGCAATCGACATATCGATACGATCTGGCAAATCGCGCACCGTGATTGCAACATTCGTTGCGCTCGCGTGTTTAATCACATTGTTGAGCGTCTCTTGGACGATTCGGTAAAGTGCAATTTGCACTTCTGGCGGCAGCATCGGCACGTCATCGACCACGAGATCGAGCTCAAAATTTTGGCGTCCCTGCATCGGCAATAAAAACTGTTCCAACAATTGTTTGAAGCCCAATATGGTCAGCGCTGTTGGGCGCAGTTCCAGCAACAGTACCCGCATCTCTGCCAGGGCTAACGTTGTTAGTTCGTGGGCTTGTTCCATCAGCTCACGTGCGCGCAGTGGATTGATGTCCCATTGACGCAGCGACGCCTCCCCAATGGTGCGACAAGTGAACAAGGTCTGACTGACCGAATCGTGCAATTCGCGCGCCAACCGCTGCCGCTCTTCCAGCGCCGCGAGTTCACGTTCGGTCTGGCGCAGTTCGATATCGATGCGCAGGCGCTCAATCGCGTAGCGGATCGCGCGGGTGAGCAGTTTGCCATCGGCTTCTCCCTTGATGAGATAATCTTGTGCGCCCATCTGCACGGCTTGGACGCCCAAATTGATGTCGTCCGATCCCGTCAAAACAACAATCGGCACTTGCGACGAATGCTCATGGACATGATGCAGCGTATCAATACCATAACTATCTGGCAGCGATAAATCAAGCAGGATCGCATCCGGCTGCTTCGCTTCGAGCGCCATCAACGCATCGCTCAAGGTCGCTACTGCATCGAGTTTGAAACGGGCGCCTTCTGACGACAACAGCATTTCGCGGATCAAGCGTAAATCGCCGTGATTGTCCTCGACCAGCAAAACATGAATTACCGCGTCGGTTATTAACCAAGCATTCGGGCGCTGGGGGCGTTGGGCTGAAGTCATTTGGATGTCCACGGTCATTTGTCTCACCAACTATTCGGGTGGCAGTTTGACAATGCTGAACCAAAAATTCTCGATATTCTGCACGATAGCGATAAAGCGCCGCATATCGACAGGCTTGGTGATATAGCAGTTGGCATGGAGATTGTAGCTGGCGAGAATATCGCTTTCATCCTCAGAGGTGGTCAATACAACGACTGGAATGCGTTTCAAATTATCGTCCTGCTTGATCTCTTCCAAGACTTCGCGTCCATTTTTGCGGGGCAAGTTGAGATCGAGCAAAATAATATCTGGGCGCGGCGCCGTATCGTATTTCCCTTCGTTACGCAAAAATTCCAGCGCTTCAACGCCGTCCGCCACGACGTAAAGCGAGTTCTTCAGCTTCATATCCTTCAACGCTTCGCGCGTGAGCCGCACGTCGCCCAGGTTGTCCTCAACGAGCAGAATTTCAATCACTGTTGCCATCATTGGTATCATCTTCTAGTCCAACTCCGTCTCCCAATGGGAGCGTAAAATAAAATGTCGTTCCCTGATCTGGTGTGGACTCGACCCAAATTCGACCTCGATGATTTTCTACGACTTTTTTGCAGATCGCCAGTCCAATCCCAGTGCCGGGATATTGGTCTTTCGTGTGCAAGCGTTGGAAAATCACGAAGAGGCGTTCGATGTATTGCTGATCAATCCCGATGCCGTTGTCCTCTACGAAAAATTCCCACTCGCGCCGCAGTCGCTTTGCCCCGATGCGCACAACCGGCGGTTTATCGCGTCGGAATTTGATCGCATTGCTGATCAAATTCTGAAACAACTGTATCAACTGCCCCTGGTTACCATACAAAGTCGGCAGTGCCGCGCTTGTTACTTGCGCACCCGCGTCCTCGATGCTCAATTCCAAATTAGCAAGCGCGCGATCCAGCACCCGTTCCAGCGCCACAGTTTTGAAATCATCCCGCTTGCGCTGCACCCGTGAGTACATCAACAAGTCGGTGATCAGTACCTTCATTCGTGCCGCGCCATCGACCGCAAAGTGCAGAAATTCTAAACCCTCCGGGTCAAATTTGTCGCCATAGCGCCCTTCGATCAATTGCAAATAGCTTGTCACCATGCGCAATGGCTCTTGCAAGTCATGCGATGCGACGTAAGCGAACTGTTCCAGTTCTTCGTTGGAACGGCGCAGATTGGCGGAATACTCCGCCAGCGCCTCTTCATACTGTTTACGCTCGCTGATGTCCATAATTACACCATAGACGGCACTTGGTCCGTCGGATTTGTGCTCAATCGAGGTGTGCGTCTCGACATGGACGGTATGTCCATTTTTAGCAACAAAACGCATTTGCATCGACCCAGCAATACCCCGTGTAAAAATCTCGGTCGCGCGTTGTACAGCAATATCCCAATCATCAGGATGGGTAACCCGGTGCCAAAAGTCAGGCAGTGTGCGCCATTCTTCCGGTGTATAGCCCAACACACGTTCGGCATAGTCGTTCACGAACTCGACCCGCTGCGTGCCGTCGGGTTCGCCCGTTCCTTCCCACAAGATGCCGGGCAAATTGGCGATCATATTTTCAATTCGCTGGTTTTGTTCAAGCAGCAAACTGCTCATGTCAATCAACGAACGCTCGGCTATTCGTTGACGTGTGATATCGCGCAAGACATTGACACAAAGTTTGACGTTGCCCGCTCCATCAACGACAGGTGCGGAACGCGTGTGTATCCAGCGTTCTTCGCCCGTCGCAAGCATTTTGGCGCGGAAGATCAGTTCTGAAGATTTGCCCTCTTTGAACACGGTATTGCGCGGTAGGGCGCTGAACGACAGGGGACTGCCATTCAGATCGAACATTTCATAGCGCTGTTGCATCTGCTCGATGGGTTCCAAAATGTCAGTCGTGTTAGCGTATCCCGCAATTACAGCGGCGGCTTGATTGGCGAACACGACTTCTCCATTCGGCAGTTGCGCAGTGATGCCATCCGCGACACTCTCTAAAATCGCATCGCGCTGTTCAATCAGTGATTTGCTCAACTGCTCCGCGTGCAACCGCCGATCCTGCATCCAACTAATGATCACAGCGACCAATAAAAATAATATTGATTGCACTAAATTAATCTCAGGATTCAGCGCAGAATAATCGATCAGAAACACGGAGATAAGTGAGGATGCCAACCCGCTAATCATCCCGCCGAGATATGACGCGACGACAATGGTGAATAAGAACATCAGGAAAAGCGTGTTTTCCATCAACTCGCGGAACACAAGCGTGATCGCCAACGCCACGACCGAGCAAGCCGCGCCAATGATGATTTGTGCGATAAAACCTTGAATGGACAGTCGTGAGACTGTCCAATTCGCGCCGCGTTTAAGAGCCAAGTTGAAGAATGTAGATTTTGACATCGCTCTCCGCTAACGAGTCTTTGAGTCGTCCACCTTCGATTTGCATCTCGAAGTTATAAACCGCCTCGTGCCAGTGTCCATCTTGCAAGCCTGCATCCCCGATCTCGAACTCGCCCCCAAAACTGTCCTTCAGGTTGGCGACGACGACCACCACACTGCCCGACGCATCCCAGCGCTTGTAAGCGATGATTCCACGCTCTGGCAGATTCAAGACCACTTGGAAATTCTCGCTGCACAGCGCGGGATTGGCTTTGCGCAGCCCGATCAGAAATTTGTAATGATTGAACAGCCCGCTGTTCGGCTCATTGGCGAGCAAACCCCATTGCAGCGGCTGTGGATCAAGCGTCTTAGGGGTCGGCTGTCCAAATTCTTCGCCCATCCACAACATTGGCACCCCCGGCGCCGTCAACAGCAGCGACGCACCTAGCTTGCAGCGCCGGAACGCAGCCACCTCGAACGTCTTGGCGACATCGCCGAGCAGATCGATAACGCGCCGCTCATCATGATTGTTCAGATAATGGATCGTATTGTGGCTGTTGACGAAATGATCGTAGTGCCAATCCATCGTTTTCAACAGTTCATCCGTGTTAAACGGCTCGCGCCCGCCATGTGGCACGCCCAACGTCGTGGTGATCAACTGGCGATAGAAATTGTCATGCCATGCCGCGTCCATGGGTCCGCCGGGTCCGGCGATGCTTGCGTCTTGCGGGATATGTTCCGCAATCGTGTAGAACGGCTTGAAATCAATCCGCGCGTGCATGGTATCGTGAAACCACTGAAGCAGCTCGAAATACTTGATTGCCCGCGTACAGTCGAAGCGAATGCCATCGATGCGAAACCGCTCTACCCACGACTCCATCGCACCCATGATATGCGCGCGCGCTGGAAACGTCTTTAGGTTCTCGTCATATTTCTCATAGTTGAACTTGGGTCCGAACTGAAGGGCGGGTTCATCGGGATTATCACGGTAGAACCAATATTCATAGTCGATCTGTGCCAGCGGCGCGTCCGCCTCCATGTGGTTGTAGACCGCATCATGGATCACGCGAATGCCACGCGCATGACATTCATCGACCAGACGACAGAGATCGTCAGGCGTGCCATAGCTGTTCTCGATCCCGTACAGACTGCGCTGTGCATAGCCCCAACTGTGGTGTCCGGGAAACTCGTTGACGGGCATCAGTTCGATGGCGTTGATACCCAGATCGACCAGATAATCCAACTTCTCGATCACGCGCGCAAAGGTACCGCTTGCGTCGTCGCTATCACCCGCCCCGCCGCGAAAATCCCCAATATGCAGTTCGTAGATGATCAACTGCTCATTGTTGGGCAGCGGCACATCGTCATGCTGCCATTGGTAGGTAATATCGGTGCGTTTGCCGTCCTTCAAGGTCAGAATGGCATTTTGGCGACTGTCCAACGAGTAGCGCAGCGCCTTTGGATCCGCGACCGTGACTGTGTTACCCTCCGCGAACCAACTGAGCGATTTCACTTGGAATTTATATTGATGCTCACCATCTTTCAACGGCACAGTGACGCGCCATACGCCGTCGTCACCGCGCTGCATCGAGATCGGCTCCCATTCATTCCAACCGCCAATGAGAGCCACTTCTTGATTGTAGGGTGCCAGCAATTCAAACGTGTGTTCCACAGTCATGTTCAGATTTGTCCGTTCCAATACACGGTTTCAATATCACACTTCATTATGAGACAGCACCTATCGATCCGATACGATCAACTCAATGGGGCTAACATGATCGGGTTCCCCTGTATTGAGGAGAATTGCGCCGCCCTCGACTTTATTTTTGACTTGTTCGCGGCGCGGTTCAATAATCAGATGGCGAATCAGCGTTGTAATCGTGCCGACAATCGGCACCGCGATGATGCCGCCCAGCACGCCCGCCAGCGCGAAACCCGTGAAGATACTGATGATCACCAACAGCGGGTCAATGCCCATGCTCCGCGCCATCATACGTGGCGTCAAAAAGTTCGACTCGACCTGCTGCGCGACAAGGAAGACGATCAGCACGATCACGCCATTGGAGGGCGATTCGAGCAGCGCCAACAATGTCGCCACAATCCCGCCGATGACCGTGCCAATGACGGGGAGCATCGTCATGACGCCGATGATCAAACCTAAGGCTAACGCATTGTTGACCCGAAAGATCGTCAGTACAATGCCGATCAACACCGTGATAATGATAGCGACTGTCACCACGCCGCGCACATAGCTGCCAATATTCAACTCAATATCTTCGATGATTTGAAGCGCTTTGTCCCGATTGCGCAGGGACAGCAACTCAACGATGAAATCCGCAATTTTATCGCGCGATGTCAGCCAATACACCCCCATGATGAAGACCAACAGCGCGTCGCCCAGCGTGCCGCTCAAATTGCTGACGAGGGATGGGCTGGACGTGCGAATGGTGCTGATAACGTCGTTCACAGCCGTGCGCAGTTCATCCGGGCTAATGAAGGTGATCGTGGTCTGCGTCAGATCGCTCACACTACGCTCTATCCACGTCTGCGTAAAGATTATGCGATTGGCAAGACGATCCTCGTTGAGCAAATAGCGCGACATTTGGGATGCGATGGGCGCGAGAACAATGATCGCCAATATCACAATGGATAGCAGCATCGTGCCATAGACCAGTAAAATCGCGCCCCCTTGCGGGATGCGCCACCCCATTAAACGCACGACCAACTTTCGCAGCGCAGAGGCAATCGTGATCGCCAAAAACAACACGATCAAGACGCGAACACTGCTAAACAAAAGATACGCGCCCAAAAGTGTAGTAATCACAACCAATGTGTTCCGAAAGACTTGTTGTGCGCTCACATTGCCTCCAAGGGTAGGGTGTACGATGATCTTTTCAGCATAGTCACCTCACACCGTTTTTTGATGAGAAGAGCGGGCAAATTTCTTTAGCCATACGACCTATTAAGACAAAAAACGTTTGTAACTACTCAGTCATCAGTATTTATTCACCTATCCATAGGATTAAGCTCAAAATCCGTGAATTTGAACTCAATAGACACATAATGAACCCTATAGGACTGGGGCAAAACGCGGTCTGCACGGGTAGGTGAATAAATACCAGTCATCACGACTTTCCGGCTCATAAAGGTTGACAATAGACCACTTCGTAGTGAATTTTGATCGCGATCTTCGTGCCACGAAGTTCTTTATGGACATCTAAAACTTATATAGGGTCATAACTCAGTGAAGATACCGCGATGGCTGAGCAGTTACAATCGTTCGTGCTTTTACCCGACTGGCGGGATACCTATCAACCATATGTCCTACCCCAAGACGGTTCAGGCGTCCGATCCGCTGTAGCCGCGAATATTCTATTGTAGAAAGCAAGTAAGGGTAACATCGTTGTATTTCGACCGACCATATGAATGGGGATTCAATCATGCAAAACGATGGTTTGTGGAATCAGATCTCAGGGAAATGGAAGCAGTTCACCGGCGACGTGCGCGCAAAGTGGGGCGATCTGACCGACGATGATGTTGAACAGATCGCCGGGCAGCGCGACAAATTGGCGGGCAAACTGCAAGAACGCTATGGGCGCACGCAGCAAGAAATCGACCATGAAATTGACGATTGGGCGACCTCGCTCAAGTCGAAGTTCTAAGTCTCGATACTCCGCGCGGATACCAGCCCGTGTGATTGCTATTCGTCATGGGATGTGCAAACGCACATCCCATCTCTCAACCTAGAAGACCCTGTTTCCTTTTGTAGAGGATGTAAAACAATCATGGCAGCGAACAACCTGAATAATCGTATGTACTACAGCCGCGACGCCGAAATACGCGCAGAACGTGATCGCCTGATGCTGGCGGCGCTGGTGGCAATCGTGGGCGTAGGCTTCGGCATGGCATTGGCGATGCTGTTCGCCCCGCAGAGCGGCGACAAAACGCGGCGTGGACTGGTCGATGCCGCGGGCAACTTTATCGAAAACGTGCAGCAGACCGTCGAAAAAGCTGTTCAGCAATAACTTGGAGGCGTGATGCGCTTTGACGATCAAGTACGCCGTCCCACATCTAAAGCACGGCGGCGGCGGCTCGATCCTCATTACGTCGTCGGTGAACGGGACGCGCACCTTTAGTAACACGGGCGCGACGGCATATTCCGCGACAAAAACAGCGCAAGTGGCTGTCGCCAAGATGTCGGCGCTCGAACTCGCGCCATTCAAAATTCGCGTCAATGTAATTTGTCCCGGCGCGATTGAGACCGACATCAAAGACAGCACCGAAGAACGTAACCGTGAAAGTGTGAAATTCCGGTGGAGTTCCCAGAAGGGAATATCCCGCTCACGGGTGGCGAACCCGGCACGGCGGAGCAGGTCGCAGAGCTGGCAATGTTCCTCGCATCGCCGGCTGCGGCGCACATCGCAGGGACGGAAATCTGGATCGACGGCGCTGGATCGCTGCTGCAAGGTTAAAAGCAACCGCAATACGACAAGCGTGAAGGCGTTCAAGCGAGCGCCTTTTTTGATTTTCCCCTTCAGCTCTTCTATGCTTGTACGCTCAACATTGCTGAAAAGCCCAATAAGGAACTGGCATGACCCAACGATCTCTGCGGCGAATAAAATGATCGGCGGACACATCAACCGCGCGCAGGATATCGATGCCGACGTGACCGTATGGAAGCTGCATGATATCGTGATGAAAATCGTCGTCAGAGATTGAGACAAAAAAAGCGCGCCATGTCTTGAACATGGCGCGAATCTCATCTGCGTTGCGTGAAGGACGGATTAGACCCGAACCCCTCGACGACCGAACAGCAGCGAGACGACGAACAAGATCAGGAATACGACAAACAAGACCTGCGCGATTCCCGATGCCGTACCTGCAATACCGCCGAAGCCGAGAACCGCTGCGACGATTGCGACGACCAAGAACAAAAGCGCCAGATTCAACATGATTTATTGCTCCCCTTACGATCCATCACTTAAATCCACTATACATTTAACGACCATCGTCTAGATGCGACAGATGGTCGTTTTTGCATTAGGTGGATCGGGGGGTTTGCAAATAGTCTACCAGTCGCCAACGCTGCCATCGACGCGGCGCACGACGGGGAGATAGGCACGCTGATACGGATACTTCGCCGCCAATGCTTCGTTCACATCTGTCCCCAAGCCGGGCGTCTCGGTCATATTTAGATAACCATCCGCGAACGTCGGCGCGCCCGGCATCACATCGCGCGCGACTTCGGGAAAGAATACCATTTCCTGCACGCCGAAATTCGGAATCGACAGATCGACATGCACATTCGCGGCGTGCGTCATCGGCGCGATGTCGCCGGGACCGTGCCATGCCGTCTGAACGTAAAAACTTTCGGCAATCGCGGCGATCTTGCGCGCTTCCGTGATACCGCCAATGTGTCCCAGATCGCACCGGATGAAGTCGATCAACTGCTCGGTGATCAACGGCAGCGCGTCCCAGCGTGTATGGAACAATTCGCCCATCGCAATCGGGATGGTCGTATGCTGACGGATCAGCCGGAAGCTCTCTTTATTTTCTGGGCGGATCGGGTCTTCGAGGAAGAACAGATGATAGGGTTCAAGTTCTTTCGCCAGCCGCGCCGCTTGAATCGGCGTCAGCCGCTCGTGAACATCGTGCAGCAGTTCAACCTCATCCCCGACCGCGACGCGGATATGCTCGATCAGTTTCGGAATTGTGCGCAGATACGGCGACGGCTCAAAGCGCTCGACCAATGGCAGCGCACCCGTCGAAGTGGACGACATGCGTTCTTGCGGCGTGTTCTCGACGCCATACGTTCCGCTCATGCCCGGCACGAGGACTTGCACGCGAATGACTTTGAAGCCGCGCTCCATCGCAGCGCGCACATTGTTTTCGACTTCTTGAAAGTCGCGCCCGCTGCAATGCGTATAAGCCAATGCGCCGTCGCGTGTGCGTCCGCCGAGCAGCGAATACACCGGCATTCCGGCGCGCTTGCCCTTGATATCCCACAGCGCCAGATCGACGCCCGCCAGCGCGGTCATCAAAACGGGTCCACCACGCCAATACGCCCCGCGAAATAACATCTGCCAGATATCTTCAATACGATCCGGATCGCGCCCAATCAATATCGGCGCGATGTGTTGTTCCAGCGCCGCCGCGACCGCCAATTCGCGTCCGTTCAGCGTCGCGTCGCCCCAACCATAGACGCCTGGATCGCTGGTTTCGATTTTCACCAGCACATAGTTACGATCCGGGCAGGTGACGACGATTTTCACGTTCGTGATATGTAACGCCATGCTTCATCCCCATTGTAGGGGCGTGCCGCCAGCACGCCCGCCGATACACACGCCCGCGTTACCCGCCGATACACGAACGCTACGACCACAGCCGATCATGCGAGTATTCAACATCCCAATGTTCGGTTGATTCAAACGCCATCGGGTCTTTGGTGTTCACAAATTCGCGCATACACTCCAAGTCAATATCGCCGAAGCCCAAGCCCGGCGTCTCTGGCACATTAATGTAACCATCGACAATCAAAGGACGTGGCAAGTCTGTGCAAAGATCGTTCCAGCGCGGAATATCGACTGAATGATTCTCCAGCACAAGGAAATTATCGGTCGCGGCGGCGCAGTGGACGCTGGCAAGCGCGGCGACGGGCGATCCTGCCATGTGCATCGCCATCGCAATCCCGCGTTCCTGCGCATAATCCCCGATGCGCTTGGTTTCGAGAATGCCGCCCGATGTCGCCAGATCGGGATGAATGATGGAGACGCCGCGCGCCTCGATGAGCGGCGCGAAGTTCTCTTTCAGGTAAATATCTTCGCCCGTACAGATCGGCGTCGTCACGGCATGGGACAGTCGAACGTATTGATCCGTAAGCTGCCACGGGATCATGTCCTCGTACCATGCCAACGTGAATTGATCCAGCGCCTGCCCGATCTTGATGCACGACTCGACGTTGATATGCCCGAAGTGATCCGCCGCCAATGGGATTTCGTCCCCGATGATGCTGCGCACCGTGCCGACGTAATCGACCAGATAATCGACACCCTTTTTCGTCACTTGAATGCCCGTCAGCGGGTGCATGATATCAGTGGTTTCGATGCGACCCGGCGGCGCGCTGATCGCGCCGGGAATATTGCGCAGCAGCCCGATCCCCACATCGAATTTCAGAAACTTGAAGCCCGCCTCCATGCGCCGCTTGAGGCGATTGCCCATTTCCGTCGCATCGAGCATCGAATCGGTGTCGCAGTAGCACAGAATTTTGTCGCGGAACTTGCCACCCGCCAATTGATACGCCGGAACATCATATGCCTTACCCGCTAAATCCATCAGCGCCATTTCGATCCCGCAGACGCCGCCCGCTTGCCGCGCATGGTGTCCGAACTGCTTGATTTTGCGGAAAATCTTATCGATATTGCACGGATTCTCGCCCATGATGCGACTTTTGAGCATCAGCGCGAAGGTCTTGCTTGCCCAATCGCGCACCTCACCGTAACCGGAGATGCCCTGATTGGTATCGATGCGAATCAGCGACAAATCCATCGGCATATTCGAGAGATTGGCGATGCGCATGTCGGTGATGCGCAGATCGGACGGACGCGAATGCGCGCGCACGTTGTCGGTGATTTGAGCTGCCTGTGTCATGTCCCCCCCCAAAACAGTACTAATTCTGAGTATTGAGTAAAGAGTATTGTTCTCAGCACTCAGCACTTTATTAATCCCAATACGGTTCGCCGTCGAGCAGATTGGCTTTCAGCACATCCGGCACGAGCGTGATCCCCAAGCCCGCGCCGTCCGGCACTTTCAGCATCGATCCGCCGACGATCAACGGTTCTTCGATCATCGCTTCGATGTAATCATCGGTGCCGATGCGCGTCTCGGTCATGACGAAATTGCGCGCCGTCGCGCCGAAATGCGCCGTCGCCACGTTGTGGATCGCGCTACCGATGTTGTGCATCACCACCGGAATCGAAAACACATCCGCCAGTTCTGCGATTCGGCGCATCCCCGTGATCCCGCCCGCGAACACAATATCGGGATGGATTACGTCGATGGCTTTGTTCATCAGAAACGGCAGAAATCCTTTCGGCAGTTCGAGTTTTTCGCCCGTCTTGATACGCACGGCGGCGTTGCGCTTGAGCGCCACCCAACTTTCGGAATAGGCGACGGGCAGCGGGTCTTCGATCCACAGCGGACGCGACGGTATGAGAACTTCGGACAAGCGGATCGCGCTGGCAACGTCCCATTCGTTGTGACAGTGGACGATGAAATCCATGTCATCGCCAAGCGCCGCGCGGATGCGTTCGTAGCCCGCGCCAATCGTGCGCAATTCGCGTTCATAGAGCATCGACGCGGGCAAGCCCGAAGCGAAGCGATCCGCCGCCAAGTAGCCGCCGCGCAAGCCCTCGAAGCCGAGCTTAATTGTCTGCCAGCCGACGGGATGCGCCTTGATCGCCGCTGCCCACGCACGGCATGACGCCGGATCGAACCAATCAGCGGGACCCGGCGTGTTCGTATACAGCATGATCGAGTCGCGCACACGCCCATTGAGCATCTGCGAGACAGACCGCCCCAAAATCTTGCCCGCCACATCCCACAGCGCGATATCGATGCCGCTGATCGTCGGAACATGCGCGAGATAGGGATGCGTCAGCGCACACATGGCGTTGAACAGCCTATCGATTTCGAGCGGGTCAGCGCCAATCAAGATAGTGCGCATGTGATGGATGTACGAACGCGCCGTCGCGCCCGACGCGCCCGCCTCGCCGTAGCCCGTGATACCCGCGTCGGTCTCGATCTTGATTAAACATTGATTGCTGGCGGTCTTGAGCTGCATCGCCTTGACCGCCGTAATTTTCGGGTTCATTCAAACCTCTCGTTTCAGCAAGCCGCGATCTCGATAAACATCCGCTGCCTCGCGCACGAATCGCGCCGTCTCCACTGCGCCGTACAGCGTTTCGAGGCGTTCCGCCAACGCCCTGAGCGTGTCATAACTGGCGCGCTGTGGACGCAGCAGATCGTACATTTTCAGCAGTTCATCGTTCGGCACAACCGTCAATTCGGCGGCACGCAGCAAATTTGCCGCCATCTGCGCGTTGCCCGCAGCGCGGGCAATCTGCGCTTGTTTGCGCAGCGTCTCCGCGTCGATGCGCAGATCGTCCGCCGTCAATTCTCCGCTGATCGCCGCCTCGAACGTGATATCGGCGTAAGCGCGTCCGCTGGCGGCTTTGAGATCGGCGTCATTTTCCGCCAGCGGATAACAGGGAATGTCGCTCACAACGTCGGCTCCCAGTCGAAGCGCAGTTCGACGGGCGGCTGATCCGCGCGGACTTCCTCTGTCTCACGCCGATGAAGCAGCGCCGTCTTGACGATCAGCCGCAAGCGCGCGGTATTATCCACTTTCACCCCAACGGGCGACGGCGCTTCGCCCTTCGCATAGCGCGCGGCGTTGCGCCCGATCTGCTCGTAGAGTGCCAACGTCAACGACGGCGATTGTGGGAACAATTCGAGATTATTGAGCGGCGCGAGTCCGCGCTTGGTGACGACGGTTGTCCCGCGCGATTGCAACCCGATGCCGATGCCGCTCCCGCTGAGGCGCGCGGCGACATGCCCGACGGCGGCGCAGTCCGATGTGTGATAGACCTTCACGACGCGACCGATCAAGCCCTCTTTCGCAATCCCCGTCAGGATGGCTTCCAATACCGCTTCATGGTCGAGTCCGCCAATCGTTTTGATGAGTGCCGTTCCGAACGCGGGCGCGACGCCGATCACGACTTCGATATCCGTTCCAGCGCGCGCTTCCCCCGCTTCCGCCAAGCGCTGCGCGGGCGTTCCCGTGCGATCCGCGATGAAATCGTGCGGCGATTTCGCTTGTGGGATCGCTTGCACAGCCTGCCAGCGCGTGCCGTCGAGTCGATAGCCCGTGCCGGGTCCGGCGTAATCGTTGGCGTCGTTGATGCTGCTCTGCACGCGAAAATCGCCATCGAAGATCGCCGCTGGATGCAGATAATCACCCGCGACACGTTGCCGCCCCATTTCCAAGACGTTGCGTGCCACCTCATCGAAGTCGCCCGCGTGCAGGGCGCGGACGATGGTCAGCAAATCGGCGTCCGACGCTAGAAACGCATCGGCGGCGCGCAAATCTAACACAAGATCGCGCGCTGGCAGGTCGTCGCTGTTATGCGCTGTTACCGCCGCGTCGATTTCAGCATCCGTAATCGGCGGGAAGTCGAGCGCGCGATACACCGCTTGGATCGCCCGCGCGCCTTTACGCCGAATATCAAGCGCGTCCGTCTCGCGGATCGGGCGCAAGCCGCCGTCGATCTGCATATCGCGCTGAAGGACGTTGTAATCGTCCAAATCGTCGGCGTCGAAGTTACCGCCCCCGAACATATTGTCTTGCTTCGGCACAGCGCTGTAGCCGCTGAAAATGAAATCCGTGCCGGGTATGAATTGCAGCATCAATTTCGCCGTCTTGCGAATCTGCGAATGCGACGCCAGCGCATCATTGCCGGATGCGACTTCGAGTCCGAGCATCGCGGCGAGCAAATTCTCTGCCAAGACCGCGCGCACGCCGCCGGGTAATGCCTCTGGCAGCGCGATGCACGAGATCGAGCCGTTCTGCACGCCCTGACTGCCCGCGCCGCGCGTAACGAGCAAACAGCGCGCCTCTAGGTAGAGCATCGATTTCTGTTCGGCGTGTCCCATCAGCGCCTCCGACCCTGTGCCGGAGGTAAAGCGCACTTTGACCCCGCGCGAGGCATACGCAGCGTTCAAAAAGGCTTTCGAGTACGGCGTATCATCGCCATCGACGAAGCTGCGTTCCGTGCCATACACCGACAGTGTTTCGGCGTAGCTGGTCAGACCCTTGATCGCCAGTCGCAAACCGAGTTGTTCTTCGACCGCGCACTGCGTTAGCACACCGCCGCGCCCACTCTGCACGCCGATCAACACCGCCAGCGCATCGAGCGGAGCCATGCGCGCGACGCGCACGGTCGTCTCGACTTCCGCGAAGCCGCGTAAAGCTGCTTCTGCCGCGTCCGCCGCCAACAACGCCGGATGTTCGCGCCAGTTGGTGACGTGCGCTTGGTTGGCGGGTGTGCGCCGAACGCGCATCTTCGCCAAACCCATCATCATTTCGAGGACGTTCATCTGCCGGATCACGTCCACCAGTTTGGCGGGTGTGCAGCCGTGCGCCAATCGGCGCACGTCCGCAGCCGGAACGTTGATATCGATCAACATCCGCGCGATTTGGCGCGCTGGAGTCGCCATCGCCTCATCCGCCGCCGACAGATCGATCCCATACGCCGCGATGAAGCGGTCGATCAAATCAAAATCGGCTTCGGACTTGCCATCCAATTCCACGACGCGCCCCGCATCGATGCGCAGACTCGGCGCTGGATCGTAGGGACTGTCCACGACTGACAGCCCCGCCTCCGCCCATTCGGTGACATACGTCTCTTTGTTGATGTCGCGCTGTTCCAGCGCCTCGAAGCGGCGCGAACGCGGTTCGGATGTCATGATTTATTTCGCGGATGCCGCCCGCCATGCACCGAAATCCGCCTCGATATCGTCGCGCCACTTCGGCACATCGATATCGCCCGACGTGTATTTGCCTTCGGACAGCCGCTGTTTACCGAATGTATCGCGGACGTGGATGTCTTCGGCATATTCGACGATTTCTTGCACCAGATGCGGCGGAATGAACGTGACGCCGGTCGGCGTCCCCAAGACGATATCGCCGGGCAGCACTGTCACATGCGCGATGCGCAACGGGATGTTGACTCCGCCCAACGTTGTATTACGAATCGGCGTTGGATCGACGCCGCGACAGAAGAAAGCGACGTTTTGCAGTTCGCGGATGCCCGTATAATCGCGGATGCCGCCCTCAATCACGGCGCCTGCCTTCGTGCGCGTCGCAATCGCCGTCGAGAGATTGTCCCCGACAAACGTTCCATCGCGGATTTTGCCGAACAAGTCCACGACCAACACATCGCTCATGCCAAGCGTGTCGATCACCCATGTGTTTTGTCCGCCGCTCCGTCCTTGCGCCGTCCCTGCATCTTGTACCGCTTGATGAAAATCCGGGCGGAAGGGGAGCATCTGCGCCGTGACCGCACGTCCGACGAGAATCTGTTCGGGATGCGTGCGAAACCAATCTCCCGCGAATTGGAACAGATAGCCATGCTTATCCAGAATCGACCACGCTTCTTCACTCGTGACCGTTTTCATCCGTTCGAGCCATTCATCCGGCACGCGCGGACGCCCATCGGGAAAGCGGTCGAATGGATTCTGCGGCGTCATGGCGATGATCGCGTCCCGCGTATTGACGATATTCACTGTTGCCTGCCCTTTGCATTCCGTGTCTAGGGGGTTGCCAGTGGCAAACCCGTCCATCCCATCAGTTTTGGAGCGCTTGCGTCGTCTCAGCATCGAATAAATGGATGTGATTTTCATCGAATTGGATGTGAATCCGCTCCCCGGTGCGCCCGCTGAACTGCAAATCGTTCGTGCTGGAGGTAACCAATTGTTCCCCGATACGCACATGCACGAACGTCGTATCGCCCGTTGGCTCGACGGTGTAAATCTCGACGGGGATGGCGTTCTCGCTTGCGCCGTTGGTCACAATGGGGATCGCCGTATGTCGGATGCCGACGATTACGCTCCGGTTGGGCGCGGTTTGGAGCTGTGCTTGCAGCCGCTCCGACTTCAAGCGCATGCGCATGTCGCCCGCGCCAACCAACGTCGGCACGCCCGCCTCGTATTCGATGTTCGCGGGCAGCAAATTCATCGGCGGACTGCCCATAAAACCCGCAACGAACGTATTCGCGGGATGATGGAACACCTCGTCAGGGGTACCGTACTGCTGTAATCTGCCGCCGTTCATGACCGCCACTTTGTCGCTCATCGTCATCGCTTCAAGTTGATCGTGGGTGACATAGATGACCGTTGCGCCGAGGCGTTCTTGTAACACTTTGAGTTCCGCCCGCATGTGGACGCGCAGTTTCGCGTCAAGGTTCGACAGCGGCTCATCCATCAGGAACACCGCTGGATCGCGCACGAGCGCCCGCCCGACGGCGACACGCTGCTGCTGCCCGCCAGAAAGCTGGCGCGGCTTGCGCTCCAACAACGCCGTGATCCCCAAAATCTCCGCCGCGCGCGTCACTTGGGCGTGGCGGGCTGTCTTTTCGACGCCGCGCATTCGTAACGGAAATTCCAAATTTTGATAGACCGTCTTATGTGGATACAGCGCATAGTTTTGGAACACCATCGCAATATCGCGGTCTTTGGGGTCGAGATCGTTGACGATTTTCGTCCCGATCTTGATAGTGCCGCTGGTCAATTCGATCAGCCCGGCGATCATGTTGAGCGTCGTTGTCTTGCCGCAGCCGCTGGGACCCACCAGCGTGACGAATTCGTTGTTACGGATGGTCAGCGAAACGCGATCAACCGCGACGACACTGCCATAGAGCTTGGACACTTGGTCGAGAATGACTTCTGCCATAAAAATCCTCAGTACTTAGTGCTGAGTAACGATTAACGAATTAAAGATTGCTACTGAAACAAGATCGGACGAGGATTCTTGTTCTCAGCACTCATCACTCCGTCCTCGGCACTTCCCTAACAGATTCGGGCTTTAGCCCGCGAGAAAGCCACACCGATTGATCGGTCGTGGCTGACAGCGTTTTCGGCTTCAGCCGAACGAAAGTTGGCATCGCGGTCGCATACAGGCTCACCCTCTCGCTCGTGGGTATGATGAATACCCATGCCTGAAAAGGCGTCGCCCACTATCAGGTACTGCGAAGCGGGCAGTGCAGCTTCACAGCAGAACGGATGGCGTTGGACTGAGAAGCGCGTTCAGTCCACAAAACGTTCAGCGCACGAGGTCGCTGCCTCAAAGCATCCTGCCCATCGGCAGGTCGTTCCGGCGGACACCCGGCAAGCAGCTCGTGCTGTTTAGCGCGAAGCCACGCCGCTTGAGCGGCGGTGGAGTGTCACTGTTTGACCGCGCCCTGCGTCAGCGCCGAGACAAAGAAGCGATTGAGAAACATGAAGATGATCACCACCGGAATGCTGATCACCACTGCCGTCGCCATCAGCCCCGTCCAATTCGACGAATTTTCGCTGAAGAAATACGACATGCCGACTGGGAGTGTGCGCATATTGGTCGAATAAGCCAACTGTTTGGCAAACGGGAATTCGTTCCACGCCTGAACAAACGAGTAGATCGCCGTCGCCGCCAATCCCGGCGTGGTCAGCGGGAGGATGATGCGCCAGAATGCGCCGAAGCGGGTGCAACCGTCGATCCGCGCGGCGCGCTCCAGTTCCGGCGGGATGCTGTCGAAAAAGCCCTTGAGCAGCCAAATCGACAACGGCAGCGTGAACGTTAGATACGCGATGATCAAGCCGCCATAGGTGTTCAGCAAGCCGAGATTGCGCATGAGGAAGAACAACGGGATCAGGAACACCACGAGCGGGAACATATTGCGGATTAGCACACCGAAGTACGCCAAATCCTTGCCCGGAAAGCGAAAGCGGCTAAACGCATACGCGGCGGGCGCGGCGATCACGACCGAAAACGTCGCGCTGATCACCGAGACAATCGTGCTGTTCAAAAAATACTGCCCGAACAGCCGCCCAGCGGGCGTGTTGGGCGACATGCTGGTCGTGTACGCATCCATCGTCGGATTATTCGGAATCCACTGGGGCGGATTGGCGAAAATCTCGGTGCGCGGCTTGATCGATGTGGACACCATCCACAGCATCGGCAGCGCCGCGAACGCCGCCAACAGCGTCAGCAGTGAATAGGTTATGGTCGCGCGAATAACGGCAGCGCGTGTCTTTGGATTCAACATCATTCTCCCGCGCTCGAAACTTGTCCGCGCGTCAGCGCCCGGACATAGAAATAGCTAAAGATCAGTAGGACGATGAACAGCGCCACCGAGATCGCAGACGCGAAACCGAAGCGTAACGCTTGGAACGACTCGTTGTAGACCCATGTAATCACCAGTTCGGACTGATGCGCAGGTCCGCCCCCCGTCATGAGATACGGGATGGTGAACGAGTTCATGTTGCCGATGATGAGCAGGACGCTGGTCACGAGGATCACGGGCATGAGTTGGGGAACGGTGATCTCGATGAACTGCTGGAAGCGGTTCGCGCCGTCCACCCGCGCTGCCTTATACAAGTCTTGCGGGATCGCTTGTAAGCCCGCTAACAACATGATCATGGCGAACGGGAAACTTTTCCACGTATTGACGATCACTAACGAGGTCATGACGAGCGCAGGGTCTTGCAGGAACGAGATCGGGCGGTCGAGCAGCCCCATTTCCATCAGCGTCAAGCTGATCACGCCGAAATCGCCGTGCATCAGCCAGCGCCACAAATACGCCGCCGTCACCTGTCCGATCACATACGGAATCACCATGATGGCGGAGAAGATGCCCGAACCGGGCAGACGTTGATTGAGCAAGAGCGCCGCCAACAGTCCGAGCGCAAACGAGGTAATCGTGCTGCCAAATGTCCAGTAAAGCGTATTGCGAATGACCAATCCGAGCAGATTATCTTGAGCCAACTCAATATAATTCGACACGCCATTGAAGAACACATTTGGATTGTTGGCGGGCGTGTTGAAAAAGCTGAGTAGGATCGTGTAAATCAGCGGGTAAAGGATGACAAGCCCCATCACGCCAATCGCGGGCGCGATATATAGGTATTCATAACGATGTTTGACGATCTGACGCAGCAAACCGGGCGGCTTTGGGGCGCTGATGGGCGGAAAAGCATCCATCTCGGCGCGGACATTCGCCATGAAAAATCTCCATCAAAAAGAAATCATTTTCAGTCAGCAACTCAACCGAGAGAGTCGGAGAAAGCTCCCCGACTCCCATCAAACTGAGTTAGCTGGTTTGCGCGGAGCGATCCAACACCGCTTGAATCTGAGCTTCCGCATCGGCGGCGGCTTCTTCGATGGTCATGGTCTCGGTCAGGAAGTTGTGCAGCATCGTCGGGACGATCAAGTTCATGATCTCCGTCGCTTCGGGAACGACCGGGAACGCAATCCCGTAATCCAACATCGCCGTTCCGACATTCAAGAAGCGGATTTGTTCGCTGCGCGTCTGCCACCACTCATCATCGAAACCGTCGAGATTGCCGGGATTGGAGAACCACGCCATGCGGTTCGACCATTCCGGGTTGGTCCGAATCTTGATGAATTCTTTGACGACTTCGAGTTGTTCGTCGGTGGTCGTGCTGAGAATGTGAATGTTCGAGCCGCCGAAGACCACCGCACGGCGCACGGGTCCTTCGGGAATCAGGACATATTCAACCGACTCCGCCAGATCGGGCGCGGTGTTGACGACAATGTTGTATTCGGTCGGGTGGCTGATCATCATCGCCACCTGCCCCGCCAAGAACAGTTCGCGGTTTTCGGTCTGGCTGTTGTCGAGCGCCGAATTGGGGACGGATCCATCACGCACATACATATCGTAATAGACCTGCATCGCCGCGCGGCTTTCCGGCGAATTGATGCGAATTTCTTGGTAGGTCGGGTTGTCATCGGTTTCATCGAGCGCACTGCCACCATACGACCACAACAGCGGCATGAAGCGGAACGGCGTGTTGCCATTATTCAAGCGCGCGACCATGCCGAAGCCGGAGATACCCAGATTGGTGTGAACCTGATTTGAGAACTCCACCACTTCTTCCCACGTCGTCGGAGCGACATCGGGATCAAGTCCGGCATCTTCAAAAAGCTGCTTGTTGTAGATGAACGCCAGCGTCTCGTTGTTGGTCGGCACACCGTAAGTTTCACCCTGCCAGCGATTCGACGCCAGCGCCTTGGGCCAGAACGTCTCATCGGTGTAACCGAGATCGGCGGGCGAGAGCGGACGCAGAAAGCCTGCTGCTGCGAACTCGACGCCCCACAGAATCGGCAGCGTCGCCACTTGAGGACCGCCGCCACCACGAACCGCCACGCGCAGCGTGTCGAGCATGTCGCCGTAGCCGATGGTTTCGTTGGTCAAGTTGAGGTTGGGGAGTTGTTCACGAATATAGGCGAAGAACGCATCATATTGTTCAGTTTCGATGGGCGTTTCCGTTGGCACTTGCCAATAGGTGAACGCACCCGCAGCATCGCTTTGTGCAAACGCACGGCTCGCCATGCCGGACAGCCCGCCCAAGAATGGCAAGCTCCCCGCCGCGCCCATCATTTTCAGCATATTTCGGCGGCTAATCTGTTGACGCATAATCGTTGTATCTCCCAAAATGTGTTTTCGATAGTACTTATACGGACATTTGAATATTTTATCCTGTATGAACAGGATATGAGAAACTTTACCACGATTTTTTTACCATCGCAACTGACTCGATGAAATCGGGTATCGTTTTCAGATGGGGAGCATCCGCATTATGCTCCCCTACCGATCACCAATCCGCCACCGATCCATCCGCGTGCCGTAAGTGCGGTGTGTCCCACGATCCATCATAGATTTTGTCAGCAATGGCGTCGTCGTCCAGTTCGATCCCCAAGCCCGGCTTCGTCGGCAGTGGGATATAGCCATCTTCCAACGGGAACGGTTCTTTCAAATAGCCTTCGCCGAGCGTGACGTGTTCCTGTACCAAGAAGTTCGGGATGCAAGCGTCCATCTGAATACACGCCGCCAACGCGATGGGACCCAACGGACAATGTGGCGCGACAGCGGCATAATAAACCTCTGCCATCGCGGCGATCTTCTTGGTCTCCAAAATACCGCCCGCGTGCGAGATATCCGGCTGCATAATCACGGCGGCTTGCTTCTCCAACACCTCGCGGAAACCCCATTTCGTGAACAGCCGCTCGCCTGTGGCAATCGGAATGGTCGTGCTGCGCGCAACGGTGACCATTGCATCGACATTTTCCGGCAAGACGGGTTCTTCGATGAACATCGGCATGTACGGTTCGAGCGCGCGCGCCAAGCGGACTGCCATTGCCGGACTGACGCGCCCATGAAAATCGATCCCAATATCGACGTTTCGTCCGACCGCTTGACGCAAGCCTGCGAAATGATCGATAATTTTATCCACGGCGGCGGGTGTATCCACGATGTCGAGCGCGCCGGGAATGCCGACTTTGAGCGCAGTGAAACCCATATTGGCGCTGACCTTCGCGCTTTCGATGTAATCGCCATACGTATCGCCGTTTACCCAGCCATACATCCGAATTTTGTCGCGCGTGCGTCCGCCCAGCAGTTGATAGATCGGCTGACCGAGCCACTTGCCGACGATATCCCACAACGCCTGTTCGATCCCCGACAATGCGCTGCACAGCACGGGCCCGCCGCGATAAAACTGCCCGCGATAGATTGCTTGCCAATGATGCTCGATCCGGCGCGGGTCTTGCCCGATCAGGTAGCGCCCGATCTCATGGACGGCGGCGGCGACGGTTTGCGCACGCCCTTCGACGACCGGTTCGCCCAAGCCAACGATCCCTTCATCGGTATGAACTTTCAAAAATAACCAACGCGGCTTGACGAACAATGTCTCCAAACGAGTGATTTTCACGATGAGCCTTTCTGCTAACGGTTCTGGCGCTCTATGGTGTATGATGAACATCATTTAATGCAAATCTTGCTGTCTGATTTGCGTCGAGGTCGATCATCAACGAGTTAAACGCTCTGAACGTAAATCTGAATGGCGCTGTCGCCCATGCCACCACACTGCTGCACAAGCTGCCGCCGAAGCTTCTGTACCACAATCTCGCGCACACCGTCGATGATGTCGTGGTCGCTGTGGATCGTTTAGCGCAGTTGGAGCAGGTGCCGGACGACGAACGCGCTTTGCTCTGCACAGCAGCCTATTTTCATGATCTCGGCTTCTTGGAACGCTGGCGCGGACACGAAATGGTCAGCGCACGCATCGCGGGCGAATCGCTGGCGCACTTTGGTTACACGCGCTTGCAAATTGAATGCGTTCAATCGCTGATCATGGTGACGCAACTGCCCAACCATCCGCAAACGATTTTGGAACAGATCATCGCGGATGCCGATTTAGACGTGTTGGGGCGCGACGACTTTTGGGAACGGAACATCGCACTCCGCACCGAAATGGCAATCATGGGGATGCCCTACACCGATGAAGCGTGGTATGCGCATCAAGTCGAGTTCATCGGCGCACACTGCTATTACACGTCTTCAGCGCGGGCGCTGCGCGACGCCGATAAAGCGCGTTACCTGAACGAGGTCACGACGCGCTTGGAAGTATCGCGCACCCGCTAGTTAAAGCTCACACAATCGACGTGGTGAACTGGATGCCATAAAAGTGGATGCCGGACACGAGATGCAGCGCGAACACCCCAAGACACAGCCACGCCCGCCAACGCGGCACATCGTCCCAATGGCGCACAAGCCATTCTAGCGCGACGATGAACAGCAAGAACAAGGTGATTTGCGCGCCCCACCAGAAATTCCCATGTGCCGCGCGCGCGCCGACCTCCGTAAGCAAGTACATCTGTGCCGCACCCATGCCGAACGTCAGCCAACTGAAACCAACGACGAAATCGCGCCGGATTGTCCGCCAGTACAATCCAGTGACGGCTAACGGAAACGCAATCGACATGAAAAATTTTAAGATATTGGTCAACCGTGACGCATCGTAGTACCAAACCGTAGCAAACGGTGCGAAGCCAATTCCGACGGCATCCACATTGATAAATTGGTATTGCAGCAGATATTGAAAGCCGAGGATCGCGGTCGCTACCGCCCCAATCCAGATCGGAAGCGCAACCGACTCTAGCGCACGCCGCAGGTCGCGCCGTCCCACAAACAAACGCCACACCACGACCAAGCCGAGCGCGGGCAGCAGCGATAAGGTGTAATTCGGCTTTGCAAAGGTCGCCAATACGCACCATAGCAGCGCGATCAAGGCGGTGCGCACATTCAATTTCAGCGTCCCATCCAGCGCCGACAGCGTGAACGCGAACAACAACAACGCCAGCGGCTTGAGCAAGAGCATGGTCGGGCTGTGATAGGTGGTGATGCCGATGTACCCGATATATAACCGTGGCAGTGTCAACAGTGGAATTGGCACGATCAACATTAACGCGAGCGCCGCGCTGACAGCGAGTGCCACCCCCAGTGGGCGCGTGGGCATAACACGACGCATACGCGCGTAAAGGATGAGCGCAGTGACTTCGCAGCTCAGCAAGATTACGATCACCGCGGCGGCGTTTAAGGGCAGCGCGAGCGACGAGAGTGCGAGGGTAAAGGTGTGAAACAGCAGATGGGTGATTTCTAATACACCCGTATCGCGCCACTGTGCCACGAGACGAATATGTTCAAACCAATCGCCGCCGGTCGCCAACGGCACGTAATACAGCACGACGAGACCGAACAGCAGCGCGACGGCAACTATCAACCCAACCACCGCCATCCCTGCTGCATAGGGGGCAGAAGACGTTTTTTGCATCGATTGTCTCGATTGATCGGCGGTGAAAATGGACGCTATTCTAGCGAAGGTGCAACCACAGCGCCATTCTCATGCTACAATCCGCGTTAGGAATCACACCATTGGAGTTTCCATGACCGTTTTCATCCATCCCTCCGCCGACGTTGCCAGCGACGCTGCTATCGGGGACGGCACTAAAGTTTGGCATCTCGTCCAAATCCGACCCGGCGCACACATCGGACGCGAATGTATCTTTGGGCGCGGTGTCTACGTCGATGCGGGTGTCGTCATTGGCGACCGCGTAAAAGTACAGAATTACGTCTCGATCTATGAGGGTGTGACCATCGAGGACGGCGTATTTGTGGGACCCCATGTCGTATTCACCAATGACAAACAGCCGCGCGCCGTCAATGCGGATATGTCGCTGAAAAGCGCCACCGATTGGACGATTTCGCATACGCTGATTCGGGCGGGCGCGGCACTCGGCGCGAACTCAACCATTGTCTGCGGCATCACGATTGGGCGTTGGGCGATGATCGGCGCAGGATCGGTCGTGACCAAAGATGTGCCGGATTATGGGCTGGTCGTCGGCAATCCCGCGCGCTTGATCGGCTACGTCAACGCGGCGGGTGTGCGCGTGCCGGACGGCGCTGATCCGGCAACGTATCGTGCGGATTAAGGCATCAACCTGCGATGAAAAAACGAATTTGCATCCTCGCATTCGCACCGATTGCGCGTGATGCGCGCGTCTTGCGCCAGATCGAATATTTATCGCCCCACTATGATTTGACCGTCATTGGGCAAGGCGAACCGCACCCGGACTTTCCGCAGGTTGATTGGCGGATGCTGCCGCCTGATCCTCCCACAAGCATCCTCGAACGGGGTTTGACGGCGGCGGGCGTTGCCGTTGGCGGTATCTTCCCGATCCTTTACGATTTTTGGTATCAGTCGCATCCCTTATTTCAACAAATGCTCTACATCGCGCGACAAATTGACGCCGATGCGTTCCACGCCAACGATTGGGAGACACTGCCGCTGGCGTTACGGGCGGCACAATCGATCCAACCCACACCCGTCCCCGTCGTGTTCGATGCACACGAGTTCGCGCCGCTGCAATTTGAGGATGATCCGCGCTGGCGGCAGATTTCAACACCGCGCATCACCTATTTGCTGCGCCGCTACGCGCCGCGCGCCGCCGCATCGATGACGGTGTGCGCGCCGATTGCAGGACGCTATACCGCCGAATTTGGCTTCGCGCCCATCGTCGTGATGAATGCGCCCAAACCCATCGATCTCCCTATACGCGCGGTCGATCCGAATACAGTTCGATTGGTCTATCATGGCGTGGTGAATCGCAGCCGTGCAATCGACCGTCTGATCGAGGCATTCGCGCTCACTGAGCGGCGCTTCCAGCTCCATCTCTATCTCATCACCGATGCGGGCTATTTGGGACAATTACAATTACTGGCTGAACAGCACGCCGCCGGGCGCGTCCATTTTCATCAACCTGTCCCGGTCGCACAACTTGTCCGCGAGATCGCCCAGTACGACATCGGTTGGGTATTCATCATGCCGAATAATTATAATAACTACAACGTATTGCCAAACAAATTTTTTGATTGTATTCATGCACGATTGGCGCTCGCTATTGGGCCCAATCCAGCGATGGCAGCCGTGATCGACGCCTATCCTTTCGGCGTCGTCGCCCCCTCGTTCGATGCTGCCGATATGGCAGCGACACTCAATGCGCTCACGCCCGACGATATCACGCGCATGAAACGCGCGGCAGACGCGGCGGCGCACATCCTCAACGCCGATGTCGAGATGGCGAAGGTCGTGCGCATCTACCAAGATTTGTTCGCGGCAGATGCAGCGCCGTGAACCGACTGCGAAAATTGAGAGCGGGCGGCGCAGCATCGCTGCGCGGGCGCGTGCTGATGCTGGCGAGCGGCGCGGCATTCAGTCAAATCATCGTCGTTGCAGCTTCACCCATCATCTCGCGTCTATACGCGCCGGATGATTTCGGCGTCACGGCAGGCTATGCGTTTCTGCTCAATACGCTGTTGGCGATCAATTCGCTGCGCTACGAATATGCGATTCCGCTCCCCAAAGACGACGATGAGGCGCTCAACCTCACGGGCTTGACGATGGGTCTCGTCCTCCTACTCTCAACGCTGTTCACAGCGTTGATTTGGGCGCTGGGTGTGCCAATTGCGACGTTGTTCAACGAACCACGTATTGGAATGCTGCTGCCGCTGCTGCCGTTCGGATTGATCATTGTCGGCTTCAATATGGCGCTCAATTACTGGGCGACTCGGCGCGAACAGTTTGAAACTGTGAGCGCGTCGCATGTGTTATCTAATGCCGGACAAACGGCGCTGCAAATCGCGTTCGGAGTCGCGGGTTTCGGACTGCTTGGATTGGGCATCAGCTACGTGATCGGGCAAGCCTTGATGTTACTCACGTTGGCGCGTGTGCGCTTCGAGTGGCGCAAACTACGTCCGCGTACTTGGGGAGCGTTAGCAGTCCAACACCAAAATTTCCCGTTGTACTCGATGCCGTCGTCGCTGATCGACATCTTCGGCGCGCAACTCCCAGCAGTACTGTTGCTGGCGCTGTTTTCGGCAGAGGAAGCGGGCTATTTCTCGCTGACGATGCGAATTTTGGGCTTACCCGTAGGGATCATTGGCGCAGCCATCGCCCAGACAATTTATCCGGCGTTGACTGCGCGCCGCGATCAACCAGAGGAAACAAAGCAACTTTTTGCATCAATGGCGTCCGCCTTGTTGATGGTATCGCTCACGGGGTTTGGGGCGGTATTGGTCACAGGCGGTTGGCTATTCACCATCGTATTTGGAGAACAATGGGCGACAGCGGGACTCTATGCCCAACTGCTCGTCCCCTACTTTCTGGTCGTGTTCATCGCGTCGCCACTGAGCGCGTTGGCGTTGGTACGCGGGCGACAAAAAGAAGTTTTGTGGCTGACAACAATGGTGACAATTTTACGTTTCGGGGCGCTGGTCGTAGGGGGGCTGCTCGGATCGCCCGCGTTGGCAATCGCGCTGTTCTCGCTGGTCAGCTTTATCATCTTCCTGATTTATTTGCTCTGGTTGTTTCACCTCGCGCATATTCGCTTGGTTGCGTGGTTGCGCACGGTGCGCGCATTCCTCGCGGTGTTCGTCGCGCTTGTAGGGGTGGGCATGGCATCAGCAGCATCCTTGCCGCCGCTCGTGCATCTGGGCGTCTTCGCGGTCGGGTTTGGACTGTTCGGGCTGTTTGGGTGGCGGCGCTATGGTACGGTATTGCGCTGATCCTCGTCCCACAATTGACGAAACAATGCCGTTAATTTCGCCATCTCTACATCGGCATTGAGGACGCGCGCGGCATTGGCGGAGGCGTGTTTCATGCGCATGATGTCGTCCGTCGTCAAGTTTGATAGCGTTGTGACAATCGATTCGACAGTAAATTCGGGTACTATAACGCCAAAACGATACTGATCCATCAATTCGCGCATAGCAGGCGATTTCCCGATCACAACCGCTAAACGCGCATTGAGATAATCAAAAAATTTGTTTGGCAGCGAAACATAATAGCTATAATTTGTTGGTGGAATGATGGATAATCCAACATCGTAACGGTTAAGGGTTCGCACTAACGAATCCGGCGATACAGGATCATGAAAGGTAACACGCCCGTGCGCTTTCATGTCAGCTATCTGTCGCAACAAGATGATTTCCTCTGGTTCGCCAACCAAATACAGATGGAGGTGAAAGCGTCTATCCAAACGTCCAACCGCTTCAATCACCCAATCAATACGCCGTGACCACGCGGCTGTTCCATGGGTGACCAATTGGATTCGTTCTGGCTCAACTACACTCGCCATCAGCTCGACAGCGCGCGGTGTATTCATAATCACAATCGAAGAAAAACCTAACTCTTGAGCGTAACGATCTGCAATTGGCTGACAGACAACAATTGATGCATCCGCAAAAGGAACGAATGTGCGCAACAAGTAGGTCAGTGCAGGTGCAGTCAAGAACAACCAGCGGCGGTTCTCTTCATTCTCCAGCGGAACATACTCGGCTAAATCAACAATCCATTTCACCCTTGTACGCCTAGCAACGATTGCAATGGTCGGAACTGTTTCCCAATCATTCGCTAGGAAGGCATCCGCTTGGCTGTCGAGTGCAGCGCGCATCACAGCCCGGTACGCGGGGCGCGTAAAGTACCAGAGGCGATATGCAATCGGGAAAAATTTGCCTAGAAGCAGCAATACCAATGTAGTAATGCTATCCCAAAACCCAAACAAACCTGAACGCTTGATGATTCGCTGCACCCGAATCCAGGTCAGACCCGGAATATCAGGCGGATCGCCCTCGCCGACTACGGTCAAATCGTAATCTGGCGCGAGATATTCAATTTGGCGCAGCACGCGCGCATCGCGCCGGATCGGGGACAAGGCGAGGATGCAAATTCGTTTTCGCCCGCTCATGAAGACTCCTCTTTGCGTTCTATCAGCCATTCGACCGCCGCTTCGAGCAGCGCACCCGTGTAAGGGGTATCGATCTGCGCTTGCGGGACAAAGACGCGCGGAATCACCAGCGAGAGCATCTGCCCATAGAAAATGTTCGCGCCTGACTCCCAATCCGCTTCTAAATCGCCCACTTGAAGACGCGCGCGCACGCTGTCCAGTCCGCCTAACCCTAAGCGCGCCTCGATCAGCGCGATCCACGCGCGATCTTCGCGCAAGAACGCCGCCGCGCGCCCCCGTTCCAATAACGCCCGCGCGCCATCGATATCGCCGCGTTCCGCCGCGATCAGCGCGTCCAAGCTGTAGCGGACGGTCAGCGACGGCGGTTCGGCGCGGAAACGGCTGTCATTCCAAATCGCAAATGCGCCTTCGGCATCGCCCGCAAACAAGCGCGTCAACGCTGCGCCCGCGCCCGTCAGCGGCGGCGCATCCGCGCCGAGTTCGCGCCGGATCGCGCTGTCGTCCCATGCGGGATGCAGCCGCGCGATCCGGGTTGACGGTCAATGCGCGCATGTAAGCGCCGCGCGCCATTATGACCTCAGCTTGAAGCTCTGCATATTCGCCCCAACGGTACTGAATTGACCACGACTGATTGCCATGATCCGCCGCCGTCGCCCACGCAGTCAGCGCGCCCGCAGCATCGCCCGCCGCCGCGCGCATCGCCGCGAGATTGACCCAACCAAGCGCGTAATCCGGTTCGAGTGCCGTGAAGCGCGCGAACGCCGCCGCCGACTCTGCGCTGCGCTCGTCGCTCAATGCCAACAACATTCCCTGCGTGTAGAGATAAGCGGGCTGATTGGGATCAGCGGCAATCACCGAGTTCAATGCGGTTGCCGCATCGATGTAGCGTCCAACCGGCGCATTTATCCGCACAGCATCCCAATATCGATTATAAATCAGCGCGCTCCACACCCCCGACGTGATGAGCGCGATCCACAAGAACGCTACTGCGAAGATCGGCGCGCGGCGCGGCGCTGTAGCGGGCGTATCAGCGCGCGCTGGTACGATGATCCCCGCAGCCAGAATGACGATCAACATCAGCGGGATCGCGGGCAGCATCGCTGGCACGTCGAACAGATGATGCACCAAGAAGCCGACGCCCGCGCCCAACGCGCCGAGAACCATCCCGCGATCTGCCACATCCGCCGCGCGAACTGTCCGCATGAGCGCGCGTGCCAGCGCAAGCACGGGGACAGCCAGCGCAATCACCCCGACGATTCCCAGTTCAGCGGCGACATGCAGGACAATGTTATGCGCGTGGGCGTGCGGCTCATAGGTTGGCATCGCGTAATAGCGTGCCAGATCGCGCCCAAACGTGTACAAGCCGCTCCCGGCGACGGGCTGCGCCGCGAAGGTCTGCCACGCGGCATCATAAATCCATGTTCGTGTGTTCAGTGACCGCCCGCCCCAACCCAACGAGACGATCACCGCGCCGATGATGGCGGCTATCGCGCTGACCCCAAAAATGAGGACAACCGCCCGCATAATCCGCCCCACACGCGCCCACCAACCGCGCCAATCGCCCAACAGCACGACACCACCAACCGCCAACACGCCCGCCGCCGCGCCGATCCAACCCCCGCGCGAAGTCGTCAGCACCAGCAGCCCACCGGCTAGGACAAAATACAGGGTCAGGGCGATTCGTCCGGCGCGCCGCGCATCGATCCCGCGCGCGACGATCAGCGGCAGCAGCATTACCAAGAACGCCGCCAACGAATTCGGGTTCCCGAACGTGCTGACCGGACGCGGCGGATTGAAGTCGAGCGCACCCGCCAACGCGCGCGGCAGATCGAAGATCGCCCAACTGCGTAATTGGAGATAGCCAAACGCAATGATCACGACATCCGCGATCAACAGCGCATCGAAAATGCTCCGACGCGAGAGGATGCGGCGGGCGATCAGGTCGGATAACGTATACCAGACGGCGATATACAGCCCGACAAACCACACGCCCATCGCGCTGCGCCGCCACACGTCGAGATTGAGCGCGAAACTAAGCGCAATCGCCGCGATCCCCAATAGGATCGCTACATCGATCAACGACAGGTCATGATCATCCTGTACGGGCGAGGCGCGACCCGCTCGCTGCTGCCAAAACCGCCCGATCAACCATGCCGCCGCCAATAAACCCAACCCAATCGCGCCTATCAAGCGCGGCAGCGGTTGTACCACCCCATTGAATGTCCCGCCAAGCGCCAGAACGTAAATGAATAACAAAATCAGCCCGACGCGAGCAAGGACGCGCCCGATCATGCGTCACCATCCGGCACAAGCGCATCGAGCCAGTTTTGCGCGTCGATTTCGTGCGGCGCGAGGTCGAGGAGCGCGCGATAGACATTGATCGCAGAGTCGGGAACGCCTTCGGCTTCGTAAGCCGCCGCAAGATCGTACCACGATTGCAGCGCGGCGCGTCCGGGATCGAGCGCGCGCACTTCAGGATACAACTCGAACGATGCCACGCGCCCCGCGAATAGCACGCCCTCGAAATTCTGATCGATGATGCGCGGCGCGACCGCGTTGGCGCGATAGCGGCGCACGAGCGCGGGATCGTCAGTCAACAGCGCGCGAACGGCATTGGTGTTATCCCAAAAACTGTAGAGTAAATCTGCGATATCCAGCGCCCGCGCTGCACCGTCGGGATCGAAATTCGCCAGCGCCCGCGCTAACGAGATGTACAAATCGCCATTCGCCGGATCGCGCTGGATCGCCTCACGAAATGCCACCGCCGCCGCGTCGTAATCGCCTGTCACGGTGAGTGCATGTTCGCCCACGACCCACCATTCAGCCGCAGTCGTCGGCGCATCTGGCACCAACATCGCTGCGGACGGAGGCTCGAAGACCGATGCTGCGCGATAGCGATATTCAATCGGATTCGTAGCATCGCGCAGATAGCGTATAAGAACCTCGCGCCGGCGCGGCGTCTGCGCCCAAAAGCCCGAACGCGGCACCGGATCGACGGCATACAAGCCCGCAAGATATCGTTCCAAGATGCGTTCTTCCGGCGCAGCGTTGTATTCATCTGCGATTCGCGCCCAGTGCAGCGGCGCGCTGTTCGTCCACTTGAGCGCGTAAGCCCGATCTAAAGCGGTCAGCGCCTCATCGATCTGCCCTGCACGCTCATATAGCGCCGCGAGATTGATCCAACCCGTATCCCACGTCGGTTCGAGCGCCAACGCGCGTCCATAAGCCGCAATTGCCGCGCCAAAATCATCGTCCGCCGCGGCGGCTGTCAAGTATTCGACTTGGAGTGTATACAATCGCAGCGATGGATCGAGTGCCTGTGCTGCCCGCGCCGCGTCGAGCGCGTCGGGCAATCCGAGCCGCAAACTCTGATTGTGCTGGCTGTGCGCGAGGTCGATGGGGATGAACGCCAACGCATAGGCGAGCATCAATGCCGCAAACAACGCCGCCGGAATCCGCCCCGCGCGGTCATGCGGACGATCCAGCACCGATCCCGGCTTTATCACGCAGAACGCAGCCAAAACTAATATCGGCGCAACTAAGGTTGTCGTGTTGAATGAGTCGAATAAACTTTGTGCACCGATGCCCGCCAACGCTGCCATGCACGCATCGAGTCGGACGCGCCGATCTCCGATGGCTTGCCCCCGCGCGCGCCACCACGCCAACAGCAGTGCCGCCAACAGCGCGCCACCCGCGACGATACCGACCAGTCCCGTCTCCGCTGCGCCGTTCAGATAGCCGTTGTGCGCCGTGCCGAGCCGATCATCGACATACGCCGGATCACGCACATCCCGATATCCACGACCGAACAAGCCAGCGCCCACGCCAAATACGGGATGCGCTTGGATCAGTGTCAGCGCGCCGCGCCACAGGTTGACTCGCAGCGTATCGCCCGTCGCCCGCGCTTCGCCGCGCCCGATCAATAGTACAACCACAAGCACGACGGCGATCAAGCCGCTGACCCCGCCTAACGCCAATAACACGCGCATATTCAAGCGCCCACGCGCCACATCGAATGCACGCAGACCAACAAAAACGCCGACCGATGCTGCCAATGCGATCAAGCCGCCGCGCGATCCCGTGCCGAGTAGGACGACGAACAAGCCGCCCGCCAACACCCACAGCACCGGACGATACTCGCGGCGAAACGTCGTGCGCGCCCAGCCTGCCGCGACGACGATCAGCGGCGCGACCCATGCCGCCAACCACGTACTCACGCCAACCGGCAGATACAACATTGGGGATTCGGGTGGCGGAAAAACGCCTATCCCCAACCAGCCTCCGCGCGTATCTGGCGTCACGCCCAAACCGAACAGCCATGATGCGAGTTGTGCCAGCGCCAGCATAACCACCACACCAGCGACCAAAAACAGCGCCTCGAATACCCATTTGACGCGCCCACGTTGGATCATGTCCGCGAGGATGAAGAACATAGCAATATGCGTCAGCGGAAACCAAACGTTCTCAAATGCCATGCGCGGATCGAGGCTGAATACCGCGCCGATCAACCAGACCACGATCACCGCGTAGATCGGGAAGTTCAACGGTGTCCGCGGCAAGCCAGTGCGGACACGACGCAATGCCCAAATGATCAGGATGAGCGAGGCGATGGCATGATGCGCGACACGGAACGCGAAGAATTGATAGTAATACGCGCTCCCGCCGACGAGGACAAAGTAGAATGCCAGTAGAATGAACGCCAGCCGTTGCGCGCGCATCAATTACGCCTGCTCGATTTCAACGACCTGATGCGATTTGCCACTTTCGACCAGTGCGTGGGCGATGCGCAGCGCCAACAGCCCGGCTTCGCCCGTCACGCGCGGCGGATGCTCCCCACGAACTGCCCCGATGAAATCTTCGAGTTCGAGGCGCAGCGGCTCGCGCTTGACAATCTTTTCGCGGATGATTCGCCCCTCGCTGACGCCACGCAAGATTTGCAGTGCGCCGAAATCGTCCACGAGTTCGCCATTTTCGTAGTAGGTCAAATCTTGGGTGATGTAATCGACTTCGATCATCCCACCTTCGCATGTCGCGCTGAGTTTGCGATTTTTCGCCGGAGTCAGCCAATTGACGTGCAAGATTCCGGCGATGCCGTTCTGAAAGCGCAGCATCCCACTGATCATATCTTCGCGCGTGCTGTGGACGTTCTGCTGCGTCTCCGCAAATACACGCACGGGCGCTTCGTCCGCCAAATAGCAAATAATGTCAATATCGTGCGTCGCTAGATCGAGGACAACCCCCACATCGCGGATGCGCGGCGGGAAAGGACCCACGCGCTCGGCGCGCAGTTCAAAGATGCGCCCCATTGCGCCGCTGGACAGACGTTGTTTCAGTGCGGTAATCGCGGGATTGTGCCGCTCGATGTGTCCAACCGCCAAAACAACATTGTGCGCCTGCGCCAAGTCGATCAACGCGCGCCCTTCTGCCTCCGTCTCGGCAATCGGCTTTTCAATCAAGACGTGGATGCCGCGCTCAATCGCGGCGCGCGCGACGTCGCCGTGTAGCACCGTTGGCACGGCAATCGTGACCAGATCGGGGCGCTCATGATCCAAAAATTCGTTCACGTCCTGCCAGCCACGCACGTTGTGCCGCTGGCGAATCGCGGCGGACAACGTTTCGTCGGTATCAACGAAGCCCACCATCTCGATGTCTGGGATTTCGCGGTACGCACGGACGTGATGCTGCCCCATGACGCCAACGCCGATCACACCTGCACGCAGTTTTTCAGCCATATTCGCTCGCTTATCTGGGACGGACTTGATCGCCCAAGTGTACTTTGTTGGCGCACGCCGTGCTATGCCCGCAAAATGGTCACCGCGCGCCTTTACGCATGTTTCATCATTTTAGATGGAAAATGTTCATAGGATGAATAAGAATCGAACGCAACATGCGACGACGATATGGAGAATCCCCGATATGATCCCGATTTCCAGCCCGCAGTTTGATGATGCCGAACTGACGCTAATTAAAGAAGTCCTTGCCAGCGGCATTGTCGCGCAAGGACCCAAAGTCGCGCAGTTGGAACAAGAGTTTGCCAAACTCGCGGGTTCACAATTTGCCATCGCTACCGCGAATGGCACGACCGCGCTGCATCTGGCGCTCTTGGCACACGGCATTGGCACGGGCGACGAAGTAATCACCAGCCCATTCACCTTCATCGCGTCCGCCAACAGCATCCTCTATACAGGCGCGCGCCCCGTGTTCGTCGATATTCGTGCGGACACCTACAACATCGATCCCGACTTGATCGAAGCCGCGATCACCCCGCGCACGAAAGCGATCATGCCCATTCACCTATTCGGCTTGATGGCGGATATAGGCGCGATCATGGATATCGCGCGGCGGCATAACCTGATTGTCATCGAGGATGCAGCCCAAGCACACGGCGCGATGTTCAATGGGCAGTATGCAGGCAGTTTCGGCACGGGCTGTTTTTCGCTGTATGCCACCAAAAACATGACCAGCGGCGAAGGCGGCATGATCACGACCAACGATCCACAAATCGCGGAGACGCTCAAGCTGCTGCGCGCGCATGGCTCGAAAGTCCGCTACCAGCACGACATCCTCGGCTACAATTTCCGGTTGACGGATTTACACGCGGCAGTCGGTTTGGCGCAAATCCGCAAGCTGTGCGATTTCAATGAGCGGCGGCGCATCAACGCCGAATTTCTGTCGGAACATCTCACGCGCGTTATCACGCCAACCGTGCCGGACAAATTCCACCACGTCTGGCATCAATACAGCGTTCGCCTCGTAGACGGCGACCGCGACGCCGCCTTAGACAAGCTCAAAGCGGCAGGCGTCGGCAGCGGTATCTTTTACCCGATCCCGATTTACCGTCAGAAAGTGTATGTGGATCGCGGCTACACCGATCATCTGCCCGTCACGGAGATGGTGACAGCGCAGATTTTCAGCTTGCCCGTGCATCCCGCGTTGAGCAGCAGCGATCTGGAGACGATCATCGCGGCGGTCGAGTCGATCTAAATCGGCAACGTGAAATGATCAACGGGTCAGCGTCATGGATGCGCAGCAGGGCTGTTAGTCTATGTGCGCGGCTTCCAGCTTGTCGATGGTCGGATTCTGGCATTTGCTGTTTCGCAGAGCGCCAGCTTGGTGGATGCAGACAGACCCTACTACTACAACCGCAGATAAGGTGCTGCAATCGACGGAGAGCGAATGAAGGATGCTGGGTGGTGAAGCCGTAGCGGAGTGGGGACGAGGATTGGAGGCGCGGGAACGCCGGCTCAAGTAGGTGAAGGGAATTGCTGTCGGAGGCGAAGCGCAAAAATGGGTGGCAACGATAATCGCGGTATTGCGATTTTTCTCACTCATCGAATTATTGTCCATGCCCTATTCGAGACGGAGTGTTGAACCAGTATCGCTAAAAATAGCACATAGAATCAAAAAAGAGCGCCCGTGTGGACGCTCTTTTTTGTAGTGACGTTAAACTTGCCGCAAGTTTAGGTTAACGTGATACCAACATCGGATCGCGCAGCAAGAAGCGCAGCGCATCGGGCAGCCGCCTCGCCCAGTCCGCCTCATTGTGTTTGCCCCCGACATCCTCGACGTAGCGCAGCGACTCGTCGCGGCGGTAGCCCTTGCGCGCCAACAAATCTGCCATGCCGCGATAGTCTCCCATCGCATCATAGCGCCAACGATTTTGCGCTTCTGGCGAGTACTCTGCCGTGCCGATATCCAAATACAACCGTCCGGGTGGCGCTTGTGCCGTATCGATGAACGGTTGGATCGTATTGCGCGCGATCCACAATGACGGACTGAGCGCCGCGGCGAATCCGAGAACGTGCGTGTATTTGAAGTACGCATACAGCGTGATCAGCCCACCGAGCGACGAGCCAATCATGCCCGTGTGCGCCCGATCTGGCTGCGTGCGAAAATCAGCGTCGATCACGGGCTTCACCGTCTCGAAGACGAAATCAAGATACGCATCGCCGCTCGATGCGCCGAAATACGGATGCGAGAACGGCTGATATTCGCGCGTGCGGGATTCGCCCACGTTCGAGATACCGACGATGATCGCTTCCATCCCCTCACTGCTCAACTGCTCCATCGCTTCGTCCGCGCCCCATTCGCCAGCGAAGCTCGCGCCGGGATCGAACAGATTTTGCCCGTCATGCATGTAGATTACCGGATAGCGCCGCTCGCTCCACTCATACGAGGGCGGCAGGTAAATGAGGATATCGCGCGCATTGTTGAGCATGGGACTGTGAATCCCGCGCGCGATTTTGACCGTGCCGCTCACGCGATGGCGCGCACGATCCAGCCCATCGAGGTAGTTTGTCCACTGTGCCAAGTGCATTCCTCACGTCAAAAAACGACAAGCACAATGAATCCGCACACCGTCTAATTTAAGATTGCAGCCGAATCGACAAGCCGCTGAAACGCCGCGCCACCCGGTCATTTTTGACCGCCATCTGGACTGCTTTGCGCATTCCGACCAACACGACCATCTTTTTCGCGCGCGTCACGGCAGTATAAAGCAGATTGCGTTGGAGCATCATATAATGCTGCGTCAAGATCGGCATCACCACGACGGCATATTCCGATCCCTGACTGCGATGCGTGCTGATGCAGTACGCATGGATCAATTCTTCCATTTGTAAGCTGTCATACGGCACCAGCCGCCCATCGTAATCGACCATCAACGCTTTTTCTTCGACATCGATCTGCCGAATGAAGCCGATATCGCCGTTGAACACATCCAATTCGTAGTTGTTGCGCGTCTGCATCACCTTGTCGCCCACGCGCAGCGTCCGCGTCCCCGCGTTGATCTGTCCGGCATTGGGGTTGTTGAGCGCCGCTTGCAGCACGGTGTTGAGCGCCGTCACGCCCGCCTGTCCGCGATACATCGGCGCGATCACCTGTACATCGAACATCGGATTGAAGCCAAACTTGGTTGGGATGCGATTTTTGACGATATCTACCACCAACGCCGCGACCGCATCGGGGTCTTCCTCTTGGAAGAAAAAGAAATCCTTGCTGCGGTTCAAATACGGTTCGTCGCCCTGATTGATACGATGCGCGTTGGCGACGATATCGCTGTCTTTATCCTGCCGGAAGATCGCCGCGAGGCGCGTCACACTGACCGCGCCACTATCGATCACATCGCGCAAGACGTTGCCCGCGCCGACGCTCGGCAGTTGGTCGATATCCCCGACGAGAAACAGATGCGTCGTCGGACGCAGCGCCTTCAAAATATCATCGAACAGCAGCAGATCGACCATCGACGCTTCATCGACGATCAGCATGTCGATTTCCAGCGGATTGTCCTCGTCGTGATAAAAGCCTTCACCCGGAATAAACCCGAGCAAGCGATGGATCGTGAAGGCTTCATGCTCCGTCGCTTCGCTCATGCGCTTGGCGGCGCGCCCAGTGGGAGACGTGAGGTGATAGCGCACCTTGAGCTTTTCCAACGTCTGAATCAGCGCCTTGATGCTGGTTGTCTTGCCCGTGCCGGGTCCACCTGTCATGATGGCGACTTTGTGCGTCAGCGCCGATGTGACGGCGTGCAACTGCTGTTCGCTCAGTTCGATATCCGCGTCTTGGGCAGTGCTGCGAACCGACTCGCCAATCGGCATCGAGCGCGTGAACTTGAGCAAGTCAGACTCCGTTGTGACCAGCGCGCGTAGGCGCACAGCGGCGCTCGTCTCGGCTTCATGGTATTCGGGTAGATAAATCGCGGGTTCGTTGGCGAGAACGACGCGATCTTCGATCAGATTTCCCGCGCCCAGCTCATCTTCCAGCAACCTACCGATCACGTTTACATCGGCTTCAATGCCCAAGAGTTCCGACAGCTTGGCGAGCAGCATGGGGCGCGGCGCGAAAACGTGTCCATCATTGGTCAACTGTCCGAGCGCATACGTCAGCCCGGCGCGCAGTCGCAGCGGCGAGTCCAGCGGGACGTTCATGCGCCGCGCAATGCCGTCAGCGCGCACGAAGCCGATGCCGTGAATCTCGTCCGCCATCATGTACGGATTGTTCTGCACCTTTTGAATCGTGTCGGCGCCAAATTCCTCGTAGATACGCCGTGCCATCTTGGGTGTCACGCCGTAGCCTTGCAGATAAATCATGACACGACGAATGCCGATGTTCTCTGACCATGTTGCCGCCAATGCCGTCGCTTGGGCGCGTTTGAGGACTTCGATCAGACGTTCTGGATGATTGTCCAGCACATCGAGCGTGGCAATCCCAAAATGGCTGACAATCTTCGCCGCTGTCTTTTCGCCAATCCCTTTGACCAACCCGCTGCCCAAGTACGCGACCAACCCCGCCTCGCTGGTGGGGACGAGCGGTTGCGCGCTGCGCACCTTGAACTGTTTGCCATAGCGCGCATCGGTGATCCACTCGCCCTCGAACTCGGCACGTTCACCCGGATTAAATTCGACCATCGCGCCAACGACCACAATCGTCCCATCGTTGGCGACGACATCGGGCGGCATTTTGCCGTCCGGCTGCACGCGCATGACCGTGAAGCCGGATTCTTCGTTGAAATAGGTGATGCGCGCCACGACACCGACCAGCGTCAGGGTTTTGGCATTGAACGTCGCTTGCTGCCAACTCATGTGAAATCCAGACTATTGTTCCAAATAGCATAACACAAAGTGGGCTTATCCCAACCCTGAAATGGTAGAGGGTCAGCGCGTCATCCTCGTGCCGACGCCAACAACGCATCGATGGCGCGCATGTTGGCTACCGCATCGCTCGGTGGATACTGCGGCGCGCGCCCGTTCAACAGCGCGTCTGCGAAGTCCTCGACCATCAACGTGTACGAATTGGCAGTCGGAATCGAAATTTCGCTCTTGTCATCGCCCTGCCAGACCTGAATCACGGTATCGTTCTCGTGCGGGACGAAGCCCTGATCGACCACGATGCGCCCTTTCGTCCCACGAATTTCATAGGTATGCGCCCGACTCGCGCGCAAGCCAGCATCGAAATGACCGATCGCGCCGGATGGGAACTGCATCGCGCCGCTGATGATCTCGTCCACGCCAGAAGCCGCGCCAAACCGCGCGACGGCGCGCAGTGTCGCGGGTTCTTCGCCCGTCATATGGCGCATGACATTGACGCAGTAGCAGCCCACATCCATCAGCGCGCCGCCCGCCAAATCCGCGCGCAGACGGATATCAGCTTCATTGCGAATGGCAAACGTGAACGCGGCGCTAACGATCTGAAGATCACCGACGGCGCCTTCATTCAGCAGTGCCTTCACGCGAACTGTCTGCGGATGAAAGCGATACATGAACGCCTCTGCGAACAGCAAGCCGCGCGCCGCGAACGCATCAACCATCGTCTGCGCTTCGGCGGCATTCGATGCCAGCGGTTTCTCGCACAGGACGGGCTTACCAGCTTCCGCCGCCTTGATGCTCCAAGCGGCGTGTTCGCTGTTCGGGATCGGGATATAAATCGCGTCCACGTCGGGCGCGGCGATCAATTCGTCGTATGAGCCGTATGCCGTCGGGATATCGTTCTGCTGTGCAAATGCCGCTGCGCGTTCGTGCGTGCGACTGGCGACGGCGACGACGCGCCCGTTATGCGACGCCTTGATCGCCGGAATCACGCGGGTTTCGCCAATCCGCGCCGTGCTGAGGATGCCCCAGCGAATGTGTTCTGCCATGATCATGCCCCTTTGATTAAACCGAAAAGCGTACCCGAATCCCAGTTTACCCGCCACAAATAGGCGAACTGGCGCAGTGTAATCACCCTCTGTCCCCTAGACCACAAATACGGCTTGCGGTTCACTAGGAACGTGATGATGATTGAAATGATGGGGACACTATGGCATTGCACAAGGCAGTTGGACTCGGCACGCTCGCCGGGATGCGCAGCATGGTCGCGTTGGCGACGGTACGGGATGATATCGACCTCGTGGCGGATGGTGTCGATGAATCCATTATCAACCTCTTGAGGACGCCCACCGCTGAACGGGCGATGAAAATGATGGCAGTCGGCGAGATGATCATCGACAAGCTGCCGTTTACGCCCGCACGTACCGCCCCCGCCCCGTTGATCGGGCGCGCGGTCATTGGCGCGATGTTGGGCATGATGGTCACGCCCGAAGATCGGCGGCGTGGCGCAATCGTGGGCGCGTTATCGGCGGTCGTAGGCGCTGTCGCCATGTATGGCGCGCGCAAGAATCTGCACAACCGCTACGGCGTCCCTGATCCAATTTTGGGCATGATGGAAGATGCCGCCGTTGTCGCGCTGACACGCGCGTTGGCACGCGAGGAACATTTCATCTAGTAGTGGGGTTTGCCGCTGGTAAACCCACTACGCGGCGGGCGTCCCAATCGGGACGCCCCTACAACCAACGCATTCTACGTTTGTGCGTCTATCGTTGAGTTTTGTTCTTCCTGAATCGTTTCGACCTTCTCGCTGGCGGCATCGTCCGCCACGATAGGTTGGACGTCCGGCGTCTCAATCGGCGTTTCGGGCGCGGGCGACGGGGCGACGCGCTGAATGACCAACTGCTGCATCCGCGTCAGCGCCGTATCTGCGAACCGCTTCTGTAATCCGCGCCCAAACAGATGAAAACCCAAACGATAGAACGGATTTGAGATCGACGCGGGCTTGGAATACGCATTCATGCGGAATTCGACCTCGCCCGTCTCGATGAATTTCCACACCTCGAATGTGATTTCGCCCATCTCGAAATGTCCTTGCAGCGTGCGATAACCATAACCCCACACGCGCGCCGAGCCACGCTTGCCACCGTCGCGCGTCTCGTCAATGACCTGAGAAATGCGCACGCCGAATAGAAAGGTGAACAACCAGAAGCGCGCGCGAATGATCATGATGCGTTCGTTCAGGGCAGCATCCGGCACGAAAATACCTGTCACCAAGTTTGGATCGGGGAATTCGTAATTTAACACCACGTTTTTCGCGGCATCCCAAACGCCATTGGGGACGGGTTCGCCCGGCGCTTCGGACGGCAGCCCAATGGCATATTCGTCGATATGCCACCCTTGAACACTCGTGTATTCGGAGCGTTTCGCCGGATCGAAATTGAGATCGACGGTTTTCCACCGTTCAAATTGCGGTTCGTACTGTCGCCACAATGGCTGTGCCTCCGGCTGATAGCGCGTCTTATGCGTCATGACGCGAATATCGCCCACCATCGTGCCACCACTCTCCGCAACCGCGCGCTTGCAGAAGAACGTCCACAGCCGCGTTTGCGAATACTTGGAGATGCTAATCACGCGGTAGAAAAAGTCAGTCGTGCGGTCACGACTGCGCGCCCATGAGCGAATCTCGAAGCGGATCGTATTTTCACGTTCGGGATGCTCCAGCACACGAAATTGGATTTCGCCCGCCTCTAAGTGTCCTTCGAGCGTGACAAACGAAAATGAAGTCGGTTGGACATCGATCACGCGCACGGGTCCATTCCAAGGACCCGTAATGTGGATGAAAAATTCATCCCCGACCTGCATTTGATCACCCGCGCCACTCGTTTTCTCGAATTGCGCCATCTCACCCGCGACGAAATTATCCAGATGGGTGATCGTGTGCTGCATCAATCCAACGGGATCGAAGGTCGCACCCTCGATATCGACTTGATACACACGATGATATAGATCATGCTCCCCGTCGCTTGCCAGTTGCAGCGGGCGCTCCCCAGCGAAATCGCGTTCGCGCAAATGATGGGGCGACGGTTGGGTCGCGCTGACCTCAATTTCGCTGGCGTCCACCTGCATCGACCAGCGGCGCAGCATAATGATTGTGAACAGCGTTGCCGCCGCAGATGCTGCCGCGATAGGGTACAACAGCGCGTCATGACGCGATTTTTGGCGCTTGAATGGTTGCAGACGCATCGTAACTCCAATGTGAACGTGACCTTCTCATCGTAGCGCAAGCGATACAAACGCTTGAGGGTAGATTGACCTATTTCATTGATGCTTGACAGATTTTTAATTGAGGGTGGGGCATAAATCCTTGTGAGCCATTGCCGCCTCTTTATGCCCTACTCAAAATGACTTGTCAATACCAGAAGGCATAGTGTAAAACAGGCTTGAGAGGGAATTATGCCCCACCCTCATTTTTAATTTGATTTAGACTTCAAGAAAGTAAGTTAGATGAACTAACTTGAAAGATTGATCATGAACCCAAAATTGTTGATCGATCCACAAGGGGGCTTATTGTGCGCCAACTAATGCACAGCTTTGATGGCACGAGCGCCCTACCGGAGATTCTTGACGCCGTGCGACGCGGCGAAATTACCGCTTTTTGCCTGTTCGCTTATCGCAACATTGAAACGCCCGCGCAAGTGCGTGCGCTCAACGAATCGTTGATCCGCGCTGCCGCTGAAGGGGGACAACCGCCGCCGATCATTAGCATCGATCAAGAAGGCGGACAGTTGATGGCGATTACAGGCGGCGCGACTGAACTTCCCGGCAACATGGCGCTCGGCGCAACCGCATCGCCCGCATTAGCGCGCGACGCGGGCAATGTCTTGGCGCGCGAACTGCTGGCGATGGGCATCAATCTGAACTTCGCGCCGTGCATGGACATAAACATCGATCCGCGCAATCCGGTGATTGGCAGCCGTGCGTTCGGAGACAACCCAATGTGTGTAGCGCAATTGGGTGCGGCATTGATCGACGGCATCCAGTCCGAAGGCGTGATCGCCGCCGCGAAGCACTTTCCCGGACACGGCGATACGCATACGGACTCGCATTATGCCGTCCCCATCGTAACGCATCCGTTGGAACGACTCGAGCGCGTTGAACTGCAACCCTTTCGCGCGGCGATCAAGGCGAATGTCGGCGCGATCATGTCCGCGCACGTCATCTACACAGCGCTCGACTGTACGCGCCCGGCGACCCTTTCCAACGTGATTTTGACCGGATTGTTGCGTAACGCGCTTGGTTTCGACGGCTTGATCCTCACCGACGCAATGGATATGCACGCGGTCGCCCACCAAGGCGCAGGGCGCGCGGTCGAAGCAGCATTGCGCGCGGGCGCCGATCTCGTCGTATTGGCACATCTGCCCGATCAAATGGCGCTGCATCAGCAAATGCAGCATCTGGAACGCCCCGACGCCCTCGCGCGCATCGCCGCCGCACGCGCCCACATCCCAAGCGAATTACCGCCGTTGAGTGTCATTGGCTGCGCAGAGCATCGTCAAGTCGCGCGCGCAATTGCCGAAGAATCGATCACGCTGGTGAACGACGCGGGCGATCTGCCGCTGCGCCCAGACGACGATGATGTGATCGCGGTGATTACACCGACACCCACCGATTTAACGCCCGCCGACACGTCGTCTAGTGTCAACATCCAGCTTGCGGACGCAATCCGCCGGCGTCATCCGCGTGTCAAAGCGTTTGAACTGCCGCATCAAGCGAGCGATGCACACATTCGCAGCGTGCTGGCTGCCGTCGCGGATGCAGATCGCGTCGTCGTCGGCACAATTTGCGCGGAGCGCGATCCGGCGCAAGCCGCACTCGTGAACGCGCTGATCGCACGCGGTCAACAGCCCATCGTCGTCTCGATGCGCACGCCATATGATATCGCGGCGTTTCCGACAGTCGGCACATACCTTTGCACATACAGCATCCGCGCCGCGTCGATGGAAGCGGCGGTGCGCGTCCTGTTCGGAGAAATTACTGCGCGCGGCGCGCTGCCCTGCGCCCTTCCGGCAGAATCGTTCGCTCATGTGGATGGCGTGCGCGTCTCATGATCGATGTTCGCAAGGCGACGCGCCAAGATTTGAAGCGCCATAACCGCTCGACCTTACTGCGCGCGGTTGTCTACGGCTTGGCGGACAATCGCGCGGCGCTGGCACAGATCACTGGCTTGGCGAAACCGACCGTCTCCGATCTGATCAGCGAACTGATCACGGAAGGCTTCCTGATCGAGCGCGGCACGGGTGAAGCAGCCGAAAATGGTGGCAAACGTCCACGCTTGCTCGAATTCGTACCAGCCGCGCGGCAGGTGATCGGTGTCTCCATCGATGCACACCAAATCACCGGCGTGCTGGCGGATTTGTCCGGGCGCATTGTGGCGGAACACATCGCGCGCTTGGATGGCACACGGGTAATCGATATCTTGATCGATGCCATCAACGGCTTGATCGCGCAGTTGGACGCGCCGCTGTTGTGCATCGGCGTCGGCGTGCCGGGTGTCGTAGACAGCGAACGCGGAATCGTCGAACATTGTGCGCCGCTCGGTTGGCGACACTTGCCACTGGCGGAACAGCTCAGCGCGGTACTCCATTGCCCCGTCACCGTCGCCAACAACACCGAACTCGCAGCGTTGGCACAGTTTGCCTTTCGCAGCGGCGAGATTGACCGTTCGCACAACCTGATCACGATCTTGGTCAACAGCACCGCCGAAATCGGCGTCGCTTTGCGCGGGGCGTATTATCATCATGGCGGCGATATCGGCGGCTTGCGCCTCACACCAACGAGCGCACCGCTTCACGAAACGCTCAGTTGGGCAGCGATTCAGCACCATGCTGCTGACTTACGTGCCAGCTATCCCGCGACCATGCTCCCAGAGCGCGATCTGACCATCGTCCACCTGCGCTACGCCGCCATCAATGACGATCCGCTGGCATGGTGCTTGATCGATGAACTTGCCGAGGCGCTGGCAACCGTGACCGCGTGGGCGATCATGCTGCTGCATCCCCATCATGTCTCGCTGGCGGGCGAAATCGCAGAGTTGGGCGCGCCGCTGCTCGACCGCTTGCGCGCCAAGACGACCGCGCTGCTCGCGCCCGAAACCGTGGACGCGGTGACATTTTCGCTGGCAGACGATGCGCGCTTAAGCGCAGTCGGCGCGCTGGCACACGCGATCCACCAAAAATTGGATATTCTGTGATGCAGCGCGTCGGCGTGATCATCAACAACCGTTACGATGTCTTTCAGAGCAAGGTGATTCAGGGCATTGAGGCAGTCGCGGCGGAACAAGGTTACAGCGTCGAAATCGATGCGATTGCCGAAAATCCGGCACAGCCGCGCCCGCTGTCGCTCAATTTTGACGGGCTGTCGGGCGTGATCGCCATCGCCAACGTCCTCCCCGACGCCATGCTGCGTCAAATCCATGCCTCCAAGAAACCGCTCACGCTGATCAGCCACGACGTTTCCGACACGCCGATCCCCGCCGTGATTGCGGACAATGCGCAAGGCATGGCGCTGTTGGTGCGACACATGATCGAAACGTGTGGACGACAGCGGATCGTGTTCGTGCGCGGTGATATGGGGCAAAGCGACGGCAGCGCGCGCGCAGCGGCGTTCGAGCGCGAAATGATGCGCTACAATTGTATGCCGCCGCCAGAATTTATCCTCAATGGCGATTTCAAACCAACGCACGCGCGCGCTGCCGTCGCGCGACTGCTGCAAACGCGCACCGATTTCGACGCGATCATCGCTGCGGATTACCTGACAGCACTCGCGGCATGGGACGCTCTGCGCGCGGCGGACATCCGCGTGCCGGACACTGTACAGATCGCTGGATTTGGCGACGGGATCGAAGCGGAAACCGCCGGATTGACGACGGTCGCCGCCGATGTGATCGAGCAGGGGCGGCGCGGGATGCGCCAATTGATCGCGCAAATCGACGGCGTGCAGATTCGCGGCGTGACGGTGCTGAAAACATATTTAGTCGCGCGCAACAGCACCCGCCTACGTTGACTCGATCCGAAAAATCGGCGTTGACAACCGCGCGTGTTATACTCTGCGCCTATTGGGTCGATTATTTTCGAGCGAAAACATGGCTGCAACCGCTTTTCTCGATGCGCTGATGGCGCTCCCCGAAGTGATTTACCCGTTGGTCTCGCGCGATGGACGGTGGATTGCGTGGTCGTGGTATCGCGCCGCGCCGACGATTGAAGTTTTCGTCGCGCCGACCGATGGCAGCACGCCACCGCTTCGGCTGACCGATACGCCGGATAACACATTTGCGATTGGTTGGCTGCCCGACAGCAGCGGCGTGATCGTCAGCCAAGATCACGACGGTGACGAACGCGCCCAATTGTTCCGCGTCAATGTCGCTGCGCCGCTGATCATGCACCCGCTCACCGAGCCGCACCCGCCCTATTTTTTACGCGGCGGCGCGCTGCATCCCGACGAGCAAACACTCGTCTACGGCGCGAACATCGATGAAGCAGGTCAGACGATTGAACAGACATGGGTCTATCGTCACGATCTGCGCACGGGCGCGCGCACGACCAGCGCCCGCCCCGAAAAAGGCAATTATCTCGTTCCCCAGTTGAGTCCGACGGGCGCGCATGTCCTCTACAATCGCAAGGATCGGCATCCGGCGGGCGATCAAATCTGGCTGGTGGATATCGACGGCGCGAATGACCATGAAATCCTGCATTTTGGCGACGACATTAAAACATCGGCGTCGTGGTTCCCCGACGGACAGCGCGTCCTCGTCTTGAGCGAACAATCGACGCATGATCGGCTCGGTGTGTGGCGCATCGGGGACGCAAAAGACGCCGTGCGCTGGCTGATCGATGATCCGGCACGCAATATTGAAGGCGCATACGTCCCGTTCGGGAGCGATCAGATCGTCGTCATCGAGACGCACAACGCCACCAAACACGCATTGCTGCTGCACCCGGATACCGGAGTCGAGACGCCGATTCGCGCCGATGGGATCACGCTCATCCCCATCGCGCCCGCGGCTGATGGACGTTGGATCGGGCAAGTTTACAGCGCCACACAGCCAAGCGACTTGGTACGCTTCGATCCCGCCGATCCGCGTCCCGAAACATTCGCGTCGATCAGCCGCGTGTGGGAACGCACGACCTTGACGCCCGATGATCTCGCACACGCGCACGATTATCGCTGGACGGCGGACGATGGGTTGGCGCTGCAAGGCTGGTTGTATCGTCCGGGAGGCGCGGCGCGCGGTACGATCCTTTACGTGCATGGGGGCCCCACCTACCACAGCGAGGACGATATCAACGCCGAAATTCAGTTCTTCGTCCGGCAGGGCTACAATGTTCTCGATCCGAATTATCGCGGCAGCACGGGCTTCGGACGTGCATTCCGCGAGTCGATCAAGGTGGATGGCTGGGGCGGACGCGAACAGACCGACCTCCGCGCCGGCATCGAGGCGCTGATCCGCGACGGGATCGCAGAACGCGGCAAAGTTGGCATGACGGGAACCAGCTATGGCGGCTATTCGTCGTGGCACGGCATCACCCACTTTCCGCCCGATATTTTGGCAGCGTCCGCGCCCGTCTGTGGCATGACTGACTTGGTGATCGACTACGAGACGACGCGACCCGATTTGCGCCCCTACAGTGAGGAAATGCTCGGCGGCACGCCAACAACTGCGCCGGACAAATTCCGCGAACGCAGCCCGATTCACTTTGTGGGCGACATTCGCGGGCGGCTGATGATCATACAGGGCTTACAAGACCCCAATGTGACGCCGCACAACGTCGATACGGTCGTCAAGGCGCTGCAAGGCGCGAACATCGAATATGAACTGCTCATCTTTGACGACGAGGGACACGGCATCAGCAAGCCAAAGAATCAGCAGCGGCTCTACATGGCGTTGGATACGTTCTTCGGTGCGACCTTCGCGGACACGAAAGGCACGGCATGAGAATTTTGGTCACAGGCGGCGCGGGCAGAATCGGGCGCGCCACATTGGAGCGGTTGGTAACGAACGGCTACACGCTGCGCGCCATCGATACGAAGCCAGATTTTGACATGGACGGCGTGGAATATGTCGTCTGCGACATCAACGATTACGCCGCGACGCGCGCGGTCATGGACGGCGTGGACGCGATCATCCACCTCGCGGCAATTCCCGCGCCGACGATTGCGCCGGGACATGAAGTGTTCCGCATCAATGCAGCAGGGACGTTCAATGTGTTTGAAGCCGCCGAAGCCGCCGGCATCAAGCGCGTCGTACAAGCCAGTTCGATCAATGCGGTCGGCTGTACGTACAGCTTGGTCGATCTGCATATCAAATACTTCCCGCTCGATGAAGCGCATCCGACCAACACGACGGATGCGTATTCGTTGTCCAAAGGGGTGATCGAGGATATCGGCGCGTATTACTGGCGGCGCGCACGGATTTCGGGCGTGGCGATGCGCTTTCCGTGGGTGTATCCAAGCGGCACATTGTCCGACGAAACATTTCTCCGACGGCGCAGTACCAGCTTGAAGCTGCTGGACGAACTCAGCGCGCTCACGCCGACCGAGCGCCGAAAACGGATTGCAGAAGCGCGCGCGTGGGTGCTGGAGTATCGGCGCACGCGCCCGTTGGAATACACGACCCACAATGGGGCGTTCGATGAATCCATTGAGGCGGAGCATCCACTGCGCTGGGTTTATTTATACGAGCGATTCAACTTTTGGGCGTTCGTTGATGAGCGCGACGCGGCACAATCGTTGGAAAAAGCCGCCACTGCGGAGTACGATGGCGCGCATCCGTTATTCGTCATGGACGCGCACAATTGGCTCGGTGCCAAAACAAAACTGCTGTCACAATGGTTCTTTCCGGGTGTGCGCTGGAAAACGCCGCCTATCGACTCATCTGGGATGGTCAGCATCGACAAAGCACGCGCGCTGATCGGCTTCGAGCCGGAATATTCCGTGAGTAAGGCATCCTTTTAAACGCTGATACGCTGCGCGGAGACACCCATGATTCAAATTGCTGAAGTGCTGCCGCCCATCCCATCGTCGCTGTGGACGCTGGTCAAACAATGCGGGGTCGATCACGTCGTCGGCACGATGGATTTCAGTCGCGGCGTCGATGTGCCGCCCGAAGAACGCCCGTGGAGCTATATGGCGCTCGTCCGGCTGAAAACAGCTTACGAAAATGCCGGATTTAAGTTCGATGTCTTGGAAAGCCGTCCGCCGCTCACCCGCGCGAAACTTGGCTTGGCGGGACGCGACGAAGAAATCGAGACGGCGTGCGAGCTGATCCGCAACATGGGCAAACTCGGAATCGGCGTCTGGTGCTACGAGTGGATGCCCGTGTTCAACTGGATGCGCACGTCCACGACAACTCCGACACGCGGCGGCGCGCTGGTCACGGGCTACGATCATGCCTTGATGCAGGATGCCCCGCTAACCGAATACGGTGTCGTCACTGAAGATACGCTGTGGGCGAATTTGCGCTACTTTTTGGAGCGCGTGATCCCGGTCGCCGAAGCCGCCAACGTCAAGTTGGCAATGCACCCCGACGATCCGCCGCTCTCCCCAATTCGCGGCTTGGGGCGGATTATGCGCAGCATCGACAATTTTCAGCGGTTGATCGACCTGATGCCCAGTCCGGTTAATGGGATCACGCTCTGTCAGGGCAATTTCACGCTCATGACCGACGATTTACCGGGCGCGATTCGGCACTTCGGCGCGCAGGGCAAAATCTTTTTTGCTCACATGCGCGATGTGCGTGGTACAGCGCAAAATTTCGTCGAGACGTTCCACGACGATGGACAGACTGACATGCTGGCATCTATGCGCGCCTACCGTGATATCGGCTTCGATGGTGTCTGCCGCCCCGATCACGTTCCCACCATGATTGGCGACGATAACGCGAACGCGGGCTATTCGTCCATTGGGCGTTTGTTCGCCATCGGCTATCTGAAGGGGTTACGACAAGCGGTCTATGCTGAAGGACGGTTAAAGGACTGAGGACTGCGTTAAAGGCAAAATGCCATTTTTTGCCTTTACTCAGTCCTTTATCCTCAGTCCTGTCCCTGATACGCCCCGCGCATCCACAGCGCCATCAGATCGTTGTAGTGCGGGCTGCGCGGATCGCCGCTCTGCCCGGTCGAGTTGACGAACCACGACGCGCCTAAATCGCTGAAATCGGCGATCATGCGCATACTGGCGATCTTCGTCACCTCGAAATTATCCGACCCCAACGCCCATTCCGCCGTATTGACCGTCGCCCACCCGCCGTTAAGCGATACCACGCGCTCGAACGTGTCCGTCGCGCCGAACGCCGCCGGAAGATGCGTCCCGAAGCGGGCGATGTGCAGATCGCCCCACTGCCACGCCGCGCGATCCGTGCCAAGACGGTCATTGATGAGCGTGAGCGCCTCGCGGAGCGCGTCCGCGAGAATTTGATCGCGCGAGAACAGCGTATAGCCGCGTTCGGCGTTCGCCCACAGCGGATGCGGCACATTCAGCATCGTGGATAGCAAATACAAACTATGTGAGCCTTCATAAATCGGCAGTTCGTCCAGCGCCAAACGCAGGAAGCGCGCGTAAAAAGCGTTGAACAGCGCCGCGTGTGGGCTATCCGCATCGTCCTGCCGATCCCATGCTGCCAGCCACACCGCCGCGTCGCTCAATTCGGGATCATCGAAGGCGATAGCCGTCAAGACGGGCAGCAGCAGCGCCGCCGCCGGATTGTGATTGTCCTGCTGCATCCGCGCGAACGACTGCGACGAATGGAGCGGCGTCTCGCTGAGAAGCTGCTCAATGCGCGCCGCGCGCCAGCCGAAATCTTGTACGCTCGCCAGCGTGTATGGATATTCGCCGGGTGGGAGCGCCGCATTGTTGGCGGAGACGATGTAGCCCGCGTCGGGGTTGAACAGGCGCGGATTGTCCGCCGGATCGACATAGCCCGCCCAATCATCGGCGCGAGACTCCACGACACGCGCGAGATCGCCGCCGTGCGCACGGCGCGGAATGCGCCCACTGTTGATATAGCCGATGTTGCCCGCCGTGTCGCCATACAGGACATGCAAGCCCGGCGCATCGAAATAGCCGACTGCCGTTTGAAATTCGTCCCAATTCAGCGCGCGGTTCATCAGCAGCACCGCATCTAAACTGCGATTGCCGTCTTGCGCGTTCCAACGGACGGCGAACGGCTGCCCCAAATCGACGCCCGACAGCGTATCGAACACCCCGCCGAACGCGCTGGTGCGCGCCTCGAACGTCACCGAGTCGCCGCCCGCCACTTGGATCGTCTCTGTCCGCACATCGAGATCGACGTATTCGCCGTCGAGCAGATATTGCGTCGGATCGTCTGGGTTGAGCGTCAACAAATAGACATCGATGCCGTCGGTGAACGCATTCGTTAGCCCCCAACCAAGCGCGTCGTTGTGTCCGACGATTACGCCGGGCGCGCCCGCGAAGCCCAACCCGAACACGTTATATGGGCAAGCGTCTGTCTGTTCGGTGCAGTGCAGCCCGATTTCGTACCAGATGGAGGGCATTTCGATCACCCAGTGCGAATCGTTGGCGAGCAAGGGTAGCCCGCTGGTCGTGCGTGCGCCGCTCACGACCCACCCGTTTGAGCCGTAGCCGCCAAAGGTGGGCAGATCGAACGGCGCGAACGCCAGCTCGATATCGGTATCATGCAGCGCGGCGGCTGGCGCATCGAGCGTCGCGCCCGGATGCAGCGTCGTCGGATGCACCGCAGGATACGGCGGCAAAATCAGTTCCGCTACTAACCCGCCCGACGTTTGCGCAATCGCCGTCTTGAGCAGTTCCGACGTCAAATTGAGCTGTTCCGATCCGAACGATTGAACCGCTTGCAGCAGCAGCGTATCTTCGATGCGCCACGCTTCAACGGCGTCCACATCCAAGAATGTGTATTCGAGCGCGATTTCGCCCGGCGTCTTGCCCGCCAACCAGCGATTCGCACCGTCGGCGTATGCCTCCAACAGTGCGCGCGCGTCGGGTGAGAGCAATGGCAGCGAAGCGGCAGCATTCTGCGGCACGCCCATCGCGCGCACGAGCCGATCCTGCTCTACAAAGTCCGCGCCGAGCAGTTCCGACAGCCGCCCCGCTGCTTGACGGCGCGTCATTTCCATCTGCCACCAGCGATCCCGCGCGTGCAGATAGCCCTGTGCGGCGAACAATTCGCGCGGTGTTTCGGCATAGACTTGGGCGATACCATATTCGTCCAGTTCGACGCGCACGCCATCCAAGCCGGGAATAGCGAGATCGCCCGCAGCGGACGTGAAGCCTACGATCAGCGCGACCATCACGATCAACAGCGCGATTTTGCTCATGCGGTTTCGCTTTCACAGATCGACTCGTCCAATCCAAAGCGGCGGCGTTCGTCACATGCCAACGGCGGGATCGTGCGATTCGCGGTTGTCCAGGCGGTCAAGCTGTCCAGCGTTGGATCGATCCGCCACAGGATTGCCGTGCCGTCGGCTGAACCGGAGAGCGCGTATTGACCATCCGCGCTGAAGGCAACGGTTGTCACCGCCGCGTCATGCTCAGCATAAATGTAAATCGGCTGCCCGTCCGTCACATCCCACAGGATCATGGTGCTGTCGCCGCTGCCGGACAGCAAATAGCGTTCGTCGGGCGAGAACGCCGCGCTCATCACCGTCGCCTTGTGTCCAACGAAATGCTGAAGCACCGTACCCGTCGCTACATCCCACAGTATCAGCGTGCCGTCGCCCGACGCTGACACCAGACGACTGGCGTCCGCCGACCACGCAAACCGCACAATGCCCGCCGCGTGTTCAACCGGGAACGTGCTGACCAATCCGCCCGTTTCGACATTCCAAAGCATGATGCTGCCCTCGTGTCCGCCGCTGACAAATGTGCGTCCGTCGGGGCTGAACGCCACACTCCACACTTGAATCAGACTTTCTTCCGACATGCGATAACGGTTGATCTCTGCGCCCGACTCGACATCCCACAACACAATCGAGCTGTCACTCGAGGCGGACAGCACCGTCCGCCCATCGGGACTGAAGTCGATATCGCCCACGCCGAGCGTATGACCGGAAAATCGACGTGCCAATTCGCCGGTCGTCATGTCCCACAGCGTCATATCGCCAGCGCCGTCCGCCGCCAGCGCATAACGTTCATTGGGACTAAAGGTCATGTTGTTGACAATCCCCTGCCCCGTCGATTCAAGCGTGATCGCCGTGCGCGTCATTTCGTCACCTGTCTCCCGATTCCAACGTATGAGCGCGTCGGGCGCTGCGGTGAGAATGTCCTGTCCATTCTGACTGAATGCCACTTGGGCGATCCCCATGCCCTCTGCTTCGTAGCGTTGGACGACCGCGCCGTTTTCCAAGTCCCACAAGCGGATCGAGCTGGCGAACAGCACGCCCGCTGCCGCCTCGAACAGCTTGCCGCCACCGCTCAGGGCATAGCGTCCGTCCGGGCTGAACGCAACCGCCGCCACTTGATCGGGATGCCCGTACAACCGACGAATGATCGTCCCCGTTTCGAGACTCCACAGGAAAATCACATTGTCGGTTGCACCCGTCAGCGCGAACCGTCCATCTGGGCTGATGGCGATATCCGTGATCGCCGAAGTGTGTCCGACCAGCGTGCGCGCGCGCTCACCCGTCTCAAGATTCCACTCGATCACGTTGGTATCCGCGCCCGCTGAATAGGCATAGCGTCCATCGGGCGTGAATGCCACCGTCATGAGCAGATTTTCGTGTCCCTCGTAACGCGCGCGGATTTCGCCCGTCTCAATATCCCAAGCCGTTACGACGCCCGCCAAATCTGCCGTCAGCGCCGTCTGCCCGTCAGGGCTGATCGCCAAGCCGCGCGTCGGCTGGCTCAAGCCTTCTATGCGCCGCACGACCTCGCCCGTCTCGATATCCCACCAGATCAAGCTGTTATCGCGCGACCATTGCAGCGGATTGAGCATACCCAACAGATTGCCCGCACTCGATAAGGCGTGCCGCCCATCGGGACTGAACACGACATTCGTCACCCAATCGCTGTGTCCCTCGTAGCGTCGGATCAAGTCGCCCGTCTCGATGTCCCACAAAATCAACGTGTGATCCGTCGAAGCGGTCAAGACCGTGAGTCCATCCGGGCTGACGGCTAATGCGCTCACCCAAGCAGTATGTCCTTCGAGGCGATGCAAGATCGCGCCCGTCGCCACATCCCAGATGATCGCGCTGCCATCGAAGCTCGCGGACACCGCCGTCCGTCCGTCGGGGGTGAAGGCAATATCGAGGACAGGTGCGCTGTGTCCCTCCATCATGCGCATCGTGCCGGGCGTATAGACGGCTTCTGCCAATAACGCTTGCGCCTCGCGCGACGGCTGATCCGGGTCGTTCGCCTCGATTGCCAACGCACGCGCCAAATCGTTGTCGTCGGCATCAAGCGCCGCCTCGACGCCGCCGCGCAAGGCGATCAGCCGCAGTTGTGCCGCGAGGCGTTCGAGTTCTTCGGCGCGCGTCTGGGCGATAGCGCGCTCATTCTGCGCAATCTGGCGTTCGCTCTGCGCCGTCCGCGACGCATAAAACGCGAACGCCGACAGCCCAATGGCGAGTACCGCCGCCAGCGCCGATCCCAACGCGAGGATGCGCAGCACCGTCCGCGAGCGCCGTTCAAGTTTCGCTTCCCGTTCAAGGCGGGCGGTTTCCTCCGCTTCGAGCCGCTGGCGATCCGCGATGCTGGCATCCAGAAATTCGCGCTCGCCCGTCGTCAGCGCCAAATCAGTCTGTGCCGCCCAATCTTCAAACTGCGCCAAGCGTCCGCCCGTCAGCAAGAAGTCTTTGCGGCGGGTGGCATGGTTCCACTCGTTGATCGCCGTCGCCAACTGGCGCTGTAAACGCACGTCCGCGCGGCTGGTCTCCAACCATTGACGCAGTTGCCCCCATTCGCGGATCAGCGCCTCGTGCGCGATTTCGACCGTCGGTTCGCGCGTCTCGGGATCGCGGTCGAAGGTCAACAGTCGATAAACGCCGAATGAGTCCAAGACTGCCTTGAGCGCGTCGGGGCTGTTGACCATCGACAGCAGTTCAGAACGTTTGACCCGCCGCCGCGTATCGTCTGTCCCCTCGCCCAGCGTAATCAAGCGCAAAAACACTTGACGGGCAATGTTCGCGCAATCTGGCGGCAGTCCCCCATACACATCTTGGGCGCGCCGTGCCAATGCGCCCAACACGCCGCCGCTCTCGCGGTATGCGGTCAGACTGAGCCGATCACGGTCACGCCGCTCGAATAATTCGGTCATGGCGTACTGCAACAGCGGCAGCGCGCCCGGCTCATCGCGCACATCGACCACGACCGCTGCCAACAATTCGCTGTCCACATGCAAGCCGACGCGCTCCGCCGGGCTGCTGATCGCGCGCTCGATCTCGTCCGGCGTCAGCGGCAGCACAAACTCGGTGCGTTCGCGCATCAGTTCGCCAAACGGGACATATTGCAGCGGGCGATCCATGAAATCGGCACGCAGCGTCACGATCACGCGCAAGCGACTGGCAGGATCGACGACCGCGTGATAGAGCAAGTTCAGGACGTGTTCGCGCTCGTCGTTGTCCTCGGAGAGCGTGAAAATTTCCTCGAATTGGTCGATAAACAACAGTAGATCGCCATCCGTCCCCGCCAACAGCGCCTCGGTCGCCCACAGCAATCCGCGCACATCCGCGCGAAGCTGTTCCATCAGATGCGCGGGCGGCTTGCGCGCGATGCCCAACAGGGCGTTTTCGAGGCTTTTGAGCGGCTGACCACTTGGCAAAATCTCAGCGTAGTACCACGATTCCGTATGGGACAACACGCCCGACAGCGTTCCGCCGCGCAATTTGGGCAGCAACCCCGCGCGAACGACGCTCGATTTGCCGCTGCCGCTTGGACCCACGATAGCGAGAAAACGGTTGTAAGGATGCGAGTCACCCATCACACCGAGCAAGTGCTGGATCAGGGTGTCGCGTCCGAAAAAATCATTGGCATCCGCTTCTTCAAACGCACGCAAGCCCTTGTACGGATTGAGGAGTGCCGCGTCGCGTGTCGGACGCTGCAAGGCGGAATCTACGCTCATCGTTGCATCGTCCGCGCTGACGGCGCGCGGCAGGATGATCAACGGCGCGCCGCTGTCAGCGTTCATTCCAACGGCGGACAACGCCAATCGAAACGCAGCCGCCATCGCCAGCACATCGGGAAAGCGATCCGTCGGCTTCTTGGCGGATGCGCACTGCAATACATGGTCGAATGCCCCCAGATGCGCGGCATGATCACGAAGATACGGCAGCGGCTCGTTCAAATGACTGAGGATCATTCCGGTTGTGGAGCGTTCTTCGGAGATCGCGCGCACGCCCGTCAAGACTTCGTACATCACCAGTCCAAGACTGTAGATATCGGTCTGCGGAGTAATCGCCTCATCTTTGAGCTGTTCCGGCGACATATACGACGGTGAACCCAAGATGGTACCGGGACTGGTGGTATCGGGGTCGGTCAAACTCCGTAAAACTTTAGCGATGCCGAAGTCCGCGAGATAGGCGTTGCCTTCGTCGTCTAAAAGAATATTATCGGGCTTGAGATCGCGGTGAACGACACTGCGACGATGGGTCGCGGTGAGCGCCAGCGCGACTTGATCGAGCAAGCGCGCGGCGTTGGCGGGCGACCATGCGCCGAACTTACGCAGCGAGGCGCGCAAACTGCGCGTGAGCCAGCGCATGACCAAGTACGCGCCGTCCGGTTCGCGCCAATAATCGTACAGAGGGACAATGTGGGGATGTTCCAAGCGCGCAATCAAACGCGCCTCGACCTCGAAACGGCGCACGAAATCGGGGTGATTGGCGTAATAAGGCAAAATAATCTTGATGGCGACATCGCGCTCGACGACGGATTGATACGCGCGATACACCGCGCCGAAGCCGCCCTCGCCGATTTGTTCGCGGAGTTCGTAACTCTTAAGCGTTTGACCGCTGAGGTTATCCATGTTCAGCCCAATAAAATCGGCGGGAGCAAGTCGGAATTGACACTATTCCCGATGAATTGGAGCATGATGCAATAGGATTATAACCAGAAACAAAGAAGTTAAAAAAAAGGATTGCTTACCGCTTATTGCGCCGTCAATGTAAGGCTGTCTAGCAGCGTGCCGCCCTCCCAGATCGAATAAAACTCGAACGTGATCGCATCATCGTCCGCTTCTACGAGCATCGCCCCAAAATTGTTGTTGTAGTGGTAGATACTGCCGGGAACGACCGACGCAATATTGTAGAGGCTGCTGCCGCCCACACCGTTGACGAAATAGGGAATTCCGTCGATGCTCAGCCGCTCGTAGATGTGATCATGACCGGACAGCACCGCGTCCGCGCCCCATCCGGCGTAATCCCACTGCATGATCGGCGCCGATCCATGCCGCCCAGATGAATACGGCGAAATGTGCATATACACGATTTGCCATGTTGCCGTCGAGTTCGCCAACCCCTCACGCAGCCAATCGGCTTGAACTGATGTGTTGGAAATGCTGTCCGGCTCTTGAAAATCGGCGTCAAGCGCGAAGAAATGCACCGCTCCCTGAATGAAATCGTAGTAACGTTCGTTGCCGGGCAGCGTGAAATAATCCAGATAGGGTTGGGCGTCGGTTGTCCCCCAATCGTGATTACCCAATGATGGGAAGAAGCGATTGACGATTGCACCGTCGCCATAGTCGCCAATATAGGGATGAATGAAGGCGTGATAATACTGCCCGATATTCGCGTCGATGGTGGCGGCTTCGCCATAATCGTAATTGTTGTCGCCCGTCGTGATGATGAAGTCGGGATTCCAGCCGATCACCATATCGGCAACCGCCGCCGCGCTCGTGCTTGCCTTGCCGTAATCGCCGATCACGGCAAAGCGAATCGACGATTCGGGCGCAGCAGCAACGGAAACCGCAAGGATGAAGCCACAAATCAACGCAATTATTGGCTTAAACATGATCTGGTTGAACTATGCACCAGCGATATTGACGACGGCGACCCAGGCGAGCAACGCAGTCAGCAAAATGAACATCACGCCCACGAGCTTGACTAAAACAATTTCACGACGCCGTTTAATCGATTGCATGTCACACCTCGCGTTCTTAACTTGCATGAACAATTGGGTCGAACCACATTGTCATCTCAACGTGGATTCAGGCATATTCCAACGATACCGCGCGCTCTACACCCTTACATGAGCCAAGTAACTGGCAGGTGGGGGGTCGAATGGGGGACTTTTTGCGCTTTGTTAAAAGCGAACCCCAATAAAAACCCCCTCATCCAGGTTGGATGAAGGGTCAAAGCATGTTTCGCGGAAGCCGCTTCAAACGAACAATGTCCCGACGTCGATTTAATCCGTGCATACTGCACCTCGCATCATGAAAGCGTGAGCAAATGGGCATGGCAATGCTGATGAATGCTTCGCCCGTTCTTTTCACCATCATTCGATTTGACAGTAGACGCATGAGCCAGTCAACGGGCGCAATGGGGGTCAAATGGTGGAAATTGATCCCGACCTTGCGTTAGTGCGTTTCGGTCATGCCCGTGATGACATGCTCGACGGCTTCAATCGTCGTTTTCTTCGGGTCAATATCGTCCGCGACCTTCTTCCCGCGCCGCATCACGACGATGCGATCCACGACTTGAAAGACGTGATAGATGTTGTGTGCGATGAAGATGCACGAATGACCGGTATCGCGCGCATTACGCACGAAGCGCAGTACGCCCTGTGTCTCCTCGACGCCGAGATTGTTGGTCGGCTCATCGAGGATGATCAGGTTGCTCTCGAAGTACATCGCGCGCGCAATCGCTACGGCTTGGCGTTCACCGCCCGACAGCGCGCTGATCGGTGTGGTCGGCGGGATATCCTTGCTGATGCCGACTTCCTTCAACAGCTTCCGCGCCACCTCGTTCATCGTACCCTGATCCATCCGATTCGGCAGCCCACTCATGAGCGGTTCGCGCCCTAAAAAGAGATTACGGGCAATCGAAAGCTGCGGCACGAGCGCCGAATCTTGATAAATCGTTTCGATGCCATAACTGATGGCGTCGGTTGTGGAGCGAATATCCGCTTTTTTGCCGTGCATGTAGATGTCGCCGCTGTCCGCCGTCAGCGCACCGGACAAAATCTTGATTAGCGTGGATTTGCCCGCGCCGTTATCGCCCAACAAGCCGACGATCTCGCTCTTGCCCACGCTGAACGTCACATCGTTGAGCGCCTGCACACGACCGAAAAACTTGTTGATATGCTCCATCCGTACCAGTTCATCGTTCATGTTTACGTCCCTGAGTGATGGCGGCGTTCAAGCCACGAATGCAGCGACATCATCCCCAAGATGATTGCGCCGATGAAAATGTTGTATGCCAAGCCGGGAACGCCCACCATCACGATGCCATTGCGCATCATGCGTAAGATCAGCACGCCGATCACCGTACCGATGATCGTGCCGCGCCCCCCCGTGAGCGACGTTCCGCCGATCACAACCATCGCAATGACTTCCAGTTCGTAGCTCGTGCCGCTGTTGGGATTTGCCGCTTGCACGCGAATCGAACTGGTGATGCCAGCATATGCCGCCAACACCGATGTGAGGATGAACAGCAAAATCTTGGTCTGCGAGACGCGCACGCCGCGCGCCCGTGCCGCGTTCGCGTTGCCGCCCGATGCCAATATCCAGTTGCCAAACTTGGTCTGCGTCAGGATATAGCCGAGAACGAGCGCAAAGCCGATGAACCAGAACAGCGACGCATACATCCGAAAACCGAAAATCGTGAAGTCACCAACCAACAGTTCCATCAGCGGCGACTCGGCTTGCCATGTGCCTTGTGGAAAGCCATCTGTGATGTAAAGCGCCGTACCGCGCACGACGAGGAGCATCCCGAGTGTGACCAAGAACGATGGGATTTTCAGTTTGGTCACGAACCAGCCGTTGGCGAAGCCGATCACGACCGCCAAGAGCATCGCCACGACGAACCCGAATTCGAGCGGCGCTGCGCCCGTGTTGTAGACCGTCCACATGATGATCGGCGCGAAGCCGAACACCGATCCGACGGACAAATCGAACTCACCGGAGGTCATCAGCATGGTCATGCCGAGCGCGATCATGCCCAGTTCCGGCGTGAACGCCAGCAAATTGCTGATGTTGCCCGCCGAAAGGAACGTCGTGGAGAGCGCGGCGAAGATCGAAATTTCCGCGATGAGCAAAACAAGGGGTCCAAACTCTGGGCGCGCGATCAGCCGTTGAAACAATGAAGTCGATTGCATGAGGTCTTCTAACGTTTTTTGTTTGCGCGATCAAAGGGATGCGATTTTCGTAGGGGGAGACAGGTCTCGCCCAAACCCACACAGAATGAGGCTGGCACCTGCGCCAGCCCCATCGCGTTCAAATTGTCGTCAGGCGAAGTACTCGCCTATGAACCTTCCATGATGTTCAGATAATTTTCCGCCGTGTCCGCTTCGTACAGCGTACCGACGATCACATCGAAACCGGGGGGAATGCCCGCCGCCGCCATCGCCGCCATCGACAAGCCGATATAGCTGGTCGCTTGCGGGTCTTGCCACATCGCGGCGTTGACATAGCCTTCCATCACTTCGCGCGCCGTATCGGGCGAGTTGCCCCAACCGACGACGGGGATATCACCGGGCGCAACGCCAACCTGATCGAACACCCGCTTGATGCTGCCCGTCACCAGATCGCCCAAACCGATGATCGCGTCAATGCGATCACGATTGGCGAGCAGATAGTCCGACATGCGGGTGATAATTTCCGCCTGATCGAGCTGCGTTTCGGTGATTTCGTAAGTGATGCCCAGCGGATCGAACACGCTGGAAATGCCTTGCGTTTCGAGAACCTGATAGGTCGCGCCGGGAACTTCAACCGGCATCCAGACGAAATCGCCCGCTTCAACGAAGCCGTTATCGACCAAGTACTGCGCCCAACGCGCGCCAATGACGACGTTATCGCCGCCGACGTAGGCATCGCGTCCGCTGGTGGCATCTTCCGTATTGATGATGATCACCGGAATGCCCGCCGCGTGTGCCTCACCGATCACGCCCGTGAGTGTGCCGGGATCAGGCGTGCTGGTGACGATCCCCGTTGCGCCCGCCGCAATCGCCGCGCGGATCGCTTCTTGATGTGACGGCACATCGCCGCTGTGGAACGACGTGTTCACGGTGTTGCCCGTGTCCGCCGACCATTGTTCCGCGCCCTGCAAAAAGTATGTCCACACCGGATCAGCGGGTGCGCCGTGCGAAATCCAGTAGAAAACCGACGGCGCATCTTGCGCGCTCGTGACCAGCGGCAGTGCCAACGCCAACAACAAGCCCAAGATCAACATCGGACGAACGAATTTTCTCAACACGATTTTCTCTCTTTCTTTGCAACGCTAATTGATGGAATATTCGTACCAATGATGAATATAGCGCGTTGACAGGCAATGTCAAGGACTCTGCCGCCGCTCCCAAACCACTTTCTACACCCCAATTTAAAATTCGCGTAGATCGGGTAGGATTGGCGACTTTACATCGATAGGATACATATGATTGGAGCGTCACATGATTTTAGTAGCCGGCGACTTTAAAAATAGTGGCACCGCCATTGCGTGGGAGGCATTGCGCGCCGGGAAATCCGCGCTTGAGGCGCTCGAACCCGCCATCCGCGCGGTCGAGTCCAACCTCGCGGATGAGTCCGTTGGCATCGGCGGCTATCCAAATGCGTTGGGCGTGGTCGAAGTCGATGCGGGCGTGATGGATGGGCGCACGCGTGCCAGCGGCGCAGTGGGGGCGATCCAAGACTTCATGCACCCGATCAGCATTGCCTACGCCGTCATGGAGCGGCTGCCCCACGTTTTGCTCGTTGGCGAGGGGGCAATGCGCTTTGCGGGCGAAATCGGCGCGGAGCGTGGCGAACTGCTCACCGATACGATGCGCGAGAATTGGCGCGCATGGTGTCTCCAACAGGGCTTCAACCCCGACGAGGGTCAGAAGTTAATCGACGCCGTATATCGCGGCAAAGACCCGCAGCGTTCCGGCGGCACGACCGTGTATCTGGCGCAGGATGCGAACGGCGATATCGCCGCTGCCACCAGTACCAGCGGATGGGCGTGGAAATATCCCGGTAGACTGGGCGACACCCCCATCGCGGGTGCAGGCTTCTACGCTGACAATCGTTATGGCGCGGCAGTGTGTACGGGCATGGGCGAGATTTCGATCCGCTCTGGCTTGGCGCGCATCACCGTCGCTTATATGCAGATGGGGCAATCTGTAAACGAGGCAGTCCAGACCGCATTGGCGGACATCGATTATCACGGCGATCAGCGCAGTGGCATCACGCTTTACGCAATCAACGCACGCGGCGATCATGCCGTCGGATGCGTTTATGACCCGCAACATCCCCACCCGTACTATTACATGGCATCTGGCGACGATCTCGTTCCCACACAGCACAACGCGCACAACTATGCTCCCGAAACGGGGAGCGCATAACCCGCCGAGAAAGGGACAGGGAGCGGACGCGGCTCCCTGTCCCTTTCGTCAACCGCCTTCCGAAACCCCGCCCTCACCCGGATCAATGACAGGTGGCGGTGTCGCCGTAATCTCCAAAACTGGCTCGGGTAACGGTGCGCCTATCGTTGCCGTGGGTTGGAGCGTCGCCGTCGCAATGTCCGGCGTCGCAGTGATTTCGACTTCATCGCTCGTCGGCAGCAGCACATCGGCGGGCGCAGTTCCCGGCGTATAGCATTCCGTCCCGATGATGCTCAAACTCGGACGCACTTTCAGGGAAACATTATCGAGGCGCAGCCATCCCGCGCTGGCAGTCGTGGACGCATAGAACGAAATTGCCGCCGTTCTATCGACGCCGCTGTTCGTCCATGCGAGTGCATTGAACGTGCGCATCACGTAGGTCGCCAGCGCCGCGCCCGGTTCGAGCCAGAACGAGCAGACCTGCAAATCGCTGAAATCGCGCGACCGGATCAGCACCGTCACGCGCTGGCGGGTCGATGTACTGTTGCCCAGACTGAAACTCGCTTCCAAAATCGACCGCTGCGGCACATTTTGGAGCGTGTCTTGCAGCACAACGCCGCTAGCGGCACTCGGAATGCGGCGGTACTCGAACACACCGCCCGAAATTTGCGCCACAACATCACCATTTTGCGGGAAGATGCCCCAGTTGCCCACGCCGCCCGCAATCGCCGCGCTGAAGCCGCCATTGGCAATCAAGTTGGCACCATTCGCGCCGCCACTTGGAAGCGGTGCATCGGGATCGAAACATTGGGTTTGATTGCTGGTCACGGTCGCCACGCGCATGACCGCGTTATCCAACTGATACCAACCCACCCCATCGGCGCTCGACGCATAGATCGAGAGCGTCGCATTGCTCCAAGCTTGTGTTGTGCGGAACAGCATCCGGTATGCGCGCATCGCTGTATTGGGCGCGAGCCAGAATGTACAGACACGCAGATCATCGAAATCGGCATCCCACGCAATAATGGTGGCGCGTTTGCGCTGATTGCTGTTGTTGCCCAGATTGAACTGGACTTCGATGCCTGTTCCCGCGCTCAACGCTGCCCCAGACTGTTGGAACACGACGCCGCTGGTGCTGGCAGTCGTGCGATAGAACTGGAACACGCCGCCGTTGCGCTGGTTCGGAAACTGCACATTGTCGGGGAAAATGCCCCAATTGCCCGATCCGTTGCCAATTGCCGCATCGAAAGCCCCGTTTTGCAACAAGTTGGTCGATGGGGCGCTCGTTGATGTGCGGGTTGGCGTGCGCGTCGCCGTGCGCGTCATCGTGGCTGTATTCGTGCGGGTGGCTGTTGCGGTGGTCGTCCGCGTCGCCGTGCGCGTCGCCGTCGCGGTGGTCGTCCGCGTCGCCGTGCGCGTCATCGTGGCTGTATTCGTGCGCGTCGGCGTCGCGGTGTTCGTGCGCGTCGGCGTTGCGGTGTTCGTGCGCGTCGGCGTTGCCGTGGAACTCGTAATCGCACTCACATTGAGTTGAATGACAGTATTTGACGGAAGCGGGACACCGTTGTAGGTACCAGCGACAATCGAGTAGGTTGTTCCCGCTTGGACATTGAAGACCGCTCTGGAAAGGTTCGCATCCCCGTTATCATCATCACACGCCACCTGTGTAAAACTTCCCTCTGTTCCGGTATACACACCCAAAACACTGTCGATCCCCCCTAGTGTTCCGTTGGTATCAACCGTGATGACGCCCGTGGTGGGAGCAGTCAGTCGATACCAGACGGTTTTGCCCAGCAACGCACACGAGTTCGCCGGATCGGTGGGGCTGTTGGTGGCTGGATACCATGGATGGGAATAACCGTTGTTCGGAGCAACAACAATCGCATTGGCGAACAAGTCATGCGGGGGCGGCTGGACTGGCTGACTATTGTTGATAATGCGAAGCGCAAATTGACTGCCCGATTGGCTAAACACCTGAACACTGATGCCATTCACGCTGTCGGTAAATGTTTCACCCGGCAGCCAGCGCGCGCCCGCATCGTTGGTATCGGTATTGGTGGTGTCGGCATCCACGACGTAGGAAGGTCCACCGTTGCCACTGCGTGAGGTATCGACATGATGAATGATGACCGCTGATGCTGGAATATTCTGATCGTACCCCGCATTGATGTTCCGCACTTCGACGGTGTAATAGTTACTCGCCTGCCCTTGAATCGGAATGACGACCATCCGGTAGTCGGTTGAATTTTGTGGCAAAACCGTCCGCTCTAGCGTCAAATCGACGTTTTCCATCATCCCAACCGTGGCGATCAGATTGGCTGGAATCCATTCCGCGTTGCGCAGATTGTAACCAATTGTCCCTTCAGCCAAACAGCCAAGCGTGGTGCTGGAGGCGGCACACGTTCCATTCGAGTCACTCATCACGTCCCACTCCGAGACATAAATATTCAGCTCAGTTGGCGGATTATTGTCCGGTCCTGTCGAATGTGGAAAGCCGTACCCATGCCCCATCTCATGCGCAATCACGCTATGGGTCGCTGCCCACGGCGGCAGATAGGTCGTGCGATAGGTTTTCGACACGCTGTCCAGCGACATCGATGCACTGCCACCCCACGCGCAGCAGTCCAATGTCTGATTGAAGAAGAAGTTGATGCCAACATACGTGGGGAAATTGACGACATCATCCCAAATTGCGGCGCAGTCTGTGCGCAGCTTCGTCAGATTGGCGCTTCCACCGCTGGGAATATAGGCTGAGCGGGCAGCCGGTAAGGTGCGCCACGCGGTCATCACGACTGAGCCATTCAAATTGATGTTGTCATACGAAACCTGCCGCCAATAATCATCCAAACTTGGATAACCAGCGTCGTAAAATCCCTCATAAAACGATGGCACATGGGGTTCGGCGGGAATATCCGAGAATTTACAGAGCAGATTGACCCAACTCTGTGATCCACTGACAAGACGCGCATCAGGCAGTGCCTGTCCGCGTGTGGTGGTTGCCGGGACTGCCGAACTGACATTCAGGATCAGATCGCCGCTGATCTGGCGCTCCATTTCGTTCATTGCCGGACGTAAAACGCCCGTGACCGTAATGTACTTCCCGTAATACTGCTGGATCAGCCCCTCCGCCATGACGAGCGCGATCACCCGCACACCATCGGCGTCCGTCAGTTCGACGATGCGCTGTCCCGCGATGCCAGCGTTCGGAGGTGGGTCGCCATAGGTGACGTTCAACCAGCCTTCGTAGCGAACGTCGGGTGATGCAGCGGCTTTCGGATCGGTCTGTGCAAGCGACTGTTCACTCGTAGCGGCGAACAATTGCAGCGCACCCACCGACACACCGACCAGAATCGAAACGAGCAGCGCAGTCAGCACACCATATTTTGACTTCATGGATATTCAACCAAATCGTATTTAGCGTGACCCTTATCATAACGCTAAATCGTAACTACTCAGCCCTCATTTGAGGGAAGAATTGGCTGTTTTGATCATGGAACCTCAAATGTCTGAGGGAAAGACGATCCTAACCACTACCAGATTTGGCGCTCCGATTTGCCAAACTGAGGGAGAAAACGACCCCTGAGTAGTTACGCTAAATCTTTGGAATGCGACGCTTGCGCGTCCATATGCACACGAACGCGCTGACGGATCGCGGTGATTTCGGGCGCGCTCAAACGGGCTTGCAACAGCCTGCGAATCATCGGCTGAAATTGCAAGCCGTCAGGATGGCACTCGACAAATGAGTGGCGCAGCAGTTTGTCGTAGATCGCACGCCCCTCATGCGGCGGCACATCGAGGATTGCGCTGACGATCTCAGCATTGAACCATTCGACCGCGACGCCCTTTTCGATGAAGGCACGAAGATCGCGCGCCCGTTCCTCGCGCAAGATGCACTCCCACAAATCGAGGGCGATTCGATAGCGATTGCCGTCTGTGTCGAGCGCGCCCAATTTATCCCATCCGCCAGCCTCGCGCGCCAAGTCGCGCACCGATACCAACAGCCAGGGATAGCCGCCCGTGCAGCGATAGATTTCTCGCAGCCTGACGGCATCCGTTATCCCGAAATGGCGTAGATAGCTCTCGCACTCCGTTTCCGAAAATTCGGACAAGCGCACTTGCAGCAGTTGATCGCCCAACTCTTTCCACGCGAAATTGATCTGCGTCAGCGGATTGCGTCCGACGATCACTACGCGCGCAAAGGGACGCAGTTGGGGCAGCAAATAGCGGCAGAACCAATCATCGAGCGCCTCGATTTGCTCGTAGGTATCGATAAACAGGATGAGCGATTGATTGCTCAGCGCGCTGATCTGCGCCAACGCTCCACAGAACAAGTTGATCAATTCTGAGTTGCCATCCCATAGAGAACGTCTCATCGCCTCGCGGTTGGCGAGCCGACGATAAAACTCCGCAAACGCCCCCGCGAAGACCATGTTCTGCGCAATGGTGTCCGCGATCAGCCTCAAAAAACGTATCGGCGTGAGATCGCGGACACTGCCATGCAAGCACGCCGTCATACAGCCCGCCGCTTGTGCCACCTGCTGCAATTGTTCCGCGAGAATAGTTTTGCCGATGCCTGCCACCCCATACAGATGGTAGACCGATGCGGCGCTGTTGGGCTGAAGAAAGCCGGAAAACTCCATCAGGTATGTTGAGCGACCAATAAACCAGCGCGCCAATGTGGGTTTAGACACGGCGACCTGCGGCGCAACTTGACGTATCACAGATGGATGTTGGTAACTTTGCAAAAATGTGTTCCACATCCCCGCAAAATCTTTATCTTGGAACAACACACCCAGCTCGCTCAACGAACTGACCCCGACACCCGCTTGACGCAGCAGTTCAACGACTTCTTCCGCACGAACGGCGCTCCGATCAATGTGCCGAAACGCCTGTACCAGCGCGATCAACTCTTTAACCGGATAGGATTTCACCTTCGGGCGCTTTGTACGAAAGCGCTCATAGAATCGGCTGTATGTATAACCCGGATCATTTAACAGATTACCCATGAGGTCTGCGATATGGACATACTTTACTCCCGTTCTTTCCTGCCAGATGTCCACGATCTCAAAGATAGCTTGCTTAATCACAGTTCCACCTGTAGAGAATAATCCGTATTTACACGGAGCTTCCATGTATTTCTTTCATAGGTGTTTTACTGTAGTTTAGATAGAAGATTTATGCAAAGGAGCAGCATTGTGATCGAGGATAAAGCACTGACTAGGTTCTTTCTAGGTCTGACGAGACGACAGCGCTATGTCGTCGATCTGGTGTGTCGCGGAATGAGCAACGAGCAGGTGAGCGAGCAGTTGGTCGTGAATCCATGTACGGTCGCGGAACATCTGACCAAGGTTTACCGAAAGCTGAAGAAATTCCAAGCCGTGATCCCACAGCCACCTAAGCGGGAGGTGTTGATCAGTTTGTTCGAGCCATTTCTAAAGCAGCATCCCGAAATGCGGAGCGACGATTTTTCATAGTGACCATAAGGCGTCGAGTAAATGGGGGATGGGCGAGGCAGGGGCTACCTCGCCCAAATTTTTGATGGAAAGCGGATCGCGCTATTGAACGTCGGCGCGCGCTGTGAACGCCCGCTGTACGACCACAATGTCGCCGTGAATCGTCGCCGTACCGCTCAGATGAATGTCCGCCGACGAACTGCCGACCATGACATCGACCGTTCCCGGCACAACGACCAAGCGATCCTGATGATCGATGAACGCCAATTGATTCACCGGAATGGTAAATGTCACCGTCTTGGTTTCATGAGGTTGCAGCGACACGCGCTTGAACGCGCGGAGTTCTTTTACGGGGCGGGTGATATACGGCGCGTTCTGATGCGTGTAAACCTGCACCACTTCATCGCCCGCGCGCGTCCCAACGTTGGACACATCGACGCGGACGGTGATCACCTCACCCACGCGCGCGGCGTCACTGACGTGCAAATTAGCGAAGGCGAAACGGGTATAGCTCAAGCCGTGACCAAACGGATACAGCGGCTTAACGGACGTTTCGACGTAATCCGTCTTCCAGTTCGAGCGCCCGCCGGACGGACGATGGCTGTAGAACACGGGAATTTGTCCGACGGCGCGCGGAAAGCTGATTGGGAGCTTGCCGCCGGGAGTCGCGTCCCCAAACAGCACCTCTTTAATCGCCATCGCGCCTTCTTCACCCGGAAACCAACACTCCACGATAGCCGGAATATTTTCCGCCATCCAATTAAGCGTAATGGGGCGTCCGTTGATCAACACTAAGACAATCGGCGTCCCCGTATCGTAGATCGCCCTGACCAATTGTTCTTGCACGCCGGGCAAATCCAGCACCGCGCGGTCGCGCGCCTCGCCCGATGTGCAGTCGTCGGTCAAGCCTGCCTTATCGCCCACCACGACAATCGCCACGTCCGCGCCGCGCGCCGCCTCGACCGCCGCCGCGAATCCGTCGGTCGAAAGATCGCGCACATCGCAACCGCGCGCGTAACGAATTTCGGCGTCGATGTCGTCAGCATCACGCAGTGCCGCCAGCACGCTTTTCGCCACGATGAAGTCCGCCACTTCGCTGACACCGTTGGGCGTCGGCATGTTGAACACATTATCCTTGCGCGTCATCTCCAACAGGGTCTCAATGTGCGCGGGATAGGCATAATCCCCGAACAAATTGCGCATACTATCGGCGTTGGGCCCGATCACGGCAATCGATTTCAACATCTTGGGCAGCGGGAGCAAATCGCCCTCGTTGTGCAGCAGAACGATGGACTGACGCGCCAATTCGCGCGCTAACGTTCGCTGATCGGGTGTGTCAAATGTCACGACGGCGGCATCGACATAGGGCTGATCGAACACGCCAAGCGCGAATTTCTGGCGCAAGACGCGATCCAGCGCGCGTTCGAGCAGCTCCAGCGGCACGCTGCCTGCTTCGACCGCGCTTACGAGCGACTCGCCGAACGCATCGACCGACGGCAGTTCCACGTCCAAACCGACATCAAGCGCCAAGTGCGCCGCCGCCACGCGATCCGCCGCGACGTGATGATAATCTTGCAGTTGGGCAATGGCGAAATAATCCGAGACAACCGTGCCGTCAAAGCCCCATTCGCCGCGCAAAATATCCGTCAACAGTGTCTTGTTCGCGCCGCACGGGATACCATCGATTTCATGGTAGCCGTTCATGATCGACGCCAACCCCGCTTCGCGTACCGCCGCCTCGAACGGGAGCAAATAGACCTCGCGCAGTTCGCGCGGCATGATGTGCGGCGGCGCCCAGTTCATGCCGCCTTCCGAGATGCCGTAGCCGACGAAATGTTTGCCTGTCGCTGCGACGCCCTGCGCCAAATCGCGCCCCTGTATCCCGCGCACATATGCCATGCCCATCTGACTGACCAAATACGGGTCTTCGCCAAACGTTTCCTCGACGCGCCCCCAACGGGCATCGCGCGTCACGTCCAGCACGGGCGCGAGCGCGTGGTGTCCGCCGACGGCGCGCATTTGGGCGCGGATCACGTCTGCCATCGCCTCGACGAGTTCGGGCTGCCACGCGCTGGCAACACCAATCGCCTGCGGGAACACAGTCGCACCACGCGCCATGTAGCCGGAACAACATTCTTCGTGGACGACTACTGGAATGCCCAAGCGCGTATTCTCGATCAGCCATTTTTGGATCGCGTTGGCGAGCGCGGCGCTCTCGCGCGGCGTGACGTTGCTCGCGCCGCCGATGCGCGTGATCTGTCCGAGACCGTGCGCTAGGAGCGACTGCGCTTTCGTTGGGCTGAAGGCGAGACCATCCAACAGTTCGTACACCCAATAACTGCCCAACTGCGCGACTTTTTCGCGGATCGTCATTTGCCCGATCAGATCAGCGACGCGCGCATCAACCGACAGCGCCGCATCCCGAAACACTCCAGAAACAGTCGTCATGATATCGCTTCTATCCTTTGAGTTCGCCGCCCGTCAAACCAGTGACGATATAACGCTGTGTCAGCATATAGAACAAGACGGCGGGGATGATCAACAGCGAGACGAATGCCATCACCTTGCCCCAATCCGTGCCATATTGCCCGCGAAACTGCATGATCCCCAACGTGAGGGGCCACATGCTCTCGTCGGTGAGGACTAACAACGGCAGAAAATATTCGTTCCACGCAACAATCGTTTGCAGCACAAGGATCGCGCCAATCGCCGGACGCGCCAGCGGGAACAAGATGTAGCGGAAAAACTCGAACGTCGAACAGCCGTCGATGTACGCGGCGTCCTCCAATTCGCTCGGTATCGCGCGGAAAAATGTTCGCAAAATTAGCGTGCTGCCGGGAATGCCGAACGCCACCAGCGGCAGAATGATGCCGAGATAGTTGTCGGTCAAGCCCATATTGCGAATCTGGATGAACACCGGCAAAAATGCGACGGTGATGGGAAAGAGCAGCCCAAAGCCAATGAACGTCGATAGAATCCCGCGCCCACGAAACTCGACGCGAGCGAACAAAAAGCCCAACAGCGTCGAGCAAATCACCACGCCGAACCCCGTACCAGCGACGAGGATCACGCTGTTACGCAGCAGCAGCCAGAATTTTCCGCCCGTCAAGATATCGATGTAATTCTCCCAGCGCGGAGTCGTCGGCAGTCCAAACGGGCTGTCGAACAATTCGCCGGTGGTTTTCAATCCGCCCAAGATCGCTGTCAGCACCGGACCCAACACGATGGCGCACAAGATCAGCAGGAAAAAATATTGCAGCGCGCGCCCGCTGAGAAAGCCCCAACGAATGCTGGGGGCGGCGCGCTTCGGTTCTGGCGGGAGCGTTCGTATTCCCATTCGACCCCTCCAATCAATCCGGCTGCCCGGCAGTATCTCGATTCAGGACGAAACGCTGATATAAGACAGCAAACGTCAGCGCGCACACGAAAATGGCAACCGCCGCCGCCGCACCGTAGCTCAGATTGAAACTCTTGATGCCAAAACGAAACATATAGGTGGCGAGTACATGGGTTGCGTTGGCGGGACCGCCCGTCGTCAGTGTCCAAATCAGCACGAATTGGTTGATCGCGCCCACGACCGACAGATAGATCGTGAGTCGGATCGTCGGTGCCATCGATGGGAGCGTGACGTAGCGGATCACGTTCAATTCGTTTGCACCGTCGATGCGTGCGGCTTCTTCAATTTCGACATTGACCTGCTGCAAGCCCGCCATGTATAAAATCATGTGAAAGCCGAAATATTTCCATGTCAGCACAAAAAACACGCATAGCAGCGCGATATTGCGGTTCGCCAGCCACGTCTGCGCCTCACCGCCGAAGCTGGTCACGATCACGTTGAGCAGACCACCGTCGGGGTTATAGACGAACTGGAACAGGATCGCCGTGACCACTTCCGAGAATACATACGGCAAGAACAACACGAGCCGGAAGATCGAGCGTCCGGGCAATTTGCGCCCGACCATCAGCGCCAACATCAGCGCCAGTGGCAGTTGAATCACCAGCGAAAGCCCGATGATCAGCAGCGTGTTGCCGACAGCGATGTGAAAGACCTCGTGATCGAGCATCCGCGCGTAATTTTGCAAGCCGACGAAATCGGTCAGTGGACCCAACCCGTTCCAATCCCATACGCTGTAATACGCGGCTTGAAGGAGGGGCCAGAACAAGAAAACGGTGTAGATGAGCAAGCCAGGCAGCGCGAAAGCGACGACCAGCAGCGTATTGTTTTCGCTGCTCACCCGCTTGCGTCCGCTGCCTTGTGGATGCGCGGATCGGGGCAGCACGCGAAACCGCGGACGCGATGCAGCAGTCATAACGACTCCTTCGCTGTGACGGACGAAAACATGAATGATGGATCATCCCCCTCTCGGCATGGCTGAGGGGAGGACATATTTGAGTTTCTCCCTGATTCACCTCACCCCCCAGCCCCCTCTCCACTGCGTGGAGAGGGGGAGTTTCCGCCTTGTGTTCCCCCTCTCCGGTACGGAGAGGGGGTCAGGGGGTGAGGTGCTTGAAAAGGTGTCCTCCCCTCAGCTCGGCATGGAGAGGGGGACGGGGGTAGAGTTGGTATTACAGCTCGAACGACGCCACGTCTTCGATCTGCTGTGCGGCTTCATCTGCCGTCAGCGTCCCGTTGAACAGCCCATCAACCGCGTCCAAGACCGCTTGCGCGACCGCCGGAGGCAAGAATTGGTCATAGTACGATTGGTAGTAGCCCGCCGCATCGCGCGCCGCCAAGATTTCGCCCAACAGCGGATCGGTCACGGCATCGTTCGCGCCCACTGCCGTCGGCAGCCAGCCTGTTTCAAGCGCCACGATGCGGCGCTGCACATCCGCGCTGGTCAAAAACTTCGCAAAATCGATGGCTTCATCGGGCGCGTTCACGCCGAATGCCAGCCCATCGCCGCCGCCGAGCAGGTCGGTCGCGCCGCCCATGCCGCCTTCAACCGCTGGGAACGGGAACCAGCCGAGATTGCCCTCTGCCAGTCCTTCGCCGCTGATGCTGTTGCCGCGCTGCGCGCCGGGTGCCCAGTGACCCATCAGTTCCATCGCCACTTCGCCGTTACCCATTAAGCCCGACGCTTGCCCATAGCCCATGCCCAAGAAACCTTCTTGGAACGGTTCCAGCGCAATCAGATCAAGCAAATCTTGTCCTGCTGCCACGAACGGCGCATCCGCGAACGAGCCATCGCGGTTGTACGCTGCTTCAAAACCCGCTTGCCCGCCCTCGCGGATCGCCAAGTAGACATACCAGAAATGTCCGGGCCACTTCTCCGACTGACCAACGGACAGCGGCGTGATGCCAGCGTCCTTCAACTGCTGCACGACCGCGAGGAACTCGCTCCACGTCGCGGGCAGCGCATCGATGCCCGCTTGCGCGAACAACTCTTTGTTGTACCAAATCCCGACGCCGCCGAAGTTCCACGGCACGCCCCAGATTTCGCCATCGGTGCCGAACAGATTGAGCGCCGCTTGCGAGCTGTACGTATTACGCCATTCGCCATCGTTGGCATCGAGTTCTGGCGTTAGATCGCGCAGCAAGCCCGCTTCGCCAAACGTCCACAGGGGCCCACCACCCCAACTTTGGAACAAGTCCGGCGGATCACCCGCTTGCATCACGGTGGGCAGGCGCTCTTTGAACGCTTCATTTTCGAGAACGGTGATATTGATGGTGACATTCGGATTCGCCGCCATGTATTCGTCCGCCAATGTCTGCATGAAATCGGTCAGTTCCGGCGGTACGGTGAAGATGTGCCACCAATCGATGGTGACAGGTTCTTGCGCGACAACCGCGCCGAGCGAGGTGAGCGCGACGCTCATGACAAGCAGTACGATCAATAGTACACGACGAGACTTCATGATTTTTCCCTTCAAAGCTTTATACGAATACTGTTTTGCAAACGCTTGCAAGCCCGATACGAACCGTTCTTGTCGTCCAATACGTCCCTTTCTACTTCGCCTGAACCGCCGCGCAGGTATCGCGCAGGATCAATTCCGTCGCCAGGGTCACATGGCGCGCGGGCTGTTCAGGGTGATCGATAATTTCGAGGAGCATCCGCGCCGCCACGCGCCCCATTTGCGCGAGGGGCTGCCGGATGGTCGTCAACTTGGGATAAGCGATCTGCGCGTGCGGAATATCGTCGAAGCCGATCACCGACACATCGCGCGGGATGTCTAGCCCGCGCGCGCGGATCGCGTCCATCGCGCCTAACGCTGATAGATCGTTGCAGGCAAAGATCGCCGTCGGCGGCGTGGGCAGATCGAGCAGCGTGTTTGCGCCGCGTTCGCCGCCCGTTTGATGAAAATCGCCGTTCACGACATAGCTTTCGTCATAGGCGATGTCATGATCATGGAGCGTGGCACGGTAGCCGTCGAGCCGCTGGGCGGCACTGACCATGCCAAGCGTACCAGCGATATGCCCAATGCGCCGATGCCCCAACTGGATCAGATATGCCGTCGCTTCATACGCGCCCTGCCAGTTGGTCGCATCGACGACTGTACTCATATTGATCGAGTCGGATTGGTCGATCACGACATGCGGGAAATGATGCTGCGGCAGAACTTTGAGCAGGTCACGCGGTGCCAGCGGCACGATCAAGATTAAGCCGTCCGCCAAACCGTTGGTGATCGCCTTGGTATATTGGGCTTCTTTGCCCGCGCGCCGATGGGTGGTGTAGATCATCAAATCGTAATTCGCGTGCGATAATTCCTCATCGATCCCGCGAAGCACTTCCGTAATGTAGCCATTGTCGAGACCGGGCGTGAGCAAGCCGATCACGTTGGAGCGTCCACCCGCGAGACTGCGCGCCGGAAGATTGACGACATAGCCAAGCTGCGTGGCGGCTTGCAGCACCCGCTCGCGCGTATCGTCGCTGACGAACGCGAAGTTGGTGAACACGCGCGAAACCGTCGAATACGAGACGCCTGCTTCACGCGCCACGTCGATGATCGTAATACTGTTCTGCGCTTTTTTTCGACCCGACTTTATAGTTGACACAATGACCTTGCAAACGATTGCAAACAATATCGGCGCATTTTTAGTCGCGTTCTCAACATTTGTGGGACGATCAGGCGAGTGATAACGCTCTATCGCACAGAATATTGCAAACGCTTGCAATAAAGATTAGCAAATTTCGGAGTGTGTGTCAAGGAATTCAACACGTCACGAAAATGCCAACCCGTATCGCAATTCATTCTCGATAATGTTGAGAAAAGATTTTCGTGCGTGGATTAACCCGCCCTAACTCCCTCTCCAATACGCAGAGGGAGTTAGGGAGTGAGCTGAGAGGATGCCTTCAATCGTCGCCGCGTCGCAAGCGTTTCGTGCGCTGCCGACGGATAATCTGATCCAGCACAACCGCCGCAACCGTGACCGCGCCCGTCACGAACGTACTCCACGTCTGATCGATGCCAAAGAAGATGATCCCGCTGCTGATCACCGCGATGATCAGCACGCCAATCACAGCGCCGATGACCGTCCCCCATCCGCCCGAAAGTGGCGTCCCGCCGATGATAGCGGCGGCGATCACCGTCAGCGCGAAGTCTTGCCCCGATGATGGATCAATCGCGCCGCGAAACCCCACGAACAGCGAACCGGACAGCCCACAAACCGCACCGATCAAGATCAGCGTTTGCAGCCGGACGCGCGCGACCGGGATGCCCGCCAAGCGCGCGGCTTCGGGGTTGCTGCCAATCGCTTGGACGCGATAGCCGAAGCGCGTCCGATGCAGCACGAGATGCAGGATGATCGCCGCGACCAAAAAGATGATCGCCACCATCGGGATCACGCCGCCGATGCGCGTGGTGGCGAAGGTGAAAAAGCTGCTGCTATCATCGGGTGGGACGACAGCGCGCGATTGATTCACGACCAGCGACAGCCCCCGAAACATCGAGAACGTGCCGAGTGTGACGATAATCGAGGGCAAATTCAGCCCGACCGCCAGCAAGCCGTTGAACGCGCCGAGCAGCGCGCCAAACACAATCCCGCCAAGCGCCGCGATCCAAGGGTCGATCCCGTTGACCATCAGCGTTGCGGCGATGACCGCCGAAAAATTGAACATCCAGCCGACGGAGAGATCGATTTCACGAATCGCCAGCAGAAACACCATCGCCAGCGCGATCATGCCGTAAAACGACGTATTGCCGAACAAGCGCAGCAGATTGACTGGATTGAGAAAATCGGGGCGCGCCACACCGATGAACAGCACCATCGCAGCGAGCGCGCCGATCACGCCGATCTCATCGGGCAAGCGAAAAGCGCGGCGCGGCGGCGTGGGTGTTGAAGGGGTCGATTCAGGACGATCAGTCATAAGGATTCTCTACTCGCGCCACGGTTGCTTAGAAGTGGGTTCGCCCCAACTGGGGATCGGGTCTTGCAGCCCGCCTTCGATCCACAAAAATTGTCCGCTCACATCCTTCGCAGAGTCGCGCATCAGATTCAGCACCAGATCAGCGGACTTTTCGGGATCGTCGCCGCCCGTCTGTTCGACCCAGCGCACCCACTGATGATAACCATCGGCTTCCGCGCCCATGGCTTTCACCTTCTCGCGGATATCCGCCCACATCTCGGTTTTCACGTCGCCGGGATGAATCACGTTGGCGGTCACGCCTGTGCCGTCGAGTTCGGCGGCGAGATGGCGCGTCATTTGATTCAATGCCACTTTACTGGTGCCATAGGCGCTGTTGGTGGGACCTGGCGGATGCAGCGCCGCCGCGGATGTGACGTTGACGATTCGCCCCCACTTCGCCGCGATCATCCCGCCGACGAACGCGCGGCAGAACAAGAACGGACTGAGCGTATTGATGGCAATCGTCTCCAGCCACCCTGCCGGATCAGCATCCTTCAAGAGTGCGATGGGCCCGAAAACGCCTGCCGCGTTGATCAAGATCGTCGGTACACCCAACGCAGACTCGATCCGCGCTTTCAAATCGGTGACGACCGCATAATCGGGCTGGCTCAAGTCAGCGGGCAAAACGAGCGTCTTGCCGCCGTGCGCCGCGATCTCCGCCGCCGTCTCATTCAACGCATCGGCAGAGCGCGCGATCAGGGCGACCGCTGCGCCCTGTTTGCCCAAGCGAACGGCGATGCGCCGCCCAACGCCGCGACTTGCACCCGTAACGACGGCGACTCTGCCCGCGAGCTGCTTTTCGCTCAACTCCGCACTCACGACGCTTGACCCGCTTTCGTCTCGACATGGAAGATTTCGCGCACTGCCGTCGAATCGACCTTCCCTTCGGCGTTGAAGTGCATCAGTGGGTTCATGATTTCCCCCCAACGGTCATGGACGGACGAACTCCACAGCTTGTCCCACGCGGCTTCATCGTAAATTTCCGAGTATAAAAACAACATCGGATCATTTTCAAAAATCGTGATCTGGGCGATCCCGCTTTTTTCGATCTCCGCGACCAATTCTGCCCAAATGTTGTCATGATGGTGCTTGTAATCGGCAAGCCCACCTGGCTTCAAATTCATAACGAACGCGCGACGAATCATGATTTTCGCTCCTTATCCTTCATATTTGATTTCAACCGTGTCACCCGTGTTGATCAGATGCAGCAAATCATGCTCATTGATCGCGCCGCCTGCCAGTTCCCCAATCAAGCGACCGCGATACAATATCAAGATGCGATCACACAAACCGATCAATTCGGACAGTTCCGTCGAACTGAATACTACAATTCGTCCATCGGCGGCAAGTTCGCGGATCAAACCGTAGATTTCGCGCTTCGCTCCCACATCGACCCCGCGCGTTGGGTCGTCCAACAGCACGACATTGGGCGCGATTTCCAACCACTTGCCGACGACCACTTTTTGCTGATTCCCGCCCGAAAGTTGATTAGCTAGGCTGTACGGCGACCGCGCCTTGATCCGCAAGCTGGCGATCTGCCGCGTCGCTTTTTCTACGAGATCGCCGCGCCGCAACCAGAACGGGGCGTCAGGCAGCGCACCGACGGCGACATGCGCCAGATTATCGACCAAGTTCTTTTCCAACATCAAGCCATTGCGCCGCCGATCCGCTGGCACGAGGCACACGCCGCGCTGTGCGGCATTCGTTGGATGACGCGGCAGCCCGCCGCCGTCGGGAAATTTCGCGTCGCCGCCGCTCGGCTTGTGCATTCCGAACAGCAAATTGAGCAGCGTCGAGACGCCCGACCCCTCCAAGCCCGCCAAACCGACGATTTCGCCCGCGCGCGCCTCGAACGATACATCCCGGAGATCGCCGCTCGACAACCCGCGAACGCTCAAACGCTTATCGGCGGCGTCTGCGCGCGTCGGGAGGCGCGGTGGAAACAGCGCATCCTGCTGTCCGCCGATCATGCCTTCGATCACCTCTGGGATCGTCAGCGCCGCCGTCGGCTTGGTCAGCACCTCGCGCCCGTTGCGACAGACCGTCACGGTATCCGCGATAGCGAACACTTCTTCGAGGCGATGTGATACGTACAAGATCGTGATGCCACGTTCGCGCAAGCCGCGCAGCACGACGAACAATCGCTGCGTCTCACGCTCATTGAGTGCCGAGTTTGGCTCATCCAAAATCAACAGGCGCGGCGCTTCAAGCAAGACGCGGCATAATTCGACCAACTGACGTTCGCCAATCGTCAACCGTCCGACGGGCGCATCAACATCGACCGCCAACCCCAACTGAGCGAGCGTTGAGCGGCTCTGATCGCGCATCGCCATGTGCGAAATCAGCCCCCAGCGTGTGAGCGGTTCATGGTTGACGAACAAATTGGCGAGGATGGAACGTTCGGGGAACAGGCTCAACTCTTGATATACGATGCCGATGCCGCGTGAGCGGGCATCGTTGGGCGACGCAAACGTGACCGACTGTCCATCAAACGCGAACGTCCCGCTGTCCGGTTGGACGACGCCCGCCAAGATTTTCATCAGTGTCGATTTGCCCGCGCCGTTTTCGCCAACGAGCGCGTGAATCGTGCCGCGCCCGACAGACAGCGACATGCCGTCCAACGCCACGACGCCGCCGTAGCGTTTGACCAGTCCATTCACAGAGACGAGCGATGATTGTGACATCATAATGGGGTTGTCTCAAGTGGAACGCGACCAATCGCGTTCCACTCTATGACGATGACCGCTTAGGAGGCTTCGTTCTCAATCGGTTCCAGCGCACATGCCCAGACAGGGGTCATGCCGCTGACACAATTCGACCACGGCGTGTAAAATTCGCGGTTCGCAGCGGGATCGCCGGACAGAACGAGTAGTTCATCGAAGCTGATGCTCGGCAGTCCATTACCCATATCCACCGAGTCGCCCGTGATGATTTGCGTGCCCGAATCGACAAATCCGGTCGGCAGCGGCGTGCCATTGCGCAGGTTATCGACCAGCATCAGGACGGGGAGATAGCCTTGCACGAACGCGCTCTGACCGACCGTTAGGGTTGCCGTACCATCTTGAATTTCGCGCAGGTTGTCTTCGGTCAAATCGTAGCCGCCCGCGATGAAGCTGGTGCCGCTGTTACGATTCAACTGTCCGAGACTGGCGATATCCGGCGCGCACAGCCCGATCATCGCGGCAACGTCGGGGTTGGCAGCAAGCTGCTGTTCCCAACGCGAATAATTCTCGACGGCATCAACCGCCACATCGAAGGGGCCCAAGACCGTCAAGCCGGGCGCTGTTGCCAAGGCTTCTTGGACGCCGCGCGCACGATTTTCCAACACAGGGAAGCCGGGGAAGCAGTTGCCGATCACGACTTTGCCCGTCGCACCCACGCCGCCGAGCCGTTCCAAGACCATCGTGCCGAGAATGCGCCCGCTCTCGGTCGAACGCTCACCGACATACGGCGCATTGACGGCGGTACTGAGCAGATTGAACTGCACAACCGGGATGCCGCTGTCGATGATCTCGTTCAAGCCATTCGCCATCGATTCGCCGGGAACCGACGCCGCGATGCCGTCCGCGCCCGCCGCGACGAAGTTCTGCACTGCCATCAACTGCGCGTCCGGGTCGCCACCTTGTGGGCCACCAACGAGCAGTTCGACGCCGAGATCATCGGCAGCGGCTTCTGCGCCTTCGATGATCTGCTGAATGAACGGATTACCGACGACGTGAACCACGAAACCGATACTGATAGATTCGTCTTGCGCCAGCGAGGCGGGGACACTCACACCGACAATCAACACGAGCGCAGCGATCAACAAAACTGAACTTTTCCGCATTTGATCCTCCACAATAGGTACTATACGCAACCTCTATATAATGCACCGCATTGTATATTTTAGTGGGTCTGCCCAAAGTGGTCAAGCAATCCAACGCATGATCGAAGCAGATGATACAATCGCAGACAAATCTTGACGACAAGCAGCGCGGGGACGCGCGAAAAGAGGACATGATGCTCAGTCGATGGTCATATCGGTTCACATTAATCGGGATCACACTCATGATCGGACTGAACTTCAACGCCAGCCGCGCACAAGACAGCGCGCCCTATCGAATCGTCGCCTATTACACTTCATGGGCAATCTACGGGCGCGAATATTTCGTCACCGACATCCCCGCCGATCAACTCACGCATATCAATTACGCCTTCGCCAATATCTCCGAAGCGGGCGAAGTCGTGTTGGGCGATGAATGGGCGGATACGCAGTTCCCCTATCCCAGCGATACAACGGGCGGCGGGAATTTTAATCAGTTGCAATTGTTGAAAGCCGCTCATCCCGCCATGCAAACGCTGATTTCGGTCGGCGGTTGGACGTGGTCGGGGTTGTTCTCGGACGTGGCGCTGACGCCCGCTTCGCGCGAACGTTTTGCGCGCTCTGCCGTCGATTTCATGCTGCGCTACGACTTCGATGGCGTCGATCTCGATTGGGAATACCCAACCGGCGGCGGCGATCCCGGTAATATGGAACGTCCCGAAGATAGCGAAAATTTCGTGCTGCTGCTGGACGAAGTGCGCACACAGCTTGATGCACAGGGCGCGCAAGACGGACGCGCGTACCTGCTGACCATCGCGCTTGGAGCGGGCGCAAGCGCCTACGAACCGCTCGATTGGGCGCGCATTCATCCGCTGTTGGACTGGATCAACGTCATGACCTATGACTTTGCGGGCGGTTGGAGCGAACGAACGGGCTTCAACGCGCCCCTGTACGCTGCGGCTGACGGCGCGAGCGCGGATCGCACGCTGCAAGCGTTGTTGGCGCTCGATATTCCGGCTGACAAATTGGTGCTGGGCGTCCCATTCTATGGACACGGCTGGAGCGGCGTGGGGAGCGAAAATGACGGCTTGGATCAACCTTTCACATCGCTCCCCGAAGGCACATGGGCGGCGGGATCGTTCGATTACGACGATCTGACTGAAAATTACATCACCGATACAACGCGGCATTGGGACGAGCGCGCGGGTGTCCCGTGGCTGTACGACGCAGCCACCGGGACGATGATCACCTATGATGATGCGGAGTCGATGGCGCTGAAAGCGGACTACATCCGTCAACACAACTTGGGCGGCGTGATGTTCTGGGAATTGAGCGCCGACGATGATACCAATACCCTGCTCACGGCGCTGCATACGACGCTCACGAGCGAATGAAAGTAGGGGCATCACGCTGGGACACCCGTCAGGTCACGGGCTTGCCGCTGGCAAGCCCCTACGTCCCCGCTCCCCACTTGTAACGGGGTTGAGGTTGTCGCTTTACGTCGGCGTCGCCTTCTTACGGTGCATCGGCGGTTTCGGCTTGCTCGGCTTGGCGAGGCTGGCGGTGATCTTCTGGTTGCGAATGCGCGTGGCGTTCAATGCACGCAGCACGCCCTCCGCATGATTGCTTGGCACATCGACCAGCGAAAAGCGGTCATAAATCTCAATCGCGCCGATAGAACGACCGGGAATATCGGCTTCGTTGGCAATCGCGCCGACGATATCACCCGGACGCACATTGTCCTCTGAACCGATGCTCAGATACAAACGGGTCATGCCCCGATCCGGTCCCACATCCGCCTTGGAGCGGCGCGGCTTGCCCGATGCCACGTCGCGGGCGATCCGGTCACGTTCCCGCTCGGAGACTTCCGGTTCGGCAGCGAGTCGATCTTCCATCGCATCGGACAGCGTGCCGAGCAACATCTTGAACGATGCGGCGGCAATTTCCGTCGGGCTAAATTCCTCCCCCAACTGCTCCGCCATGATTATGTACGACTCCAGACCGCCTTGAGAAATCGATTCGCGGATCGTTTCTTTGAATTGTTCGCGCCGCCGCTCGATCACGTCGGCAATCGTCGGCAGTTGCATCCGTTGAACCGATGCCTTGGTCGCACGCTGAATCGTCTCCCACAGGCGGCGTTCGCGCGGCGTCAACAGCGTGATCGCGCTGCCCGCACGTCCGGCGCGTCCTGTGCGCCCGATCCGATGGACATAAATTTCGGCATCCAACGGGATATCGTAGTTGATAACATGCGAAATCTGCTCGACATCCAAGCCACGCGCAGCGACATCGGTGGCGATCAGCAGTTCGACTTGTCCAGCACGAAAGCGCGCCATCACGCGGTCGCGCTGCATTTGGTTCAGATCGCCATGCAGCGTCTCGGCGCTGTAGGCACGCGCGCTCAGACGTTCGCCCAGATTATCGACTTCGAGCTTCGTGCGGCAGAAGATGATCGCGGACGACGGGCGTTCGTAATCGAGAATACGCACGAGAACCTCAAATTTGTCCCGTCTGCCGACTTCGCAGTACATCTGGCGAATCTGCGGGATGGTACGCTGTTCGGCTTGGATAGTGACGCGCTGGGGTTCGTCCATGTATTGGCGCGCGAGGGCGGCAATCGGCGCGGGCATGGTGGCGGAGAACAGCGCCATCTGCCGCTTTTTGGGCGTCTCTTTCAAAATCGACTCGATATCGTCGATGAAGCCCATATCGAGCATCTCATCGGCTTCATCGAGGATGATCATGCTGATCCCGCTCAAATCGAGCGTTTTGCGGCGGAGGTGATCCAACACGCGACCGGGCGTGCCAACCACGACTTGGACACCGCGTTCCAGTGCGCGCAGTTGGCGTTCGATGGGCTGTCCGCCATAAATGGGCAGCACCGAGACACGAAGATACTTGCTGTACGAATGGAACGCCTCTGCGACTTGGACGGCAAGTTCGCGCGTCGGCGTCAGCACCAGCGCCTGTGGTGTGCGGATGGTGGGATCGAGTTTTTCGAGGATCGGCAGCGCGAATGCTGCCGTCTTGCCCGTACCCGTTTGCGCTTGGGCGATCACATCTGCCCCCGCGAGCAGCAGCGTGATCGTGCGCAGTTGGATGGGGGTCGGTTCTTCATAGCCCAGTTCAGCAATCGCACGCAGCGATGCCTCACCTAAGCCCAGTTCAGCGAATGTAGGGGTCATTGCCCGTTTTCTGTCGGGCGTCAGCCCGAACGTTGGTCAGAAGGACGTTTATTCTACGATGATACCCCTATTAACGTCCATCATGCGTTCGCGCGGCGCGCTTGCGCCCGACGTTCGAGCAAATGCTGTACATCGTCCGCTTGGCGGCGGCGCGCATCGGGATAGTCGAGGGTCGTCAGCGCCCGACTTCGCATCAGCCAACGTCCATCGACCATGGTATTGGTCACATGCAGCCCATTCACACTGTAGACCAGTGCGGTAGCGAGTTGATCGAGCGGGATGGGCGTCCAACCAATTTCGGACATATCCAGCACAATGAGATCGGCGCGCTTCCCCGCCGTCAGATCGCCAATCTGATCGCCTAGCCCCAACGCTTTCGCGCCGCCCGCCGTCGCCATGTCCAAAACCGCGCGCGCGGACAGCGCACCCGGACGCTGTTCGCGGAAACTCGCCAACTTCGCTAACGTGCGCATTTCAAGGAAAAGATCGTAGTCGTTGTTGTTACACACATTGTCTGTGCCGATGGCGACGTTGATGCCGGCGGCGCGCATCCCGACGACCGGTGCCGCCTCTGCGCCCGCGCGCATACAGGCGCTGGCACACGCGACGACCGAGAACGGGCGATCCTTGAGGATCGCCCAATCATCGGCGGGAATGGTCAGCGCGTGCGCCGCCAACATCGGCTGTTCCAACATGCCAAGTTCGTCCATCTTGCGCACGGCGGTCATGCCGAAATGCGTTTGGCAGTACGCATCTTCTTCGCCAATCGTAGAAATATGGATATGCAATCCAGTGTTGTACTTCTGCGAGAGCGCGCGCTCTGCCAGCATCGTCTCGACGGTATTATCGACGAAGAAGGCATGAGGTCCCACCCACCCTTTTAGGCGCGCATCCTCGCGGCTGTTCATGTCCTCCAAGAACGCATCGAGATGCGCCAATTCGCGCGAACGTGCCGCCGGATCATCCAATTCGACGACGCCATACGCCAAGACCGCGCGCAAGCCGCTGCGATCCACGACTGGAATCACTTGATCCATGTAAAAATATTGATCGGCAAAGGTCGTCGTCCCCGTGCGGATCATCTCCGCGCACGCCACTTCGACCGACGCGGGGATCATATCCGCCGTCATGACCAGTTCGAGCGTGCGGATGCTGTTGTACCATCCATCGAGCGTCAGCAGCGAAACGCCTTCCGCCATGCCGCGAAACAGCGTCATTGGGGTGTGCGTATGCGCATTGACCAATCCGGGCATGATCAGCTTGCCCGCACAGTCGATCACGCTGTCATAGGCGCGCGCAGTCGGCAGATCGCGCACATCCCCGACAGCGGCGATTCGGTCGTCCTCGATGATCACATAGCCACGCGCGTAGATCGTGTCCGCTTGTCCCAGACACAACACGACGCCATCATGCAGTAAAATCGTCGTCACATCTGCTTCCCCGATATGCTGGCAACCCGCGAGACGAATAATTCCTCGAAGCGCGCCACATCGACCGAGACACCGACGCGGATCGGGCTGGAGTCGTCAGCGCGCATCAACGTCGCGCCGAGGCTGTGCTGTCCGTTCGTTTCCACATCGATATGGACAGGCTTGAACTCCACCAGCGACGGATCGATCAGCATGGCGATGGCGAGCGGATCGTGCAAATAGGTGAAGTCGTTGGCTGCAAAATGCGGATAGACGGCGAGCTGATCCGCGACGGCGTGCTGAAACGGTGTCCCCCCCGCGCGGATTCGCTCCATGCCCGCGCGTCGAACACGAACTTGGGTTGTCAGGTCGAGCGGAATCAACGTCGTCGGGATGCCCGACGAAAAGACGACATGCGCCGCGTCAGCATCGCAGATAATGTTGTGTTCAGCGTAGGGGAGATGCAGCCCGTTCGCGCCGCGCATCACGCCGCCCATGATCGTCAGATGCGCCAGCGGCAGCTTCGGATCGCGCAAGATCGCCATCGCTACGTTAGTGAGCGGCGCGATGGCGACGAGATGAATTTGTCCGGGTTGTTCGTTGACCATCCGCACGATGAAATCGACCGCGTGTTCCGACGAATAGCTGAGCGCGTCGTCCTCTGGCGTCAGGAAACCGCGCCCCTCGTGTCCGCCCCAGTACACTGGGCGCTTGTTCATCAGCGGCAGGCGCATCCCCGCCGTGATCGGGACGCTCGTCATGCCGCACAGCGCCAATAATTTAGCGGTATAGCGCGCGCGCAGATCGACATCGCCATAGACGCAGGTCACGCCTTCAAGTTGGAGTTCGGGTGACGCCACGATCAGCGCCAATGCGAGGCAATCGTCGATGTCGGTTGTAATATCGGTATCAAGGATCAGTTTGGTAATCATAAATCGCCTTTTCCAATGCCAAAATACAAAACCAGCGTGTGGAATTAAATGTGCAGACTCTCACCGTCAACAACCCCATCGCTAAAGCGAGGGGCTTGTCCTTCCAAGTCTCGTCCTAACCAATAGAACGGAGTTCGTCCATGCAAGCATGGAGTACCACAACGGAGGACTTTCGCTTTTTAAGCCGGATCACATCCCATTACACCCGGAAGCAATTAAGTCGGTTGACTGCGACTCACCCAACTGCGCCAGGCTGTGCGATCATTTCCTTCGCCAAGCAGTGGGTACAGGATATTTTGTACCCCCATTATACCAACGGTACGCCTTTCCTCCCCACGCCTAAAGGCGGGGGTATCTCAGCGTTCTTCCGATGAATGAAGTTCAATTTGATGCACAATCGAATTGGACTATACCATCAATTTTTGCAAATCAGGAAGGTAATCCAATGAATTTCAGATGGCACGGATGGACACTAGCAAGTCTCGTATTAGCGTTCGTCGCGGTCAACGCTGCGGCGAGTCCGATGGATCAGCCGGGCGGACAGCGCCCAACACTCAGCGGCACCGTCCAACGTCCGGGCGGAGACGGCGCGCCACCCAGTGGTCAGATGCCGCAAATCACCCTGACGCCCGGCACCTTACAGAGTGGACAGATGCCACAGATTAGCATGACACCCGGCACACTATCGGGCAGCATGTTTGCCATTACGCCGGCTGGGCTGCTGACGAACGTCGCCACTGGTGCTGGACAGGGGCAAACGCCGCGCCGCACGCGCACCGCTCAAGCGCCCGACTCGTCGGCTGAGGCGGAGGCGGCGCTTGTCGGCTTTGGCAGCGACCATCTGGGCATCATCGTCAGCTTGAACTACGCGGGTTCGGCATCCGCCTCAGCGTCAGCGGTGCTGGCGCTGCTGCCAGCCGAAATTCAGGCGAAGGTCGCAACCTCCATCAGCATCAGCGGCGCAATCTATTGGGGCAGTTTTCCCAGTGGTGCAGCGGCAGTTATGGTTGGCGACTGCGCGACCAACCCCGACACCTGCGCCGTGAGTATGGACAGTCTGTCGGCACAATTGACGAGCGCCGCAGCGGGCATCTACGCGATTGCGTCGAGCGGGACGGCGACCGCATCCTCAGCCGATGCGCTCACGCAGATTCTGGCGACCTATCCGGGCTTGAACGGCTTATCGTTCACAGAATCAACCGAAATCGATACCGGATTCGCCTTCACCGCCACCACAACCGAAACGGGCATCGACGCCGAAATGCGCCAACCCATCGCCGTTGTGAAAGTCGTCTATGCGGGGGTGATATCGGCTGGTGGACAAAACGTAACCTATGCGTTGGTCGGCATGGGACAGGGCTATGTGAGCGCGATCACGGGTTAAAATGCGATCTCGTTTGGTGATCATCGACACGTGGACTGTAAGAAACCGCATCAAACATTTGCAAACGCGCAGACCACTTGTTGATTTTCACCAAAGAACGCGGTAACTTTTGTAATCTTTGCACTTTCGCGGTGCGCTAGAATATGTTCAACTAAATTAGTTCTTTTCACAGGAGGAGTCAAATCAAATGCACGCTTTTTCACGTTCGCGCATCGTAATCGCCTTCATGGCGTTGATGTTGTTCGGCGTTCTCGCCGTCCATGCGCAAGATGCCGCCCCCGATGAATGCGCCGTCGCCCCTGACGCAACGCCCGAAATGGCAGCCCCCGCCGCTGACAACAGCGACACCACGTTCGCAATCATTCTGCCGAATCCGCGCGGCGACCGCTCGTTCATCGACTCGGCAGCAGCGGGCGCAGAACGCGCGATTGCTGAACTCGGCGTCACCGGGACGATCATCGAGACGGCGGGCGTCCAAGAACATGATGCCGCGATCCGTCGTGCGATCCAAGACGATCCGAGCTTGGTGATCACCATCGCCGTTGATGGCAGCACCGTCGAAGAATTGGTTGACGAGTTCCCCGATCAACTGTTCGCCGCGCAAGAGACGTTCTTCGCCGCTGAACCCGATTACGACAATCTCGCCCTGTTCAACATCTTCACGCACGAAAACAGCTACCTCGCGGGCATCGCGGCAGGAATGCTGACGCGCACCAAGATTGTTGGCGCGGTTGGCGGCGGCGATTTTCCGGGTATCAACCTGTTCATCATCGGCTTTGAAGAAGGCGTGCTGTCCGTCTGCCCCGATTGCCAACTCGTGCGCAGCTACGTCGGCAGCTTCTCCGATCCGGTGACGGCGAAAGAACAAGCGTTAGGACTATATGCCGAAGGCGCAGATATCCTGTTCCAAGTCGCCGGACGCAGCGGCGAAGGTGTCCTCGAAGCCGCCAACGAAACGGGCAACTTTGCGATTGGCGTGGACAGCAATCAAGACGATCTGTATCCCGGCACGGTGATCGTGTCCGCGATGAAGCGCGTCGATAACGCCGTTTACACTTTCGTGGAACGCATCGTCGATGGCACCTATACGCCGGGCGTGACCAACGTCGGCTTGGCAGAGGGCTTCGCCGGGCTGAGTTGGGATGTGGGCGTATGTTCGCGCACGTTCGACACCACCGGACCCGAAGACATGGTTGCCAAGCTGCCCGAAGTGCGCGCAGCGATTGCGGCGGCACGCGAACAAATCTTGTCCGGCGAATTGGTCGTGACCAACGCCCTGTTGCAATAGTCGTCAGCGATAGTTCACCTCACCCCAAGCCGAACAGCGTTCGTTCCCCCGCTCTATATTGAAGCGGGGTGACAAACAAAGTTCAGCTTGGGGTCAGATTAAAGATTCGAGAGATCGTATGCCCCCTGCCCTCGAAATGCGTCACATCCGTAAGTTCTTTCCGTCGTCTGGTGTGCTGGCAAACGACGATGTGAGCATTGAAGTCCAGCCGGGCGAGGTTCACGCCATCGTCGGGGAAAATGGCGCGGGCAAAACCACGTTGATGAGCATCCTCTATGGCTTGCAGACGCCCGACGAGGGCGAAATCGTCGTCAATGGCGCTCCCGCCCAGATCGCGCATCCCAACGACGCAATCCGGCTCGGCATCGGCATGGTGCATCAGCATTTCAAGCTCGTGCCGTCGTTCACCATTGCCGAGAACATCATGCTTGGCATCGAGCCGAACCGCGCGGGCTTCATTGACAACCAGCGTGAAGCGGACGCCGTGCGCCAACTGGCGGACGACTTCGGGCTGCCCGTCGATCCAGCCCTGCGCGTGCGCGATATCCCGGTCGGGATGCAGCAGCGCGTCGAAATCCTGAAAATATTGCAGCGCCGCGCGCAAATCTTGATCTTGGACGAGCCGACCGCGGTCTTGACGCCGCAAGAAGTGAGCGAACTGCTCGCCGTCACGCGCAAATTGGCACAGACCGGACACACCATCCTGCTGATCACGCACAAGCTGATCGAAGTCAAGTCCATCGCGGATCGCGTCACGATCATGCGGCGCGGGCGCAACGTCGGCACGTTCAACGCCGCCGACTTGAGCGTGCGCGAGATGGCGAATTTGATGGTCGGACGTACCGTGACGCTGCGAATCGAAAAGACGCCTGCCGTACCCGGCGAGGTCATCTTAAAAGTGGATGATTTACTGGTAGCGGGCGCGGGCGGCATCCCCGCCGTGTTTGGCGCGCATTTCGATCTGCGCGCGGGCGAAATCTTGGGCATTGCGGGCGTGAGCGGCAACGGGCAGACCGAATTGATCGAAGCCCTCGTAGGGATGCGCGCTATCGACAGCGGCAAGGTCATGTTCTTGGGACACGATGTCACCCATGACACAGTGCGTCAGCGGCGCGAAACGGGCTTGGCGCACATTCCCGAAGATCGCATGACGATGGGGTTGAACTTGCGGACAAACTTGGATGAAAACGTCGTGGTGACCAGCTATCAAGATGAGCCGTTCTCGCGGCGGGGCATCTTTGATTTTTCGTCGGTGCGCACACTGGCACAGAAAATCATCGATGCGTTCCAAGTGCGCTCCGCGCGCGTGGGCGAACCGATCAAGACGCTCTCTGGCGGCAACTTGCAAAAAGTCGTCTTGGGGCGCGAATTGAAGGGCGATCCCAAGCTGATCATCGCCAATCAGCCGACGCGCGGATTGGACGTGGGCAGCATCGAATTTGTACATCAAACGTTGGTGGCGGAACGCGACAAGGGCGCGGCGGTGCTGTTGGTCTCGGTCGAACTCGATGAAATCTTGGCGCTCAGTGACCGGATCGCGGTCATGTTCGAGGGGCGTATCTTCGCTATCTTGGACGCGAAAGACGCTACCGAAGAAAAACTCGGCTTATTGATGGTGGGCAGCGCGCTCGACGCGCCCGATCACGCGGCGGAAAAGACGCACCCATGAAATTTTTACGACAATTGCTCGACGGAATTAGTATTCCGATCCTCGCTATCCTACTCGGTTTGGCGGTCAGCAGCATCTTCGTCGTGATCGCGGGAGCCAGCCCGATTGAGGCATATCAACGCTTGTTCTGCGAGGGTTTCGGCGCGCAAGGCTGTGCAACCTTTGGGGATTTGCTGTTCACACAGATCGAGACCGAAACAGGCGCGCAAACTGTCTTTAGCCCAACGTATGGCGCGGGCGGACACAGCCTCGCGCTGATGCTGGAACAGGCGACGCCGCTCATTTTGACGGCACTATCGGCGGCGGTTGCGTTCCAAGCCGGCATGTTCAGCATTGGCATGGATGGGCAGTTCGTACTCGGCGCGATCACGGCGACGTTCTTGGGCTATGCACTTCCCGATCAAGTCTACGCGCTGGCGGGCGTCGTCGATTACGACTCGGCGCCCGCGTCGCTGTTGACAGCGATGCACTTGATCATTCCGACGGTGTGCATCGGCGCGGCGATGCTCGTGGGAGCGATCTACTCGTGGATTCCCGGCTACTTGAAAGTCAAACTGAACGTCAACGAATTGATCAGCACGATTATTTTCAACGCGATTGCCATCCAGATTGTCGGCTATCTGGTCAACTTCCCCCTACGCTCGGACATGAACAACATCGCGCGCACGCGCCGCATCGACGACAGCGCATGGCTCATCCCGTTCAATCGCGGCATCTTCCAAGATATCGAGTGGTTCTCCGGCGCGCGGCTCGGCATCGGGCTGATTTTGGCATTGATCGCGGCGGCGCTCGTGTGGTTCTACCTGTGGCGCACGACGGCGGGCTACGAACAGCGCATGACGCGCGGATCGGGTTTGTTCGCGCGCTTCGGCGGCATTCCGAGCGGACGCGCCGCCCTCCGCGCGATGTTGATCAGCGGCGCGTTGAGCGGACTCGCGGGCGCGATTGCGATTTTGGGCGTGGAACGGCGCGTCGTGGACGGTTTCGCATTGAGCGGGACGGGTTTTGACGGGGTGTTGGTGGCAATTTTGGCGAAAGAGTCGGTCGTTGGTATTCTGATCATCGCGCCCTTCTTCGCCGGGCTGAATCTGGGCGCGATCAACCTGCAATTCGGCAATTTGCCGCGCCAACTGGGCGGGATCATTATCTCGTTCATCATCCTGTTCCGCGCGATGGAGGATTTCTTGCGGTTGCAATTCACAAACTTATGGAGCAAACGCCGCTTGATTCTGCGTGCGCGTGCTGAACAAGACGGAGCAGCGACATGATCGCGTTGTTGAATCGCTATCAAGGCGCGCTGCGCGTCGTGGCGTTGGTTGTCGGTGTGGCGCTGATCATTGGCGTGCTGAGCCTACCGATGAACCTACTCCAAAGCAGCATCCGCCTTGCGACACCGTATGTGTTGGGGGCGATGGCGGCGCTGGTCGCCAGCCGCGCGGGCGTGCTGAACCTCGCTATCGAGGGCAAGATGTTGTTGGGCGCGTTCATCGCCGTCGCCATGCTGTACAAGACTGGACTCGATCCCCTGATCGGCGTGCTGGCAGCCAGCATCGCGGGCGGGGCGTTGGGCGTAGTCTTTGCGCTGTTGTATCTGCGCATTCGGATCAATCTGGTCATTCTGGCGTTGGCGGTCAACTTGTTCATCGCCAACGCGACGGTATTTTTCCTACGCGCGAGTTTCGGCGCGTTCGGCACGCTGGCTGATCCCAGCATTCGCGGGCTGCCGCAGATCGACATTCCCATTCTGCGCGATATCCCCTATCTCGGCGCGCTGTTGAACGGCTATAACGCCGTCGTCTACATCAGTTGGATCATGGTCGTGATCGTCTGGGTCGTGCTGTTTCGGACGCAGTTCGGGCGGCATCTGCGCGCGGTGGGCGAAAACCGCGATGCTGCCGAGAGCGTCGGCATCAACGTGACGCGCGTGCAGGTGGTCGCGCTAACGTTCAGCGGGATGTTGGCAGGTTTAGCAGGGGCATTCTTGTCGCTCGGGGTGTTGAGCCAGTTTGTCGAGAACATGACCGATGGGCGCGGCTGGATCGCCATTACTGTATCGCTGTTCGCGTTTGAAGCGCCGATTCCGGCGTTCTTCACGGCGCTGTTCTTCGGGCTGTCGGAGGCAATGTCGTTCTATCTGCAAAGCCGTCCAGAATTGAACCTGCCGCCCGATTTGCTCTTGGCATTTCCGCAAATCGCCACGATCATCGCGCTCGTGTTCGTCGCGCTGCGCATTCGCGCGGGCGAACTACTCAGACGACAGACATTTGCGATCCGCTTCACCCAAGAGATGCAGAAATTGACGCGCGGACAAATCGCCGGAGACTGACTGAACGAAGTGCTGAGTAATGAGTACTGAGAAGACCGGCGATAGACAGCGCGTGAATTGGAGCGCATCTTCTCTGCGTTAAAATCTTTTTCAAATAGCGATGAGAATCAATCCGATGACGACTGACATTTACAACGGCGATCCATGGACGCGCGTCCGCACGCTGCACGATTTTCCCGCCGATGAAGTGATATCGGCGCTGCAAAAAGAAGTTCGACGCGGCAACACCGAAAACGCCGCCCTGCTCGCCTACGAGATGCTGACGACCAGCCCGGAACTCGAAGCGTATTTGTGGGGGCGGTTGCAAGTGATTTCCGTCGAAGATATCGGCTTCGGGGACGTGAGCGCGCCCGTGCTGATCGAGACGCTGTTTCAGATGCACGCGCGCCTCCCCCGTCCGCGCGGCGACCGCTATCTGTACGCGATCCACGCCGTCCGCTATCTATGCGCGTGCCAGAAAGAGCGCGGCAGCGACGATCTGCTGAACTGGATGGCGCGCAGCGGCGCACAACCCACGCTCCCCGACTATGCCATCGACATGCACACGGCGCGCGGGGCGGCGCTGGGGCGCGATTACGCGCATTTCCTCGCGGAGGCATCGAAAGTGCAGCCCGAAGTCGCTGACCGCGATACGACCTATTTGGATCGACTGAAGGCGCTGTTTAGCGCAGCGACAACCGACGCGCCGTCAGGCTGAAGATCAGCGCGGCTTCAACGAGGCTCTCGGCGTCGGCGTATTCGTCGGCGGCGTGAGCGTTCGCGCCCGTCGGGCCCAAGCCACACGCCGTCGGGATGCCGCGTTCGATCAGCAAGTAACCCTCGTTGGCGGGACCCGCCACAGTTTTGGCGACTGTCCCGCCGCGTACCAACGGTATCACGTCAGCAAGCACGCTGAAAATCGGCGCATTTTCATCCGAACAGACCGCCGGAATGTGATTGATGCGTTCATAAGCGAAGGTCAGCGGCGGATGCGCGCGTTCGATCTCGGCAATCGCGCCGTCAAACATCGCTTCGAGCGTCGGCGTGTCGTTTTCCGGCGTCGTGCGCACGTCGATCCACGCTTCGCAGCGATCCGGCACGATATTGACGCTGACACCGCCGCTGATCAGCGTTCCCGGCGTGATCACCGTCCGATAATCTCCGAAATACGGCGCGGACGAGCGCGGAAAGCGCAGCGCGTCCAACGCCGTGAGCAAGCGCGCCATCCCCATGACCGCGTTCGCGCCGGATGTGCGTTCTTGCCATGCCGCCGCGCCCGTGTGGACGGACTCACCCGTACAGGTCACGCGATAGCGCAGCACGCCGCGATGCCCAAGAATGATCTCGCTGCCCGAATACGCATAGATCGCGCCTGCGCCGCTCAACAAGTCGCGCGCGAACAGATACTTAATGCCCAATGTCCCCGTCGCGCCCGTTTCCTCATCCGGCACACCGATGAACTGCGCGCGTCCGTGCGGGAGCGCGTCGGGATGCTGTTTCAGCGCCGCCAGCGCATAGAGCGCCGCTGCCATGCCGCCCTTCGTATCAATCGCGCCGCGCCCGTAGATGCGCCCATCCACCAGCGCACCAGAGAACGGCGGCTGCGTCCAGCGCGCCACGTCACCGGGTGGCACGGTGTCCAAATGTCCGAGCAGCAGCAGCCCGGTTTCGCCCTCGTCGGCAGTGCTGACAATCACGTTCGGACGATGCGGCTGTTCCCCTACGATTTGGATGGGCAGCCCCAAGCGCCGCGCTTCGTCAGCGATGAGGTTAGCGACATGGATTTCGTCGTCTACGCCGTTGACCGACGGCGTTTGGATCAGCCGTTGGCAGAAGGCGATTAAATCGGCGCGCATGGCAGTGAGCGCGTCCGCGAGGCGCGCCTCGATGGGGTCGTCAAATCGGATATCAAGCATCAAAACGCCACCTGTAGGCGCTGCAAGCCGCGAATCACGAAACTGTCGCGGAATTCCGGTTGATCGTCCAAACGGAGCGCCGGAAAGCGTTCGATCAGCCGCCGCAGCGCGATTTGCAATTCCAAGCGCGCCAGCGGCGCGCCCAAACAATAATGAATGCCCAAGCTGAACGACAGATGGGCATTCTCCATCCGCGCAATGTCGAGTTGATCGGCGTTCGGGAACTGCGCAGAATCGCGGTTCGCTGACCCAAACAAGAGCGCGATTTCTTGCCCCTGTTTGAACGCGAAGCCGCCATACTCCATGTCCGCCAAGACCCAACGGCGGAACAATTGCAGCGGCGTATCGTAGCGCATCAGTTCTTCGACGGCACTCTTGACGAGTTCCGGCTGCGTTTGCAGCACGCGGAGTTGATCGGGATGCTGAAACAACGCCCACATGCCATTGCCCATGACATTGACCGTCGCCTCATGACCCGCATTCAACAGCAGGACGCACGTCGAGATCAATTCGTCCTCCGTCAGCATCTCGCCCGCTTCTTCGACCGTTGCCAGCGCGCTGATCAGATCGTCGTGCGGATCGTGCCGCCGCGCCCGCGCTAAATCGCGCAGATAATCAGCAAATTCGGCGGCGGCGCGGATTGCGCGGTCTGCTTGTTCGGGCGTGTGATTCAGTTCGTACATGGCGACGATATCGCGCGACCATGGGCGCAACCGGTGGCGATCCGCTTCTGGAACGCCGAGCAGTTCCGCGATCACGTTGACGGGCAGCGGCACAGCGAAATCTTCCAACAAGTCCATTCCCCCGTGCAGATGAACAGCGTCCAACAGCGCATCGGTCAGCGCCAAAATCTGTCCGCGCAAGTTCTCGACGCGGCGCGGCGTGAACGCCTTATGGACAAGCGCACGCAAGCGCGTATGATCGGGCGGCTCTTTGTCGAACAGCGAGTTTTCGCTCAGTTGGTCGAATGGCGCATGGGCGGGATTTTTCGGCGGCAAGCCCTGTTCTTCGCGGCTGATTACATGATCGATGCTGCGTCCCAAGCGCCGATCCCGTAAGAGCGCGGCGACATCGGCATAGCGGCTGACAACCCACATGTGTAGCGCATCGTCGTAGAAGATCGGCGTATGGCGGCGCAAATCGTCGTAGATCGGGTACGGATCGCGCTTGAACGCGGGTGACGCGGGATCGAATGACATAGGGCGTACTCTCGTAGATGATATGATGCGCGATTGTAGCGAAGATAAACGCCTGACAGCAACGTTGTTGGTGGCGTAATCTGCCCTGTCGCTCAATGAATACGGTGCGTGACTCTGCACATTGACGGGCGCAGATTGATTGATCATACTGGACAAAGCAGCAGCTTTCGTGTTTCAGCACCGAGTCGCCCCACGCACCTTCAGCGCGGCGATAACCACTAAATTTTGTCATTCAAAGGAACGTGAGTCATGCACGTCATTCAGTTGCAGCGCATCACGATCAACCACGCTGGGCGTGACATCTTCAGCGATTTGACGTGGGCGGTCGATAACCGCGCCAAAGTCGGCTTCGTAGGACCCAACGGCGCGGGCAAATCGAGCCTGTTAAAGGCGATTGCGGGGGAGATCACGCCCAGCAAAGGGCAAATCACGACCATGGGCGGCGTCTCGGTTGGGTATCTGCCTCAAGATGTGCGTTTGCCCGCCGGCACGTTGTATGAGGCGGCGTGCCAGCCGTCGCCCGATCTGCTGGCTGTGACCGCCGCGCTTGAAGCGGTCGAGGCGCACATGGGCGATCCCGCCGTCTACAATGATGGTGATGCGCTCAACGATGCCATCGAACGACAAGCGAGCATTCTAGCCGTCTATGAACGACTCGATCCGGCGCGCCAAGCCAGCCTCGTGCGCGAACTACTGGCAAAACTCGGCTTCACTCGTGATGATTTCGACCTGCCCACGAGCGCCCTCAGCGGCGGACAAACCAAACTGGCAGCCTTGGCGCGGTTGGCGGCATGGTCGCCGGATGTGCTGCTGCTCGATGAGCCGGACAACCATCTCGATTTGGCGTCGAAGTCGGCGCTCGAAACCTTCTTGCGCGTCTATCGCGGCGGCGTGATCCTCGTCTCGCACGACCGTTATCTGCTCGATGCGGTCGTCACCGAGATCGCGGAATTGGACACCGGCACGCTGTCGAACTACAGCGGGAATTATTCGGCATACACGGTCGAACGCGAACTGCGCCGGATTCGCCAGCAGCAAATGCACGTCGCGCAGCAAAAAGTTATCCAGCGCATCGAAGCGGCGATCAAAGAATGGTCGGAGAAGGCGAAGAACGATGCGAACGAACGCCACGCGCGCCAAGCCGCCAGTCGACGCAAGATGCTAGCGCGCATGGAGGAACGCGGCGACATGATCGACGCCGTGCAAGAGCGACAGGTGATGGAACTAGAAATCGCGGGCGGGCGGGGCAGTACAAAGGCGGTGGAACTGGTCGATGTTGAGATGGGCTTCGACGGCGATCTGCTGTTCGGGGGGCTGAATTTGCTCGTGCGGCATGGCGAACGAGTCGGCTTAATCGGCAGGAATGGCGCGGGCAAGTCAGTATTGTTCAAGCTGATTTTGGGCGAGATGCAGCCGTTGAATGGCGGGGTCAAGGTGGGGAACAGCACGCGCGTCGGCTATTATGCCCAACAGCACGAAACGTTGAACGCCTATGGCGACCGCACGCCTATCGATCTAATCCGCCGTATTCAGCCCCTCAGCGAGAGCAGCGCCGTTCACAAACTGCTGAAATTCGCCTTCACTTACGACCAAACGCGCCAACCCATCCGCACGTTCAGCGGCGGGGAGCGCAGCCGCTTGCAGCTTTTGATCTTGGTGCTGCAACAGCCCAACTTGCTCTTGTTGGACGAGCCGACCAACAATCTCGATATCGCGTCGTCTGACATCTTGGAATCGGCGCTGGAAGATTTCGAGGGCGCGATCCTAACGATTTCGCACGACCGTTATTTTCTGGATCGCATCGTGGATCGCGTCGTCGAATTGGAAGACGGCGCGCTGTCGGAATATGTCGGCGGTTATGGCGATTATGTCCGTCAGAAAGCCGCCCGTCTCGAATCGGCGCGCGAATCGGCACGATTAGAAGCCGAACGCCGCGCGAAAGCGAAAGCGCGTCAGCGAAAGTGACCACTCTACCTACAAAATCCAAACCACGATTATCATGAACTCTATAGGGACGTGCCGCTGGCAAGCCCGTGACACCAATCTCCCGCTCTGGATATGCGCTTCAGACAAAGGCGGACTGATGGGCGATGCGGTCGCTGATCAGCACGTCAATCGCGGCGGACGAATAGCCCGCGTCGCTCAATACTGCACATGTATGTTCACCCAGCAGCGGCGCGCGTACATACGACGGCACGTCTGTATCTCGAAAATGGATCGGCGCGCCCGGCACAACGATTTCGGTATCCCCCACGAGCCGAAGTTTGGCGAGCATCCCGCGCGCCTCTAAGTGTGAGTCGTGCGCCAGCTCGTCCATCGCACGAATCGCGCCGCATGGGACACCAACGGCGTGCAATCGTTCCAATAGAACATCCGTCGACTGCGTGCTACACCAACCCGCGATGATGGGCTGCAAAGCGTCGTAATGGACGACCCGATCCGCATTGGTCGAGAAACGCGCATCCTCCACGAGATCGGCGCGAATTTGTCCAGCGAATAGACGCCATAAACGATCATTGCCGACACCGATGGCGATCCAATTGTCTGCCGTTTGAAAGCAGTCGAATGGCGCGATCACCGGATCACGGTTGCCGTGCCGCGCCAAAACATCACCCGTGACGCTGTAATGTGCCAGCGCGTTTTCTAAACACGCGAACACGGAATCGACCATCGCCACATCAACATAACGCCCGATGCCCGTGCGTTCTCGCGCGACCAGCGCGCCCAACAGACCGACCGCCGCCGTCAAGCCGGTGATCGCGTCGGCAATCGCCGCGCCTGACTTGATCGGCAGATTGGGCAACCCCGTCAAACTCATCAACCCGCTGACCGCTTGCGCCACCACGTCGTAGCATTTCAGCGGGGCATTCGCGCCCGTTTGCCCGTAACCGCTGATGCTGACGTAGATTGCGCGTGGCGATTGCGTGGCGATACAGTCGTAGTCCAATCCATAGCGTGCCATCTGTGCGGGACGGAAATTTTCGATCACGACATCGATGTTCGCGGCGATACGACGCAGGACGCCTTGCCCTTCAGACGTGCGATAATCAACCGCAATCGACTGCTTGCCACGATTGAGCGTCTCGAAGTAACCACTGGTATTCTCGACGGCGGGTCCAAACGAGCGGCTGTCGTCGCCATAATCTGGATGCTCGACCTTGATCACCCGCGCGCCCATGTCTGCCAATAACAGAGTCGCGTAGGGCCCGCTGTAGACGCGCGTGAAATCCAAGATCGTGATCCCTGCCAATGGGCGCGCTGCCATTACAGCACATCCCCGCCCATACAGTCCCAACGCGCGAAATCCATCAGTTCAAGCGGAAACGCATCAGTCAGCGGCTTGACCGTCAGATAAAACGGGGTGCGCGAACGCGGCAGTGCGATACACGGCTCGATTCGCGCGAGGGCGGCGCGCATAGGCGCGTCTGGCGACGTGAGTAGATGCGCGAAGGAAACGCCCGCGCGCCGAATCGTCGCCGCCCAACGACGCAGCAGTTCCGGCAGATCGACGCTGTGCGCCCCTAACAGCGCCATCGCGCGGATGCCAAAGCGCGCGACCGGACGATAGACGACCACGCCGCAAACCTGTTCGCCCTCGCGCCAGATGCCAAAACGATAGCGCCGAAACGGGTGACAACGATAGCGATGATAAAGCGACAACGGCGTTTGCTCGAAATGAATGCCGCCCGGCGCAGAAAATCCATCCGCGCACAGTGAAACATCCAATGTATCGCTCAGTTCCAACAGCGGCGCGCGGCGCACATCGGACAGCCACGCCCCTGACGATACCATCCGCCCGACCACCTGATACCCATATGTCCGACTGCGCCGATCAGCCCGCACGCCTGCCGCGTTGGAGAAGCCGACGCCCGCCACGCCGCCGCGCGCCTTAACCATTTCATAGACTGGATGCGCGACGTGCTTGATCAACCCGCGTCCGCGAAAATCGGGATGCACCGCCATGTTAACGCTCATCCCGACCTAGATCGTCGCGCCGAGCGACGGCACATAGAGCGCGCGTATCAAGCACGAATACTGGGCGACGAGGCGACCTTCGATCCACGCGCCCCACGCAATCACAGCGCCGCCCTCATGCAACCAGTACAACAGCCGACGCATGTCTGCTTCGTCGCGTTCAAACGCGGCTGCCAACAGCGCCGCCCATTCATCTTGATGATCGAGGTGGAGTTCAGCGAGGCGCATCTTGATTGTCCTAAGCGTGTTCCGGTTGACTCTACGTTACCCTATCCACTGGACAACCTGCCGCCTTTGTACCCGATGATTAGACGACGGAAAGGCAACGCTTACAACCATCACACACGTTTGGAGGTGCGATCAATAAAGTTTTTTCACATCCAACACGTTGATCAGCGGCTCGCCCGCCAGATAGCGGCGCAGATTTTCGAGCAAGATGTCAACGATCTTCCGGTTCTCGCTGGCGGCGGTGCTGGCGGAATGCGGACTGATGATCACGTTGGGCAGTGTCCACAGGGGATCGCCCGCTGGCAGCGGCTCGACAGCGAACACATCGAGCGCCGCGCCGCGCAAGTGTCCTGATTCCAGCGCCGCCGTCAGCGCCGCCTGATCCACAACTTGCCCGCGCGCGATGTTGATCAACACCGCGCCGCGCGGCAGCAGTGCCAATTCCGCCGCGCCGATCAGCCCTTCGGTCTCCGGCGTGTGCGGCGTCGCCAACACGAGATAATCGGCGGTCTCCAACAGCGGACGCAGATCGTCGGGCGCATAGAGTGCGTCAATTCCGGCGACGGTCTGCGCCGGATCGCGGCGCGTGCCGATCACGCGCATATCGAACGCTTTACCAAAGCGCGCCGCCTCGCGCCCAACTTTACCCAAGCCGATCACGGACAGCGTTTTTCCCGTCAGTTCGGCGGTCGTGTAGCGTTCCCAATGCTGCGCGGCTTTCTCCCGATGCAGATACAGATAATCCTTCGCAAAATACAGCATCGCAAAGGCGACAAACTCCGCTAACGGGCGCGCATGGACACCGCTGGCAGTGGTGAACTGCCAATTTGTGCGTTCAGCGTAGCGCATCCGCTCGACAAACTTGCCGATCCCCGCGCTCGTCGCCTGAATCCATTTCAATTTGGGCGCAAAATCGGGCAAATCTTCGCGGTGTGTCGGATCGAAATCGAACAAAATCTCGGCGTCTGCCAACAGCGCGCGCCATTCCGCTTCTTGTTCAGGCGTGCGTTTTGGCAGCGAGGAATGATCCGCGATGTAGCGCGGCTGTCCGAGCAAGTCGGGACGGTTGATCACGCGGATTTGTGGGAACGCCGCTTCGATTTGAGCGACAAATTCCGGTTCGAGATAGGATGCGATCAGTAGGTTGGTCACGGTGTCTCACGATACAAAAATGCCAATAAAAGTTCGACGGTCGCTTCGAGATCGTCCACATGCACCGTCTCGAAAGGGCTGTGTGTATAGCGCGTGGGAACAACCAACGCGGACGAAGCGACGCCCTCGCGGATCAGCGCGCCCGCGTCCGTACCATAGATGCTATACGCGACGTGTTGCAGCGGGAGATTGGCGTCGCGCGCGGCGTCAATGATGCCATTGTTGAGCGCGAACGAATACGAATACAAATCTTTATGGATCAGGATCGCGCCCGCGCCCAACCGCGACGACACATCGCGCGGATCGACACCCGGCACGTCGCCGGACAAGCCCGTATCCAGCGCAATCGCGTAAGTCGCACCAATCGTCCGATTGACCGACATCGCGCCGATCAAGCCAGCTTCTTCCTGAATAGTGGAGGTCAGATACAAATCGTATTGCAGCCGGCTTTTGTCCACGCGGCGCAAGACTTCATCCATCAGCGCCAGCGAGACGCGGTTATCCATCGCTTTCCCTGTGATCAACGCCCCGGTCTGCGTGATCGGCGGCGTCCACACGACTTTATCCCCAACTTCGATGCCCGCCGCGCGCACATCCGCCGCGCTGGACAAGAACGTATCGACCCAGATGTCGTTCCAGTCGAGGACGGTTTTCGCGCGTCCTTCTGCCGTCAGGATATGTCCCGTCTGCGTGGCGAACACGCCGTCCAACGTCGCCGCGCGCCCGATCACGCGCGCCCGCTGCCCCATCGGATTGAAGTACGAGCCGCGCAAGTCAGGCTTTTGCTTGTCATCGCGCTGCCCGGACGTGAGGAACAAGAATCCATCAGGCGCGATGGCTTTGACCGTGAAGCCGATTTCGTCGCCATGTCCGACGAGCATTAATTTCGCGCCACGACCGCCAACATGGGCGATCAAGTTGCCGACGGGCGTGATTTCGACGGACTCGACGTGAGCGCGCCAACTTTCCATCAAGGGGACGTGGATCAAATCCTCACGTCCGCCGGGCGCATGAAGCGCGCAGAACGATTTTAGGGTTTCACTGATCATTTAGGTTCTTCCGTCATTTGTGTCGCGCAGCGCGAGGAAACACACTTATTTTCAGATAGCGCATGGGCAGATGCTGTGCAAAAGCTCGTCCATCGCTTTTTCAGGCGCGTGTCAATCGGATGTCGATCTCGCGCTCAACATACATCCATTCTTCGGTACTGCGCAGGGTGCGTGTCAGCGTTTCAAACGCTTCCGCATCTTCCGGTGCGTATTCAAACCAAGTCAGAAAATCGAATGACTCGTCGATGCCATCGCAGTGATGAAGACGCCGTGCAATCGCGGGTAGATATTGCAGCCCTGTGCGAATATGATGCGAACGGGCTTCCATAATCGCGCGCCGCTCAGCTTGAGGCAGCGACCACCAAGCAGCCGATTTTTTGATCGGAATGAGTGCCGCACACGTTGCCTCAGGGCGACCAAGGGTCGGTTGAGCGGCTGCCAACAACGCTTGTTCTTCCTTGTTCACGTAACGCTCATAACTGGTGACGCCACGCAATACCCATGCAGCGTTCTGAGGCAAGGTGGGCAGATTTTTGTCGAGGATATCAACATACGCTGCGGATGCTAAAGGCATCCCAATCACTTCGTTCATTCGGATAATTTTCCAACGCCCTGCCTTGCCGCCTACAAAGCTGTAAGGTGGTTCCGCCATTGTATTGTATCCCCCAAATTTTCGAGATCAATCGCTTTGTATCATCCAGTTTTAGATGAGGAATACGCAATGGAGCTTACCCGCCGCAAACAGTTGATGCAGATCATCGGTCATGGCTCATTTAGAGCCTGAGTCGTGGATCGAGAATATCGCGCAGTCCGTCGCCCATCAAATTGATCGCCATCACCGTGACCATGATCGCCAAGCCGGGAAACGTCGTCACCCACCACGCATTCCGTAGGTACACGCGCCCCTCTGCCAGCATAATACCCCATTCGGGCGTCGGCGGCTGCGCGCCCAAGCCGAGAAAACTGAGCGCCGCGCCCGCGATGATCGCGCCTGCCACCCCGTTGGTGGCGACAATGATCAGCGGCGCGGTGATATTGGGCAAGATGTGCAACCGCATCATGCGCGCGGTCGGCGCACCAATCGCGCGCGCGGCGGTGATGTAATCGACCGATTTCAGCGCCAACGTCGTCCCACGCGCCATCCGCGCATAGGCGGGGATGGACGAAATACCCACCGCGATCATGACATTGGTCAAACTACGCCCCAAGATGGAGACGATCACCAATGCCAATAAGATTCCCGGAAACGCCAACATCACATCGATCAACCGCATGATCAGCGCGTCGATCCAACCGCCGAAGTAGCCCGCGACGATACCGAGCGTTACGCCAATCGTGGAGGCAATCGATACCGAGATGACGCCGACTAACAGCGACAGCCGCGCGCCGTAAGCAATGCGGGTGAATACATCACGTCCGAAATCGTCCGTGCCGAACAGATGCTCGGCGTCCGGCGGGCGCAAACGCAGGGCAGCCGTCATTTGTTCGGGGTTGTAGGACGTCAAGATTGGCGCGGACACCCCCAGCACGATCATGAACAGCAAGACGGATGCGCCAATCAGCACATTCGCGCTTCGGCTGAAGCGGCGCAGCAAGCGGCGCCGCGGACTCTCGCGCGATGAACGTTGGACGCGGGCGACATCAGTCATATTTGATGCGCGGATCGACATAGACGTACAGCACATCGGTGACAATATTGATCAGAACGTATGCCAGCGCCACAAAGAGCGTTGTTCCCTGCACCAGCGTATAATCTTTGTTCAGAATCCCCTCCACGTACATGCGCCCAATGCCCAAGCGCGCGAAAATCGTTTCGGTCAGCACCGCCCCGCTGAGGAGATTGCCGAACGTGAGCGCCAAAATCGTGATGATCGGGATCAGCGCGTTACGCAGTGTATGTTTGAGGACAACCGTCCGCTGAGGCAGCCCTTTGCTGCGCGCGGTCAGGATGTAATCTTGGCTGAGGACTTCCAACATGCTTGACCGTACCAGCCGCGCGAGCGAACCCGCCGAGAGCAAGCCCAACGCCAACGCGGGCATAATTAAGCGATCCAAGCTGCCCTGCCCAATCGGCGGCAGCAGGCGCAGATTGACCGATAGCAGCACGATCAACAGCAGCGACGACCAGTACACGGGCATCGAAATCCCGACCAGCGCCAACAGCATCGCCCCGGTATCGATGATCGTGTTGTGCCTGAGCGCCGCGAGAATGCCGACGCCGATCCCCAACACCGTCGAGATCAACAGCGCCGAGAGCGTCAATTCAAGCGTGTAGGGCAGCCGCGTCAAGATTTCGTCCAAGATCGGGCGGCGATTGTTGAGCGATACGCCAAAATCGCCTTGCAGCACCTTGAACATATAATCCAAGTATTGAATATGCAGCGGGCGATTCAGCCCCATCTGTTCGCGCACGATTTCCAGTTGTTCGGGCGAATTTTGCCGCTCGCCCAAGTAGATTTCCGCCGGATCGCCGGGAATCAGTTGCAGCATCAAAAAGACCAACAGGCTGACGAGCAGCACGGTTGGGATGGCTTGCAAAAGGCGGCGGATGATGTAGCGCAGCATGGTTGTGAGAGAAGGACTGCGGTAAAAGGACTGGGGACTGAGAAAAAGTGTCGTTCTTACTCAGTCCTCAGCACACAGTCCTTTTCTATCTTTTTAACCGACGTTCGCCGCGTAGAAGTTCGGCAGGTTGCCGCCGCCCAAATACACGACGCCCGTCACATTGGCGGCGCTGGCGTACAGCAGATATGGATCGTTCAGATAGACCATGATCGCATCATCCGCCGCAAGCTGTTGAATTTGTGCATACAGCGCCGCGCGTTCTTCCGCGACTGCCGTGCCGGATGCCGCGTTCAGCAGTTCGTCCATCGCATCACTGCGGTAGCGGTTGCGATTCGTGCCGCCGTCGGCGCGCGACGAGTCAAACAAGACGCGCAAGCCATCGGGATCCGTCCACGTATCCCACCACCCCTGCGTATTGTGCTGTCCGCTGCGCACGGCGTCAAAGTAGCCCGCTTGCGCCGCGCCGTTCAACACCAAATCGATGCCGACCGTCGCCAAATCCGCTTCCAAGTAGGTCGCAATCGCCACGTTCAACGGCGAGTCGGAACGATACCAGTGTTGGATTTGCAGCGGCACGCCAGCGCGTTCGCGCACGCCGTCGCCATCACCATCCACCCAACCGGCTTCATCGAGGATCATGCCAGCGCGTTCGCGGTCGAAGGGCAGATAGTCGCACGACGCCGGATCATAACCGAACATGACCTTCGTCAGGGGGCTGCATCCGGGCGTGCCAAAATTGTTGAACACCACCGCGATGAAGCCTTCTTTGTCAATCGACAAGGCGATTGCCTGACGAACAGCGAGTTCATCGGTCGGCGCTTGCTCTTGGTTCATCATCAGCGAGTAGCCATGACCGGGCTGCTCGATCTGCGTAACGACGAAATTCGCGTCCTCGTTCAAGCGCGCCACATCCAACTGCGGCACATTGTCGATGAACTGGACTTCGCCCGATTCCAGCGCGGCAAGGCGCGTGCCGGGTTCTTGGATGATGCGGAAGGTCAGCCGCTCGATGTTGGAAGCGCCCGACATCCCGAAGATTTCCTCCGAACCCCATGCGTAAGCCTCGTTACGCACGAGGACGACTTCGGATTCCGGCACGTAACTTTCGATCATGAACGGGCCCGTTCCAACGACCGTCGTCACGCCATAATCCGCGCCGAGGGTCTCAATCGCCGTCGGAGAAGCGGGCGAAAGATAGGGGGTCGAGAGCGAGTTCAAGAATGGCGCATACGAGCTGTTGAACCGAACCGTGACGGTATATTCATCCACAACAACCGATTCGGCGTAGGGGCCCAACAAACTGATGCCCAACTGCGACACAGTATCGGGGTCAGCGATGCGGTCGAACGTAAACTTGACGGCTTCAGCGTTGAACGGCGTCCCATCGTGGAACAGCACATCTTCGCGCAGCGTGAACGTGTATTCGGTCGCGTCGGCATTGATCGTCCATTCCGTCGCCAAACCAGGCTGGAACGTCCCCAACGGATTCTGGTAGACCAGCGGACTGAAAACATGCGACATGATTACGCCCACGCTCGAAAACGTGGTCACGTTCGGATCGAGCGTATCAACGTTGTTGCTGATGCCATATTGAAGCGACGCGCCTTGCGCAAAGACCCGCCCGATACCAAGCGATGAGACCAACAACATGGTCAAGATCGACATGACGATAAAGCGACGACGTGTTAACATAGCGTCTCCACAAAGATTGTATACCATCGACAGTTGTCTGTAGACAACATGCTAGACTATAACGAAAATTTAGAATCGTGCAATATCAATCGGGGAGCAAAATACACGACATGACCAATCTATTGGATCAAATTCAATGGCGAACATTCCCGCTGCCGGGTGATGCTGCACATAGTAATGTCCCCTTACAGATCGGACAAGTGGGCGACGGCAGCCCACTCGTGCTGATTACAGCGGGCGTTCACGGCGATGAAGGCTCGTGGGGTGCGTGGGCGATCCGTAAGCTGCTCGCCAGCACATCTGCCGACGATCTGATCGGCGCGATCCGCGTCGTGCCGAACGCGAATCCGTTGGCGATGGCGGCGGATGCGCGCAACGCACCGCTGGATGTACTCGATCTCAATCGGAGCTTTCCGGGCAGCGCCAACGGTTCGCATACTGAAGTATTGGCAGCGATTCTTGCGGCGGAGGCGGTCGCGGGCTGCGATGTTGCGATTGATTTACACGGTGGCGGCAGTTGGTGCGTGAATGCGTTCGCGTTCGAGATTGCGGGCGGCGAGGCGATCAGTCGCGCATTCGGCGCGCCGTTCATCGTGAGCGCGCCAGAACGAACGGTCACGCTGACGGGCTATGCGCGGACGTTGGGCGCGACGGTCGCCGCCGTCGAAATGGGCGGACGGAGCGGCGATGAAGAAATGTGGGCGGCGCGGATCGCGGACGGACTGCGGCGCGCGCTGATCGTTGCGGGCGTGCTAAAGGGCGCAATCGTCGATCCGCCGACGCATTCGATCCGTGTGAGCGAAACGCGCGTATTACGCCCGAAATCCGGCGGGCTGTTCGTGCCGACGCTACGCGCAGCAGATGTAGGCACTATCGTCCCCGAAGGGACGTTGTTGGGCGAGGTCTACGATCCGTCCACGCTGATGCTCAAAGAACGCTTGACCGCGCCCTGCGCACGGACGGCAATCCTGCTGCTGCGCCCGCATATCGCGCGGCTCGAAGGCGGTGCAATGACGTATGTTATCGCAGAACCCTTCACCGAAGGGGAAAGCGGAAAGGACTGAGGACTGAGTGAAAAACGAGCTGTTGTCTCAATGCTCTCCCCCAGTCGTATTTTTAGAAGGAGGGATCAGCGACTTGAGCAGCGGGCGGTATTTTCTCAGTCCTCAGTCCTTTACCCTCAGTCCTATTTTTATATAAGGAACACACACGATGACCGAACAACTAAGAGTAGGCGTGATCGGTGCGGGGCGTTGGGCAGCCAGCGCGCATCTGCCGGGCTTCGCGCGCACGCCACACGCCAAAGTCGTGGCGATCTGCGATCTGGACGAAGATTTGGGCAAGGCGCGCGCCGCACAGTTCGATATCCCCGATGTCTATACCGACGTGGAAAAGCTGCTGGCGCGCACCGATATTGACGTGATCGACGTATGCACGCGCGGCGGCTCGAAGGACGACGATAATCATGAGCGACTGGCATTCGCGGCAATCGAAGCCGGGAAACACTGCTTGTGCGAAAAACCGGTCGCGCACGATTATCGCACGACGTGGAAGGCGCATCATCTGGCACGGTCGAAAGGGTTGAAAACCAAAGTCGGGCTGACATTCCGCTATGCGCCCGCGATGGTCTATATGCGCGCGCTGATCGCCGACGGCTTCATTGGCACGCCATTCATCTTCAACGGCTACGAACAAAATTCGCAGTTTATCAGCCCCGATATTCCGGTCACGAAGATGGATTTGATTCCCGAACACGAAAACCCCGAAATCCGCGTCTCATCCATCGAGGGCTACGGCGCGCCGATCATCGATCTAAGCATGTGGTTCATGGACAGCACGATTACCAGCGTGGTCGGCGTGCTGAAAAATTTCGTCCCCCATCGCACGACCGTTGACGGGCGTAAAGTGCGCACCAACATTGACGACGGCGATATCTACATTGGAGAGTACGCTAACGGCGCGATCTGCTCGATCCAGTCGAGCTATGTCACCGTCGGCAACTATCCCGGTCTGGAAGCGCGCGCGTATGGCTCAAACGGCGCGCTGATCTGCCGCTTGGTCGAGGAATTTGGCGTGCCGCAAACGCTGCATCAAGCGAAGCCGGATGCGGTCGAGTTCGTCCCCGTCGAAATCCCCGACCAATATTTCCCGCCGGGTTACACACCAGGCGAACCGTGGCCCTCGCTGTTCTACGCAAACCTCGTCCACAACTTCATGGAGGAAATTGTGAACGGCGGTGACGAAAATCAGGGCAACTTCGCCCAAAGCGCGCGCGTGCAAGAGATTATCAACGCCGTCGAACAATCGTACCGTCAACGACGGTGGGTCGATCTGCCGTTGGACGCAGCGTACAGCGCCTGATCCAGCGTTACAATCGCGTATAGGGGTTTGGCAGAAACGGGTTTGGCGTGCCAAACCCCTATACCCACCTATTCGCACAGGGAGACTTGATGATGTTCAAACGACTCGCGCATGTTTGTATCGGCTCGACCAATCTGGCGGCAACCGAGCATTTCTACTGCACCATTTTGGGCATGAAAAAAGGCTTTGAGTTCTTGAAAGACGGCGCACTTTACGGCTTTTACATCGAGGCGGGCGAGACCACGTTCATCGAAGTGTTCACCCAACCGGACGGCGCGAATGATGACCGTCCAATCATCCGCCACCTATGCCTTGAAATCGAAGATATCGACCTCGTGATTCGCACTATCCGCGAACGCGGCGGCACCGTGACCGACAAAAAGATGGGCGCGGACAACTCATGGCAGTGCTGGATCACCGATCCAAGCGGCGTCTCGATTGAAATGATGCAGTACACGCCCGAAAGCACCCAGTTCACGGGCAAGCCGTGTTACGTCAACTGGTAGGGGCGTGCCACTGGCAACCTCGCATGATGAATTTGCGCGCTCTACAACGGGTTTGCCTAGCCGCAAACCCCTACACCCTAATATTTAATACGTACTGCGCGCCCTTGTGCCAAGAGTGCCAATTCTGACACCTGAAACCAGCGATCTTGGCGCATCGCGGTTTGCGTGCGTCCCAAAATATCCGCCATCAACTGCGCACCATACGGCAGCGGCACATCGGCGCAATCGATCTGCCGCACGCCGTCCGAATCGACAATGTACAGGTGATCGCCGCCTGATTTGCCCCCGATATCGATATTTTTGCGGACTTCGATACTCCCCGTTGTCCCCATGACGTACAAGCGCACATCGCCCCATGTCGGCAAGCCGCGCGGCGTCAGCCAATCGACGCGCATATAGCCCGTCGCGCCGCCCTCCCCACGCACATGCAAATCGCCCACGTCCTCGAAATGCGAAAACTGTGGATGTGCGACGTTACCGACGTGCGCGCTCACGATTTCGACGTTTTCGCTGTCGGTGAAGTGAATGAACTGGTCGATCTGATGCGACGCCAGATCGTTGAGAATGCCGCCGAAACGCCGCGCGTCGGATGCCCAATCGGGGCGCGGGATGCTCCCCAAAAAGCGATGGGGTCCCGTGCCAATGAGGTTCACAACGCGCCCGATCATCCCCGCGCGGACAAGTTCGGATGCGCGCACCGTCGCGCGGCTGTCGAAGCGTTCGCTGAAGTGGATCGCGTAAATTTGCCCCGTCTCCGCTTGGACGCGACGCACATCCGCGATTTGATCAAGCGTCGTAAAACCGGGCTTGGCGCACGAATAATCTTTGCCCGCGCGCAGCACACGAACGCCCAACGCGGCGCGCGCGTCGGGCGGGACGGCGCTGACGATCAGCGCAATCGTCGAATCGTCCAAAATTTCATCGACGGCACGTGCTAAGCGCACGTTCGGATATTTCGCACGAAATTCCGCCATCCGCGCCGGATCATCGTCCCAACACCACGCCAATTCCGCCCCCGCGCTGATGAGTGCGTCAGCTTGGTTATAGATATGCGGATGGCTCATGCCGATAGCGGCGAAACGGATGCTCATGCTGGCGGATGCTTGAGTTTTATCAGTGTTTCAGCTTCGGGCATCGACTTGTAGAAATCATCGAGCGGATAGCAACCGGAGATCAAGCCGTTGCGCGGCGCAGTCGTACAATCGCTGAACGTCCGACAGATACGCTTGCGCGCGATGGAACGTCCTGCGAGGATGTCGGCGGCAAAGTCAGGATACGACAGCATCATTCGTCCGAGTCCGATGCTGTCCGCCATGCCACTACCAACGACCGCCGCCGCAACATTGGGCAGCCACTCTTGAAGATACGAATAGCCCGATCCGACGATGAGCAAGTTGGGATGCGCCCGCTTGAGCGCCGCCGTCGCCGCGATTTGGCGTGCCACGCCGAGCAGCGGGTCTTCGGGCGGCTGATAGCCATCTGACGGCGGGAACAGCGCCGGACGCTGGATATGGGGATTGTAATAGGGACTGCCCGCCGTGATGCACACCAACCGAATATCCAGCGACTCGCACAGCGCAAGGAACTGCTGCGGCTCGGTCAAATCGATGCCTGTCCCCGTCGCATCACCGCCAAAGGCATAGCGATAACCCCCGCGCGCAGCTTCTGGGACGCCGACGCGATCCGCGCCCGGACGAAAGGGCAGCCAGTCGAACGCGCTCAGGCGCACACCGATCTGCAAGCCGGGCGCGCGCTGGCGGACAATGCGCACCAGTTCGCGCAAAAAGCGGGTGCGATTCTCGAAACTGCCGCCATATTTTCCCTGACGATCCACCGCGCTCAAAAATTCGTGTCCAAGATAGCCATGACAATGCTTGAGATCGACGAAATCGAAGCCCGCCGCTTGTGCCAATGCCGCCGCAGCGCCGAAATCATCAATCAGCGCGTCGATATCGTCGTCCAACAGCACGGGATAATCGTCAGGTAAGCCAAATTTCGCGTTCAGAATAGGATGTGCGTATAAAATTTGCGGTTCGAGACGCTTCTTGTCGGTGGGACGTGCGAATCGCCCGGAATGCGTTAACTGCAAGCCGATAACCAGATCGTCGGTCGCCCCAAAGCGCGCCGCGTGCGCATCCAGCAGCGTCCGGCGCAGCGCGGCGATCTCGCGGACGGTATCGGCGTTGATTAGAAGCTGCTGTGGGTTGGCGCGCCCATCGTGACGAATGGCGACCGCCTCTCCACCCCAAATGAGCTTCGCGCCGCTCGCGCCAAAATGCCGCCAGCGCCGCTCGACTAACGGCGTCGGGCGTCCGTCGGGCGTACCGTCCCACCCCTCCATCGGCAGGACGGCGAAACGATTGCCGATCTGCCGTCCGTGAACGCTCAACGGCTGTGCCAGCTTCACCTTAGGGTTTACAACTTCATCGAACGGAATTTCTGCGCCAATAGCGTCCAAATGCGCGCGAAAATCATCCGGTGTGCGCAACTGTGCGATGCGTTTGTGGCTCATGTTCCCATCCGTGCGGCGATATCGTTTAACATGCGTGACAAAATCGCCGTATCGCTCTCTGAGCGCGCGGGCGAACGCGGATGCGTGTGATCCGAAGCGAGCCAACCACGCAGCTTAAGAAACTGCGCTGCGCTGTGTTTGTACGCCGGCACAGGCGGGCGAAATGCGAACATGCCGAGGTATTGCAACACGTCGTTGAGTTCGTAGAACGCCGGATCGCCCGCCGCCCACAATGCATCGCGCTGCGCGAACGCATCCGGCGCAAACGTGCTGAGTCCGAGCAGATAATCACTGCCGTACATCACCATATCAATCGCCAAATCGTTGCCCGTGAATACTTTGAAATCCGGGCGCACACGATCTCGCAGTCGAAGGCGATCCCATTCCAGCGCGCGACTGAGCGACGAATGTTTCGCGCCGATACACGCGCGGATGTTCAACAAGCCTTCGTAGACAGCAAGATCGTAGATTTTGCCGAATGGGGCGAACATCGTCCCCAACTCGAACGCAATGAAGCGGTCACAGCCCGCCGCGATAGCCTCGTAGGCGCGAATGATACCGTCAGGCGGCTCATGCGTTAGCCCATAGGACTGAAAGATCACCGGTGTGCCGCCGTGCGCTTGGATGCGTTCGATCTCGGTCATATACGCGCGCAGATTGAAATAGGCACGGGGTATCGAGCCGACGAACTCGCCAGGCGCATAGATACCCATGTCAACTGGATCATCTTTCACAAACGCACCGGCTGCAAAGTTCCCGCCCACGATACTCGCCGTCCGCCGCAAAACTTCATGGCGCGTCGCATCATCGATTAGGTTCACATAGCCCGTGTCCATGTTGACAGCGGGAGTCAATCCGGCGTCTGCCGTGCGCGCGACATGGAACGCGAAGCCGCCCCAGTCGATGTCCCCACTTTCGGTGAACGGGAGCAGGATCGCAGAGATGCCCGTGATCTGCCGACGCGGACGGATGAGATCGAGCGGTGGGGGCAATTGATTCATCATTAGACTCGCTGAGTGCTAAAAATAGACTGTAACGCTAACTGACGCGCGGATCGACTTTTCTCAAAATAGTTGACAACATTAAAATTTCATGATATTTTTCTGGGAGCGTTCTCACAACATATTTTACTTGAGACGCGAATAAGTAACGCTTTTTCGGGGAAGTATTCATCGTGATTGGCTTTTTTCGGGTCGCTCTGCACGCTAGTTCTGAGAGCGATCCCATATGAATCTAGAAGATGTTGCCAAACAGGCGGGCGTCTCGCGGTCAACCGTATCGCGTGTCGTCAACAACGAGGGCTACGTGAGCGACGAAACCCGGGCGCGCGTCCTCGAAGTGATCGAACGCCTGAACTTTAGCCCCAATCACGCGGCACGCGCGCTGGTCAAGCAGCGTTCTGACGTGGTCGGTGTGGTCATGCCTGGCACAGCGAACGTCTTCTTCGGTGATAACTCATATTTCCCCATGCTGCTGCAAGGCATCGCCGAAGCCGCCGACCAGCGCGAATACAACATGATGCTGTGTCTCGGACACCCCAACGAAGACCGCGAGGCGTTCAGCCGCCGCATCATCCGCAACCGGATCGCCGACGGGCTGATCATCGCGTCGATCAGCGGTGATGATCCGTTGATTGACCGCCTTATCAAAGCGATCCCCTACTTTGTCATGGTCGAACGCCCGCTGTATCACGAAGACGCGATCAGCTATGTGACCGCCGACAACTTGCGCGGCGGACAGATCGCTACCGAACATCTAATCAACTTGGGCTACCGCCGGATCGCGCACATCACCGGACACTTGAACATCTCCGACGGTCAGGATCGCTTGGTCGGCTATCGACGCGCGCTAGAACGCGCAGGTATCCCGTTCAATCCCGATCTCGTGCATCTGGGACGCTTCAGCTACGACGCAGGCTATCACAGCATGAAAGCGTTACTGGAACACCATCCCGATGCCGTGTTCGTTTCCAGCGATACGGCGGCGCTCGGCGCGATGCGTGCCATCCAAGACGCCGGGCTGCGCATCCCCGATGATATCGGCGTGGTCGGCTTCGATGATCTCGATGTCGCCGTGCGCGCCACACCTGCGCTGACGACCATCCGGCAGCCTGTGCAGAAGAAAGGCGAAGCGGCTTTCGCCCTCCTGTTGGACTTGATCAACGGCGCGATCCAGTCGCCGCATCAAATCATCCTCCCAGTTCAGCTCGTTATCCGCCAATCGTGCGGTGCGAACCCATAAATTCATTAACGAAAGGAGATGGCACGTTTTAGAGACAAAAAAACGAACTCAGCGTTATCCAAACAGCCGTTTGATTGAAAGCAATAAAGGGGAAAAGCATGTCTAAGAAAACTGTCTTGTTGGTCGTCATCGCAGCGCTGTTGGTCGGGGCAATCATGCCCGTCGCCGCCCAAGCGCCGGTCACCGTTACGTGGTTCATCGGTTTAGGAACAGGTACACAGCCCGAACAGCAGGCTGTTGAACAGCAGGTCGTCGCGGACTTCAACGCTTCGCGCTCGGACATTCAGATTGAATTGATCATCGCCGCGTCGAACCAAGTCGCGCCAGACACCCTCAGCACCCTGATCGCCGGCGGCACGCCCCCAGACATCGTAGGTCCGGTCGGCTTCAGCGGTGCGAATCTGTTCGCTGGTCAGTGGCTTGACTTGCAACCGCTCGTGGATGCGACGGGCTATGACCTCACGCAGTATTCCCCCGCGCTGGTCAGCCTCTACCAAACAAGCGAAGGACTGGTCGGTATCCCCTTCGCCGTGTATCCGTCGCTGCTGTTCTATAATCTCGATCTATTCGATGAAGCAGAACTGAACTATCCGCCCAGCGAATTCGGCGCACCCTACGTCATGCCCGATGGCACCGAAGTGCCTTGGGACTGGGACACCGTTGCCAACATCGCCCAATTCCTGACCGTTGATAGCAACGGTAACGACGCGAGCAGCCCAGACTTCGACCCCGCAGCAGTCGAGCAGTTCGGTTTCAACCAGCAGTGGGGTACGCTCCGAACCGACATGTCGACCTTCGGCGGTGCGGACTTCTGGAATTCTGAAACCAACGAAGTGTCGATCCCGGATTACTGGCGCGCTCAACTTCAGTGGACGTGGGACGGCGTTTGGACAAAGCGCTTCTCCCCGACGGCGACCTATGACGCCAGCGCACTGTTCACGCCATCAGCGTTCGCCTCCAGCCGCGTGGCAATGGCGCGTGTTCCGCTGTGGTACACCTGCTGTACCGCCGATATGACCTCCGCGTGGGATTTGGCAGTCGTTCCGTCGTACAACGGCGAATACTTCTCGCCGACCGATGCAGACACCAACCGTATCCTCGCTTCGACGGATACGCCGGAAGAAGCATTTGAAGTGTTGACCTACCTGCAAGGTGAAGCTGCTAGTGCGCTCCTGGGAGCTTACGGCGCTTTCCCGGCAGATCCCGCCTTGCAAGAAGCCGCTGTCCAAGACAAGGTCGATGCTTTCCCATCGGTGACGCACTGGGATGTGATCGTACCGAGCCTCGATTATGCTGCCCAGCCGAACCACGAATCATGGAACCCGGGCTATGCACAGACTCAGCAGCGTTTCAACGACCTGCGCACCCTCATCTATGGTGACACAGGCGCAGATATCGACCTGAACGCCGAAATTGACCGTCTGGAAAGCGATTTGCAGACGCTCATCGATACTGCGGTGGCAAGCTCGTAAATTCGTAGCATCCGTATCGTATGCCGTGTCCCCTTCCTGACAGGAGGGGACACCATATGCTCGAAAAAGTGTTATTGTCAGCACCTTTATGGTTTTCGCAAGAGATTTTGTTCGCACGTCGAATTTAGAAAGGTGGTCACAAGTGGCAGCCACACCAGATACGCTCAATCTTCCCGCAAGTACTGCCCCACAAACCAAACAATCACGCACGGTCGCGCAGCAGCAGCGTGTGTGGGGATGGATCTTCCTTTCGCCCTGGATCATCGGTTTTCTGACTTTTACGCTGTTCCCAATGATCGCGTCGTTCATCTTCAGCTTCACAAATTTCCAAATCGGGGAGCCGATTCAGTTCGTCGGGTTCGAGAACTGGAGGAACTTGTTCGTTGACCCGAGCACCAGCCAATCGTTACTTATAACCTTCCGATTCGCGCTGGTTTCGCTGCCCATCGCCATTGGGCTACCGCTGCTGCTGGCAACGATCCTCAATTCAAAAATGGTCTACGGTAAACCGATCCTGCGCGTGCTGTTCTATACGCCCTACATGGTGCCTGCCATCTCCAGCATTTTCATCTGGCAGAGCTTCCTCAATGGGCAAACCGGCTGGCTGAACCGCCTGCTGCGCACCATCGGGATCGCCGACCCACCCAACTGGTTGTTTGATCCCAGCGTGATCACGTTCGGGCTGGTTATGCTGGGTGTGTGGGGCGTTGGCAACGCGATGCTGACCATGTTGGCAACCATGCAAGGCGTTCCCACGGAATTGTACGAAGCCGCCGACGTGGATGGTGCCAACAGCTTGGTCAAGTGGACACGGATCACCCTGCCGATGATTTCCCCAGTGATCTTGTACAACATCGTGTTAACCGTCATCGGCTTGATGCAGTATTTCCTGCCCGCCTATGTGCTGACGAATACGACACGCTCCAACCCAGAAACTAACTTTTTCAACCTCAATCTGTATCGGACGGCGTTCCAATTTGGGCAGATGGGGTTTGCTTCCGCCCAAGCGTGGTTCATCTTCATCATTGCGCTTATTCTCACGCTCGTGATCTTCGGCACATCGAACCGGTGGGTCTACTACTCAGGCGACAAATAAAGCATGGCTACGTTAACATCTGCAAGACCCAGCTCGTCCGACGCCGTGAACACAGCGCCATATTACAGCCGCCAACTGCGTCAGTTCATGCTGAAAGCACTCGTGACCCTCCTCACCTGTATGCTCCTGCTGGTGTACTTGCTGCCGCTGGGAAACATGATGCTCTCGTCGATTTCCACCCGCGAACAACTCTCGCAGTCCGCCAGCGACTCGGTCATTCCCTCCGAGCCTGTGACCTATAACTATCAGGGGACAGATTATCCCCTTTACAGTGTTCCAACACCGGACGGAGTCATTCACACGTGGGCATTGGTTGAAGACCGGCGCAACTCCAGCGACTTCATTGACCCAGCGAACCCCGAGGCGGGCTTGATCAGATGGGAAGGAAGCTGGCGCACACTTCAACCTGAGCGCACGTTTGCCCCGGCATGGGACAATTTCGGCATCGCTTGGGAAGGCATCAAATTCCCGCGCGTGTTCATGAACACGCTGATCATCTCCGTCATTGGCATGATCGGCACCCTGTTATCGTGCATCTGCGTGGCGTATGCCTTCGCCCGTTTCCCGCTTCCGGGCAAAAACATCCTCTTTGTCATTTTGATCGGCACAATCATTTTGCCCTCGCAGGTCACGCTGATCCCAACCTACGCCTTCTTTGCCACCATCGGTTGGACGAATACCATGCTCCCGCTGATCGTGCCGCACTTCTTTGCCAATGCCTATAACGTCTTCCTGCTGCGCCAATTCTTCCTGACGCTTCCGCGCGAATTGGACGAAGCTGCGATGATTGACGGCGCGGGACCGTTTAAGGTACTCACCAGCGTGATCATCCCGCAGTCGTGGCCCGCGATCATCGCTGTTGGCGTGTTCCACTTCGTATGGTCATGGAATGACTTCTTTGGTCCGTTGATCTATTTGATCGGCAAGCCCGATCTTCAGCCGATTTCGGTTGCGGTGCAGGTGTTCAACTTCTCGTATGGTCCGCATCCCGAATTGATTCAAGCAACATCGCTAATGGCGCTCGTTCTGCCGCTGATCATATTTTTCCTCGCGCAACGGTTTTTCATGCGTGGTGTGGTGATCACGGGCGTCGAGAAATAGCGTTCTATTTCATCGGCAGCGTCTCATCTTCACCTCGTATCCACCGCGCATAACGCGCCCCTTCCCAACAAAGAGAAGGGGTGCACTCTCAACAAATTGATGGGATGGATGGCGATGAAAAAACTCATTTTGTTGGTGTGCGCCTTATGGCTGATCGGATTGAGCGTCGCATTCGCCCAAGACGGCACGCTGACCGTCGATGTAAGCGACGCGCGCGGGACGATCAGCCCCTATGTTTACGGCGCAAACATGGGACTGTTCTCGCTTGTCCCCGTCGATTTGATGGACGAGGCACAGGCGCTCCATCTCAACCTTCTGCGTTTCGGCGGCAACTTCAGCGACGAGGAGGACGTTAGGAAATCGACGCTGGATTTGTTCCTGATCCAAGCACGGCAGATGGGAGCAGCGCCGCTTCTCACGGTCAGACTGTACGACGGCACGCCCGAAGACGCCGCCGAGATCGTGCGTTACATCAACATCGAAAAAGCGCATGGCGTCCGCTATTGGAGCATCGGCAACGAGCCAAACTTGTTCGCGTCGCGCTACAACTCGCCCTACTCCACCGACAGGTTGAACGAACAATGGCGCACGATTGCCGAAGCGATGCTGGCGGTCGATCCATCGATCACGCTGGTCGGACCCGATATCACGCAGTATGTCGTGCTGAACATCGATGGCGAGACCATCACTTACTTGCAAGGGGCGGATGGCGGCGCGCCGCTTGATGCGGCAGGACGCGATTGGCTGATCGAATTTCTGCGCGCCAACGGCGATCTGGTCGATGTGGTCTCGGTACATCGATATCCGTGGCCCGGATTGGGCGACAACGCGATATCGATTGCCACCATTGATGGCTTGCGCCAAAATACGGCGGAATGGGACGTGAGCATTCCGAATTTGCGCGAGGTTATCCGCCGTACTGCCGGACGTGACATTCCAATTGCCGTGACCGAGTTCAACTCCAACTCCAGTCCAAGCTGCGGCGCAGAGGGGAGTCTCGACTCGTTCTACAACGCGATCTGGGTGGGCGATGCGCTTGGGCGGTTCATCGATCTCCAAGTCGAATATGCCACCTACTGGGACATACAGGGCATTGGCGAACGCTGTGGGGGGTTGCTAAACCAACGCGACATGCGTCCGTCGTACTACGCTTATCTGATGTATACCCACTTTGGAACAGAACGGGTCGCATCAGAGTCCAGCGATCCAAACGTGCGCCTCTACGCCGCGCAGCGTGACAATCGAACGCTCACGCTGATGGTGATCAATCTCGGCGCGGACGAAACGACGCAAACGCTGAATATAAACGGCTTCGCATCATCCAGTGATGCCGAAATCTGGCGCTTCGATGCTGAACACAACGCGGAGCAAATCGAGTCGGCGGCAGTCAGCGACGGCACAGCGATCACGCTGCCCGCTCAATCGATGACAGTGTATGTCGTACCGGGCGCATAAAAGGACATCAATCATGACACAACCGTTCATTTTGGGCGTGAACTATTGGCCCCGTCGTAAAGCGATGTATTGGTGGTCGAACTTCGAGGCGGATGAAGTCCGCGAAGAATTTGACGTGATCGCAGGCATCGGCATGAACGTCGTCCGCTTATTCCTGCTTTGGGACGACTGGCAGCCGACGCCGACGAGCGTTTCTGCCGAACGACTGCGCGATTTCGGCATCGTTTGTGATATCGCCGCTGAGCGCGGTCTTGGACTCGATGTGACGTTCTTCACCGGACACATGAGCGGGCCGAATTGGTCGCCGGGCTGGTTGTTGGATGCAAACGCGCCGCGTGTGTCACCGCATATTCGCCAAGTGATGAGCGGCGGACAAATTGTGGACAGCCGCTATCGCAATATGTTCCACGACGAAACGGCGCTGGCAGCATCGCGCCTGCTGCTGAAAACCGTCGTGAGCGAATACAAAGACCACGATGCGATCTGGATGTGGAATTTGGGCAACGAGCCGGATTTGTTCGCGCATCCCCATTCAGCGGCGGATGGGCGCGCGTGGGTGAAGTCGATGCGCGACTTGATCCGCGAGATCGACCCGAAACATGATGTCACTTGTGGGCTGCACGTCGCCAGCTTGCTAGAGGACAACGGCTTTCGTGTGGACGAGATTTTCGCAGAAACCGATATCGCGGTCATGCACGGCTACCCGATGTATATCCCGTGGGCGAAAGACAACCTCGATCCCGATTTTGTCCCCTATCTCTGTGCGCTCGTGTCTGCAATGTGCGGCAAGCCATGTTTGGCGGAGGAATGGGGCGGCTGTACCGCACCGGACGGCGGCGAGTCGCAAGTGTGGGAGTGGACGTGCTACGGTCAGCCGAAGCGCACACAGTTCATGGCGAGCGAGACCGCCCTCGCCCGCTACATCGAAGCAGTCTTGCCGAAACTTGTCGAAGTCGGCTCAACGGGCGCGATGTTCTGGTGTTATGCCGATTATATCGAGGCGCTGTGGGATCGTCCGCCGTGCGATCCAGCGGGCGCGAAGCACGAGCGCCATTTCGGACTCGTCCGCCCCGATGGGACGCTCAAGCCGCACGCAGAGGTCATTCGCCAATTTGCCGCGACCAAGCCCGTTGTGAAAGATGCCGCGCAGACGGTGACACTGGATGTATCCGCTGCCGAGTATTACGCCGCGCCCGCGCAGCACGCCCAGCGGCTGTACGGCGATTATCTGGCACGTTACCACACTGGATCGGTCTAACGAGATGTTGGCACGACCGATTCGCAGTCTGATCTTGATTTGGCTGGCGTGGAGCATCATCCTGATCGGCTATATTCACATCGCATCGATGCGTTACGCGCCGTCACGCCCCGACGACTCGTTGGTGTGGACAGCGGGCGAAACCGGACGCCGCAGCCTCGCTAACAAGCCGTATCTGCTCGATTCGTTCCTCAATCCGCTCGTGGCGTGGGACAGCGAATATTATCTGTCTGTCTCCATCGCGGGCTACGACGATCCGACGATGCGCACCTTTGCAGACGATGATGGGACGGAATATGCGCTGAGTTATGCGTTCTTCCCCTTCTATCCTGCGCTGATGAGCGTCGTTCGCCTCCCCTTTGTCGCGTTGGGACTGACGCCGATTGGCGCATCGACGGCGGCGGGCGTGCTGATTTCGCTGTTGGGGACGTTAGCTGGTCTGATCGCGCTGTATGATATCGTCCGCGCCGAACTGGGCGACGACGGCGCGATCCGAACGGCGTTCATGCTGTTGATCTTCCCCACATCGCTGTTTTTGGCGGTCGTATATACCGAAGGCTTGTTCATCGGACTGGCGTTCAGCAGTTTGGCGCTGATGCGGCGAAAGCAACTGCTCGTAGCGGCGATCTTGGCGGTGCTGGCAACCTGGACGCGCGCTGTCGGCGGGGCGCTGATCGTGCCGCTGTTGTTCGCGTGGTTCGCCAGCTATCGAACAGCGGACAACAAGGGTGGCGCGCTGCTTCGGCTGCCACTGGTGGCGCTGCCCGCCCTCGCGTATCTGGTGTGGCGCGCGATCTACGGTGTGCCGTTCGAGATCGTCGAAGTCGGATTTTTCGGCAACAGTGTCTTGGCGTTGAGTCGTACTGTTGACGCATGGACGCAGATTTTGGAGCGCGCGCGCGCAAATCCGCAGACGGCGGTCGTCGTCGCCATGAATATCGGTGGGGTCGCGCTGGCGCTGTTGAGCATTCCATTGGCGCTGCGCCGTTATCCGGGACTGGCGCTGTTCGGTCTCATTGCGCTGGCGATTCCGCTGACCGGCGGCTGGACGGGGACGCAGAGCGCATTCCGCTATGTGTTGGTCGTGCCAACACTGTGGATCATGCTTGGACGCTGGAGTCGGAGCGTCGTTTTCGACCGCGCGTGGGCGCTGTTGAGTATTTTGCTCTTGGCAATGCTGGCATTTCTATTCGCCTTCGATTTCTGGGTCGCCTAACATTCAAGGGAAAATATCATCATGACGATCATTTCATTTATGACCGCCAATTACGTCGCACGGCATATCGGCTACAACCTGACCGAAGGTTGGATGCAGGGACAAAACGCGACGCTGGCACACTTCGCACCGACGGAAACATTCGCGGCGCGCTTCGAGGAATACGTCCGCGACATCATGGCGCTTGGCTTCAGTGCGCTCGATTTGTGGCTGCCGATTCTGACACCCGACTCCGATCCCGCCAAGATCGATGCCGCACGCGCAATCCTCAAGCAGCACAATATCGCTGTCACCAGTCTCGCGGGCAGCGCGGGATCGACCGCCGCCGAATTGGACGCTGCGTGCCGCTTGGCGACCGCGTTGGGGACGGACGTGATCGGTGGCGGCGCGAGCTTTTTGGAAAGCGACCGCGCGTCCGCGATTGCGATCCTCAAGGCGAACCGTGTCCGGCTCGGCTTGGAAAATCACCCTGAAAAGACGCCGAACGACCTCCGCGCGCGCATCGGGGACGGACATGAAGGCTGGCTCGGCGCGGCAGTCGATACAGGCTGGTTCGGCACACAAGGTTACGACGCAGCGCGCGCGCTCGAAGAACTGGCGGACGTGCTGTTTTACGTCCATCTAAAAGATGTGCGCGCGGTGGGTGCGCATGACACCTGCCAATTTGGCGCTGGTGTCGTGCCGATTCAAGCCTGCGTCCAGACGCTTCAGCGCATCGGTTACATGAGCGCGATTAGCGTGGAACACGAGCCAGAAGACCGCGATCCATCGGATGAAGCGCGCGCGAGTTTGCAGCTATTGCAAGGCTGGCTGCAAGCATGAGCGTTCAAGCAATGAAACTGGCGATTGTCGGCTGTGGCAACATCGCAAGTCCTTACGCGAAAGACTTACGCAACTATCCAGAGATCGAACTCGTCGGCGCGTTCGACTTGAACGCGGCACAAGCGGCGGCGTTCGGGGCAACACACGGCGTCAAAATCTATGACACACTCGACGCCCTGCTGGCTGATCCCGCCATCGGTATGATCGTGAACCTGACGAGCTTCCGCGCGCATTATGATGTGAGCGCACGCGCTTTGCGTGCGGGAAAACACGTCTACAGCGAAAAGCCCGTCGCGCTGACCTACGCCGACGCGCGCGATCTGATCGATATCGCGGCGCAGCATGGCGTCCGGCTCGGCTGTTCGCCCTTCACGCTGATGGGCGAAGCGCCACAAACGGCATGGCGCGAAATCCGCGCGGGGCGCATCGGGACGCCGCGCGTGGTGTATGCCGAAGTCAATCACGGGCGGATCGAATCATGGCATCCTGCGCCGGAAGAATTTTATAAAGTTGGACCCATGATCGATGTCGGCGTGTATCCGCTCGCCATCGTGACCGCGATGTTCGGCGCGGCGACGCGCGTGCAAGCGTATGGCGCGACGCTGATGCGCGACCGAACGCGCAAAGACGGCGTACCGTATACAGTCGCAAGCCCGGATTTCATCGTCACGATGTTGGAACTCGCCAGCGGCGTGGTTGTGCGCCTGACGACCAATTTCTATGTCGGTTCGCACGCCAAGCAAGGCGAGAGCATCGAATTTCACGGTGACGCAGGGTCATTGTTCTTGCCCAGTTGGTTCGCGCCCAATGGCGAGGTGTTCACGTCGCCGTTTCAGGGGACTTACGAGTCCGTACCACTCGTGCGCGCCGCAGCGGATCAGTTCGCATGGGGGCAAGGCGTCTGGGACATGGTGACGGCGATTGCGACGGGTCGTCCACATCGGTGCAGCGCGGAACACGCCGCACATATGACCGACGTTCTCGCGGCGGTCAACCAATCCATCGCGGATGGGCGTCCGGTGGCGTTGGAATCGCACTTTACGCCGCCCGCACCAATGGATTGGGCAGCGTCGTAGGCGCGACCCGGTGGCAAGAAGGAAGTTCAGGATAGAGACCTCACCCCCCAACCCCCTCTCCACGCTGTGGAGAGGGGGAGAAGGACAGGTCACAACGAGTTTGAAAGCCCCCTCTCCATGCAATGGAGAGGGGGTTGGGGGGTGAGGTGAAGCTATCCAAAACTCAGGTTAGTAGGATGCGTTCGCTTTCTGGCTCAACGCCGCCCACAGGTTGTCATCGATCTCGACTTCGCCCGCCGCCAACACACGCGCCAATAACGCATTACCACGCTCGCCCGGCACCATGATTTCATCGACGCCAAGCAGCTTCTTCGTCGCTTTCGCGCGCACAACCAGCGCCGTAACCCGCGCTTTGAACGTCTCAGCGTCGGTCAGCAGCGCCGGATTGATGGCGATCACCAGATTGCCCCAATCCGTCTTTTTACCTTCGGGCGTTGGCGTCGTCTCGACCAGCGCGTGCGTGAACGCCTCGACCATGAATGCCAATGCCGCACCCTTGTAACCGCCGAACGTGCGGATCGCGCCCGCTAACGCCGCCGTCGGGTCGGTGGTCGGCTGTCCGCTGCCGTCAACTGCCACATCGGGCGGAATCCTCCGCCCCGCCGTCTGTGCCTCGATGATGCCGAAGCGCGCGATGGCGGACGTTGCCATGTCAAAGACGATGGGCGACTCGCCCGTCGTCGGCACGGCGATTGCCAGCGGATTCGTGCCAAACAGCGGCTCATACGAACCATGCATGGCAACGTATTCGCCCGATCCCGAAAAGGCAAACGCGATCAAGCCCGCTTGTGCAGCGATGCCAGCATAATAGCCAATCGCGCCCGTCGAACTGGCGGTATTGTTCGTGCCGACGATGCCAACATCGTGCGCGCGCGCCTTCTCAATGGCGAGATCGACCGCGCGCCGCATGGCGACCATACCCGCGCCGCGTCCGCCGTCCAACAACGCCGAGAGCTTGGTTTCGCGCACGATGCGGATCGGCTGCGTTTCGGGATGCCGCGGCATCCCCGCGCCGATCAGCTTGACGATGCCTTGATTGTTGCCGCGCAATTGCGCATACAACAGCACATCGAGGATCGTCTGCGCCTCGTCCGACGGATAACCACTGTGCGCGAGGACGGTCAGCGCGGTTTGTTTGAGCGTATCGAGTTTGACCAGCATGAGTCTGCGTTCTCCTTATGATTGATATTGTCGAGTGCGCCATTGGGTTACAACGGGATCGAAGCTGCGCCGCTTAGGTCGTCGTTTCCGCCGGGATGATCGTCACATCCGGCGAAGCATACAAGGCTTGCTCCGATCCCGCCGGGATGTACGCAACGACCAAATGCAGCGCGCCTGCACCGCGATTGATGGTCGAATGATACACGCCTTTCGGAATCCAGCAGCACGCGCCCGCCGTACAGCGCACCGGATCGCCGTCATTCAACATCTGATCGCCTTCGCCGGACACGAAATAGATGATCTCGTCGGCGTCGGGGTGATTGTGCCGAATATGTCCTTTGCCCGGTTCAAGCATGACCGATCCGAAGCTGATGGACTTCGATCCAGTGACATTCTCGGTCGAAAGCATCTGAATCTTGCCCCAGTCGAATACGATGGTATCGACATCTGCGCCCGTTGTGATGGTGGCGTCGCCAAATTTGTGCATGATTTCCGCTCCTACGTCTTGAATTTCATCCGCTTGAACTGCTCGGTTTGGGACTGGATCGCCACTTCCGTCGGCAGGCGTTCCATACTCGACGCGCCGTAGAAACCCACGATCCCGCGTGTGTGATCGAGGATATACTGCGCGTCCTCCGGCTCTGCGATGGGGCCCCCATGACACAGCACGAGAATATCGGGGTTGATGCGCTTGGCGGCGTCGTGCATCGCTTGGACGCGCGCGGCGGCATCGTCCAGCGACAGCGCGCTGACCGCGCCGATGCTCCCTTTCGTGGTCAAGCCCATGTGCGGCACGAGGATATCCGCGCCTGCCAGCGCCATCTTCTCGGCATCCTCTGGCGAAAAGACGTATGGGCTGGTCAGCATGTCGAGATCGTGCGCCAAGCGGATCAGCTCGATTTCCAAATCGTAGCCCATGCCCGTTTCTTCGAGTCCCTGTCGAAAAGTGCCGTCGATCAGCCCAACCGTGGGGAAGTTCTGCACACCGTCAAAGCCCATCGCTTTCAACTGCGGCAAGAACACGCGCATCAGCCGAAAGGGGTCTGTCCCACACACGCCCGCCATGACCAGCGTATCGCTGACGACGGGCAAGACTTCCGCCGCCATCTCCACCACAATCGCATTGGCATCGCCGTAGGGCATCATGCCCGCGAGGCTGCCGCGCCCCGCCATGCGGTAGCGCCCCGAATTGTAGAGGATGATCAGGTCAGCGCCGCCGCGCTCAATGAACTTGGCAGAAATCCCCGTCCCCGCGCCCGCGCCGATGATCGGCACGCCGTCGGTGACTTGCTTGCGTAGGCGGGCGAGCGCGTCCGTGCGTGAAATGAATGGCATTGACTACTCCTGAACCGTCGAAAGGTTTTTAACGTATTTATTCACCTATCCATGGGATTAAGCTCAAAATCCACAAATTTGAACCCAAGAAACACATAATGAACCCAATAGGACTGGGGCAAAATGCGGTCTGCACGGGTAGGTGAATAAATACTTTTTAACGCAGCGCGCGCAAAGGCACAGAGAAAGCGTTGTAAAATTCTCTCTGCATCTCCGCGTTCATTTTTTCATCAATTCCAACAAGCGATCCGACATAGCATCCGCGAACGCCGCGTCGTTGATGTGTAAATCGAGTTCCACAAGTTCCACCGGCGCGCGAATGTGCTGGCGCACGGCATCGAACAGCGCCGCGTCAGCGTCCGGCGCGTAGAACGGCTGCCCGGCGGCGTCAATCGCGCTCACGCCCTTGAGCGGGATGAACAAGATCGTTTTTCCCGATGCGGCGTTGAGTTTCTCCGCGATGATCCGTCCCAACTGCGCACATTCGTCCGGCGTCGTGCGCATCAGCGTCACGTTGGCGTTGTGCTGATAGAACGTCCGCGCTTGAAATGGTTCCGGCACGGTGTCGCGCGCCCAAAAGTTGACCATATCGAGCGCGCCCAGACTGATAACCTGCGGAATCCCAGCGTGTGCTGCCGCTTCGAGCCGCTGTTCGCCCGCCGCCAACACGCCGCCAACGAGCTGATCCGCCCATTCGGTCGTGGTCACGTCCGCCACGCCCGCGATGTAGCCGCCCACGATCAGCGCCTCCATCGCGCGTCCGCCGCTGCCCGTCGCGTGGAATACCAAGACTTCGTAGCCTGCCGCTTCGAGGCGTTCGCGCACGCGCGTCACGCACGGCGTGGTCACGCCGAACATGGTGGCGGCGATGAGCGGTTTTGCGTCGGTTGCGGGGAGCGTTTGCTCAACCGCGCCCACAATCATTCCGGCGGCGTTCGCCAAGATGCGCCGCGAGAGCGCGTTGAGTCCCGCGATATCGACCACCGAATACATCATCGTAATGTCAGTCACATCGACATACGGCGCAACATCACCCGATGCAATGGTCGAAACCATCAATTTCGGCACGCCAACCGGAAGCGCGCGCATCGCGGCGGTGGCAATCGCTGTGCCGCCCGATCCGCCCAGACTCAGCACACCATCAAAACGTCCATCGGCATATAATTGGGCGGTGAGCGCCGCCGCACCGCGCATCATCGTCGCCACCGCGCCGCCGCGATCATTCGCCGCGCGCAATGCCGATAAATCCATGCCGCCCGCCTGTGCAACCGCTTCCGCACTGATGTCCGATGGGTAGGGCGCGTCAAAAATGCCCACATTCATCACGCGCGTTGTATGTCCGCGCGCGCGAATCAGATCGCGGACGTAAGCGAACTCGGTACCTTTGGTATCGAGCGTGCCGATCAATAAAATGGTCTTGCTCAAGGAACATTTCCTTTCATGAAGGAATATTGGTCGAGATTATAGCGTGAAGCTCGATGAAGCGATAAAACATACCACGAAGAAACAAAGGCACGAAAGAAATGGGGTTTCTAGTTGTCCTGTTTTCGCGCATCACCCCGTTTGCGCTCGTTTGCGGCGGCTTTTTTACCATCGCAGCGCTAGTATTCGGGCGCACGCTGCCCGATCCCGGACAAGCCGTGCTGCTGGCGCACGCGGGCATTGGCAGTCGCGTCGTCACCATCGACAGCGCGCGCGGTCTATCCGTCGAACTGTTCCCCGCGCCGCCGTACCTCGCTGCCGATCTGCCGCGCCTTTCGTCGGATGGACAGCGCATCGTCTACGAGATTCTAGACGAGAATGGCATGGCGCTGTTGGCGTATGATGCCGCTCGCCGCTTGCTGTACGTCACCGATCCGACGCTGCAAGACCGCCTCGCCAGTTGGTCGCCCGACGGGACACAGTTGGCATTTTGGTCGAACCGCAAGTCGCCCAATCTCCTCAGCCGTCGCTGGCAAAATTGGAATTTCTATGTATTGACGCTCGCGGACGGCTCGATCCGCACGTTGACCGACGATCTGAGCATCTTGCCGTTTCAAGTGCCGTTGTGGTCGCCGGACGGACGCCAAATTCTGCTCAATTATTGGCGCGCGGGTGTCGGATCGGGGCTGTATCGGGTCGATCTAGCCGCGGCGACGGTGACGCGCGTCGGCGGCGCAATTGAGACGGGCAGCGATCTCGGTTGGTCACGGACGGGCGATCAAATCGTATTTCGCTCGAATCCCGGTGGCAACAGCGAAATCGTGATCATGGATGTGACGACGAACACGCTGACGAATCTCACCGCTGATCCTGCCAACGATTTCGATCCGGTGTGGTCAATCGACGGCGCACACATTGCGTTCACCTCGACGCGCGGATTTACAGCGGTGCGTGGCGCGCGCGGATCGGGCGATATCTACGTCGCGGCGGCGGATGGACGCGATGTGCGCCGCGTGACGATGGACGGCGGTTGGCGTCCGTCATGGTCAGCGGACGGCGCACAGATCGCGTTTTTATCAACGCGCGCGGGACACGCTGCGTATTATGTCGTCAACGCCGATGGGACGGACGTGCGCCGGCTGGCGGATGCCGAGACGCATGAATTGTTGGGCTGGTTACAGCATCAAAGACAGGACTGAATGGAAAGTATCTTTAGTCTGCACTTGCGCTTTTACTGAGTTCTTTCCCCTCAGTCCTTGCTACTGAGTCCCAATTTTCCCGGACACAGCACATTCTTTGGATCGAGTGCGCGCTTCAGATTCGCCAACAGCGTCATGCCCTCGCCATACTGTGCCGCCATGTACGGCGCGAGCCGCAAGCCGACGCCGTGATGATCATTCATGACCGCACCCGCGCGCAGCGCTGCTTCGATACCCGCGCGGAAAATCGCATCGTGCAGCGCCTTCGCTTCCGCGAGATTGGCGGGACCCTTCGGGATTTTCATCCGCGCGTAGATCATCGATCCCCACTCGTACCAGTGCGAGAAATGCGTGGTGAGCGATAAGTTCCACTCTGGCGCGACGGCGGCGCGAATAGCGGCGGTCGTCTCGTGATACACCGCTTCGATGTGCGCAAAATCCGCCACCACATCGACTGTCCCCCAAATGCTCGGCAGTTCCGGCGCGTAGGGCGGATAGTAGAAGACATAGCGCCGATCCCACCACATCGCGCCGATCTGCGCTGCGAGCTTGCGTCCACCATTCGCACGGCACAGGTCGAACGCGATTTCGGCTTCGGTATCGACCAACTTTTCGTATTCGCCATCGAACATGAGAACCATCGTCGGTTTGTCGAGCGGCGTCTCGACCGCGCGCGCCAAACTGTGCGCCGCGGCGTCGGCGTCGTAGTAGCGCAGCACAGCGGGACGCAAGCCGCTGACCATAATCTGACGCCCGGCTTCGACGCCCGCCGCCAGCGAGTCAAACGTATAGACGCCGAATACGCGCGCTTTTGGCAGCGGACGGAGCTTGACGACTGCTGCCGTCACCACCCCGAAGATGCCTTCTGCGCCCATGAACAATTGGGTCAGTTCGGGACCCGCCGCATGGCGCGGGACGGCTGGCGTATGCACCAGTTCGCCCGTTGGCGTCACGAATTCGAGACTCAGGACGTGATCTTCGATCTTGCCATACTTGGATGACAGCACACCCGATCCGCGCGCGTTGATGCTGCCTCCAATCGTCGCCCATTCCGCCGATGCGGGATAATGCGTGAACGACAAGCCTTGCGCGTTGAGCGCCGCCTCGAAGTCGCGGCATGACAAGCCCGCCTCAACGACGCACGTCAGCGACTTCAGATCAATCGAACGGATGCGCTTTAGCTTGCGCGTATCGATGACGATGCCGCCGCGATCCGCGTTCGCCGCACCCTGCACGCCGCTCCCGCCACCCCACGGTGTGATCGGGACATTGCGTTCGTTCGCTAACTGCACAACCGCCGCGACTTGTTCAGGCGTGGTCGGCGTCACGGCAGCATCGGGGCGGCTAATCGGCTGTCCCGCGTCGGCAGCGGCGATGGCGTACCACCATTGATCGTGTGCATAGCCCTCGCGCGCTTGCGGTTGACGCAGTACGTTGTCCGCGCCGACGATCTGGGCAAGCGCGTCAGCCAGTTCGGCGGCTACATCCATGCTTTGCCCTCGCTCCAATCACGGTTTTTGACCGTGACTTCGACTTTTTCCAGTTCCTCTACGGCATCCACGAGATGCTTGCTGAAGCGTTTGAAGGCTTCTTCGCCTTTTTCCGCTGTGCCTTTGAACGGATTGCCCATGATGCCGCTGTCGGTAAATTCTTCGTGATCGAATGGGAAGTTGAAATACTGATAGCCCTGAAATTCCGCATCGGGCATCCCGTCTTTCTTGCCCCACGCTTCGCCCAACCATTTTGGCGCGTGCGCCTTGTCCACGACGGCGCGATCCATCCGTACCAACTTCGGATCGTGCGCGAGACACTGCGACGTTTCGAGTTCGCCCGCGTGCCAACCGGGCGTTTCATCAGGCGTCCCTTCGAGGATATCCGACAACATGCCCAAGTAGCGTTCGGCGTAGGGCTTGTAATAGGCGATCAGCGCGCCTGTTTCGTAGCGCAAGCGGCGCAACGCTGGATCGATCACCTTGACGTTGCTGCCATGTCCATTGACGAAGATCAGCCGATTGAAACCGTGATGGATCAGGCTGCGTCCGATATCATAAATCACATTCAAATAGGTGTCGGCGCGCAATGTGATCGTCCCCGCGCCCCATCCAGCCGAACGCATATGTTGTGGAGAATAGCCGAGCCACAGCGTGGGGGTATACATGATGCCAGCTTCTTCACCCGCGCGCGTGGCGACTTCCTCCGCCGTGATCGAATCGCAGTACAGCGGCAGATGAGGCCCGTGCTGTTCGAGGCTGGCTTTCGGAATCAGAATCGTGTCGGAATGCTTGAGATATTCGCGTAAATCGACGTAGCTCAGATCGCCCAAACAGAACGAGGGAAATCCGAGGTCTTTGGTTTTGCGGGGCATGGAAAACTCCTGTCAATAAAGACCAAAGACTGAGTAAAAACGTTTCGCTCAGTCCTCAGCACTCAGTCCTTTTACCTTGTTTCTAGTAGTTCCATCATCTCATCATATGCAACATCCGCGAATGCCGGATCGTTGATGTGTGCGTCCACTTCGTGATAGCGGATCGACGGGCGAATCCCGTGTTTGAGCGCGTCACGACAGCGCGCGTTCGTTTCCGCGTCCCAGAATGCGCCACCCTCCATATCCATGATCGAGCCGCCGCGCAGCGGAACCAGTACCGCCACTTTACCACGCGCCGCGTTCACCTTTTCGACCAGCATCAGTGTCGCGCGCATCTGTTCTTCGGGTGTCAGACGCACCAGCGTGAACTCTGGATTGTGATAATAGGTCGGGCGATCCCGAAATTGATCCGGCACTTCATGTTTCGCGCCGAACACGATGAAGTCGAGACAGCCTGGCACGATCAACTGTGGAATTCCAGCCTGTGCCGCCGCGTCCATGCGTCCGGCACCCGCGTTGTGAAAGCCGCCCGCGATAAAGCCCGCCAATTCGCTCAAGGTGTAATCGATCACCCCTGCGAACGCGCCCGCCGCAATTAACTCGTCCATTGCCGCGCCGCCGACACCGTTGGCGTGAAAGATTACGAAATCGTAGCCCACCGCTTCGAGACGCGGACGGATGCGCATCAGCGGGCGCGTGGTGTTGCCCAACATCGTCGCCGCAATCGCAGGACGCGCCGTGTTCTCTGGCGAACGCGCCGCATAGGCGCGCGCCATGCCCGCAATCGCCGCCGCCGCGTTGTCGAAAATCGGGCGGCTGATCGCGTTCAAGCCGAGAATATCGATGATCGAGTGCATAACCATGCCATCGCGCGTCCCAACGAACGGCGCGAACGTGCGATGCCCGGACGCGATGGGTGAAACGATCAACTTGGGGAAGCCAAGTGGCATGACCTTCATCGCCGCCGCCGCCAAGATTGAGCCTTCTGCGCCACCGAGCGCGACCGCGCCATGAATCTTGCCGTTACGCACGAGATCGATGGCAATTGCCCGCACACCTTTTAGCATTTCTTCGATGGCTTTGCCGCGTGTGCCAGCGTTTTGAAGCGCCTCCAATGTCGTCCCGGCGGCGCGAGCGACGGTGTGGCGGTCAAAATCGGCTTCGAGTCCGACCGCCTCACCGAGAATGCCGCTGTCCAGCACCAATGTTTCGCAGCCATGCGCACGCACGCGGTCGCGCAAGTACGCCGTTTCTGCGCCCTTCGTATCCAGCGTGCCGATCAAGAGAACGGTTGCCATGACCATACATCCTTCAAACATCCCCTCCCCACTTCTTGGCTGAGGGGAGGACACCTTTTCAAGAACCTCACCCCCCTGACCCCCTCTCCACTGCGTAGAGAGGGGGAACACAAGGCGGAAACTCCCCCTCTCCACTTCTTGGAGAGGGGATTTAGGGGTGGAGTGAAAAATCTTACGCGCCCGCTGAACGCAGAAATTCGATGGCGTTCTTGACGTGGCGCGAATAAGCGCCATCGCTCATCAAGTCGCTGCCGTGATCGCGGATGAACTTCAGTTCGGCGTCGGTCGCCTCTGTACCAGACGCTTCTTGCTGTTCGCGCAGCGGCGAACGGTCGAACGGCACGACAAATTCGTTGGTCAGTTGTTCTTCGTAGCCCGCTTGCTTGAGCGTGGCAATCAACCGTTTCCAATCCCACGACCCGCCGCCGGGCGGCAGTCGATTGTTGTCCGCGACGTGGAAATCGACGAGATGTTTACCCGTGTTCAGGATTGCTTGATAGGGATCAGCTTCTTCGATGTTGATGTGGAACGCATCGAGGCACACGCCGACGTTGGACAGCCCGACATCCTCCGCCAATTTGAGCGCCTGATCATGGCGATTCAAGAAATTCGTCTCGAAGCGGTTCAGCGGTTCCAACCCAATGCGAATATCGAGCTTCGCGGCGTGTTCCGCGACGGCGCGCACACCCTCAACCGCCCAACCCCATTCGGTATCGACATCCGCCATCGCCACGATCTTGCCGACTTCGCTGGGGACGAGCGTGAAGATCGAGCCGCCGAGCGCGTGAACCATGTCGAGGCACTCGTTGAGGTAGCGAACGGTCATTTCGCGGTAGTACACATCAGAGTGGATCAGATCGCGCCCGGCAATCATGATGCTAACCGAGCCGAAACACTTCATATTGTGCTTATCGAGCGAGGCTTTGACTTCTGCCCAGTTGTATTTACGCGGTTCGCCCATGATCTGAATCCCGTCGTAGCCGTAGAGCGCGAGACGCTCGATGGTCGTCTCGATGGGTTCGGGGCGCATCCAATTGTGCATACAAATTTTCATGATGATTTCTCCATTTATTATTGAACTCACCTTCAACCCCCGCTCCAAAATTGGAATGGAGGAGTCGCCAATGCGACGGTGTGAGGTTACGCTTTTACAAATTCAGCTTTTCGGCTGCGGCTGTACGCTCCGCGAGGCGGCGATCTCCCGGCTGATGAAGAAGAACAGCGCCGCCGGAAATAGGCTCAAAACAATCACGAATGGCACTTCCGCGTTGTTGAACTCAACGGCGGCGGCGGCGGCAGTTTCGGCTTTACGTGCATCGTCGTAGCTGTTCCATACGCGGTCGCGCACGCCATACGGCGGCTGAGGCGCGGCGGCGGTCAGGATCAATGCCGCGATGATCGCGGCGGCGATAGCGGCGACGACCAGCCCAACGATCTGGTGACTCGCCGCGAATGGGGCAATCCTGCGTTCGGTTTTCGCGCCGCGCAGTGGGACGTGACTCCACAGAATGAAGCTCAAAAGCGACACGAGCAGCAATAAGAAGCCATAGCGATACGGCACGAAGCTGAACGGCTGAAAGAGGAAGATCACGCCGAACACGATGCCCGCGATCAGAGTCCATTCGATGCCGTTGTACGTTCGGCGCGGCACGACACCGCCATAGCGGCGCGCTGCCAGCACGATCAGCAGGATGAACGTCATCAGGACGGCGACGAAGAACGCAAAGAACGGCATGGCTTGCAGCAGGACGCCGCTGCGCAGACGCTCATTCTGGATGGCGTCCCGGATCGCGGGAAAAATAATGCCGAACACGACGGCTATCAGCGCGATCCCGCCCAACCACTTGATCGGATTCAGATAGCGCGCGCTCATGCCAGCAGTCGTTTCAAGAAGTTGACGCCGTTCTGTGCCAGCGCGTCTTGACTCGGCTCGAACGCGCGCCAGATCGCCGCTGCCCGCGCAATCGTCTTGACTTTATCGGTGAACGATTCGATCACGATGGGCCCATCGTAGCCGACGGCTTTTAGCGCCCCTGCGACTTCATCCCATGTCACATTGCCCGATCCCGGCGCGCCGCGATCATTCTCACAGGCGTGGAAATGTACGAGGCGCGATCCTGCCGCGCGGATCGCCGCGCCCAATGATTTTTCTTCGATGTTCATGTGGAACGTGTCCAACATGAGCTTGCAGCCCACATGATCGACGCGATCCACGACTTCAATCCCCTGCGCCGCCGTGTTGATGAAGCTGGTCTCAAAGCGGTTCAGCGGCTCGATGCCCAATACACAGCCGTGATCGCTCGCGTAGACCGCCAATTCGCCGAGCTGTTTGACCAGCAGATCGATATCGCGCGCGCGTTCATCTGGTGTCGCTTGCCAAGTCCGCCCAACGGCGGAATAGATGGGACCCACCAAGTTTGCTCCGCCCAATGTTTGCAGCGCCTCGATACATTGGCGGATATAGCTCATGCCGTTGGCGCGGATCGCGCCGTCGGGGTGGATTAGATCGCGGTCGCCCCCCATCGCGGCGCACGCGCTGACGCCCAAGCCGTGATCGCGCAAAATCTGCGCGCCGATTCCGTAATCAAGATCGCCCACGTTCTCGATAGGAATCTCGAACCAATCGAAACCCATATTTTTGACGAGGGGCGCAAGCCGACGCAGTTCGTCGGTCGTGAGCGGCGACACCCACACCCAGCTATTGACGCCAAAACGCATTATTTTGTCCTTTCAAGATTTATTAACCTCACCCCCGACCCCCGATCCCTACCAGAGGGGTGAACCTTGTATGACCGTGTTCCCCCTCTCTAATGTAGAAGAAACTAGGCGGCGAGGTTAAAGCCGTTTTCCGTCCAAGTCGAAATAATGCAACCGTTCGCGCGCTAGATTGAAGCGCACGCTTCCGCCAAGCACATACGCCGCGACGCCCGGCACCACGCTCACAAGCGTTTGCTCGCCCGCCGTGATATGCAGAATGGTCTCGACGCCCAACGGCTCGGTCAGCGCCACCGTCCCCGTGAACTGCCCGTTCGACTCCAAGCGTATATCTTCGGGGCGCACACCCAACAACAGGCGCTCCGGCATGTATCCTTCTGGGATTGGTACGTCGAGCGGACTTTTGTCTACGCCCAAGTGCGTCCCCAAGCGCGTCGCAGGCAGCAGATTGATGCGCGGCGTGCCGACGAGCTGCGCGACGAACGTGTTGGCGGGGCGGTCATAGATATCGTGCGGCGTGCCGATCTGCGCGATCCGTCCCTCGTTCAGCACCGCGATCCGATCCGCCATCGTCAGCGCCTCGATCTGGTCATGCGTGACGAAAATCGAGGTGCTGCCCTGTGTCTTTTGCAAATGTTTGAGTTCAACGCGCAAAGATTCACGCAGTTTGGCATCCAAGTTCGACAGTGGCTCGTCCATCAGGAACACGCGCGGCTGCCGGACAATCGCCCGTCCGATGGACACCCGCTGCATCTCGCCGCCGGATAAACGCGCGGTCTTGCGCTCCAACAGGTGCGAAATGCGCAGTTTCTCCGCTGCACTTGTCACCCGCTGGCGGATCGTCGCTTCGGGCAAACGGCGCAGCGGCGACCGCAGCGGGAACGCGAGATTGTCGTAGACGGTCATGTTTGGATACAGCGAATACTGCTGAAACACGAATGCCGTATCACGGTCAGCGGGCTGCAAGGTATCGACCGTCGCGCCGTCGAAAGCGACATGCCCGCCGTCCTGCTTCTCCAAGCCCGCGATCACCCGAAGCGTGGTCGTCTTACCCGCGCCCGTGGGACCCAACAGCACGAAAAATTCCTGATCCTTGACCGACAGCGAGACTTCATCGAGTGCGACCGTCTCTTTGAACCGCTTGGTAATGGTGTCGAGCGCGATATTGCTCATGACGCACCGCCGTCGGCTTGGATCGCCGCTTCCGTTTTCGGATGGAAGAAGCGGATCATATCCGGCGCAATGTCGAAGCGCATCGCCAACCCAATCGGGTAGTTGGCGTCGCGTCCGACGCGCCCATGGACAATCGTGCCATTTGCCAATTCGAGATGGAGCATACTGTAGCCGCCGTGTAGATCATCGGCATAGACCGACGCGGCGATCTCGCCATCATCCTTGACGCGCACGGCTTCGGGGCGGAAACCAACCACCACTTTGCCATCGCCGCTCAACGAACGTTCAAGCGCCGTATTCCACCCATACGGGATGTTCATCTGTGCGCCGCCGGGTAGCTGCACGAAGCCCGCACGGTACACGCCTTCGATCAAATTCATGCCCGGACTGCCGATGAAGCGCGCGACGAACAGATTAGATGGATTATGATAGACATCTTGAGGAGTGCCGACCTGCTGCACGACGGCGTTGGACATGATCACGATCCGGTCGCCCATCGCCATCGCTTCGATCTGATCGTGCGTAACGTAGACTGTGGTGGCGTGCTGGCGCAGGTGAAGCTGCTTGATCTCGGCGCGCATCGACTCGCGGAACTCGGCATCGAGCGCGCCTAACGGCTCGTCCATCAAGAACGCCGCCGGACGCCGCACGAGCGCCCGCGCCAAAGCGACGCGCTGCTGATCGCCGCCCGATAAACTGCTCGGACGCGCTTCGAGCAAATGCTCGATCTTGAGCATCTGCGACACCTCGCGCACGCGCGCCGTAATCTGATCGCGCTTTTCGCCCTGTGCTTGCAGCGGGAACGCGATGTTTTCGCGCGCGCTCATGTGCGAATACAGGGCGAAGAACTGGAACACGAAGGCGATATCGCGCTGGCTCGGATGCAACCACGTCACATCGCGCCCATCCAGCAGAATATTACCGTTAGAGACCGCTTCAAGCCCGCTGATCATGCGCAGCGTGGTCGTCTTGCCGCAACCGGAGGGACCCAACAGCACGACAAATTCGCCGTCTTTGATCGTCAGGTTTAGGGGTTTGACGGCGTGCGACTCGCCAAATTTTTTCTCGACTTGCTTCAAATCAATCGTCGCCATGTTAACCCTTGCGAATCGCGCCGAAGGTCACGCCGCGCAGCAAGTGACGGCGCAGCGCGAACGTCACGATCACGACCGGGATCAGAAACGCGAATGATCCGGCTGCAATCGCCGCCCATTCGATACCGCCCGTCCCCAAGCGGATCGGGATGCTCGGCGGGGCGGTGCGCGCGGTATCGGATGTGAGCATCAGTGCAAAAGCGTATTCGTTCCACGAGAAGATCAGCGCGAAAACGGTGGTCGCGGCGATCCCTGTGATCGCTTGCGGCAGCACAATCTTGCGGAACGCTTGCAAGCGGGTGTAGCCGTCCACGAGCGCAGCTTCTTCGTATTCGCGCGGGATTTCGTCGATGAAGCCCTTCAACAGCCAGACCGAGAACGACAGGTTGAAGCTGGTGTAGAGCAGGATCATACCGAAGTGCGTATCGTGCAAGCCGACTTCGCGGTACATCAGAAAGATCGGGATCGTCACGACGACAGCGGGCAGCATTCGCTGACTGAGGATGAAAAACAGCAAATCATCCTTGCCCGGCACATCAAAACGGCTGAAAGCATATGCCGCCAACAAGCCGAAAAATACCGAAAAGAACGTCGATGCGCCCGCGATGATCAGCGAATTGAGAATCTGCGTTGGGAACTGGCTCGTGCCGATGATCACTTGACCGCGCAAGAGCGCGATCTGATCCGTCCACGGCAAATCGGTGCGCGCGCTGTATTCGGTGATCTCTTGCTGTGTCAGTTGGCGGCGATCCGTCATCAGACTGACGAAACCTTCTAATGACCATTCTTGCGGGAAGAACGTCGGCGGCACTGCCACCGCTTCGGGGCGCGTTTTGAATGCCGTCAAGACCATCCACATGACCGGAATCAGCATGATCACCGCGATGATGATAGCGATGATCGCGCGCGTCATTCCGGCGATGCGCGGACGCAGCCCGACTTTATCCACGCGCGTGGAAATGTTGACGCCCGGTTGTGAGGGCGAAGTGATCGATGCCATGTCAGCCCTCCCGCGCTTTATTGAGCGCGCGAATATACAGATTGCTCACGCCGATGATGACCACCAGCACGATGTACGCCAGCGCGCTCGACAAGCCCGTATTGAACTGTCCCTGAAACGCCAGTTTGTACAGCCGTACCGAGATGGTCTCAGTGACATCGCCGGGACCACCGCCCGTCAAGCCCATGACCAGATCGAACTGCTTGAACGCTTCAATCGTCCTGAACAGCACCGCGATCAGCAGCAGTGGCATGACTTGGGGCAAGGTGATACGCCGGAACTGAAACCATGTACTGGCGCGGTCGATGGATGCCGCTTCATACAGATATTCCGGGATCGCGCTCAAGCCTGCCAGCGTCAGCAGCATCACGAACGGACTCCACATCCACACATCGACGATCACGATTGCCCACATGGCGAGATCGGAGCGCCCGAGCCATTCCGGCGATGTGTTGATATTCGTGAAGCCAAGTAAAACGTTGAGGATGCCATTGGACGGATTGAAGATCAGCTTCCAGAACACGGCGACGACGATGGGCGACAGCATCATCGGGATCAGGATCAGCGTCGTGAGGATGCCACTGCCTTTGAACTTCGTGCGCAGCAGCATCGCCAAGCCGAACCCGACCAGCGTTTGCAAGATAACCGAGACGAGCGCATAGCGCCCGGTGATGGCGAAGTTGTTCCAGAAGCGCGGATCGGTGAGGATGGCTTGATAATTCGCCAAGCCGATCCACTGTGGCGCGTCGCCGGAAATGACCGAATAGTTGGTGAAGCTCAAGAATAAGCTGTAAACCAACGGAAAAATATTCATCAGAATCAGCAGGATGATCGTAGGCAGGATGAACAACTGCACGATACGCACGTCGCTCATTTGGCGGCGGGCGCTCGTCCTGCCAACGTCAACGGGGGCTGACGCGGTGCTGATCTGTGACACAAATCACCTCAAGAATAGGGGCGAGGCGCTGCCTCGCCCATTTGGATTGATGGTGTGGGGAAGGCACGCCTTCCCCGTTTGGATTGCACATGGGCGAGACAAGGCTCGCCCATGCTCCAGTGATTGGTCATGCGTTAGTTGAAGTAGCCCGCATCCGCGAGAACTTCGTCCATCTCCGCCGCCATGTTGTCCATCGCTTCTTGCGCCGTGCCTTCGCCGCCGACGATGTAAGCGTGCAGGTAGCGTTGGGCGATTTCCAACAGCGAACCGAATTCGGGGATGTTCCAGAAGTCCTTGACGAACGTCATGGTCTCTGCGAACGCGGCGTTGTAGGGCGTCTGCGTCAGGAAGGCTTCGGATTGCAGCACTTCGATATTGCAGGTGTAGCCGCCGAGTTCCGCCCACCGCTGCTGCACTGCCGGCGTGGCGAACCAGCGGATGAAGTCCATCGACGCGGCTTTGCGCTCGTCGCTGATGTAATTGTTGATGCTCGTGCCTTGTCCGCCCAACGCCGCATAGCGTCCGCCATCGGGACCCGTCGGCATCGGGAAATAGCCCGTCATGTCGCGGTACGGGTTGATGTTCGGGTTATCCAGCGCGGGGAAGAAGGCGAAGTAATTCATGATCATCGCCGCTTGCCCATTGATGAACAGGTCGTTCATCTCAGCAAAGAAGGCGTTATTCGTGCCGGGCGGCGCGAACGAGTACAGTTCGCCGTACAATTCCAGTGCAGCGACGGTTTCGGGCGCGTTGATAACACCGAGAACGTTGTTGTCAGCGTCTTTCCAGTCCGCGCCATAGCTGAACATCACGTTTTCAAAGCCCATCGTGATCGCGTCGTAGTCGATCTGCGTGTAGACGCCGACGCCGTACAGACCCGCATCGGGGCGCGTGAAGAATTCCGCGATATCGCGCAGTTCCGCCCACGTTTGCGGCACGGCAAGCGGATAGCCATACGCCGTCTCGAACGCTGCCATTTCTTCTGCGTTCTCGAACAGGTCTTTGCGATACGCCCAACCGTTGGCGTCGCCTTCGGTCGGGTAAGCGTAGTAGCTGCCCGATCCGGTCGGGTATTCGCCGTAGTAAGTCAGCGTCGCGGGCGTGACCGTATCCGCGATGCCTTCGCCGACGAGGAATTCGGTCATGTCCATGTAATGACCTTCCGACACCGCTTGACCGAGCCATTGGCTGTCACCAACGACCATATCGAACGCGCTACCTTGCGCTGCCCACTCCGTGGCGACGCGATCATAGTAGCCGCCCCACGGCGTTTGCACGACATTGACCTTGATGCCCGTTTCGGCTTCATAGTCGTTGCCGATCTGCTGCAAATAGTTTGCCGGATCCCACTCCGCCCACCAGATATTGAGTTCGGTGATATCTTGAGCTTGGACGACGCTGCCGGTGAGGAGGATCGACAGCGCCAACACCGCCAGGACGACGGTGAATTTCTTGAACATTTTATGCTCCTAACTAACTGCATTCTCTGAACAATTTATGCGATCCAACCTTCTTGTAATGGAAAGATCGCCTAACGAGTGAGAATAGCGCGAAATGGGGGAGGTTGTCAACATGTCCCTGGCATCAAGATGCGGATATTTGCGGACGTGGGCAACAGCATCGATCAGCGGGCAATGATATTGAAAAGCGGGCGGTGTATCTCGACCCGACGCGCCCGCAGCGATGCAGCGGATGGATTATCCGTTTGAATTTCGGTACATAGGTTGGTTAATGCTTAAAACAACGCTGAACATTTCTTAACGTCCGCTGCTTATCGTTACCGTCGCTGTCCATCAGAGTGAAGTGACGGGCGACCATGCTCCAAATCAACGATCTGCGCGTAGTGTACGCGAATGGCAACGAGGCGCTCAAATCGATCTCGCTCAAGGCGGAGCGCGGCGAAATTATCGCTATCATTGGGCGCTCTGGCGCGGGGAAATCGACCTTTTTGCGCTGCATCAACGGGTTGCAAAAGCCGACCAGCGGACAAATCGTCCTCGATGGCGCGGATATCACCGCCATGACCGCGAGCGAACTGCGTTTGGCGCGGCGCTACATCGGCTTCATTTGGCAAGAATTCAATCTCGTCGAGCGACTGCCCGCGATCACCAACGTCCTCACGGGGCGACTCGGTTATCATCGCGGCATCAGCAGCTTGATGTTGTACTTTAACGCTGAACATCGAGCGATTGCGCTGCGTAGTTTGGAGCGCGTCGGCTTGCTGCAGCGCGCCAAGTTCCGCTCGGATCGCTTGTCCGGCGGCGAAAAACAGCGCGTGGCGATTGCCCGCGCCATCTCGCAAGAGCCAAAGATCATCCTTGCAGATGAACCCGTCGCCAGCCTCGACCCAGAATTAAGCGTACAGGTCATGACCGACTTGGCGCGCGTCGCCCGCGAAGATGGCGTGCTAACGCTGATCAACATCCACCAAGTCGAACTCGCCAAACAGTTCGCGGATCGCTTGATCGGCATCGCGCAAGGCGTGGTCGTCTACGATGGCGCGCCCGATGGGTTGAATGAAGATGTGCTGGACAGCATCTACCGCTTCGACAAATCAGTGTCATTGACCGCCGAAGAACAGGCGCTGTTCAAGCGCCGCGAGTCCCCCTTACCCCGTCAGCCGATTGTCTTGGGATAGGCTCATCCATGTCGCAAACTGCACCCGCCTCGAAATCGATTGCGCCCGTCGCGCCCGAAATTCTGCGCGAACAACTCATGCGTCCGCTGCCGCGCGTTGGGCTGCGGGCTTTCATTATTTTCATCCTCGTGATCGCGTTGCTCGGTTGGAGCGTGCAGGGGACAGAGACGAGCATCTCGACGCTGGTTGACGGGCTGCCGGACGTATGGAACTTCATCGTTCGTCTGTTCCCACCTGAGTTCGAGTTAGCGCGCGGCACGGAGCGAACATTTATCAATGGTGGCGAGGAATTAAACGTACCAATCTCCGAAGCCGAGGATACCCTGCGCCGCATTTTCGACGCCGATCAATCCGTCTACGTCTATGAGGGTGATCAGCCCGTTCCACTGGCACAACGCGATCTGTCGCGCACAATTTCGATCCTGCGCGCAGACGGCTTGACGACCATCCGCTATGTGGTCGGCGCGAGCGGGTTTACGATTGGCTTTCCAAGCATCATCAGCGCGATTGTCGAAACCATCCAGATGGCGATCATTGGCACGCTCGGGGCGGTGATCCTCGCCATTCCGGTGTCGCTCTTGGCGGCACGCAACGTCTCGCCGCATCCGCTGGTGTATCAAGTCACGCGCTTCATCTTAAATATCCTCCGCTCGATTCCAGAGCTGATTTACGGCTTGGTGTTCGTCGCCGCCGTCGGATTGGGACCGTTTCCAGGTGTACTGGCGATCATCTTCGGTTCGGTGGGTTCGCTCTCGCGCTTGTTCGCGGAAGCCATCGAACAGATCGACCCGCAGCAGGTGTTAGCAATACAAGCGACGGGCGCAGGCAGCGCACAGACCTTCATCTACGCAGTGCTGCCGCAAGCGTTACCCCTGCTGATCTCGTATTCGCTCGTGTACTTCGAGCATAACGTGCGCAATGCCACGATTTTGGGTTACGTGGGCGCGGGCGGCGTGGGCTTCGAGATTCAGAAGTATATCTCGCTGTTCCAGTACGACCGTCTGATGGGGACGGTGATCGTCTTGGTTGTGGCTGTCACGGTCATTGACCGTTTTAGCAGTTACGTTCGCAGTCGCTTCATTTAGCAGCGCGCGGACGAATGCAATTCACGTTTAGCTTTTTAGCGAGGGATGGATATGAAGAAAATCGGGATCGTTTTGGGAGCGTTGGTGGTGTTCGCTCTGTTCAGCATTGGCTTAGTTGTCGCGCAAGAAGCGACGCCGGAAATGACGCCAGAAATGATGGATCGCACGGACTGGCCCGAACGTTTCATCTTGGGCGTGTATCCCGGCGACAACGTGGAAGAGGCGCTGGCATCGATTGAGCCGCTGCGTGTCTATCTAGAAGAACAACTGGGCATCCCGGTCGAGTTGGTGACGGGGACGAGCTATACCGCCGTGATCGAAGCGATGCGCGCCGGCAACGCCGACGGCATGGAAGTCGGTCCGTTCTCGTATGTGTTGGCTGCGCAAGAAGCCAACGCCGAAGCCATCGCCGTCGCCAACTTCCAAGAAGGCATCACGGTCGAACAGGCACAAGCCATCGACACCGAAGCCCTGCCCGGCTACTACAGCCTGCTGTTCACTCTCAAGGGCAGCGGCATCGCCTCCATCGCTGATCTGGCGGGGCGCTCGTTCGCCTTCACCGATCCGGCGTCCACCAGCGGCTACCTCATCCCCGCCACCAGCATCATGACGGCGATGCCT